>ERZ808037.642-NODE-642-length-29870-cov-5.188903_pt1 | contig 29870 bp, 20 predicted proteins | sample MGYA00380190_ERZ808037 | MGnify/ENA primary metagenome ERZ808037 (study PRJEB31490, sample SAMN06133399) | mouse gut metagenome | isolation source: J9 | host: mice | place: China: Chengdu | collected 2015-05 ...
ACGCTCGACGGGGCGGAGGCGACCCTCGCGCAGGCGGCCGATGCGCTCGACGCGGCCCGCGAGCAGGCGGCTCCGCGTTTCGCCGCCGAGGTCACGTCCGTTATGGACCGCCTGCAAATGGCGGGCGCCGAACTCGTCTGCGCGCAGGAGCGTCAGCCCCGCGCCTCGTGGAATGCGGCTGGTCCGTCGAGTTTCGAATTCCTTTACCGCCCCGCCGCGGGAATGCAGCCGCGTCCTCTCGCGCGCATCGCCTCGGGTGGCGAGGTGAGCCGTGTCATGTTGGCAGTTAAGGTGGTTCTCGGCGCCCACGATGACGTGGACACGCTCGTCTTCGATGAAGTCGATGCCGGCACGGGCGGCTCGGTCGCCGTGTCGCTCGCAGCTGAGATCGCGCATCTCGCGCAGACGCACCAGGTCATCGTCGTGACCCATCTCGCCCAAGTGGCTGTTCGCGCTGACGTTCATTATGTCGTTTCCCGCGACGGCGACGAAACGCGGCTCGCCCAAGTTGCCGGCGAAGCCCGCGAGCGCGAAATCGCCCGCATGCTCTCCGGCTCCGAAACGGAAGCGTCTCTTCTCCATGCTCGCGAGCTGCTGGAAGAGCATGGCAATTAATGCCTGAAGCCAACTAGCGCGCTGCGAACGGAGTTAAGCATGTTCACCATAGGATGTCATCTATCCATCGCAAAGGGCTTCGCTGCGGCGGCACGCGATGCGGCGTCGATCGGCGCGAACACGTTCCAGTTCTTCACGCGCAACCCGCGCGGCGGCAAGGCGAAGGAGCTCGACCCGGCCGATCTCGAGACGTTCGCGCGCGTGCGTGCCGAAGCGGGCATCGAGAAGACCCTCGCCCATGCGCCTTACACGTTGAACCCCTGTTCGTCGAAGCCGGAGACGCGCGAGTTCGCGCTGCAGACGCTCGCAAGCGACCTCGACCGCATGGAGCGCATCATGCCCGGCCAGCTCTATAACATGCATCCGGGGTCGCATGTCGGCCAAGGTCCCGAAAGGGCGGTCGACCTCATCGCCGATGCTTTGAACGCCGTGCTCGCTCCCGAGCAGACGACGACGTTGCTGCTCGAGACGATGGCGGGCAAGGGGAGCGAAGTGGGCCGCACGTTCGAGGAGATCGCCGCCATCATCGAGCGCGTCGACCTCGACAGCCACGTGGGCGTCTGCCTTGACACGTGCCATGTTTGGGATGGCGGCTATGACATCGCCGCCGACATCGACGGCGTGCTCGAGCAGTTCGACCGCGTGATCGGCCTCAATCGCCTGCGCGTCATTCACTTGAACGATTCGAAGAACCCGTGCGGCGCGCATAAGGACCGCCATGAAAAGCTCGGCGCGGGCTGCATCGGCTTCGACGCCCTTTCCGCCGTGACGAACCATCCCGCCCTGCGCGACCTGCCGTTCTACCTCGAGACGCCTCACGACAACCTGGCGGGCTATGCGCGGGAAATCGCGAGCCTGCGCGCTGCTCGCCGCGCGTGACAGGCGGCCACATCGCCCTTTGAACGCAGTTTTTGCGTGCAATCTGAACCCGTCCCCGATTGCACCGCGTTCTCGCTGCCGTAACGCTTATACTAATCGTTTGTGTGAAATTGCACGTCGAAAGGCGAAACATGGCGATAACTGACGAATTGGCGGACCTGCGCGAGCGCACGCTCGCCGACATCGAAGCGGCTGCCGACAGCGCGGCGCTCGATGCGGTGCGCGTGGCCGTCGTGGGCAAGTCGGGCTCGTTGACCGGCTACTTGCGCAACATGGGCCAGGTCCCGAAAGAGGAGCGCGCCGGCGTGGGCCGCGCGGTCAACGAGGCGCGCGACGTGATCGAAGCTGCCCTCGAAGCGCGCAAGAAAACGCTCGCGGCCGCAGAGCTCGAGGCGAGCATCGACGCGGCGGCCGTCGACATCACGATGCCCGGCCGCGTGCAGCAGCTCGGCACGCGTCACCTGATCAACCGCGTCTCCGAGGAAATCTGCGACGTGTTCCTCGGCTTGGGCTACACGGTGGCGACCGGTCCCGAAGTCGAGACGGACTATTACAACTTCACGGCGCTCAACGCCCCGGCCGACCATCCGAGCCGCTCGATGCAGGACACGTTCTACGTCGTGGACCGCTCGGGCGACGAAGCGAGCGTCCGCGGCGAGTCCGACGTGCTGCTGCGCACCCAGACGAGTGGCGTGCAGGTGCATTGCATGGAAGACCAAGAGCTTCCGATTTACATCGTCGCCCCCGGCAAGGTCTACCGCCGCGACGTTGCGGACCCGAGCCACCTTCCGCAGTTCACCCAGATCGAGGGCCTTGTCGTCGACAAGGGCATTACGTTCGGCGATCTGAAGGGCACGCTCGACTACTTCTGCAAGGCCGTCTTCGGCCCCGAGCGCAAGACGCGTTTCCGCGCGCATTACTTCCCGTTCACCGAGCCGTCGGCCGAGGTCGACGTGAGCTGTGGCGTGTGCCACGGCGAGGGCTGCCGCATGTGCAAGGGCACGGGCTGGCTTGAGATCCTCGGTTGCGGCATGGTCGATCCGAACGTCCTCGAGATGAGCGGCATCGACCCCGAGGTCTACAGCGGCTTCGCGTTCGGCGTCGGCGTCGAGCGCGTCGCGTGCCTGAAATACAACGTCCCCGACCTGCGCTACCTGCTGCAAGGCGACATGCGCTTCCTCCGCCAATTCTAGGAAAGAGCGAACATGAAGGTATCTCTGAAATGGCTTAACGAATACGTCGACGTCCCGAGCGACCTCAAGGCGTTCTGCGATCGCCTCGACCTGACCGGCACGGGCGTCGAGGGCGTCGAGAAGACGGGCGCCGCGTTCGACCACGTGGTCACGGCGCGCGTCGCGTCGAAGGAGCCGCATCCCGATTCCGACCACATGTGGGTCTGCAAGGTCGACGTGGGCGACAAGAACCTCGGCGAGAACGGCGAGCCCGAGCCGCTGCAGATCGTCTGCGGCGCGCAGAACTTCAACGAGGGCGACCACATCGTCACCGCCATGATCGGTGCGGTTTTGCCGGGCGACTTCAAGATCAAGAAGTCGAAGCTGCGCGGCGTCACGAGCTGCGGCATGAACTGCTCGGCGCGTGAGCTCGGCCTCGGCGACGACCATGACGGCATCATAATCCTCCCGGAAGACGCGCCGGTGGGCGTGCCCTTCGCGGAATACATGCAGATGGGCGACACGGTGCTCGACCTCGAGATCACGCCGAACCGCCCCGACTGCCTGTCGATGGTCGGCATGGCGCGCGAGGTCGGCGCGATGTATCGCAGCGACGTCACGCTCCCGATTTACGAGCTCGAGGAAGCGAAGAACAAGCCGAACGTCTCCGAGCTCGCCACGGTCGAGATCGCCGATTCGACTCGCTGCGCCCGCTACACGGCGCGCGTTATCAAGAACGTGAAGATCGGCCCGAGTCCGAAATGGCTTGCCGAGCGCGTGACGGCAGCCGGCGCCCGCTCCATCAACAACGTCGTCGATGTGACGAACTACATCCTGTTCCTTTACGGCCAGCCGCTCCACGCGTTTGACTACGACAAGATCGTCAGCCCTGATGGCAAGGCGCACATCATCGTCCGCGCCGCTGAGGACGGCGAGAAGTTCACGACCCTCGACGGCGAGGAGCGCGTGCTGACGAGCGACATGACCGTCATCGCCACGCCCGAGCGCGCAGTCGCGCTCGCCGGCGTAATGGGTGGCCTCGACAGCGAGATCACCGACGAGAGCACGACGGTGCTGCTCGAGACGGCGACGTTCGAGCATGGCCGCACGAGCCGCACGAGCCGCAACCTCGGCCTCATCAGCGAGTCGTCGATGCGCTACGAGCGCGGCGTCGACGACAACCCGATCGCCGATTACGCCGACGCGGCCGCGGCGCTCATCGCCGAGGTGTCGGGCGGCGTCGTCTGCCCGGGCATCGTGGACGTCTATCCGGTGAAGACCGAGCCGCGCGACCTCAAGTTCCGCATCCCGCGTTTCACGCAGATGATGGGCGTGGAGATTCCGCGCGCCGACATCGTCGACATCCTCGAGCGCCTCGATTGCGAGGTCGTCGCTCCGGCTCATGCTGACACGCTCGACGTGACGGCCCCGACGTGCCGCCCCGACCTCGAGCGCGAGATCGACCTTTACGAAGAGGTCCTGCGCCTGTGGGGCATGGACCTCGTGCCGCCGACGCTGCCGGCGAGCCCCAACCGCGTCGGCGCGCTGACCGATGCGCAGCTGCTCGCGCGCACCGTGAATCGCGCGATGACCGCCGCCGGCCTGAACGAGACGATGACCTATTCGTTTGCCGACCCGCGCGAGCTCGACGACTTGCGCATGTCGCGCGAGGGCCTCGGCGAGCCGGTCGAGCTCCTCAACCCGATGAACGCGGAGCAGTCGGTCATGCGCCAGTCCATCATCCCGGGCCTGCTGCGCTCGGTGGCCTACAACCAAGCTCACGGCGTGAAGAACGTGCAGCTCTACGAAATGGGCGTCGTGTTCTCCGCGCGCGAGGGCGCGAAGAGCCCCAAGGAGAAGCAGAAACTTGCCGGCGTTTTGGCGGGTGCGATGCGCGAGGCCGCATGGAACGCGCCTGCCGTGCCGTTCGACTTCTTCGACGGCAAGGGTGTCGTCGAGTCGCTCGCACGCGAGCTCGCGCTGCCGAAGCTGCGCTTCAAGGCGCTGTCGGCCGAGGAGGCCCCGCACCTGCAGCCGGGCCGCGCCGCGCAAGTGGCGAGCGGCGGTTTGGTGCTCGGCTGGGTGGGCGAGATTCACCCGCTCGCCGTCGCCGCGTTCGAGGCCGAAGCTCCGGTCGTGGCGTTCGAGCTCGACATGGAGGCGCTCGCGAAGGCGGCCCGTCCCGCGCGCGACTACGTCGACGTTCCCGAGTTCCCGCCGGTTGAGACCGATCTTGCCTTCGTGGTGGACGAGGGTGTCACGAACGAGACGCTTGCCCAGCGCATCGAGAGCGCGGGCGGCAAGCTGCTCGCCGACGCGCGCCTGTTCGACGTTTACCGCGACGAAGAGCGCGTGGGCGCTGGCAAGAAGTCGATGGCCTACGCCCTCACGTTCCGCGCGCCCGACCGCACGCTGACCGGCGAGGAGGTCGACAAGGCCGTCGAGAAGATCGTCAAGAAAGTCTGCGGTTCCACAGGCGCCGAAGTCCGTTCCTAAGTTGGTTGTGCTACTGTTAACCAGAGATAACAATTGACGTCAAGGAGCAAATGATGCTGTTCAACAGGGAGAAGCTGCCGGGTCGCAACGACGAGTGCTGGTGCGGCAGCGGCAAGAAATACAAAAAATGCCACCTCGAAAACGATGAGCGCATGGCCGACATGAAGCGCCAAGGCTGCGAGGTGCTTCCGCACAACCTGTTGAAAACGGCGCAGGACATCGAGGGCATCAAGGCGAGCGCCGCGGTGAACGTCGGTGCGCTCGACTATGTCGCTGAGCACATCGGCGTCGGCACGACGACCGAGGAAATCGACCAATGGGTCTATGATTACTGCATCGAGCACGGCGCCATTCCCGCCGACCTTGACTACGAAGGCTTCCCGAAAAGCGTCTGCACGTCAATTAATGAGGTTGTCTGCCACGGCATCCCGAGCGCGCAAGACGTGCTCAAGAGCGGCGACATCGTCAACGTCGACATGTCCACGATCAAAGACGGCTACTTCAGCGATTCGTCGCGCATGTTCTGCATCGGCGACGTCGACCCCGAGTGGAAACGTCTCGTCGACGTGACGCGCGAATCGGTCGAGGCCGGTCTTGCGGCCGTGAAGCCCTGGGGCTTCCTCGGCGACGTCTCCGCGGCCGTGAACAAAGTCGCGACCGACGCGGGCTTCTCCGTAGTGCGCGAGTTCGGCGGCCACGGCATCGGCCTCGAGTTCCATGAGGACCCGTGGGTCGGCTTCCACGAGAAGGCCGGCACGGGCCCTGTCCTCGTTCCGGGCCTCTGCTTCACGATCGAGCCGATGGTGAACCTGGGCGGCGAGAAGATCGACATGTCCGACCCCAATGGCTGGACGGTCCGCACCGCCGACGGCCTCCCCACCGCCCAATGGGAAGTGCAAATCGTCGTCACCGATACCGGTTACGAACTTCTTTCCTGGTAAACCCCCATCCGTAGGATTCGTAGGGGCGGGCTATTGCCCGCCCGCCATTCCCGCCCCTCAACAACATCCCCGCAACCCGTAATTCCACGTGGATGAAATCCCGCGATGCGTGATGTTCGATCGCGAAAAATGGACGAAAACGGGCGATGCGCGATGATTTTCGCACCCCAATCATCGCACATCGCGGAATTTCATCCACAACCCGAGGGCCCGAGTCCACCCTGCCCTCGTAGACCGTTGTCCCGAGAGCATGATGAATCTGTTGAGCATGAAGGCCATGTAAGGATTCACGTGTCGTACACTCTCCGCCATGGAAAGTGACTGCCTATCTGATAAAACCATACATTGCGATTTCGAGTTTGACGAGGAAACGTGGCGCGAGTACGTACGATTGGCTTTTCGGGCTCACGAGCGCGAAGACGGGCGAAGGCTTGCGGTTGCCGGACTGCTCGCCTCGCTTCCTTGTGGGGCTATTTTTGCGATTTCCGCAGGCGCGTTGTGCAGCGGAGGGAAAGATGTCAGCTGGGTGTTTGTCGTCCTTTTCGGCTTCCTTGCGGCGCGTGGCATCGTGGCAGTGGTTTACGGAACGTGCCTTTGGCTTGGCTTGCGCAAGCCCGACTGGAATAGTCCTGCATGGCGGGCTCGTTCCGAAGTGCAGTTTTCACGTTTGAGAGAGCATCAGCTCGATACGCCTTTGTCGCCTCCGCGAAAGCCCGGCTGGGACACGTATAGCGATTACTGGGTTGTTGACACTGCGTATATTCCTTGGCTCTTCGAGTTTTCTCGCTGGTATCCTGCGATGACGACGTGTTCTAAATGGGATTACTTATGGGGCTACGGAGGTCGCCAGATTAAACGAGATCTTCCCGAGCCTACGGATACGCCGTTGTCGCCCGTCTCCTTTTCCTGCGGTTTTGAGGCCAATCGCATTTTGAAAGGCTCGTCCGGTGTTGTGTTTGCAGATGATTATGCCGAAATCCATGATGTTTTGGAATGGAGGCGTTGCCCTCACGTTGCTATTCTTCGCGCGTGTGAAGTCCTGCCCGGACCACCAGGCTATTCGATTTTCCGCGAGCTCGTCGTGAGGAAAGACGCGCTTTCAGCGGAAGAGTGGGCTGAAGTAAGGCGCCGTGTTGCCGAAGGCCGAAAACGGTGGTCGTTGCGTCAGATTCTGACGAGTTAATCTTGCCGGGGCAGGACAACGCCCCTGTAGCCCGTTGTCCTAGTTGACGAGAATTTGTGCTTCCCCCTTTTGCTGTCCCGGCATAAGGCCACTGAAGAGTCTTTCTAACAAACATTCGTTCGCAATAATCGATATAATTGCCCCACATCATCAAGCCAATCGAAAGGGGCGCATCATGGAGACTTGCAATCTCGACAAACTCACGCAAGCAAAGGATCTCGTCAACCTAGCGCAAGAATCCGAAGATCCCGTCATCGTCTTCGACGGCGAAGACGAATGTCTCATCGCCATGCGCCCCTCAACGTTCGAACGCATCCTCTTCGACACCGACCTCCTCAATTGCACAGACCGAGAGTCTTTGCATTTGTAATGGCTCAGGTTTGGAGTGCGCCGTGTCCGCTAATCGGGTAATCGGCCAAATAACTTGCAAATGACGTGGTGTTTTCTTACGATGAAAATTCGTAACGAACAAGATTGGGGCGAAGAACCATGAGCATAAGGGTGGGCGTAGTCGGCGCAGCTGGATTTGCGGGGATCGAGGCGGTGCGTCTTGTGCTGGCGCATCCTGAGTTCGAGCTGGTTGCGGCCACCTCGAACGAGCTCGCGGGCAAGCGCATCGCGAGCAGCTACCCGGCGTTCGCCGGGGCGACTGATCTCGAGTTTTCCACGCACGCTGACGCGCCGCTCACATCGTGCGATGTCGTGTTCCTCGCGGTGCCGCACACGGCTGCCATCGCCCAGGCTCCCGCACTCGTCGAGGCGGGCGCGGCGGTCATCGACCTTTCGGCTGACTTCCGTCTGAAAGACCCGCGTGTCTACGAGCAGTGGTATGGCGTCCCTCACACGGCGACCGACCTGCTCGCACGCGCTGCGTTCGGCCTTCCCGAGTTGTTCCATGACGAGCTCGAGGCGCTGGCGGAAGAGCGCGCCCAGGGCAAGGGCGTCCTCGTCGGCTGCGCGGGTTGCTATCCCACGGCCACGTCGCTCGCGGCGGCCCCGGCGGTGCGAGCCGGCCTCGTCGGTGGCGGCCCCGTCGTGGCCGACGCGATCTCCGGCGTGTCGGGCGCCGGCAAGAAGGCGACCGAGCGCACGCACTTCTGCTTCGCCGACGAGAACCTCGAGGCCTATGGCGTGGCGAGCCATCGCCACACGCCCGAGATCGAGCAGATCCTCGGCCTGGAAGGCCGCCTCGTGTTCACGCCGCACCTCGCGCCGCTCGACCGCGGCCTGCTCTCGACGGTCACGCTGCCGCTCGGCAAGCGCATCACCCAAGAAGAGCTCGACCGCATCTACGAGAGCTTCTACGTCGACAGCCCGCTCATCAGCGTGCTGACGGGCGGCGAGCAGCCGAAGACCTCGTCGGTCGCCGGCACGTGCCGCGCGCATGTTGCAGCTGTGTTAAACGAACACGCGAACGTCATCGTCGCCACGGGCGCGATAGATAATGTAGGCAAAGGCGCAGCCGGCCAGGGCGTCCAGTGCGCCAACATCGTGCTCGGCCTTCCCGAAACGATGGGCCTCGAGCAAGTGGCGATTCCAGCCTAAACGAAAGCAAGTGGAACGATGACGACGGCAGACAACATGGACTTTATCGAAAACGGCGGCGTGACGAGTGCGCGCGGCTTCAAGGCGGCAGGCGTTCACGCCGGGTTCAGGAAGGACCCGAACCGTCTCGACCTTGCTCTCGTCGTTGCCGATGAGCCTGCAGCGTGCGCTGCGACGTTCACGCAGAACGTCTTCTGCGCGGCGCCGGTCATCGTTTCCCGCGAGCACCTTCAATCGTCTGGCGGCACCGCACGTGCCCTCATCATCAACTCCGGCACGGCGAACGCTGCGACAGGCAGCCGCGGCCTCGACGACGCGCGCAGCACGGCGCGCATTGTCTCCAATGTGGTGGGCTGCCCCGAAAACGAGGTAATGGTCGCTTCGACTGGTGTCATCGGCGTGCATCTGCCGATGGAGACGTTCGAGTCGGGTGTGCCGCTCGTCAAGGAGGCGCTTTCGGTCGACGGCGGCGCTGACGCAGCGCGCGCCATCATGACGACCGACACTCATTCAAAAGAGGCGGCCGTCTCCTTTGAAGGCGACGAGATCGGCTATCCGAATTGCACGTTCACGGTGGGCGGCATGGTGAAAGGTTCAGGCATGATCATGCCGAACATGGCCACGATGATCGCCTGCCTCACCACCGACGCCCCCATCGCGTCCGATGCTTTGCATGACGTGCTGCTGCGTGTCGTGCGCCAGACCTTCAACAAGGTGACGGTCGATTCGGACACGTCCACCAACGACAGCTGTTTCATGCTCGCGAGCGGCGCAGCCGCGCCGGGCGCAGAGCCGTTCCAGCCGGGCAGCCCCGCACTCGACCGCTTCGAGCAATCGCTGCTCGCCGTGTGCACGAAGCTCGCCCGCATGATGGCGACCGACGGGGAAGGGGCGACCCGCCTCATCACCGTCAACGTCGCCGGCGCAGTCAACGACGCCGACGCCGACGCGGCGGCGCGCACCATCGCGAATTCCCCGCTCGTGAAAACGGCCGTGTTCGGCCGCGACGCCAACTGGGGCCGCATCGCCGCAGCCGCCGGCCGCTCCGGCGCGTCGTTCGAGCAGGAAAACGTCGACATAGACATTCTCGGCTTGCCCGTCTTGCGGCAAGGTCTTCCCGTTCCATTTGATGAAGATGAGGCGCTTCGACGATTCGAGCGCCCTGAGGTCGTCATCGACGTCGACCTGGGCGCAGGCAATTCATCCACGACCATTTGGACGTGCGATTTCTCGCACGACTACGTAACGATCAACGGAGACTACCGAACATGAAACTTTCGAAAGACACGCGCCCGCATGGCGTGACCGACCAGGAAACTGCGCAGCTGCTCGCCGAAGCGCTGCCGTGGATCAAGAACATCACCGGCAAGACCATCGTCATCAAATACGGCGGCGCCGCCATGGTCGACCCGAAACTGCGCGCCGACGTCATGGCCGACATCGTCCTCCTCAAAACGGTCGGCGTGAACCCCATCATCGTGCACGGCGGCGGCAAGGACATCACGAAAGCCATGGACGACGCCGGCATTCCCGTCGAGTTCAAGGATGGCCAGCGCGTCACGACCGATGAGGGCATGGAAATCGTGCGCACCATCTTGGCAGGCAAAGTGAACCAGGAGCTTGTTCGCGCGCTGAACGAGCATGGCAACATCGCCGTGGGCGTGAACGGCGTCGACGGCGGCGTCATCATCGCAGAGCCGACATCAGAGGCCCTCGGCCGCGTGGGGAAGATCAAGCGCATCAACGGCGCGCTGCTCCAAGACCTCGTCGACGCCGACTACATCCCCGTCATCGCGTCGGTCGCCATCGGCAACGACGGTGGCTACTGCAACGTGAACGCCGATGTGGTCGCCGGCCAGATCGCCGCCGCGACCGGCGCGGCGAAGATTCTGTTCCTCACCGACGTCGACGGGCTCTACCTCGACTTCGACGACAAGGACTCGCTCGTCTCGCAGCTTTCGCTTGACGAGGCGCGCGACCTCATCGACGGCGGCACGCTCTCGTCGGGCATGATTCCGAAGCTGCGCTCTTGCGTGACCGCGCTCGAAGGCGGCGTCTCGAGCGCCTACATCGTGAACGGCACCATCCCGCATTCCATCCTGCTGGAGATGTTCACGTTGTCCGGCGTCGGCACTGCCGTCTACGCCGACGACGCCGACGCGACTGCCCAAGCCCCCGTCGGCAACTTCGCCTCCAAGCTTCTCGAAAACAAATAGCCGCCAACGCCAATGATGCAAACGGGGACGGGCCCAATTTGCACGCAATGACCTCGGAAAAGCGTAGTATTGCGTGCAAATTGGACCCGTCCCCGTTTGCATCCCGCTTGCGATCCGGACCCGTCCCCGTTTGCGCGTCAACTCACGCCCATCATGCCCGGCTAATAGTAGAAAGCCCCAATCCGGTAAGCCGCTGAATCTGCTTGCCTTGAATTCCGGCTGATTTCATCCGGCGCACAATCTCATTTCGTTTTCGGACATCGATCCCTTTAAGCTCAGCTAAGGCTATTGGACTTGCAATTTGCGCACCCAGTTGAGCGGCTTCATCATCGTTTAACCGTCCCCGCATCATCTTGTCTTCATCAATCGACGATTCAAACGAATCATCGAGCTTGCTGAACTCGGCGAAAGCGGCCCTTCCGCCGATCATCTCCAAAACCAGATCAACGTCGGCTATCGGTGTGCCGCCAAAATACCCACGATAGCTACCCCACACATAAGACTCCCTCGAAGAGACCCCAGCCTTCTCGGGATTGTTGTGGACATATCTCACCGCAGCCAGCAGATGCTCGTCCGTTTCAACGGGCTCGCTATAGAACCTTCCTTGGAAGACTGGCCCTTGATGTCCTTTGGCGTAATTGAAATAACTCGCATACTTTGACCCAATCGCATGCATGCACTTCGAGAGCGTTTCGTAATCGGACTTAAGAATCAAATGCACATGATTGCTCATCAAGCACCAAGCAATGAGGGCGAATTGAAAGTCGGTTTTGGCGCTCCGAAGGATGTCGACGTACTTCAACCTGTCGGAGTCGTCCTCGAAAAGAACCTGTCTGCCCGCTCCGACTTGCACGACATGGTAATAGCCCGATTCACTCTGAGCTCTGGCATAACGAGACATGGGGCCTCCATCTATCAGCCGCTCATGTCCTGGTCGAATCCTCATTGTACCGCGCAAACGGGGACGGGTTCAATTTGCACGTAAAGACTTCGGGAAAGCGTGGTGTTGCGTGCAAATTGAACCCGTCCCCGTTTGCGGAGTCGCCCCTGTTCGCAACCCATTCGCAACATGCAACGGCGTATAATCGTCGCATTACCCGAAGCGAGAAAGGCAGCGACGATGTCCCTGGACGAGCAAAAGCAACTTGAGGAAACCTATGTAATGCACACGTTCGGCCGCAAGCCGGTCGAGCTCGTCAGGGGCGAGGGCATGCGCGTGTGGGACGACGAGGGCAACGAGTTCCTCGACTTCATCGGCGGCATCGGCGTCATCAGCCTGGGCCACTGCCACCCGGCGCTCGTGAAAGCGCTCGCGGACCAAACGGCCAAACTCATGCACGTGAGCAACTATTACTACATCGAAGGTCGCGGCGAGCTCGCCAAGAAGCTCTCCGACCTGCTGAACCAGAACGCCGCCGGCGCGCACGCCGAGCCATGGCAGACGTTCTTCGCCAACTCCGGTGCCGAAGCGAACGAGTGCGCCATCAAGCTCGCGCGCCTCTACGCCCGCCGCCAACAAGAGGCTGCCGGCTCCACCGACCGCCCGCAGCTGATCGTGACGCTCGAGCGCAGCTTTCACGGCCGCACCTGTGAGACGCTCGCTGCAACCGCGCAGCCCGTGAAGCAGGAAGCGTTCAGCCCGCTGCCCACCGAGAAGCTCTACGTTCCCGTTCCGGCCAACGACATCGCGGCACTCGAGAAGACGTTCGCTGAGCTCGGCGCCGAAATCGCCGGCATGATGCTCGAGCCCGTGCAAGGCGAATGCGGTGTCTACCCCTGCACTGAAGAGTTCTTGCAAGCGGCCCGCCGCCTCACGAAAGAGCACGGCGCGCTGCTTATCTTCGACGAGGTCCAATGCGGCATGTTCCGCTGCGGCACCCCGTTCGGCTTCCAGCACGCCGACGTCCAGCCCGACATCGTCACGATGGCCAAGGGCATCGCCGGCGGCGTCCCCATGGGCGCCTGCGCAGCGCGCGCCCACATCGCCAAAGTCTTCGAGCCCGGCCTTCACGGCTCAACGTTCGGCGGCAGCTGCCTCGCCGTCACCGCCGCCAACACGGTGCTCGACACGATCGAGTCCGAGGGAATCGCCCGAAACGTCGAGGAAGTCGGTGCCTACCTGCGCGAGAAACTGGCCGACCTGCCGCACGTCAAGGAGGTGCGCGGCCTCGGTCTCATGGTGGCCGCCGAGTTCAACGACGCCGTCGACGCCCCCTCCGTCGTGCTGAACGCGCTCGCAGCCGGCCTGCTCCTCAACGCCACGGGCCCGCACACCCTGCGTTTCCTCCCGCCCCTCGTGTGCACCCGCGAAGATGTCGACACCTTAATAGAACGTTTACACACCCTGCTGTAAAATCAACCCCAGTAAAAGCAGCTCAGGCTGCGGGGAGGGGTCTCGCGCGCAGTTCCGCAGCGAGCAAAGCGAGCGAGGACTGTCTGAGCACGTGACCCCTCCCCGCAGCCTGAGCGGACAAGTTGAGCAAGTCTGAAAGGAACAACACGATGGCAGAAAAAGAGAAGGTAGTCCTCGCCTATTCCGGCGGCCTCGACACGTCGATTTGCATCAAGTGGCTCATCGACGAGCACGATCTCGACGTCATCGCCGTCATCGGCGAAGTCGGCCAGGAACACGAAGGCCTCGAGGCCATCCGCCAGAAGGCCCTGCGCACCGGCGCCATCGAGGCCTACGTCGTCGACATGCGCGAGGAGTTCGTCAACGAATACCTCACCGACGCCATTCGTGCCAACGCGCTCTACGAGAATAAATACCCGCTGCTGAGCGCCCTGTCGCGCCCGGTCATCTCCAAACACCTCGTCGACATCGCCCACAAGCACGGCGCGAAATACATCGCCCATGGCTGCACGGGCAAGGGCAACGATCAGGTCCGCTTCGAGACGAGCGTCTGGCTGCTCGATCCGTCCATCGAGATCATCGCGCCGGTGCGCGAGTGGCCGTTCAAGACGCGCCCCGAGGAGATCGAGTGGGCCGCCGAGCACGGCGTCGAGGTGCCCGTCACTAACGCCAAGCCCTATTCCATCGACGACAACCTCTGGGGGCGCGCCATCGAGTGCGGCGTGCTCGAGGACCCGATGAACGAGCCGCCCGAGGACATCTACACGATGACCGATTCCCCCGAGAACGCGCCCGACAAGCCCGAATACGTCGACATCGAGTTCAACGCCGGCATCCCGTGCGCGCTCGATGGCCAGAAGATGAGCTTCATGGACATCATCTACAAGCTCAACGAGATCTCCGGCCGCAACGGCTACGGCCGCCTCGACATGATCGAGAACCGCCTCGTCGGCGTGAAGAGCCGCGAGTGCTATGAGCAGCCGGCCGCCTTGGCGCTCATCACGGCGCATAAGGCCCTCGAGGACATGTGCCTCGAGCGCGAGGTGCTGCACTACAAGCTCGGCATCGAGCAGAAGTGGGCCGAGTGCGTCTATTACGGCCAGTGGTTCGCCCCGCTCAAGGCCGCACTCGACGCGTTCATCGCCTCCACGCAGGAAAGCGTCACGGGCCTCGTGCGCGTCAAGTTCTACAAGGGCACCTGCACGGTCGTCGGCCGCAAGTCCGACCACTCGCTCTACAGCTACGAGCTCGCGACCTACGACAAGGAAGATCAGTTCAACCACGAGTCGTCCGCCGGCTTCATCGAGCTGTTCGCCTTGTCTGCCAAGACGTGGGCAAAGAACCGTCAGAAGAACGCGTAAGGGGCATTCATGGCGCTCTGGTCAGGTCGTTTCACCGAAAACGTTAGCGAGTTCACGCAGCGCTTCGGCGCGTCGCTGCCCGTTGACAAGCAGCTCTACAAACAGGACATCGCGGGTTCGAAAGCGCACGCCCGCATGCTGGGCGCGCAAGGCGTCATCAGCCAAGACGACGTGCGGGCCATCACGGACGGCCTCGATCGCATCGAGCAGCGCATCGACGCCGGCGATTTCGTCTTTGACATCAACGACGAAGACATCCACATGTCCATCGAGAAGCAGCTCATCACCGACATCGGCGAGGCGGGCGCGCGCCTGCACACGGGCCGCTCCCGCAACGACCAGGTCGTCACCGATACGCGCCTGTTCGCCAAGCAGCGCGCCACCGAGCTCATGCAGGTCAACGTCGAGCTGCGTCGGGCGCTCGTCGAGCAGGCGAAGGCCAACTTCGACGTCATCCTGCCTGGCTACACGCACCTCCAGCACGCGCAGCCCGTGTTCCTCGCGCACCACTTCCTGGCCTATGCCCAGATGTTCCAGCGCGATTTCAAGCGCCTGCAGGCCGCTCGCGACGCGGCCGACGTGAGCCCGCTCGGCTCGGCGGCGCTCGCCGGCACGACCTATCCGCTCGACCGCCGCTTGACGGCAGCCGAGCTCGGTTTCTCCGGCGTCACGCAGAACTCGCTCGACGCCGTGTCCGACCGAGACTTCCTGCTCGACCTGTCCTATGCGGCAAGCGTCTCGTGCGTTCACCTGTCGCGCCTGGCCGAGGAAATCGTCCTTTGGTCCACCAGCGAGTTCGGCTACATCACGCTTTCCGACGCGTTTTCGACCGGCTCGTCCATCATGCCGCAGAAGAAGAACCCCGATTTCGCGGAGCTCATCCGCGGCAAGACCGGCCGTGTCGTGGGCGACCTCGTGCAGCTGCTCGTCACGCTCAAGGCGCTGCCGCTTGCCTACAACAAGGACCTCCAGGAAGACAAAGAAGGCGCCATCGACGCCGCCCGCACGCTCGAGGATTGCTACACCTGCATGACCGGCATGATCGAGACGCTCGCCGTGAACGCCGACGCGATGCGCGAGAGCGCCAAAAAAGGCTATCTTGCGGCAACCGATGTCGCCGACTACCTCGCTAAGAAGGGCCTGCCGTTCCGCCGCGCCCACGAAGTCGTCGGCCATCTCGTGCTCCTCTGCGAGCAGCGCAAGTGCGGCCTCGAGGACCTCGCCCTCGAGGATTTCCAGAAGGAAAGCGACCTGTTCGAAGCTGACATCGTGGAGATGATGGACCTCACCGCCATCGCCGATGCGCGCACGACCGAAGGCGGCACGGGGCGCGAGGCGGTCAAGATTCAGCTCGCAGCCGTCGAGGACGCGCTCGCCGCCGACGCCGCGCTGGCAACCGAAGCGTAACCGAACGCAAACGGAAAACCTCCGCGTTTCCAGCGATGGTACAATAGCGCACAATGTCCGTTAACCAGGGGGTTTGAGTGGCCTCTCGCACGGCGAAGAGAAGATTGGGCGCCAAGAAGAGCTGCTCTCTTGCCGGCGTGCTCGCCGCCGTCGCCATTGTCGCCATCATCTTCGGCGGCATCGGCTACGGCGTCAGCGCCACGGTCACCGCCTGGTTTTCCGATCTCCCCGATTACGAAAGCGCCGATGCGTTCAACACGGCGATGCCCACGCGTGTCTACGCGGCCGACCGCAAGACCGAGCTCGCGCGCTTCCAGCTGGAATATCGCGAGCCGGTCGCGCGCGAGCGCATCAGCGACGACCTCGTCAATGCGATCGTTGCCACCGAGGACGCCCGCTTCTACGATCACGGCGGCATCGACTATTACGGCGTCTTCCGCGCGCTAGTCAACAATTTGACCGGCGGCTCGCTCGAGGGCGCTTCCACCATCACGCAGCAGTTCGTGCGCAACACGATCCTCGCTGACGAGATGGACGACATCTCGATTCGGCGCAAGGTGCGCGAGGCCTACATCGCCCTGAAGCTCGAGAAGATGTACACGAAAGACGACATCCTCCTCATGTACCTCAACACGATTAACTTCGGCGCTGGCGCCCATGGGGCGGAAGTGGCGGCCCAGCGATATTTTTCCAAGTCGGCGGACGAGCTCACGCTCGCTGAGGCGGCCCTGCTCGCGGGCATTCCCCAGTCTCCGACCTATAACGACCCGCTCCAATATCCAGAGCACGCGCTCGAGCGTCGCAACATCGTTCTCGACCGCATGCTGGGCGAGCACTACATCACGCAAGAGGAGCATGATGCTGCTGTCGTGCAACCGCTCGGGCTCGAGCCTAAGGACATCACCGATGACGGCATCCTCGCTTACCCCTATTTCACGAGCTATGTGCGCTACCTCCTCTACAACAATTACGACCTGTCCGAGGCCGACATCCTGAAGGGCGGTTTGACCGTCTACACGACGCTCGACGTTAAGAAGCAGATGGACGCCGAGTCGGCTTGCCAGAAAAAGCTCGAGTCGATGGGAAGCGACAGCATGGAAGTCGCGATGGCGGTCGTCGACCCCGATTCGGGCAACATCCAGGCCATCGTCGGCGGCTCCGACTACAGCAAGAGCGAGGTAAACCTCGCGACCGGGCAAGGCGGCGGCGGTCGGCCGTGCGGCTCGGTGTTCAAGACGTTTACGCTCGTCGAGACTATCAAGAAGAAAATCGACCCCACGTCGACCTATGTCGATTGCACGTCGCCTGCGACGGTCGACGGCTACACGCTGGAGAACTATGACAACACGAGCTATGGCACGAAATCGGTTCAAGGCGCTTTCGCCGTCTCATCCAACACCGGCTTCGTGCGGCTCATCTCATCGGTGGGCGTGAAGAACGTGGCGAACACGGCTTACGACCTCGGCGTGACCTCTGACCTGCATGAGAACACGGCCGGCGCCGCCCTCACGCTTGGCGTCGAGAACGTGACGCCCCTCGAGCTCGCCAACGCCGTGGCCACCATCGCGAATGGCGGGACTCGCCACGACTTGTGCGCCATCACGACGATCGAGAACCGCAACGGCGAGGTGATCGTCGACGACGGCGATCCGTCCAAGCGCGCCAAGCGCGTGTTGACGAAAGAGCAGGCGCATGCGGTTCAAGAGGTCATGAAAACCGTCGTCACGAGCGGCACCGGGACCTCCGCATCGCTTTACAGCGGCCAGCCGGTTGCGGGCAAGACGGGCACGTCCGAAGACTACAAGGACATCTCGTTCGTCGGCTACACCCCGTTCATCGCCGCGGCGATCTGGGTCGGCGACCCGACGAACGTCTCAGCTGTGCCGACGGGTACCGCGGGGGATGTGTTCCGCTATTACGCATCGGCTGTCATCGAGCGCGAGAACATCCCCGTGCAAGATTTCGACGAGGCGGACGGCCCCGAATACAAAGATTATGATGATGAGAAACATCACATCTCGAGCAGTTATGCTTACTATTCATCGCCGAAGTCCTCCAAGAAGTCCGACTCCGATTCGGACAAGAAGAAGGACTCGTCGAAAAAAGAGTCGGGCGAAAGCAAGTCCAGCTCGAAGAAGTCAGGCGACGACAAGTCGAAGAAGAAGTAAACGGCAACCGACGACAGGTTTGCGTGGGAGAGTTTGAAAGGCAAGGATATGAAACAATTGATTGCAAAGATCGCTGCATGCGCGTGCGTGCTTGTGCTCGGAGCTGGGATCCTGGCGGGATGCGCCGCGCCCTCGACGCAGGCTGATGAAGCGCAGCAGAAGAATCGCAACTACATGTCGCAGGTCAACGGCGTCATGTCGGAGCTGGGCGACAAGCTCGACTCGTTCGTCGAAGCGGTCTCCCGCGGCGATGTGGTGAACATGCGCACCCAGGCAGACGATGCCTGCAAGGTGCTTGATAACCTGTCGTCCCTCGAAGTGCCCGATGGCCTTGGCGACGTCCAGCAGAAATACACCGACGGATCCGCGAAATTGCGCGAGGCCCTCGACGGCTACATCACGCTCTACACCGAACTCAAGGCGGACACGTTCGACCAGTCGACCTATTCCGACCGCCTTTCGAAGGTGCAGTCCCTCTACGACGAGGGCGTCGACCTCCTCAAACAAGCCGACGAAGCCGCCGCCTCCAAATAAACACCCCCATCGCCCCGGGGCGTCTCCCTAAAGCACGCCGCGGAACAAATGCCCAGTAGTGGTTCCCGGCCGTCGTTCGGCATTGCCGGTTTCGACGGCGCGCAAAACGCGCTTAACGGCTGCTTCGGCAGTCTTTTTGTCCATGAGCGTCGTGTCTACCATGACGGCTGAAACGCCCATGGCGGCTAAGTCGGACAGGGCGGATGTTGCGTCGAGCTCGATTCCGTTGTAGAGGTGGCTTCGCCCCAGCAGGTCGGTCACGACGGGGAACTCGAATCCCTTGCGGTCGACGAGCCGATGCGCCACGCTGCGCCGTGGGCACGTCTCGCACTCCTCGTTGCACGGCCCTTGGCTCATGAGCAAACAATGCTCGCAAATCATGAGCTCTTGCGCGCCGCTCACGAACAGCCCCAGCTCGACGGGAGCGCCTTCGGCCAACTCGGCGACCTGTCCGAGCGTCAACTCGGGCGAGAGCCAAACTCGTCGCACGCCCAACTCGGCGACGAACTGCAAGGCAGCCTTGTTGACAATCGGGACATGGGGTCCGATTTCCACGAGCGCTCCCGTGTCGAGCGCGCGAATCGCGCTTGCAAGCGAATCGGCGAAAACGGGCTTGCCCTCGCGCACGTAATCCCAGGGGTCGAACGTGAGCTTCCCCTCGCGCGTCCCAGCAAGCGGGTCATGCTCGACGGTGGGCAGCGCCATGACGCACTGCTTCGGATACCCTGCCTGCTCCGCCTCTTCCTGTCGCACGCCCGCCATCTGCGCCTGCCCGCGCCGGAAATTGAGCAGCGGGACATACATCCCGTCAGCCCCCGCACGTCGAGCCGCCCGCGCGCTCCCCGGGTTGGTCACCCAGGCCATGACTCGTGGAACACTCGCCGTCGACGTTTGTTCCGCTGATGCTGTCGCGCCGCGACCTGAGATAGCGGGACAAACGTCGACGGCGGACGTTCCGCTATCGCTGTTCCGCCAGGCCCCGACGATTTCCTCCTCAAGCGCTTCAAGTGCCTCGGCCCGCAGATGGTGCAGCTGCGAGAAGCCCATTCCAGCGCCCTCGTTCAACTCAATCGACAAATCGTCTAGAACAAACGGCGTCTGTCCCAGCCGGTCGACGTGCGCGCGCACGTCCTCGGCGCTCAACGCCTTCGTCCGCGCCAGTTCGACGGTCGCTCCCCACGCCTCGCCTTGCCTGCCGTTCGATGTGACGAACCAGGCATGCGCCGGCTCGCCCAAGCGCAGCGTCACGTGCCCGTTGACATGCACTCGCGGCTCGAGCGCGTCATCGTTGAACGCCGTCGCCGCATTGCGCACCCGGAACACGCGGTCGCCCTTGCCGGTGCGTTTCTCCACGGGGATGCTGGCGCGCTCTCCCGCCGCAACATCCGAGGGCACGCTTGCGGCGAAATGCCCGCGGTTCGTCCAAAACTCAACGATGTCCCCCGCGTTCAGGGCGATTTCGCAGTCGACCTCCGCCGTTCCGTCCGTCCCTTGCGCAACGCGCCCCGCGAACACGCCCCGGTTGTTTGGTCGCCCATAGCTCATGATCTCGTTGCCGCGTTTGTTCTCGAGGTAAGCGGTCGTGAATCCTCGCGAAAACGCCTCGGCCAGCCGCGCGCGCTTCTCCTCCGCGTGCTCCACTGCGCCGCCAGCGCCGAGCTCGTCGAGCGCCGCGCGATAAACCGACACGACCTCGTGCACGTAATCCGCCGACTTCATGCGTCCCTCGATCTTCAGCGAGGCTGCACCCGCATCGCGCAGCTCCTCAAGTAAGTCGATCGTGCACAGGTCACGCGGCGACAGCAGGTGCTCGCCTTCGCTCGGTAGTGCGCCCTCGCGCCCCTCGCGGTGCAGTTCGTAAGGGAGTCGGCACGCCTGCGCGCAAAGCCCGCGGTTCGCCGAACGCCCCCCGATCATCGATGACATGAGGCACTGCCCTGAATAGCACACGCACAGAGCTCCGTGCGCGAAGCATTCGACGTCCATCTCGAATGCCCGCGCCACCTCCACAAGCTCGGCTACCTCGTTCACCGAGAGCTCTCTCGCCAGCGTCACGCGCGAGCAACCGAGCCGCGCCGCCGCTTCGATCCCGGCAGCGCTGTGGATGTTCATCTGCGTCGAAGCGTGTAGCTCGACTCCCGGAATCGCCCGCGTCAACTCGCAGGCAAGCCCTATGTCTTGCACGATGAACGCGTCGGCGCCGCGCTCCCAAGCGCCACGCGCGAGCTCGACCGCGTGCGCGAGCTCGCCCGGCAGAATCTCGACGTTCAGCGTGACATACACAGCCACGCCCCGCAGATGCGCATAGCGGCACGCCTCCTCGAAGACGCCCAACGTGAAGTTGCCGGCATTGCGCCGCGCGTTGAACTCGTCGAGTCCCAGATACACCGCATCGGCACCTGCGCAAACGGCTGCATGCAACGCCTCCATGCTTCCCGCGGGCGCGAGCAGTTCGGGTAAATTCGGCGACTTCATGTTCAACTCCTTGTAACCCCAGCTCCCCAGGGCCTCCACAAGTGAAAAATCCATTGAAGTATAATGTACGCACATGCACCATAACCGACAGCAGCGAAGGCGAAAATCATGAAAGCACGACGTAAATTCCGCGAGTCCAAGTCCCATGCAGTTGCCTGGGTTGCCCTTGTGGTCGTCATCGGCATCGGATTCATGTGCTTTCGTGGCGTCACGAGCGTCTTCGCCGTCTATAACGACTGGATCGCCGATCTTCCCGAGCTGAACAGCGACGCGTTCAACTTCGCCGAAGACTCTTATATGTATGCAGCGGACGGCACGACGCAGCTCGCGAAGTTCCAGCTGGAGAAGCGCGAGCCCGTCGAGCTGAAAGACGTGAGCGACTACGCCATCAAGGGTACTGTCGACGTCGAGGACGTGCGCTTCTACGAACACAACGGCGTCGACCCCCAGGGCATCGTGCGTGCGCTCGTGAACAACTTGACCGGCGGCTCGCGCGAAGGAGCCTCGACCATCACCCAGCAGCTCGTGCGCAACACGGCCCTGTCCGACGAGGCCACCGACATCACGCTCGAGCGCAAGGCGCGCGAAGCGGAGCTCGCTGTCGAGATGGAGAAGAAATACTCGAAGGACGAGATCCTCAACATGTATCTCAACACCATCAACTACGGCGACGGCTGCTACGGCATCGAGGCGGCCGCGCAGAACTACTTCCAAGTGAGCGCCAAGGACCTGACGCTCGCCCAGGCTGCTGCGCTCGTCGGCATCCCCCAGTCGCCCACTGCCTACAACCCGAAGGAAAATCCCGAGGCGTGCCTCGAGCGCCGCAACAAGGTGCTCGGCAACATGCTCGCCGCCGGCGACATCACGCAGGAGCAATACGACGCCACCACCCAAGAGTCCCTCGTCCTCAACCCTGCGCCCGACGAGCCGTCGCAGGGCATCTACGCCTACCCTTATTTCACGAGCTTCGTGCGCGACCAGCTCATGCAGGCCGACAACATCTACGGCTGCTCCTACGCCGACCTGTTTGAGGGCGGGTTGAAGATCTACACGACGCTCGACGTCAACATGCAGAACAAGGCGGAAGAAGCGTGCAAGGACCAATACGGCCGGATGGACGAGGGGATGGATGCGGCCCTGGTCGCGATGGATCCCTCGAACGGCTACGTCAAAGCGCTCGTCGGCGGCAACGATTTCTACAGCGACCAATGGAACATCGCGACTCAAGGCGGCCGCCCCACCGGCTCTTCGTTCAAGGCCTTCACGCTCGCTGCATCCATCGAGGCGGGCATCAATCCGTTGACCTACATCGATTGCTCGAACCCGGTCACGCTTCAGAACGGCCAGACGGTCAACAACTTTGACAACGCGAACTACGGGCAGCGCACCATCGCGGATGCGACCGCCATCTCGTCGAACACCGGTTATTACCGCCTGACCGAGAAGATTGGCGTCGACAAGCTCGTCGAAATGGCCCACCGCCTCGGCGTCGATGCGGAGCTTTCGCCTTACCCCATCATCACGCTCGGCACCGAGAACGTGACACCGCTCGAGATGGCCGAGGCTTATAGCTCGTTCGCTTCCGGCGGCATCCATCACGATTACGTCGTCATCACGAAAATCGAGGACAAGAACGGCGACATCCTCTACGAGAACCTCGACGAGGGCGAGCGCGTCCTCGACGAGGAGGTCGCCGGTGCCGTGACGAAGGTGCTGCGCGGCGTGTTCGAGAAGTCCTATGCGACCGCCTACGGTTCGGGTCCCTCCAATGGCCAGCAAGTCGCGGGCAAGACGGGAACCGGTGTCGACTTCCGCGACCACTGGCTCGTCGGCTACAGCCCGACCCTCACGTGCGCCGCATGGATTGGCAACCGCGACTACTCGTCGACGAGCTCCTATCTCACGGCCAACAGTCTCTGGCACGAGTTCATGTCCCTCGCCCTCGATGGCGAGGAGGTCGCCCCGTTCCCGACCGTCGACGATCCGCCATACACGACCCAGCCGGGCATGAGGGTCGCGACTTCATCCGACTCCACGCTTGATTCGGAAATCGCGGGCGAGTTGAGCGGCATCGAAGCCGGCTCCCTCTCCGAAGACAGCCTGGCCGCGCTTTATCCCGCTTACGAGGTGCACGTCACCTATGAATACTCGAAGAAATACGACAAGGGAACCGTCATTTCGGCGTCTCTCGATTCGACGAACGGCGTCATCAACGCCGTGGTGTCCAAAGGCAAGAAGACCTAACCGCACGGAGAGAATCTGTGCAAACGGGGACGGGTTCAGATTGCACGTAAGGCCTTTTAAGTTGTAAGGTGTTCCGTGCAATCTGAACCCGTCCCCGTTTGCACGGCAACAAAGAAAGCGAGAACCATGCTGTCTGCAGAAGAACAACTCCACATCATCGCGTCCGGCGTCGACCGCATCGTGCCCGAGTCGGCGCTTCTCGAGAAGTTGAAGCGGGGCAAGCCGCTCAACATCAAGCTCGGCGTCGATCCGACGGCTCCCGATATCCACATCGGCCACGCGGTCCCGCTGCGCAAGCTGCGCCAGTTCCAGGACCTCGGCCATCAGGTCACGCTCATCATCGGCGACGGCACCGCGCTCATCGGCGACCCGTCCGGCCGCAACTCCACGCGCCCGCAGCTGACGTCCGAGCAAGTGAAGGCCAACGCCCAGACCTACGTCGACCAGGCGTTCAAGATCCTCGACCCCGAGAAGACCAAGCTCGTCTACAACTCGGAATGGCTGCTCTCGCTCAACCTCGAAGACCTGCTCGGCCTGCTCAGCAAGTTCACGGTCGCCCGCATCCTCGAGCGCGACGACTTCCACAACCGCTACACCTCGAACCAGCCCATCGCGGTCCACGAGTTCCTCTACCCGATCATGCAGGCCTACGACTCGGTCGTCATCGGGGCCGACGTGGAGCTCGGCGGTTCCGACCAGCTTTTCAACCTGCTCGCCGGCCGCGAGCTCATGGAGAAGAAGGGCATGGAGCCCCAAGTCTGCCTGACGCTCCCGCTCCTCGAGGGCACCGACGGCGTCCAGAAGATGTCGAAGAGCTACGGCAACTACATCGGCGTCACCGACGAACCCGCCGACATGTTCGGCAAGGTGATGTCGATCCCCGATGAGCTCATGGTGAAATACTTCCGCCTGGCCTCAACCGTCCCCGTTGACGAGATCGACGAGATAGAGAGGGGCCTCGCCGCCGACGAGCTCCACCCTAATAAGGTAAAGCGCCAACTCGCCCAGAACATCGTTGCCGCCTACTATGACGCCGATGAGGCCCAGGCTGCCGAGGAGCAGTTCGACCTCGTCTTCAAGCAGCACGAGATCCCCGACGACATCCCCGAGTTCGCCGCCGACCTCACGCCCAACGACGAGGGCAAGGTCTACCTCGCGAAGCTCCTCGCCGATGCCGGCCTCGCCCAAAGCGCCGGCGAAGCACGCCGTCTCATCGACGGCGGCGGCGTCAAGGTCAACGGAGACCCCGTGCCCCCCAAGTCCTACAACGTCGAGCCCTCTTTGTTAGAAGGCGCCACCATCCAAGTTGGCAAGCGCAAATACGCCAAGCTGATCTAACGGCGATCCAGACCGAAGCAAGAGGGGCGCCCGCCATTCAGACGGGCGCCCCTCTTGTCATCCTGAGCGAAGCGAAGGATCCCGCCCGCCCGCAGCCGCCCCATCTGTCATCCTGAGCGAAGCGAATGATCTCCTCCCAGCCGGGCTTGTTCCGTCACCGTTTTCCTTGCCTTTTGTACGCTTTGTGAAGACGCAAATTCTTATTGACTCGGCCCTAAGAGGTGGGTAATATATTCAATCGCCGCTTCGAACGGAAGCGGAAACGAAGAGGCGAGCAATTTGGCCTCTGACCTGCCCAAATAAGGGCAGGGCGGCACCTTGAGAACCGGATACTGGAAGAGACGAAGAATCGAATTTTCGGGCTCCGATCTTAACGATCGGATCCACGTCATGATTACCTATCAATGATTCGGGCAACTTTAACTTTTGTTTATTAGAGCTTTTTCGAACGGAGAGTTCGATCCTGGCTCAGGATGAACGCTGGCGGCGTGCCTAACACATGCAAGTCGAACGGTTAACCCGCCTTCGGGCGGTCATAAAGTGGCGAACGGGTGAGTAACACGTGACCAACCTGCCCCGCGCTCCGGGACAGCCTCGCGAAAGCGGGATTAATACCGGATGACCCGCACCTTTCGCATGATCGGTGCGGCAAAGCTCCGGCGGCGCGGGATGGGGTCGCGGCCCATCAGGTAGTAGGTCGGGTAGAGGCCGACCTAGCCGACGACGGGTAGCCGGGTTGAGAGACCGACCGGCCACATTGGGACTGAGATACGGCCCAGACTCCTACGGGAGGCAGCAGTGGGGAATATTGCGCAATGGGGGCAACCCTGACGCAGCAACGCCGCGTGCGGGATGACGGCCTTCGGGTTGTAAACCGCTTTCAGCAGGGAAGACATCGACGGTACCTGCAGAAGAAGCCCCGGCTAACTACGTGCCAGCAGCCGCGGTAACACGTAGGGGGCGAGCGTTATCCGGATTCATTGGGCGTAAAGCGCGCGCAGGCGGCCGTGCAAGCGGGACCTCTAACCCCGGGGCTCAACCCCGGGCCGGGTCCCGAACTGCACGGCTCGCTCCAGGTAGGGGCAGGCGGAATTCCCGGTGTAGCGGTGGAATGCGCAGATATCGGGAAGAACACCGACGGCGAAGGCAGCCTGCTGGGCCTGTGAGGACGCTGAGGCGCGAAAGCCGGGGGAGCGAACAGGATTAGATACCCTGGTAGTCCCGGCCGTAAACGATGCTAGCTAGGTGTGGGGGAGGACCTCCCCCGTGCCGCAGCCAACGCATTAAGCTAGCCGCCTGGGGAGTACGGCCGCAAGGCTAAAACTCAAAGGAATTGACGGGGGCCCGCACAAGCAGCGGAGCATGTGGCTTAATTCGAAGCAACGCGAAGAACCTTACCAGGGCTTGACATTCAAGTGAAGCCGGGGAAACCCGGTGGCCGAGAGGAGCTTGAACAGGTGGTGCATGGCTGTCGTCAGCTCGTGTCGTGAGATGTTGGGTTAAGTCCCGCAACGAGCGCAACCCCTGCCGCGTGTTGCCAGCATTCAGTTGGGGACTCGCGCGGGACTGCCGGCGCCAAGCCGGAGGAAGGCGGGGACGACGTCAAGTCATCATGCCCCTCATGCCCTGGGCTGCACACGTGCTACAATGGCCGGCACAGCGGGCCGCGACCGGGCGACCGGAAGCGAATCCCTCAAAGCCGGCCCCAGTTCGGATCGGGGGCTGCAACCCGCCCCCGTGAAGCCGGAGTTGCTAGTAATCGCGGATCAGCACGCCGCGGTGAATGCGTTCCCGGGCCTTGTACACACCGCCCGTCACACCACCCGAGTCGTCTGCACCCGAAGCCGCCGGCCCAACCTAGCGAGGGAGGCGTCGAAGGTGTGGAGGGTGAGGGGGGTGAAGTCGTAACAAGGTAGCCGTACGGGAACGTGCGGCTGGATCACCTCCTTTCTAGGGAGACACTCAGTCTTTTAAACTCCTAGGAGAACGGGCGCGACCCGCCCGGTCCCTTCCAGCATCCGGCTCCCGGGGCGCCGCCCCGCGCACCTTGACAGCTGCATAGCGTTTCATCGAGACGAACCATTAATGGTTCAACACGATTCTCATCAATCGAAACGATACGAACAAAAGCGTATTTATACGCCAAGTTCGCATCTGCGATCGCGATGCAATATGCGATATGCGAATCCATCACCATCTAACGTAATCAGTATTTGGAAACTTGGATACTTATGCGGAAAGCGAAGATAGTATGGGCGCGCGGCGGATGCCTTGGCGCAGGAAGCCGATGAAGGGCGCGGCAAGCCGCGATAGTCCCGGGGTAGGCGCAAACGGCCTTCGATCCCGGGGTGCCCGAATGGGGGAACCCGGCTGGGATGATGCCCAGCCACCGCCGCCTGAACACATAGGGCGGCAGGAGGCAACCCGTCGAACTGAAACATCTAAGTAGACGGAGGAAGAGAAATCAACCGAGATCGCGCTAGTAGCGGCGAGCGAACGCGCGCGATGCCCAAACCACAGTGTCCGTTACAGCTTCAGGGCGCTGGCTCTGTGGTGTTGCGGGGCAGCTCGTCCGGGGGCCTGAGACCCCGGGCGGAGTCACAAATCCGGACGGTAGCCGAACGGCCTGGGAAGGCCGGCCAGAGGGGGTGAGAGCCCCGTAGGCGAAACCGTGCGGACTCCGCGCAGCTGTCCCCGAGTAGGTCCGGCCACGAGGAATCCGGACCGAATCCGGGGGGACCACCCTCCAAGGCTGAACACTCTCCTGCGACCGATAGCGAACCAGTACCGTGAGGGAAAGGTGAAAAGCACCCCGGGAGGGGAGTGAAACAGCACCTGAAACCGCGCGCCCCCGAGCAGCCGGAGCAGTACGTAGGCGACTGTGACGGCGTGCCTTTTGTAGAATGAGCCAGCGAGTCACGGTTTGCGGCGAGGCCAAGCCTCTAAGCGAGCCGAAGCGAAAGCGAGTCTGAACAGGGCGTTCAGTCGCAAGCCGTGGACGCGAAGCCGGGTGAGCTATCCTTGGGCAGGCTGAAGCGGGGGTAAGACCCCGTGGAGGGCCGAACCCACCTGGGTTGAAAACCGGGGGGATGACCCGAGGATAGGGGTGAAAGGCCAATCAAACCCGGAGATATCTCGTTCTCCCCGAAATAGCTTTAGGGCTAGCCCGCACCGTTCGACCGCGGCGGTAGAGCACCGGATCGCCTAGGGGGCCTCACCGCCTGCCGAAGCGAGCCGAACTCCGAATGCCGCGGCCCCAGAGGTGCGGAGTCAGAGCGCGTGGGCTAAGCTGCGCGCTCGAGAGGGAAACAGCCCAGACCGCCCGCCAAGGCCCCCAAGTCCGTGCCGAGTGGCAAAGGATGTGCGCTCGCCCAGACAGCCAGGATGTTGGCTTAGAAGCAGCCATGCATTCAAAGAGTGCGTAACAGCTCACTGGTCGAGTGGGAGCGCGCCGACAATACACGGGGCTAAGCACGGCGCCGAAGCGGCGGACCGGAACTTCCGTTCCGGTGGTAGGGGAGCGTCCCCTGGGGGGCGAAGCGCGAGGGGCGACCCCGCGTGGACACCAGGGGAGCGAGGATGCTGGCATGAGTAGCGAGAGGAGTGCGAGAAACACTCCCGCCGCAAGCCCAAGGTTTCCTGGGCGAGGCTAATCCCCCCAGGGTCAGTCGGGGGCTAAGGCGAGGCCGGAAGGCGTAGCCGATGCGCAACGGGCGGACATTCCCGTACCGCCCACGCCGCGTTAGACCCGAGCGGTGACGGGGAAGGGCAGGCGCGCGGGGTTCTGGACGCCCCCGTGAAAGCAGGTAGGCCGCGAGGCAGGCAAATCCACCTCGCATCAAGGCCGAGACGCGAGACGAAGCGCCTAGCGCGAAGGCGCCGCACCCATGCCCCCTAGAAAAACCGCGCGGTTAGCGCCGTGGGCGCCCGTACCAAAACCGACACAGGTGGGCGGGTAGAGCATACCGAGGCGATCGGGGGAACCGTGGTCAAGGAACTCGGCATAATGGCCCCGCAACTTCGGGAGAAGGGGTGCCGCCGCGTACGTGAAGAGACTTGCTCTCGGAGCGGAGGGCGGCCGCAGCGAATAGGCCCAAGCGACTGTTTACCAAAAACACAGGACTCTGCCAAGCCGCGAGGCGAAGTATAGGGTCTGACGCCTGCCCGGTGCCGGAAGGTTACGCGGAAGGGTTAGCCGCAAGGCGAAGCCCCGAAGCCAAGCCCCGGTAAACGGCGGCCGTAACTATAACGGTCCTAAGGTAGCGAAATTCCTTGTCGGGTAAGTTCCGACCTGCACGAACGGCGTAACGACTTGGGCGCTGTCTCGACCGCGGTCCCGGTGAAATTGCATTGTTCGTGAAGATGCGAGCTACCTGCGGAAGGACGGAAAGACCCCGTGAACCTTCACTGCAGCTTGGCATTGGCCGTTGGCCCGGAGCGTAGAGGATAGGCAGGAGGCACCGAAGCGGGGGCGCCAGCTCCCGTGGAGCCGACCTTGGAATACTGCCCCCTCCGCGCCGGCGGCCTAACCCCGACCCCTAGACCGGGGCGGGGGACAGTCCCAGGCGGGCAGTTTGACTGGGGCGGTCGCCTCCCAAAACGTAACGGAGGCGCGCGCAAGGTCCGCTCAGGACGGTCGGCAACCGTCCCGAGAGCGCAAGAGTGCAAGCGGGCTTGACTGCGAGGCGTACAGGCCGAGCAGGTGCGAAAGCAGGCTCTAGTGATCCGGCGGCCCCGAGTGGGCGGGCCGTCGCTCAACGGATAAAAGGTACTCCGGGGATAACAGGCTGATCTTGCCCAAGAGTCCACATCGACGGCAAGGTTTGGCACCTCGATGTCGGCTCATCGCATCCTGGGGCTGGAGCCGGTCCCAAGGGTTGGGCTGTTCGCCCATTAAAGCGGTACGCGAGCTGGGTTCAGAACGTCGTGAGACAGTTCGGTCC
>ERZ808037.644-NODE-644-length-29841-cov-14.671617_pt1 | contig 29841 bp, 22 predicted proteins | sample MGYA00380190_ERZ808037 | MGnify/ENA primary metagenome ERZ808037 (study PRJEB31490, sample SAMN06133399) | mouse gut metagenome | isolation source: J9 | host: mice | place: China: Chengdu | collected 2015-05 ...
GCGGCTGCGGGCTATGACGATGTCAAGGAAACTGACAACGTCGAAGCCATCGAGGTTTTGCAGGCCGTTGAGGTCATGGTCGGCGACGACCGTGGCTTTGGTCCTGACCGCCCTGTCACTCGTGCTGAGATGGCTGTGGTCATGGGCAAGCTGCTGAACCTGAACTACAACTACTACACCAGCACCTGTCCCTTCACCGACGTGAGCGGCAACTTTGACTGGGCCAAGGGCTGGGTCGGCGCCTGCTACGCCAACAAGATCCTGTCCGGCCGCGGCGAAGGAATCTTCGACCCCGCCGCCACTGTCACCGCCGTAGAGGCCGCCTCTATGATGATGCGGGCCCTGGGTTACTTCCAGTACACCGAGGACGTGGCCGACGGCTTTGTGCTGGCCACCGTCCGTCAGGGCAACCAGATCGGCATCTTTGACGGTGTGGGCACCGACGGCAGCACCCCCATGACCCGTAACCAGGTGGCCCAGATGGCTCTGAACGCCCTGCGTTCCGAAGTCGTGGACTTCACCGGCACCCCCGGCATCGAGGTCAACGGCGTGAAGGTGGGCTACAAGGCTGAGTACACCTCCCGCACCAGCACCGAGGCCAAGTACAACGCCATTGAGGGCCGCACCAGCGATGTGGCCAGCGATTACAACCACAAGGGCCAGTACTACGTGCAGCTGGGCGAGGAGCTCTACAACGGCGACCTGCGCCTGAGCGACAACCGGGTTGACGCCTTTGGCCGGCCCTCCCGCTACTGGGAGTACAACGGCAAGGAGATCGGCACCTACATGAAGAAGGAGCTGATCCAGGCTGAGTACACCAAGAAGGTCACCGGTAAGGACCTGTATGAGCTGATCGGCAAGGGCACCATCGAGGACAAGGAATATGACTTCTACATCTCTGTGGACGGCGAGACCGAGAAGGATGTTCTGAACTCCGTGGCTCTGCCCAAGAAGGACGAGTACTTCTTCGACCGCACCAACCTGCTGCGCACCAACACCAACCAGGTGGGCGGCACCGGCAACGGCGTGCTGACCCAGGTGTTCGTGGACAACGACAAGAAGGACGTCTACATCTCCATCATCAACACCTATCTGGCTGTGGCCGATTACGACTACAACGCCAAGAAGGACATGGTCCGCTTTACTGTCTGGAACCTGGAGGAGTACAACAACAACAGCGACAAGCTGGTGAAGGACAGCCGGACCAACACCTCCCTGGATGTCTCCGGTGAGGACTTCGACATCAAGGACGTGAAGGATGGCGACATCGTCAAGGTCACTGTGGCCGAGGGTGAGATCAAGACCATCGACGATGTGGAAGTCATGGACGATGTCACTATCACCTCCTTCAAGAACGGCAGCTACCTGGTCACAGGCGGCACTCAGTATGACTACAACACCACCGCCCGTTACGACAACGACGCGCTGAACCAGTACGTCAAGGAGAACGGCAACATGAAGGACGTCACCTACCGGGTCTATCTGGACCAGTACGGCTTCGTCATCGGTGTTGAGATCATCGACGCCACTGTCAACTACCTGTTCCTGACCGGTATCAACTCCGATACCACCAACCTGAGCGATATCACTGCCCGGGGCAACGTCATCTTCACCGACGGCACCCTGAAGACCGTGGATATCAACATGACCAAGAGCGAGAACGCCGAGGGCAACCGCTTCACCGACGGCGACGACAACCACGCCTACACCGGCGCTGGTACAACGGGGGACCCCTATACCAGCAGCGGCGACGGCACCGGCGTCAGCTCCCTGATGAACACATGGTGTACCTATACCGTGAACGATGATGGCGTCTACACCCTGAAAGAGGTGGCCAACAATGCCGTTACTTTCGACAGCGGTAAGGCCGGCCAGAGCCGCCAGTTCGAGGCGATCCACAGCTCTTTCGTAAATAAGAAGTACTCTGAGCACACTGGTGCCAATGCTCAGACTGCCAATGCCAAGCTCTTTGAGATCAACAAGACTCACGTCCGCCTGAACGGCATCACCGACACCACTTTCAAGACCGTGTACGGCAACGACAAGAGCATTTATCTCTCCGCTGAGACCAGCATCATCACCGCCCGCAAGGCGCTGAATGGCGTTGACAGCGCCGATGTTCCTGCCGTCATTATCAGCGGCGTGGACGGCGTCAGCACCGGCGTCCAGCAGACCAACATCGATGTCCGCAACGCTATGGCCGTTGTTGCCGCCGGCGGTCAGAAGTACATCAACCGTGATCCCATCCTGGAGGATGTCTCCAGCGGCGCTTACACCCTGTTTGACAAGAACGGCTATGTCATCGCCGCCGTGGTCCTGGGCGACGACCAGGGCACCAGCACCCGGTATGCCTGGGTGGTGGACGACGAAGTGACCAACGAGGGCTTCGAGAACGGCAAGTGGAGCTGGCACCGCGGCGTGATCGTTGACGGTAAGCTCATCGAGCTGAACGAGAGCAACGACGACAACAGCAACCCCGAGATTCGCAAAGATCTGGACCTGCATCAGGGTGTCCGCTGGTGGGAGGTCAAGTCCTACGCCGACGGTTCCGTCAAGGATGTGACCAGCCTGGCTCCCGCCGCCTTCACAGGCTCCAACTCCACCAAGTATGTCAATGACATCAAGTGGGTTGAGGACAACACCAACAACACCGTGGTCTTGCTCCAGAATCTGACCGGCGCTGCCAATAAGGTCCGCGTGACCGGCAACACCCTGCACATCGAGACCAATCAAACCGGCTACGCCGAGGGCTTCGCCGTGAGCTACGACGCCAACATCGCTGTGGTCCAGGACGAGGAAATCCTGCGCAACGGCCAGTCCCTGACCCCCCGCGAGTACAACTACAAGGAAATTGTTGAGGAGTTCACCAACAACTCCGACGCCGACGGCCTGAAGGACGCCGTGAAGGCCCTGAACGACAACGACAACTTCAAGGGCTGGCTGGCCGCTGTGTTTGACAGCAACGGCGTTGCTACCAGCGTCATCCTCTACGACCTGACCGAGACCAAGGTCAACACCAGCACCGATATCAACCTGGGCAGCGACCTGTCTGTCACCGAGTTCCCCGAGGGCACCCTGAAAGTGACCAGCACCAGGAGACTGACCGCCCGCGAGGTCGGCGACGCGATCCGCGCCTTCCTGAACGACGACGACGTTGTGAAGGTAGAGTACACGCCCGCGACCGGTAAGGCTGTCGTCACCTACGAGGACAACACCACCGTCACCTACGACGTGGACCGCAGCACCGTGGCCAGCGAGGCCGAGGTCGCCGGCGCTGAGCTGGTGAGCAAAATTCAAAACCTCATCGGTGAGACCAGCACCACCGGCACGGCCGTCGAGATCGAGGGCAACACCATCGTCACCAAGCCCGCCGACGACACCGCGAGCACTGCCTACGTCAATGCTGCTGGCGGCGACGGCACCAGCGACGCTACCAAGGACCTGGTGGCCTTCCTGGTGAAGCTGTACGAGAACGGTGCCAGCTCCATCAAGTTTGGTGACGACACTTACGAGTGGAACACTGGCATCCGTTTCGCCAGCAAGTGGCTGAAGACTGATGGGGACGGTGTCAACGGCACGACTCATGAGCCGAACACTGCTGGAGACACCCTGGCCAAAGCCATCGAGACTGCGCTGACCGCCCAGATCACGGATGGGGGATTCACCACTGGCACAAAGAGAGTTTCTGCCACCATCGTTGTGGATGGTGCGGAAATGATCATCGCTATCGACTTCAAGAAAGCCTGATATCCAAAGCAAAACCCATTTGAAAAGGTATCCCCCGGGCCTCGCGGCCCGGGGGTCCTTTTTGATTTGCAGAACGTTTTTGTGGATTCTTAACTTAATGGTATTACCAGACGATAGCCTCAGATCGATTCAATAAAATCATTGAGAAAATACATTGCTGCTCCGGCGGCGGAAGCTGTTTTTTTGTAGACACAGGGTTTTAGAAAGGCCCCATCGTCGTCATAGGGGTCGAGCTGCACAACCAACTCCCGAAGTTCCTCTATGTAAGGTTCAAAGTATTGCCCAGCGTAGCCCCCGATAATAACAGGATTATCAAACAACATCCTCAAGTTTACAACTGTAGTGGCCAGATAATGTAAATATGTCTGAAACGCTTCCCGAAAAGCTGCATTTCCGCCCTCCATTTCCTCAAAAAAGCGCGCCAGTTTCCCACCAGCGAGGTCCGAAAGAATCTTGGAGGAGCAGTAGGCATTGACACAGCCTTTTTGACCGCAATAGCACGGGTTACCGTCTGGCACAATGCGCATGTGCCCCACTTCAGCACTTCGGCTGTTATCTCCCTTGTGTACGGTTGGAGGAGTGATAATAGCGCCGCCCACCGAGTTGCTGAGCATCAAATAAAAAACAGGGTTTGACTCCTTTTGCCAGGTTTCCGCATATCCGCCAGCATTTGCGTCGTTAAAAAATTCAACTCTGAAGGAACATCTGTTTCGAAAAGCGTTTATCATGTCCTTAGGCGTATCGATTATCCTGTTATGGGTCAAGATACTGCTCTCCCGATCTACGATAGCGGGCAGGGACACTCCGATACCAAGCATTTTCTCGTATGTAATACCATGCTGATTCAGTAAGCCAAACACCTTTTCCATGACTGAGTCATAGTATTCGGGCGTATCCGAGTAAACAAAAAGCTCCCGCTCCCCACCACCGACGATATTACCCTGCAAGTCAACGACCACGATTGTCAGGTGATGTTTTGTGATATCGATGCCAACTGAATATTTCGCATCATAACAGCATCGGAAAATCTGAGCCTTTCTCCCCCCGGTAGACTCGCATGAGCCGCTTCTTGCAACCAGCTTTTTTGCCGCCAGTTCTTCAAGGTTTTTAGCTACCGTAGGGATACTAAGATTTGTGGCGGCTGCAATCTCCTGTTTGGAGGCCTCCTGTTTTCTGTACAGAAACAGATAAATTTGATTTCTATTTATTTCTCTTAATTCATATTTATCAACCATACAGCCTCCTGTTACAGTGTGGATCAATAGTAGACATGGGAGAAAAAATAATTTGGTAAGAGAGACCAGCGCAATATCAACAGAAAAACTTGTTAAATTAATAACGTGCTTTTCTTGTTTAATCATACCAGATTCGGAAGGAAATTACAATGCTAAAGCGGCAACAATAGTTCTTAATTTACGCATTCGTGAATTTCGGCTCTATTTTCATCCGTCCTCCCTATTTGATTTTGATAACCGCTTTCACAAGATCTGTTTTATTGGCTACTGCTTCTTGATATGCGGTGTTGATATCGTTTAAAGGAAATTCGTGCGTGGCGATCTTTTCTACCTGAATCGCCCCGCTGGCCACGGCAGCGATTGCTTTCGGAAAGACATTCCGGTAGCGGAAAACGGAACGAATGGAAACTTCTTTGCTCATAATTTCCGAAAAGTCAAAGGAAATCTCTTTCTGTGTGGACATACCAACAAGTACGATGGTTCCTCCGCTTGCAACGACGTGGCAGGTCTGACAAATCGCTGCGGCACTTCCTGCAGCCTCAAAGACACAGTCTGCGCCTCTTCCGTCAGTCAAACGCATAATCTCGGCGACTGTGTCCGTCTCGCCAGAATTAATTACACAGTCAGCAGCCAGCTCTTTGGCCAACTTGAGCTTAGCATCTACTAAGTCGCACATAATGATCTTTCCGGCTCCATGGGCCTTACATGATAGAGCGGTCATGAGTCCGATGCAGCCGCAGCCAAAGATGACTACCGTGTCGCCCACCTGCACACCCCCTTGGTTTGCCGCATGAAATCCAACGGCCAGCGGCTCAATGAGTGCGCCCTCCTTTGTAGATACATTCTCCGGAAGCACAAAGCAGTAATTCTCAGGGTACTCAATGTACTCCATATTACAGCCCTGTACAGGCGGAGTAGCCAAGAAGACCACATCCCTACACAGGTTATAGAGCCCGCGCTTACAATAGTCACAGGTGTTGTCCGGAATACCGGGTTCAAGGGCGACCCGGTCTCCAACCTTCAGATTTTTTACATTCTCACCCACTGCAACAATTGTACCCGCACATTCATGCCCAAGCATGTAGTCCTGAGTCAGGTCCACCTTAAAATTGCCAACCTGACCGTTATGATAGTAATGAACATCAGAACCACAAATTCCTACATATTCAAGAGAGACCACAACATGCCCGGGACCCGCCGAAGGCATTGGGATATCCTTGATTATCATGTTGTCCAAGCTGCGCATAAATGCGCCCTTCTGGGTTTCCATATTGTACACTCCAATCAATCAAAAATAGTGTTGATTCAGGTTTTGGCGCCTCAAAATGCGTTATATGGCCAGAATCAATGAATCACACCGGTCAATCTGGGGATTAGAAGGACAAAGTCCTCCCAATAAGTGACCACACCCAATGCAATGAGCAAGGGAATCAGCCAGGGCAGCACAGCCTTTCGCACTTGCGCAAAGGTTTTTCCGGATACCGTGCTAATCAGATAAAGGGACAGGCCCATAGGAGGAGTCAGCAGGCCGATCATGATGTTTAACTCGAAGATAACGCCGAGGTGGATCGGGTTAATCCCAAACCCCGCTGCGACCGGAACCAGAATAGGCACCAAAAGGACGGTGATAGCAGTGCCTTCCAGGAACATTCCCAGAATCAGCAGCAACACGTTAAGCATGAGCAGGAAAACATATTTATTGGTCGTTACAGAGGAGATCGCCGTGTAGATAGTATCTGTCAAGCCCTCATAGCTGACAATAAAGGCCATAAGAACAGAGGAAACTATGATGGTAACAATGGGAATCAGCATCTTGAATGTCTCAGTCAAAATTGGAAAAATATCTTTTACATTCATATCCCTGTAAATGAAGATACCAACAAAAATAGACCAAAGAGCGCAAATAAGAGCAGCTTCAGTCGGGGTATACCAGCCACCCCAAATGCCGGCGATCAGTAGCACCGGGGAGAGAAGCGCCCAGAAGGATTCAACGAAGGAATGAACCTTTTCACGGAAAGGATATGTCTGTCCTTTGGGATAGTGATGCTTTTTTGTATACATATAGGTCATGAGCGACAGAGTAATGACCATGATGAATCCCGGCGTGAAACCGGCCATAAACAGCGCACCGACAGAAACATTGCCAAAAATGGCAAAGGAGACGAACGGCAGGCTGGGAGGAACAATTGGACCGATGGTAGAGGAGGCTGCAGTTACGCCGATGGCAAAGTCGTCGTCATAGCCGGCCTCGCGCATGGTTTGCATCTCGATAACGCCCAAGCCCCCAATATCAGCCAGGGCTGAGCCGGACATTCCGGAGAAAATAAAGCTGGAAAGGATATTAACATATCCAAGGCCGCCGGGATATTTGCCAACTAGAGTATCCGCAAAGTGGAAGATGCGCTTGGTTATGCCGCCTCGGTTCATAATCTGTCCAGCGAGCATAAAAAAGGGAATTGCAAGGAAGTTAAACGAGTCCATAGATACAACCATCTTCTGTGGCAGCATCATCAGGCTCAGTCCAGGGTTGAGGATAAAATAGGCAATACAGCCAGTCATAAACGAGAGGTAAAGGGGCGCTCCCATAAGGAGCAAGACCACAATAACAACGACCATAACCTGAATGTACACTTTACCGCCCCCCCATATCTTTTACAGTTATAATCAGGTGCATAATATCAAGACCTAATCGCTGGACAAGCCGAATTAATGTAATTCCGCCGCCAATCAAGACACTTAGGTTCCGGACCAGGATCGTGGTGTTCAGTGCGGGAGCGCGGGTTAATGCGGTGAATTTAATAAAGTCAACGGATACATATAAAACAAGGCCCCACACAGCCAAACCGACCACGGAATAGAAAATCGCAAGAACATCCTTCGCGGCCTGAGGCATCAAATGGTCAAACAGCTCAAATCGCGTATGCAGAGAGTACCTGACGCCGAAGCCAATACCGAAAAATGTGAGCCAAACGAAAGCATACCGAGCAAGCTCCTCTGTCCAGGATATTGGCATCATAACAGCCCTGGATACGACCTGCAAAATAACAGATGATATCAAAAAAGCAGCAGCCAAATACATTAGGATTATTTCAAAATTGTGATCTATAAAAAGCAGAACCTTTTTCATAACAGAGTCAATTCCTCCTCCATTCTAACGCTTTGAGGGGCCTGCTGAATAAAAGGCATCAGGACTAAAGAAGGGAAGCAGCGGCCATCTGCCGCTACTTCCCCTTGAACTAAAAATTAAGCGACACTCTTGATCTGGTCATACAGCGCCAGCCAGTTGGCCTTATCACTGTAGCGGTCTTTAAAAACAGAACCGCACTGGTCTACAAACGCCTTAGTATCTACGTCGTCGATGATAGTCACACCGTAGTCAACAAAGCCCTTTTCATACTCGGCATCGATTTCATCAACTTTTTCGCGGTAAATATTTTCCATATAATCTTTCATAACTTCTGTAATAATCTGTTGATAGCTGGGGTCCAGCTTATTCCAGAAGTCGGCATTTGCGACGAACAGGTTGATGGCGTAAAGGTGGGCGGTTTTGCAAATATACGACTGCACCTCATATACCTTAGACTCGTTAATGGTGCTCATCTGATTCTCCTGTCCATCCGCAACATTCGTCTGCAGGGAGAAGTACAGCTCACTGTAAGGAATAGGGACGGCGGTGGCTCCCATAGCCTCAGTGCCGGCTACATAGATATTGGAGTCCATGCAGCGGATCTTCAAGCCCTTCAGATCAGCGGGGGTGCGAACAGGAGTCGCCTTGGTGCTCAAATTGCGAACCCCCATATACGCAGGGGTAATCATGTGCACACCGGCGCCGGATTCGATCTTCCCAACCAGTTCTTTTGCAATATCACTGTTGAAATAGTCAAAGATGTGTTGGCTGCTCTCAAAGACATAGGGCCAGCTGGTTACGTCGATCTCATCAGCATAAGCGTTGAAATAGGTGGGGGAGATATTGGCAATATCGGCAGAGCCGTTGCGGACCATACTAAGGAGTTCGCTCTCGCCGGCAAACACTGTGGAGGCGTTGTACGTAATTTCGAATTTGATCTTACCTTCGGACTTCTCTTCAATAGCCTTATACATCTGGCCGACAATTTTGGCGGTTTCCAGGGTCTCAGCAGAGGTAAAAAGCGCGCGGATCGTGACGGGATTAGGCTCTGTTACTGTGGATTCACCGGGCTTGTTTGAAGTTGTGGGAGGCTCAGAGGTGGAGGGCTTACCGCTGCAGCCGGCAAATATCGTCACGAGCAACGCAACCGCAAGCGACATAGCGATTTTCTTTTTCATCTTTTCTTTTTCCTTTCTAATTAAATGATTTGCATATTTTTGCTGAATTCTCAGCGTACGCACACATAGAGTCCCGTTATTTGGTAACGATACAGATTAATATATCACCTACGCTGACGCCTTGACTCATGGAAACTGCGTCACCCATATTGTAAAGGGCAAATGTTGTATTGTGCTCCCGCAGGGCCGCATCAATATCGATGCCCTTCTGACATGCAAGGTCGTAGCTGGTTCCATCTACGACACCGCCGGAAAAGCAGGCAGGAGCGCCTTCCTGACAAAACCCTCCAGGACCGTCTGTACCGTCTGTGTCGATACTGGCGCAGAGAATCCGCTTGCTGCCCCGTATCTGCCTGCATGCGGAGAGGACACATTCCTGGTTTCGCCCCCCGATGCCATTATTGTTTCCCTTGGCAACGATCATCTCACCCTGCACAATTAAGGTGGCTGGCGCTTCGAAAAAGCTGTCTCCTTGTTCAATACAATTCCCCATAGCAGCAAGGAACTCGCCCATATCTGCGGCATGGATATTCATGTGCTTTGCCAAGACCGCCGGTATATAGCCAAGCTCCTGCGCCTTTGCCTCAATCGCACGGACAAAATTGCGGCATTGAGGCATTACACCGAACACGCGGTAGTCAAAGTTTTGATACTCGTCGTATTTTACCGTCTCATTTTCTGCACAGGCAGCTTCAAGCACCTTTAGAATAGATTTTGGACAACGGTTTGTCACATTATTCTTGCTCAATACGTCCAGCGCATCTTGGAACGTGCTGCCTTCAGGCATGTTATGAAGCCAATTCCCGTGATGCATCAGATAATTGAAGTCCTGGACGGGACCCATGTCCTGATGGTTGATGTCCTCCACAGCTATATTGACCAGCTTTGCCTTGGAAAAAATACGGGCAAGTTTTCCGCCTTTCAGCTGATCGATGTGATTGCGAATGCAATTCAGCAGTGGTGTAATCAGTCCAAGCTCGATTTGGCACAGACGCGTCACCTCTATAACATCTTCCAACGAAACGCCCTCAACTGGAAGCGTTAGAAGTGAGCTGCCGCCGTTGGCAATTACTGTGAAAACCAAATCCTTTTCCGTTACCATCTTTGCCAGTTCAACAATCCGCCGACATCCTTGTACGCAGCCTTCATCGGGAGTCGGGTGATTTCCAAATGTGGCATGTACTTTCTTTAATGCAAACACGTCGCCATGCTTACAGATCATTTCGCCTCCGGTCAAATAATCTCCCAGAGCATCCTCAATGGCCTGCACAACGCGATAAACGCCTTTTCCTGCCGCCACAACATAGATATGATCAAACTGACGGATATCATAGGTATCCACTCCAGTCTGCGGATCGCCGGACGCTTCAAAATCCAGGCCGCCGATGGTCAAAACAGTTCCATTGAGTTGGATCAGATCCCGTGTATTGTTGTAGGGGTCACAGGCGGTGGCACCGGCGTCCAACATTTCTAGAATGTGCCTGCGCCCTTCTATATTGCCATGGCTGGTCAGTTCTGTTGTGTTTTGTAATCTCATATTACCATCTTCCTTAATACGAGCTTGCATATGGATTTATTTCTCCGCAAGCGCCTTAAAACGCTCGCCCTTCAGCCCCCTCCAACCCCAGAATCTTGCAACGGGGCCAAGTTCCTGTTCGATAGCAAGGAAACGGTTTGCCGCAAAAATTCCGATCGCATTTTCTCTTAGGCAGCCAGCGTTGATACCAACGCAGTAGTCAGCAATTGCCTCCCCTTCTCCGCGGCTTTCACAAGGCATCACACCATAACCGCAATAATACGCATGACGAACCATTTCAAGCGCCTGAGTGATGGTTCCAACTTGATTGACCTTGAATAGCACCGTGTTGCAGGCCTCTTTTCTATAACCTTCCTCAACACGAGATTCCATAGTCGTAAAAAGGTCATCGCCTACGATCTGAATATCACAGGCTTTTGTCAGAAGTGCATGGCCTTCGTAGTCGTTTTCATGAAATGGGTCCTCAATACTGTAGAAAGGATGTTCCTTGATCAAGTGGAGATAATAGGCGAGAAGTTGGTCGCGGTCTCTCTCCGTTCGATCAAACAAACCGCGGTAAACTTTTTTCTCGCGGTCATAATAAGTATCTGCCGCACAGTCGATCTGAATTCCGATTCGTCCATCATAGCCGGCCCTATGAATACAGGATTCCATCACCTCATAGATTTCTTCGTCAGAATTTTTGAATGCGCCTTCTCTTACCAAAAACATATTATAGAGCGTCTCATGCTGTCCGCGTCGGGCCATCTCCTCTCTCCAGTACTGGTAAACCTCCCAGCCAGCGTAAGACGCCTCGGCAAAGCTGCCGAAATCAGCGCAGACGAAAGAGACCGTTGGTTTTGTACCAGGAGTTGTCACGCCACCGCCCCAGCGGTCATCTCCTTGAAATGCAGGAGCAGACGGCACCGGGAGGTAGACTGCATTCACACCGCCGATGTGTTGATAAAGCGGAACATCCAGCGACAACGCGCCAGCCTTTAGAACTGCGGCAGAAACTGCAGCGACTGCATTAGAGGCGACATTTTTCAGCTTGAGCATTGTATAGTCAATGTCCGACTGCCGTGTTACATCCATGCCTCTTAGGACGTCGTTGATAATGGTATTCGCGCTCTCAGCCGCCTTTGTTACGCCGCGCCCGTTCCATTTTTCATCGTTATCGTACAAAAAGCTGACTTCGTGAGAACCAACAGAAATACCTGCATTGCAGACCGCTTTCGCCTTAATGCCACACTCGGTCTCAACGGTTGCTTCAATGCCCATAATATGCCGAATGGTGTACACTTGCCGAGCACTGACTCTCTTGATGTAATCATGAGTCATTTCTGCTCCTCCTAACTTTTTATCTTTAGTTAATAAAGTGACTTTATAAAGTGAGTGTATTATAAAGCCTTGCTGTTTCTTTGTCAATACAATGTTTATAAATTTAAAATATTTGTTCAATTTAACGAAATGGAAGATTTGCTGTTGCGAGTTTCTCCTCACGGAACTCAAAGAATCCCGCTGGAGTCAACTGATTCCAGCGGGGTTTTTGAATTGTTTCCCAGGTAAGGATTGATATTACCTCGACCCGAAAAAGTGGCCAAATGTGAATCAAACCATTTTAAAGGGACTCACTCCTCAGAAATCTCAGGCAGTCCCTTCGGCGCTGCTCCAGCAGTCTTTCTGTTTTCAAAAAATCTCTGATGAAGACAAGGCAACGCCCTTTGGGACAAGGGCCTCACGGAGGGTGATTTTCTCTGTCTGTAGCTGTTTGTGTGGTCAGATTACAACACGACCCAGCGGCCTTTCCGGCGGGAGCCTTCCCGCTTCATGGTTCCATTCTCTTGCGGGTTTTTTCAAAGTTCGTAAAATCGTATTTTGGGAAATGCCAAAATCCTCAACGCACACACTATCACCTAAGGATTTTCTTGGATTACAGAGAGGATCATATGATACACTGCATTGCAGAGGCCCTCCTCAATGGCAGCGTAGGGGTAGAAGCGTTCTGCCCCTGCCCTATCCGGGGATTTGATTACCCGCTCCTGAATTACGCTATTTCGGATATATTGGACTGTGTTCCATTTGCAGCCCAAATAGGTATCCAACATTAATTAGTCCGGGAGATACCTTGAAAATACAAGAGATATTTTACCCGATGTAGTTGAAAAGCCAGATAATCCATCGTATACTGAATATAATTCAAGTGAGGTTTTCTAATAGAAAAGGACGGAGCCCTTTTGGGAAAGTAGGTGCAATATGATAACGAACCCCAAAAATCTTTATACCGTAGTGGTGGCCGACGATGAGGACGAGCTTCGGGAGGCGATGTGCTCCATGATCCCCTGGCAGGACCTGGGCTTCCGCCTGGCGGGCAGCGCCAGCAACGGATTGGACGCCCTCCAGCTGGTGGAGGAGCTGGAGCCGGACCTGCTGCTGACCGACATCCGGATGCCCTTCATCTCCGGTATTGAGCTGGCCCGGCAGGTGCGGGAGGTGCGGCCCATGACCCACATAGCCTTCCTCAGCGGCTACGACGACTTCGAGTACGCCCAGCAGGCCATCCAGTACAATATCATAAGTTACATGCTTAAGCCGCTGACGGTAAGCGGGCTCGGGGATGAACTGCGCGTCATCCGGAAAAAGATCGACGCGCAGTTTGCCATGTTCCGTCAGGCTTCGCCCGATCCCCATGTCCAATGGTCCTCCTTCCTGACGGCTCTGGTACTGGATCATTATGCGGAACCGTATACGGCGGACCAGGGGGAGGAGTACGTGCGCCGCTGCGGCTTTCTGCGGGATACGAATGGCAGCCCCAGCTGCATCGTAATGGTGACCATCCTCCTGAACGGAACAGGCTCCATCGACACGCCGCCGTCCTTTGCCGCATCTGTAGACCGCCTTGCCGCCAAGTATCTGCAGGGCGCCAGCTTTTTCGCTCCGGAAAAGGTCGTGTCAGTGCTTCTGGACAACGGTCCGGATTTTGCGGAGTATCTGTATATCCTGACCAACGAGATCCCGCAGATGGCTGGCCGGGTGCTGGGCAAGCGCTGCTGCATCGGAGTCAGCCGGACCGTTCCCCTGAACGCGCTCCACAGCGCTTACTGCGAGGCCATGGAGGTCCTCCGGCAGGGGGACAGGAGCGAGTCGGGTGCGTGGTTCACCGGCGATTTCGCTCCGTCAGTCAAAGGGGGCAGCCGGCTGTGCAAGCGGGCGATGGAGGTGCTGGAACAGCATTATATGGCCCCGGACCTCTCCCTGGTATCTTTAAGCGAAATGCTCAGCGTGAGCCCCAATCACCTGAGTGCCTGCATCAAGAAGTATACCGGGGAGACCTTCATCAACACCCTGATCCGCAAGCGGATGGAGGCGGCCCGGGAGATGCTCTCCGCCACCCCCCTGCGCATCGGAGAGATTGCCGCCCGGTGCGGGTATACGGACCAGCACTATTTCAGCTACTGCTTCAAGAAATACTGCGGTGAGTCCCCCAACGCCATGCGCCGCAGGCTGGAGGAGGAGAAAGCGGGGGCGGGCTCATGAGGTGCGGCGCTTCCCGCAGGGGCCTGCGCACCACCACCATCCTTGTCTCCATGGTGACGGGGGTGGTGGCCATTATTCTGTGCTGCTGTGTGTTCCTGTTCCCATACCGGTATCGCAGCGTCATGGTGCAGAACGCCCGCACCAGCAGCGCCCAGGCGGTTTCCCAGGTGTCAAACACTGTGGGCAATTACCTCCAGGATATGGAACAGGCCATGGGACAGGTCAAACAGTCCATGACGGAGAGCCCCGACAGCAGGGACGGACTTCTGACCACCTTCCTGAAATTCCGCCCGGATGTGGTGGCAGTCACCAGCTATTCCCGGGAGGGGGCGCTGCTGGACTGCTGGTCCTTGGGCCATGAGCCGCGGGAGAGAATTCTGCGCAATCTCTCCTTTGACTTGTCTACGGCTCGTGCCTCCGCGCTGCCCTACATGACCGCGCCCCATGTGGTCACAATCTTTGAGAGCTACTACCCCTGGGTCGTCACCATGACGACCCCCCTGCCGGGGGAGGGCGGCGGAGCCGCGTGGGTCTCGCTGGACCTGAGCTTTTCCGGCATCTCCAGCTATATCAACAACGTGGGCATCGGACAGCGGGGCTACTGCTTTTTAATGGACGGAAAAGGAAATATCGTCTATCACCCCCAGCAGCAACTGCTGTATGCCAGCCTGAAATCGGAGGACACCGCCTCCCTGGCCGGACTGGCGGACGGTTCCTATGTGGACGATACGGTGATCTACTGCCTGACCAGCGTGCCGGACAGCGACTGGCGGGTGGTGGGAGTCAGCTATGTGGACGAGCTGGTAAACCGCAGCGTGCGGGAGATGATGCGCCTGTCCCTCTGGCTGGCGGCGCTGGTGCTGGCGGCGGCGCTGGCCACCAGCCGGCTGCTCTCCCGGCTGCTGGCCCGTCCGCTCCAGGACCTGGCCTCCGCCATGAGGAAATTTGAGGCCGATGCGGACCATTTCACCTACCAGCCGGTAACCGGCACCCGGGAAGTCCGGGATTTGTCTGACTCCTTCGGACACATGGTGCTGCGCATCCAGCGGCTTATGTCCACAGTGCGGGAGGAGGAGATCAACCTGCGCAAGACGGAACTGAAGGCCCTTCAGGCCCAAATCAATCCCCATTTCCTATATAATACGCTGGACTCCATCGCCTGGATGTGCGAACAGGGCCGGAGCGGCGACGCGGTGAAGATGATTCATGCCCTGGCGCGGCTGTTCCGCATCAGCATCAGCAAGGGGCACGAGCTGATTCCCATTGCCAAGGAGATTGAGCACGCGGAAAATTATCTGGAGATCCAAAAATACCGCTATAAAAACCAGTTTACTTATACCTTTGATGTGGACCCGGAGTGTCTGGACTACTACTGCAACAAGATCACCCTCCAGCCTATTATCGAAAACGCCATCATGCACGGGCTGGACCTGCTGGTGGACGAGGGACATATCAGCGTCCAGGTTGCCCAGGAGGGGGAGTGCCTTGTGTTTCGCGTTGAGGACAACGGCGTGGGCATGAGCCCTGAGCAGGCGGAGACGATTCTGAGACAGGACGGCCAAGACCGCACCGGCATCGGCATCAAGAATGTGAATGACCGGCTCCGAATTTATTTTGGGAAGCAGTACGGGCTGCGCGTCACCAGCGAGCTGGATATGGGGACCCGGGTGGAGATTCGGATGCCCAAGATCAGGGAGGCGGCGGACTATGAGACGAAATAAATACCTTGTCCTGTGGGCGGCGATGATCCTCCTGTGCCTGTGGGGCTGTGGGACGGACCCCGATCCCGCCGCCCGCCGCTCCATTGCCCTGATTACCAAGTCCACCGACAGCGAGTTTTTCCTCTCCGTCTTTGCCGGCGCCAGAGCGGCGGCCACCGAGTACAATCTGGACCTGACCATCTCCGGCCCGGGAACGGAGGAGGACTATGAGACCCAGAACAGGATGATCGCCCAGGCAGTGGAGGAGGGGGCGGAGGTCATCGTATTCTCCGCCATTGACTATGAGCGCAACGCCGCCGCCATCGACGCCGCCGCCCAGGCGGGGGTGCGGATTGTCTCCATCGACAGCGGAGTGGGCTCCGACCACGTCAGCACCTACATCGGCACAGACAATTACGCCGCCGGACGGATGGCGGCCCAGGCCGCGCTGGAGGGGACGGAGGGCGCCCTGCACGTGGGAATCGTCAACTATAACGAGGGCACCGCCAACGGCCAGGAGCGGGTTCAGGGGGCGCTGGACGCCCTGGCCGAGAGTGGCCGGGCACAGGTCACGGCAGTGGTCACCACCCTGGTGGACGCCCCCCGCGCCCAGACGGACACCGTGGCCCTGCTGCTGGACCATCCGGAGATCAATGTTCTTATGGCCTTTAACGAGCCGACCAGCGTGGGCGCGGCCCGGGCGGTGCGGACGCTGGACCGCGGGGACAGTATATTTCTGGTGGGCTTCGACTCTAACGTGGTGACCATAGACGGGCTTCAAGACGGCTACGTGGACGCCCTCATTGTCCAGAATCCCTACTCTATGGGATACCTGGGGGTGGAGAGCGCCTATAAGCTCCTGTGGGAGCAGGGCGGCGCGCTGGAGCCTATGGTGGATACCGCTACCCGGATTGTGGACCGGGAAAATTTCTTCACAATGGACGGGCAAAAGGCTCTTTTTGCCTTTGACCCATACCAAGATTAGTTGAAATAGCCAATTATTGGCCTTTGGTTTCGTCATATTTCATAATTTGGATAAAATTTTGTATGTTTTGCGGTGATTTTTCCTCTTGTTTTTTAGCGTGTTTTCTTATATTCTTTTATACAGATAGAATGGAGTGTTTTCAAAAGGATATATCCTTTTGTTTCCCGCCGAAGGCGGGAAACAAAACATTTCGTTCTAATCAACAAGAAAAAAGGAGAATCGCTATGAAAAAGACTCTTGCACTTGCACTGGCCCTCGCGATGGTCCTGGGGCTGACCGCCTGCGGCGGCGGCGGCGACAAGTCCCAGCAGCCCTCCACCGGCTCCAACGCCGGCACCTCCGCGAATCAGCCCTCCGGCGGCGGCGACGCGGCCCCCGTAGCCAACAAGGATAAGCCCCTGGTCTGGTTTAACCGCCAGCCCTCCAACAGCTCCACCGGCGAGCTGGACATGGACGCTCTGAACTTCAACGGCGACACCTACTATGTGGGCTTCGACGCCAACCAGGGCGCTGAGCTCCAGGGCCAGATGATTCTGGACTATATCACCGCCAACATCGACACCATCGACCGCAACGGCGACGGCGTGATCGGCTACGTGCTGGCCATCGGCGACATCGGCCACAACGACTCCATCGCCCGTACCCGGGGCGTCCGCAAGGCTCTGGACACCGCCGTTGAGGACGGCGGCACCATCAAGAGCGACGCCGTGGGCATCAACGCTGACGGCTCCGCCTCCGCCGTCAAGGATGGCAAGCTGACCATCGGCGGCAAGGAGTACACCGTCCGCGAGCTGGCCTCTCAGGAGATGAAGAACTCCGCCGGCGCCACCTGGGACGCCGCCACCGCCGGCAACACCATCGGCACCTGGGTGTCCACCTTCGGCGACCAGATCGACGTTGTGGCCTCCAACAACGACGGCATGGGCATGGCTATGTTCAACGCCTGGTCCAAGGAGAACAAGGTCCCCACCTTTGGCTATGACGCCAACTCCGACGCGGTGGAGGCCATTGCCGACGGTTACGGCGGCACCATCAGCCAGCACGCCGACGTGCAGGCCTACCTGACCCTGCGCGTGCTGCGCAACGCTCTGGACGGCGTGGACATCGACACCGGCATCGGCACCGCCGATGACGCCGGTAACGTGCTCAGCCCCGACGTGTTCAAGTATGTGGAGGCCGAGCGCTCCTACTACGCCCTGAACGTGGCCGTCACCGCCGACAACTACAACGACTTCCTGGACGCCACCAAGACCTATGCCCCTGTCTCCAACCAGCTGGACGCCACCGCCCACCCCGCCAAGAGCGTGTGGCTGAACATCTACAACTCGGCTGATAACTTCCTCAGCGCTACCTATCAGCCCCTGCTGCAGAACTATGACGATATCCTGAACCTGAACGTGGAGTACATCGGCGGCGACGGCCAGACCGAGGCCAACATCACCAACCGTCTGGGCAATCCCAGCCAGTATGATGCCTTTGCCATCAACATGGTAAAGACCGACAACTCCGCCTCCTACACCGCCCTGCTGAACCAGTAATCCGGAGGGGAATGTCTCTTCACTGACAAGTAAATGACTTGCGATTAGGGAGAGGGAATCCTCCGTTCGGCAGAAATGACACTCCGTTCGGCAGAAGGAACTCTCCCTAACGCGTTTTTTCAGAAAAACCGGCAGGATCAGGGCTTTGGCTAGGTCTGCCAATATGATAAACAGGAGTAACGAGAATGGCTGATGTAAAAGGCGATGTCGTCCTGTCGATCCGCGGTATGAGTAAGTCGTTCGGGCGAAACCGGGTGCTTGACCATATCAGTCTGGATTTGAAGCGCGGAACCATCATGGGGCTTATGGGCGAGAACGGGGCCGGCAAGTCCACCATGATGAAGTGCCTGTTTGGCACCTACCAGAAGGACGAGGGAAAAATTTATTTGAACGGGAAGGAAATTAGCTTTTCCGGCCCGAAAGACGCCCTGGAAAACGGGATTGCCATGGTCCACCAGGAGCTGAACCAGTGCCTGGAGCGGAGTGTGACCGACAACCTGTTCCTGGGCCGCTACCCCACCAACTCCGCGGGAATCGTGGACGAGGGCAGCATGAAGAAAAAAGCGGCCGAGCTGTTCCGCAAGCTGGGTATGACGGTAAACCTGAGCCAGCCCATGCGGAATATGTCGGTCTCCCAGCGGCAGATGTGTGAGATTGCCAAGGCGATCTCCTATAACTCTCAAGTGATTGTTTTGGACGAACCCACCTCCTCGCTGACGGTTCAGGAGGTGGAAAAGCTCTTTGAAATGATGCGGATGCTGAAGGAGCAGGGCATTTCGCTGATCTATATCTCCCACAAGATGGACGAGATTTTTGAAATCTGCGACGAGATCTCGGTGCTCCGGGACGGCAACCTGGTGATGACCAAGAGCGCCGCAGACACCAACATGAACGAGCTCATCGCCGCCATGGTGGGCCGGTCTCTGGAGAGCCGCTTCCCCCCTGTGGACAACACGCCGGGCGATACGATCCTGTCCATCCAGCATTTGTCCACCAAGTATGCGCCCCATCTGCAGGACGTCTCCTTTGATGTGCGGGAGGGGGAAATCTTCGGCCTGTACGGCCTGGTGGGCGCCGGGCGCACTGAGCTGCTGGAGACCATCTTTGGCGTGCGCACCCGGGCGTCGGGCCGGGTCTACTTCAAGAACCGGCTGATGAATTTCAACAGCGCCAAGGAGGCTATCGAGCACGGCTTTGCCATGATTACCGAGGAGCGCAAGGCCAACGGCCTGTTTTTAAAGTGCGACCTGACGTTCAATACCACCATCGCCAACCTGGAGCAGTATAAGTCCGGGCTGGCCCTGTCCGACGCCAAGATGGTAAAGGCCACCAGCAAGGAGATCAAGACCATGCGCACCAAGTGCATGGGGCCGGACGACATGATTACCAGTCTGTCCGGCGGCAACCAGCAGAAGGTCATCTTCGGGAAGTGGCTGGAGCGGGAGCCCCAGATATTTATGATGGACGAACCCACCCGGGGCATCGACGTGGGCGCCAAATATGAAATTTACGAGCTGATTATTAAAATGGCAAAGCTGGGCAAGACGATTATTGTGGTCTCCTCAGAGATGCCCGAGATCCTGGGCATTACCAACCGGATCGGCGTGATGTCCAACGGATATCTCTCGGGAATCGTGAACACGGCCGAGACCGACCAGGAAGAGCTTTTGCGGCTCAGCGCGAAATATCTGTAAGGGGGGAAACGTATATGGCAGCGGAAAATACAAAGATACTTACCGCGGAGCAGGAGAGTGAGCTCCGCAGGCCCATCGACGAGCATGTGGGTGGCATTCAGGAAAAGATCAATGCCCTGCGGAAAGACGGTACGGATCGGGTGATCGAGATACAGAGCGCCCTCGACAGCCTGAAGCGCGACCGCATCTATACAGCCGAGGAGAAAGAGGCCAAGCGGGCTCAGTTCCGGAAAGAGCTGGAGGAGGCCAAAAAGGTAGAGGCCCAGCACAAGGATGAGATTTCCAAGCTGATTGCCGAGGCCGAGAGCTATCTGAAAGCCAATTACAACAGCTATTTCCAGGCCGTGGAGGCCAGCTGCGTTCAGGAAAAGGCCCAGGCCCAGGCCAAATATCAGGCCGCCGTGGAGCAGCTGAACAAGGCCCATCAGGAGACGGTGTCCAAGCTGACCGACGCGCAGGAGATCAAGGACGAGAACTATGTCCATAAAAACCGCCTGTTCGACGCCAAGAATCAGCTGGCCAAGGACCTTCAGGATGTGAAGGACCACCGGCACGCCGCCTTCGACCACCAGTATCACCTGATTGACTTGCTGCGCATGTCCAAATTTACCGTGGGCGAGACGATGGCCCAGCGGTGGGAAAACTACAAGTATACCTTCAGCCGCCGGGACTTTTTGCTGCGCAACGGCCTGTATCTGGCCATCGCGGTAATCTTCATCGCCATGTGTGTCCTCGCCCCCACCGTCAAGAACGTCAACCTGCTGACGGTGAACAACATCCTGAACATCCTGCAGCAGGCGTCCCCGAGAATGTTCCTGGCTCTGGGCGTGGCCGGTCTGATTCTGCTGGCCGGCACCGACCTGTCCATCGGCCGTATGGTGGGCATGGGCATCACCGCCGGCACTATCGTGATGCATAAGGGCATCAACACGGGCGGCGTGTTCGGCCACATCTTCGATTTCACCGGCCTGCCTGTCGCCGCCCGGGTGTTCCTGGCCCTGGTGGTGTGTATCGTGCTTTGCACCATCTTTACCACCATCGCCGGCTTCTTTACCGCCAAGTTCAAGATGCACCCCTTTATCTCCACCATGTCCACCATGCTGATCATCTTTGGCCTGGCTACCTATGCCACCAAGGGCGTGTCCTTCGGCGGCATTGAGTCCAGTATTCCCGACATGATCATTCCCAAGCTGGGCCCGGATGGGGGCACCAAATTCCCCACCATCATCCTCTGGGCGGTGGCAGCGGTGATTGTCGTGTGGTTCATCTGGAACAAGACTACCTTCGGCAAGAACCTGTACGCTGTGGGCGGCAACCCGGAGGCCGCCTCGGTCTCCGGTATCTCGGTGTTCAAGGTCACGGTGGGAGCGTTCATCATGGCCGGCATTCTCTACGGCTTTGGCTCCTGGCTGGAGTGCATCCGGATGTCCGGCTCCGGCTCGGCCAGCTACGGCCAGGGCTGGGAGATGGAGGCCATTGCAGCCTGCGTGGTGGGCGGCGTGTCGTTCACCGGCGGCATCGGCAAAATCTCCGGCGTGGTGACGGGTGTGTTTATCTTTACCGCCCTGACCTACTCCCTGACCACCCTGGGCGTAGATGCCAACCTGCAATTTGTTTTCTCCGGCATCATCATTCTGGTGGCCGTCATGCTGGACTGCCTGAAGTATGTACAGAAGAAATAATTGATCTTTTTTATCGAAACAACCGCAGGAGACCTCCTGCGGTTGTCTCAATTTGCCTCTCTGGAAATAGTATCGAATATAGCAGGAGGAGTTATTAATGAACTATTTTGCCCATATTGCTCAGGATGGCCGTCAGCAGACAGTTTCAGAGCACTTGAACGGGACAGCTGAATTGTGCGCCGACTTTGCCGCGGCGTTTGGTGCAGAGGATCAGGGGCGGCTTGCCGGGCTGGCCCACGACTTGGGAAAGTATTCCGCCGCATTTCAGCGCCGGCTTGGGGGAAGTACAGAACATGTGGATCACGCCACCGCCGGAGCTGCGGAATGCTGCAAGCTGAATCAGAGCAGTGCCGCCTTTGCCGTCGCGGGACATCACGGCGGCCTGCCTGACGGCGGAGGTCAAGGCGACCACTGGGAAGACAAGACCTTCTGCGGCCGTATGAGGAAAGCCGCTCTTGGAAAGCTGGAGCCTTACGAGGTATGGCAGCATGAAATCAGGCTGCCTCCGGCTTCACAGCTGGCGTTTTCCAGTTGGTCGGAGGAAATGTTTTTTACCAGAATGCTTTACTCCTGCCTGGTAGATGCGGATTTTCTGGACACAGAGACCTTTATGGCAGGGAAAGCGCAGGCTCGGGGCGGCGGGGAATCGATGGAGGTGCTGGAGGATAAACTCCAATCTTATGTATCCGGCTGGTTCCCGCCTAAAACGGAGCTGAACCGCGAACGGTGCACAATGCTGGAGCGCTGCATGGAGCAGGGAGAGGCTCAAAAACCGGGGCTGTTTACCCTCACCGTCCCCACCGGCGGCGGCAAGACAGTGGCGTCTCTGGCCTTTGCGCTGCGCCACGCCCGAACCCATGGCCTACGCCGGGTCATCTATGTGATCCCCTATACTTCCATCATTGAGCAGAACGCCCAGGTCTTTCGGGATATTTTGGGGGATAAAAATGTGCTGGAGCACCACTCCGGTGTGTTATACGACATTGCAGATGAAGCCAGACCGGAGAATGCCAGACTGGCCAGAGCCACGGAAAATTGGGACATGCCAGTGGTGGTAACCACTGCAGTGCAGTTTTTTGAGTCCCTCTTTGCCAACCGTTCTTCCCAATGCCGCAAGCTGCACAATCTTGCCCAAAGCGTCATTATTTTTGACGAGGCGCAGATGCTGCCCGTCCCTTACCTACGTCCCTGCGTCTTTGCCATTGCCCAGCTGGTAAAGCGCTATGGTGTCTCTGCCGTACTCTGTACCGCCACACAGCCCGCGCTGGACGGCGTGTTCCGGGAATTTCTGCCGGACAAGCCCGCCGTGGAGCTGTGTCCGCCGGATGCGTTCCATCCGGAGATATTCCGGCGCGTTACCTTCCAGAGGATGGGAAAACTGTCCTGGGAGACTGTGGCGGAACAGATCAGCGGACAACAGCAGGCCTTGTGCATTGTCAACAGCCGAAAGAGCGCACAAAAGATATACAACCTGTTGGACCCAGAGGGGGCCTTCCATCTGTCTACCCTCATGTATCCCGCCCACCGGAAAGCGGTATTGGCAGAGATACGAGCTCGGCTAAAGGACGGCCTGCCCTGCCGGGTGGTGTCCACCTCGCTGATTGAAGCTGGAGTGGATGTGGACTTTCCCGCGGTGTTTCGTGAGGAGACAGGGCTGGACTCTATCCTCCAGGCGGCGGGCCGGTGCAACCGGGAGGGAAAGCGTCCCGCCGGTGAGAGTGTCGTCACCATCTTTCAGGGGGAGACTCCGCCGCCCGCCCTGTTTGAGATTCCGGTGGCAGCAGGGCGTCAGGCGCTGAACCGCTATGGCTGTCCTGACAGCCCGGAAGCTATCCGGTACTATTTCCGGGAACTGCTGGAACTGAAGGGCCCGGAGACGCTGGATCAAAAGAACATCCTCACCGCGATGGAGCGGGACTATATGCCCTTCCGAAAAATTGCGGAGCGTTTTCATCTAATCGACAGCGAGACCAAAACTATATATATCCCCCTGGGAGAAGGGGAACAGTTGATTCAGAGACTCCGCTCCGGCGAGCGCGGCAGGGCGCTGTTCCGGGCGCTGGGCCAGTATGGCGTCTCCATTTACCTGCAGCACTTTGAAGCTCTGGACCTGGCAGGTGATTTGGAGGTGCTGGAGGATGGAAGCGCAGTCCTGACCAACCTGGCGCTGTATAATAACAACACTGGCCTGTCAATGACGGCAGACGGCGGGAAGTTCTTGTCAATTTAGCGGCTATACAAAAAAGTCCTGTTTATTGGACGGAATATGTGATATAATGACGAAAAAAGAAAGGGGTGAACACCATGCCAATTTCATTGGAGGTCTGGGGGGACTACGCCTGCTTTACCCGGCCGGAGATGAAGACGGAACGGGTCAGCTATGACATGATGACCCCCTCCGCTGCCCGGGGACTGCTGGAGTCAATATACTGGCACCCGGGTCTGCGGTGGGTTATCGACCGTATCCGCGTCTGCGCCCCCATCCGCTTCACCAATCTGCGGCGCAATGAGGTAAAGTCCACCATCAGCGCCCGGTCGGCCCGGACGGTGATGGAGCGGGGGAAGGGAGAGCTGTATCTTGTCACCTCCCGGGATATTCAGCAGCGGGCCGCCATGCTGCTGCGGGATGTGCGCTACGTCATCGACGCCCACTTCGATATCACCGCTCAGGCGTCGGCCAGCGACAACGATGGAAAATTTCAGGACATCATCAAACGGCGGATCAGGCGCGGACAGTTTTACAGCCAGCCCTATTTTGGCTGCCGGGAGTTTCCGGCGCAGTTCAAGGCGTGCGAAGCTCCACCACCCTGTCCGGAGGAGCTGAAAGGGGTGCGGGATCTGGGGTATATGCTCTGGGATCTGGACTATTCCGCCTCGGAGAATATCCCACCTCTCTTTTTCCGGGCGGTGCTCCGGGACGGCGTGCTGGAGGTTCCCACCCGGAACAGCGGGGAGGTGATCGGGTGATCTTACAGGCGCTCGTAGAGCACTATGAAGACCTTGCCACACAGGGAAAGCTGGCCCGTCCCGGCTGGAGTGACGCCAATATCTCTTATGCGCTGTACATCAACGATGACGGAGAGTTAGAGCAGGTGACTGATATCAGACAAGTACCAGAGAATGGGAAAGGAAAACCCAGGCCACAGGTGAGGAAACTTCCGTCATCTCCAACCGGGCGTACATCACTGGCTGTAAAACCCGCATTCCTTTGGGATAACTCCAAATATATTTTGGGAATTGACAGCAAAGGGAAACCAGAGCAAAGCCTGAGATGCTTTCAAGGCTGCAGAGCACTTCACCATCAACTTCTGGATAATGTGGACAGCCCGGCGGCCAGGGCAGTGTTGGCATTCTTTGACCACTGGGACCCGGAACGGGCCAGGGAGCATCCCGCTTTGGAGGACAAGCTCCAGGATATTTTAGCAGGAGCCAACCTTGTATTCCAATATGATGGCGACTATCCTCAAAAAGATCCAAAAATTCGGACAGCATGGGAGAACTATTACAATACATCTGAGGACAATCCTGAAATGGTGTGTCTTGTCACAGGAAAAAAAGGGCCTGTCGAAAGAATACATCCAAATGTAAAGGGCAGTGGGCCTTTGTGGCAGCCGATGGGAAATACGCTGGTCGGTTTCAACGCCCCTGCCTTCTGCTCCTACGGCCGGGAACAGAGCCTAAACGCCCCCACCAGCAAATACGCAGCCTTTGCCTACACCAGTGCGCTGAATCATCTGCTGTCGGAGCGGGATTATGTGGGAAAAATCAGCGATACCACGATTTTGTTCTGGGCGTCCGGCGGTCAGCGGGCCTATCAAAGCTTTTCTGTGGCAAGTCTGTTTGGAGCCCCCACCACCTATTCTGTCTCGGATTTGCAAAAAATGACCCTCGACCTGTGCCAGGGAAAGCCCGTCCTGTTTGAGGAGACACAGCTGGACCCTAAAACCACATTTTATATCCTGGGCCTGTCGCCCAACGCTGCCCGGCTGTCGGTGCGGTTTTTCCTGAAAAACTCCTTCGGTGCGTTTATCCGGAACATTCAGGCCCATCAGCAGCGGCTGGAGATTGTCTGTCCCTCCTTTGACAAATTTGAGACCATCCCCCTCTGGAAGCTGCTGGACGAAACAGTGAATCAAAATTCCCGGGACAAATCCCCAACGCCTGGAATGGCCGGCGAGACCCTGCGCGCGATTCTGAATAATACATGCTATCCCGCTTCCCTGTTGAATGGTACCGTCTTGCGTATCCGTGCGGAGCGGGAGATTACCAGAGGCCGGGCGGCCATTTTGAAGGCATATTACCTGAAAAATCCCCATCCTGATATACCAAAGGAGGTCTTGACCGTGTCTTTGAACCCGGACAGCGCCAATATCCCCTACACCCTGGGCCGGCTGTTTTCTGTGCTGGAAGCTATCCAGTCTGCCGCCAATCCCGGCATCAACGCGACCATCAAGGACAAATACTTCAACTCTGCTTCAGCCACGCCTAGCCGGGTATTTCCACTGCTGATGAATCTGGCCCAAAAGCACCTGCGAAAGCTGGACAAGGGCTGGAGCATTTCTTACAGCAAGCAACTGACTGAGCTGACCAGTAAGCTGGGAGAGACCTTTCCCGACCGTCTGAGCTTACCCCAGCAGGGCGCGTTTCAGCTGGGATACTACCACCAGACCCAGGCCCGCTACATAAAAAAGGAGGAAGCTGAACATGTCTGAGCCCATTAAAAACCGCTATGAATTCGTCGTCCTGTTCGATGTGGAGAACGGAAACCCCAATGGCGATCCCGACGCAGGCAACATGCCCCGGGTGGACCCGGAGACCGGCCTGGGACTGGTGACCGACGTATGTCTGAAACGAAAGATCCGCAACTATGTGGAAACTGTCAAGGAGGACGCCGCGGGCTACCGCATTTACATTAAGGATGGGGTTCCCCTCAACCGCAGCGACGCCCAGGCCTATGCTGAGCTGGATGTGACGGATAAGACAGTGAAGGAAAAGAAAAAGGCCGATCCCGGACTGGACGAGAAAATCAGGGACTGGATGTGCACCAATTTCTACGACATTCGCACCTTCGGCGCAGTCATGACCACCTTTGTGAAAGCGGCCCTCAACTGTGGACAGGTCCGGGGCCCGGTGCAGTTGGGCTTTGCCCGCAGCGTGGAGCCGGTGATGCCTCAGGAGGTGACCATCACCCGGGTGGCCATCACCACCGAGGCGGACGCGGAGAAAAAGGGAACCGAGATGGGCCGCAAGTACATCATCCCCTATGGACTCTACCGCTGTGAGGGCTACGTCTCAGCCAATCTGGCCCGCAAAACCACCGGCTTCTCCGAGGAGGACCTGGAGTTGCTTTGGCAGGCGATTCTTAATATGTTTGAACACGACCACTCCGCTGCCCGGGGCAAGATGGCGGTGCGGGAGCTGATTGTTTTCCAGCACGACTGTGAGCTGGGCTGCGCCCCTGCCTGGAAGCTATTTGAATTGGTAAAGGTAGAACGGACCAATAAAGACGATCCCGCCCCCGCCCGTGCCTATCAGGACTACCTGGTTACGGTGGACGAGTCTGCCCTGCCTGCCGGCGTTACCTGCCGGCGGATGGGATGAGCTGGCCCGAGGAGGACTGGCTCCGGCTGTCCGGCTTGCAGCACTTCGCCTTCTGCCGCCGCCAGTGGGCGCTGATCCACATTGAGGACCAGTGGGCGGAGAATTACCGCACAGTGGATGGACATCTCATGCACGAGCGCGTCCACGACCAGGAGCTCCGGGAGAGTCGGGGAGACTGCCTGACCGTCCGGGGGCTGGCAATCCATTCAGCGCAGCTGGGTATTTCCGGCCAATGCGACGCGGTGGAGTTTCACAGGGACTCTGTCGGGATTCCCCTGCGGGACCGGGAAGGGTTGTGGCTGCCCTATCCGGTGGAATACAAACGGGGCAAGCCCAAGGATCACGACGCAGATGAACTCCAGCTATGTGCCCAGGCCATGTGCCTGGAGGAGATGCTCTGCTGTGCCGTTCCGGAGGGGGCACTCTACTACAGGGAGCCCCGCCACCGGACGGTGATCTCCTTTACGCCTGAGCTGCGCAGGCAGGTCAAGGACAGCCTGGCAGAGATGCATGAGCTGTATCAAAGGCGCTATACCCCCAAAGTGAAACCTTCCAAAGCCTGTAACGCCTGTTCCCTCAAAGATCTGTGTCTTCCCAAGCTGATGAACCGCAAGCGTGTTTCGGACTACCTGGCGAAAGCCGTGGAGGAGCTTCCATGAAACATCTGCTCAACACCCTATATATTCTCTCGGAGGATATTTACCTGTCATTAGATGGGGAAAATGTGGTGGCCAATCGGGACAAGCAGGCTGTCGCACGCTATCCTCTGCACACCTTGCAGAATATCATCACATTTTCCTATGCAGGGGCGTCCCCCGCCCTGATGGGCGCCTGTGCCCATCGCCAGATCGGTTTGGCGTTCTGCACGCCCAGAGGAAAATTTCTGGCCCGGGTGTGCGGTGAAGGAAACGGAAACGTCCTGCTCCGCCGGACACAATACCGGGCTGCAGATGATCTCAGCCAGTGCTGTCAGATCAGCCGCACCATGATTTTTGGCAAGCTGTTTAACGCCCGCTGGAGCATTGAACGCACCCGCCGGGACCACAGTCTGCGGGTGGACAGCGAAAAACTGGTCTCCGTCTCCAAGCAAATCTATGGCCTGCTATCTCAGGTCAAGGAAGTAACTGCTTTAGAGGAATTGCGGGGCCTGGAGGGGGTGGGGGCTTCCGCCTACTTCGGCGTTTTTAACGAGATGATTCTGGGGGATAAAGAGACGTTTTCGTTCCAGGGCCGCAGCCGCCGTCCGCCGTTGGATGCTGTTAACGCTATGCTCTCCTTTGCTTACAGCCTTCTGGCCCACGATTGCGCCTCCGCGCTGGAGAGCGCGGGTCTGGATTCCTATGTGGGATTCCTGCACCGGGACCGCCCGGGCCGGACCTCCCTGGCTCTGGACCTGATGGAGGAACTGCGCCCTTGTATGGCAGACCGCTTTGTGCTCACCCTGATTAACAACCGCCAGGTCAAGGCGGCGGACTTTCAATATATGGAGAGCGGCGCGGTGCTGCTGACAGACAGCGGCAGGAAAACGTTTTTGAAGCACTGGCAGGAGAAGAAAAAAGAGACGCTGACCCACCCTTATCTGGGGGAAAAGCTCCCGTGGGGAATGATCCCTTATATTCAAGCGCTTCTGTTGGCCCGCTATCTCCGGGGGGACTTGGACGCTTACCCGCCGTTTTTATGGAAGTGATCGGATGCTGGTCTTAATCACCTACGATGTAAATACCGAGGACGCCGCCGGACGCAAACGTCTGCGGCAAATCGCAAAGCAGTGCGTCAACTACGGTCAGCGGGTGCAGAACTCTGTTTTTGAGTGCCTGCTGGACGCGGCTCAGTGCCGGATGTTACAGGCAAAGCTATGTAAAATCATGGACCCGGAAAAAGACAGCCTGCGTTTTTATTACTTGGGAAACCACTATGAGAATAAGATTGAGCATTTTGGGGCAAAGGTGTCCTACAATCCGGAGGATGTGTTGATGCTTTAGGTGCGAAGCGCAAGCGCACAGAAAATTGCCGCAATCTCGCACCAGATCTCGCGGTGTTTTCCGTGAGTAGGCGACCCTATTGGGGGAACTCAGATGGCTATCAGGAGGAAATATCGGAAAGAGTTATACATTATTACAAAAGCAGCTTGAATTTTTGGCTGTTTTTGCTGTCGCCCCCCACATGGGGGGCGTGGGTTGAAATCGTCCGGGTAGCCGCGCTCCTCCCACCAGTGCAGTCGCCCCCCACATGGGGGGCGTGGGTTGAAATTCTTTCCCTCCTTCAGCCCCTCCGTAACCAGCTACAGTCGCCCCCCACATG
>ERZ808037.645-NODE-645-length-29820-cov-31.964630_pt1 | contig 29820 bp, 25 predicted proteins | sample MGYA00380190_ERZ808037 | MGnify/ENA primary metagenome ERZ808037 (study PRJEB31490, sample SAMN06133399) | mouse gut metagenome | isolation source: J9 | host: mice | place: China: Chengdu | collected 2015-05 ...
ATGCAATATGTCAATTTCGTTAATCATCGTCCGATTGGGCAGATAAAATATTCACTAATCTAATTCAACCAACAGGTAAACGTTTCTATTTTCTCCAAATAGCCGAAGACGCATCCGATGGCATACGCCAGTCTCCTCGTGGAGAAAGACATACTGATCCGACCTTTGGTCCGTCAGGGAGGCATGACCGCTTGAACTGTTGCTGGAAAAATCTCTTCATGAACGTGTCAAGCCACTTGGTGATAGTCGCGTCATCATATTCCTCAGCCTTGAAGGCATGACGCGCAAGGAAGTATATCCGTTCAACAGAGAATCCGTAGCGCAGCATATAGTACAGGAAGAAATCATGCAGTTCATAAGGCCCAACAAGATCCTCTGTCTTCTGCAATATTTCCCCGTCAGCCGCAGCCGGTATCAGTTCCGGGCTTATCGGAGTGTCGATGATATCAAGCAACAGTGCCCGCACATCATCAGAAGTAGACTTCATATGGGCATAATAGTTCACAAGATGCCTTACGAGGGTCTTGGGCACTCCCGAATTCACACCATACATCGACATATGGTCACCGTTGTACGTAGCCCATCCGAGAGCCAGTTCGGACAAGTCTCCCGTTCCAAGCACAATGCCACCAAGACGGTTGGACATATCCATGAGTATCTGTGTGCGCTCACGGGCCTGACAGTTCTCGTATGTCACGTCATGTACCGACGAGTCATGACCTATATCAGCGAAATGCATATTGACCGATGCCGCTATAGGTATCTCCATCGATATCACGCCAAGCCCCTCCATCAACGCAGTGGCATTATTGTGAGTACGGTCGGTTGTCCCGAATCCGGGCATTGTGATCCCGACAATACCTTTGCGGTCAAGTCCGAGACGGTCGAAAGTCCTCACAGCCACAAGCAGGGCAAGTGTAGAGTCAAGCCCTCCTGAAATACCGACCACAAGTTTGCGGCAACCTATGGCATCGAGCCTCTTAGCCAGCCCGGCAACCTGGATGTTCAATATCTCGTCACAACGCTCATCCATTACAGCAGGATCTGACGGCACAAATGGATGAGGATCGACATACCTCAGAAGGCTTTCATCATCGCTCCAGTCATAATCCGAAACGACAAGCGAATCACGCTGTCCGGCAACACTTATCCCACAATCCTCATTGTAAGCACAATCTGCAAATGTGGATGTATGGATTCTGTCACGCTCAAGAGCCATGATATCCACATCGGCAACAACGGTATTATCCTCCGGCTCCCAACGCCTGTTGCATGCAATAACCGAACCGTTCTCTGCAATGATGGCTTTGCCGTCAAACACCAGATCGGTTGAGGATTCACCCCACCCTGCTCCGGCATAGGCATAAGCACACAGGCAGCGGGCAGACTGCTGTGAGATAAGTTTTTTCAGGTAATCATATTTCCCTATAAGGTCATCGGAAGCCGACAGATTCAGTATGACCTGTGCTCCTGCCATAGCCAACCGGCACGACGGAGGCACCGGCACCCACAGGTCCTCGCATATCTCTATTCCGATCTTCGCACCATGGCTGCTGAAGACAGTGCAGTTGGTCAGGCGACACTTGGTTTCTCCGACCATGACAGTCCTGTCGGTCGGAAACGGCAGCGGACGCCACCATCGACGCTCATAGAACTCATTGTAATTCGGTATATAGCTTTTAGCCACAAGCGATACCTCGCCCTGCTGTATCAAAGCCGCACAATTGTACATAGCACCATCAACACTTACAGGAAGACCTACAGCAAAATCAATGGTACTGTTCTCGCGTGAATATCCGACAAGCCGCGCCAGCGCGTCAGCAGCAGAATTCATAAGTGTAAAATTATGAAACAGATCGGCACATGTATAGCCCGTGATGGACATCTCTGGAAATACGGCAAGCTCCACCTTCTGCCCTATCATGTAATCGAGTTTCTCGATTATCCGGCTTATATTGTAGTCCACATCAGCCACCTTCACATGAGGTGCACAGGCAGCAACTCTAAGAAAACCGTTTCTCATCTTGACAGGTAATTTATTTCAAAATTTTTCCAAAGTTAGAGATTTTTTTGCGATATTTGCGATTGTAATATGATTTTTATGGCTTCTGTCTGTCATTTTCCTCTGCTATTCGCTTACGGCAGTCTACTGCTATGGACGTTAGTGGCAGCTTATGCTCTATTGATCACCACATTGATAGTGGCGGTACTGAGTGAAAACCGAAATCCGCTAAAAGCTTTAGGATGGGTCATGGCTCTGCTCCTGTTCCCTGTGGGCGGTGCCATACTGTATTTTGTATTCGGACGCAGCATGCGCAATGTGAAGATGATATCACGCCGCAATCGCCGCCGTCTGCTCAACTCAGAATCCCATCGCCCGCTTCCGAAACTCAACAGAGAGCTCTCGCCTGAAAACAAGCAACGCATAATGCTGGGTTACTCCGTTGCCGAAGCCATGGTCTACCCCTCCAACAGCATCAGGATATTCAACGACGGAGGTGAAATGTTCGATTCATTGTTTGCGGATATATCCTCTGCCCGAAGATACATCAATCTCCAGTTCTATATAATAGCCAACGACAAACTCGGCCAACGGCTTGCCGACATACTCATAGAGCGGGCTCATTCTGGCGTAAAAATACGCATAATATATGATTATGTGGGTTCTTTCGGCTCACAGACCGCACTGCTATTCAACCGATTGAGGTCAAATGGCATAGAGGTGCATTCGTTTTTCAGAATACAGTTTCCCGAAAAACTCGGCAGACTCAACTGGCGCAATCACCGCAAAGCGGTAATCATCGACGGCAAGATCGGTTACATAGGCGGGATAAATGTGGCACAAAGATATGTCGACGGCGGGACCTTCGGACGCTGGCGCGACATGGCAGCACGCATCACCGGACCGGGAGTCGTAGCCTTGCAGCACAACTTTGCCATAGACTGGAAATTCATGGGACATGAACTGCTCACGGACGAGGTCACCGAACCCGTGGACTACACAAGCTGCAATGGATCAATAGACGATGTAATGGTACAGATCATCGCATCAGGTCCCACCAACAGATGGGGCAACACCCATATGCTGTTCATAAAGGCAATATCCGGAGCTAAAAAACGTATTTTCATCCAGACGCCTTACTTTCTCCCGAGCGAAGGACTCCTGACAGCCCTGCAATGCGCAGCCTTATCAGGAGTGGATGTCAGACTGATGCTTCCATACAAATCCGACTCTGCAGTCCTGACTCATGCATCGGCAAGCTACGTGGAGGAAAGCCTCCTCGCCGGAATTAAAGTCTATTTTTATGAAGCAGGAATGCTCCACGGCAAACTTCTGCTTGTCGATGACGACTTTGTGACACTCGGCTCAACCAACTTCGATTACCGCAGCTTCGAGCATAATTTTGAAGAGAATATCGTGATGTATTCCCACGAAGTCAACAACGCAATAGCCGAACTCTACAAAAAAGACATGGATGACTGCTCCCAGATAAAACTAAGCGAATGGAACCGACGTCCGTCCATGCGCAAAGGCAGGGAGTCGCTATGTCGTCTGCTGAGCCCGATACTTTGAAAAGAGCCGGCAACCTATGCCACAGGCCACTTACCGAACATAGAAATCTATAAGGCGGTCAATGGCTCTCTCACACACCGGACAAAAGGCTGGAGATGTATTGGTGCGCATACGGCAATCGTCGGCAGGACGGTACACCCCGCGTGACTGATATCCGCCGCCCTCATAGACACCTACAGGATAGTCTGACGAGTCAGACGGAAGTGTCGGTATCTTGATGTCGGAAGGAAGCATGTCTTTCCATTTCGACTCGAAATCAGTCAGAGTGGTGAGATTCTGCTCCCACGGCTCAACCCCTCTATGATACATTCCGGCAGCCGGATCATCGTCCGAATAAAAATACTCGTCAGCCAGTCCGCCGAAACTATGACCGAACTCGTGGACAACCACAGGACGGAAACTTGAATGTCCGGCCGTGGTCAGAGTATAGAAATTATATATTCCACCGCCGCCATACTCCTTTGTATTGGCAAGAATGATTATGTGCTCGTAAGGCACATTGGTCAGGCAATCATGTATACGCTTTACATTACCTGACGTGAGATAGCGGTCAGAATAAAATGTGCTGAAATTAGAACCTGCTGCAGTAGATTTCCACTCTCCAAGCCTCGGCACACTAACCCCACTGTCAACTGAAGGGACACCTACTGCCACAAAATTGAATTCATCAGCACGTGTCCTGAAAGGTTCATGCGATAATATGGCATCTACAGCCACCTCAGCTGCCTTATAGAAAGAGTCCAGCTCAGCCTCCGTATACCCTTCCGATAAAATAGCGACATCTATCGCCTTTTCCGGATGAGAGCTTTTACGTATATAACGGTGAGAATTTGGCCTTACACTGCTCCTGTCAGCAATAAGTATATCTGAAGGATCCACATTATGGGTCATCACGGTGATCTTTTTCCTGCTGCTGTCATAGAGCTCCACATCTATAGAAGCTTTGCGCCTGGGCATAGGTACAAGAAAACTGTTCTCGAAAGAGCGTGGCACCATCCTGCTCTCCGGCATGGCAAGCCATTCCTGAAACAAGGTTGAAAATGTAGTGACATAGAGCGTGTCGCCGGATTCACAGTCTCTTACGGTAATACGGCCGTTGCCGGCAAGAGGGGCCGTCCCGAGATTGCTCCTGCGACCTGCCCAGCCCGGAGTGCGTACCAGACCATCCAACATCACCTGGCATTCAGGCCTGCCTTCCGCAGTGACTCTGCCGCCGAATATATAATCCAGACGCAATGTAGAATCAGAAAAATGTTTACCGAAATCAATGGCCGTAGAGACCTGTGACACACAGCACATGACAGCTGCTATAAATATGGACTTTTTCATGGCTATATTAGAGATAATACTTACAAAACATTGAGGATGAACCCCACAGCAAAAGTGACATCCATCCTCAAGTGAATTTTAACATCGAATGTTACAGGCAGATAATTATTCTGCGGCGGGAGCCTCTGCCTCAGCAGCGGGAGCCTCCTCGGTTGCTGCAGCGGCAGCCTCAGCCTCAGCAGCTGCGGCAGCGAGTTCAGCCTTCTTCTTGGCTACCTCTTCGGCCTTAGCTCTGTTCTTGGCCTGCTCTGCCTCAAGGCGAGCCTTGGCGTCCTGCTCTTGCTTGTCAGCCACCGAAGCACGGAACTTGTTGACTGACTCATTCTTCTTGGCTTTCCAGGCATCGAAACGACGCTGAGCCTCTGCCTCGTCAAACGCGCCTTTCTTTACGCCACCCTGAAGATGCTTCATAAGCATCACACCTTCGTTGGAAAGTATGTTGCGGACGGTGTCGGTAGGCTGTGCGCCAACGTTTACCCAATACAAAGCACGCTCGAAGTTTAAAGTTACTGTAGCAGGATTAGTGTTCGGATTATATGAACCTATCCTTTCAATAAATCTACCATCTCGTGGTGCCCTGCTATCGGCGATAACAATAGGATAGAACGCATAGTTCTTGCGACCATGGCGTTGCAGTCTGATTTTTGTTGCCATTAATTAGTGATTTGTATTAGAATTCGGGTGCAAAGGTACGATTATTCCGGCAGGAATACAAACGAAAGTAAAAGTTTTTTCATTAATTTTGCATACACAAAACAAGTACCCAAAATCACATCCACATTTCACTATGAAAAGAGAATGGACAAAGATAAAAGAGTATGATGACATACTCTTCGAAAGATACGGCAAGATAGCCAAAATAACGATCAACCGCCCGCAGGTTTACAATGCATTCCGCCCACACACCAATTTTGAAATGCTTGATGCCATGGCATATTGCCGTGAAGCGAGCGACATAGGCGTGATCATTCTTACCGGCGTAGGAGACAAGGCATTCTGCTCAGGAGGCGACCAAAAAGTCAAAGGCATAGGGGGATACATCGACGACAACGGTGTCCCGCGCCTAAATGTGCTTGATCTTCACAAGGCAATACGCTCCATTCCGAAACCGGTTATCGCCATGGTGAACGGTTACGCCATAGGCGGAGGCCACGTGCTGCATGTGGTATGCGATCTTACAATCGCCTCCGAAAATGCCCGCTTCGGACAGACAGGACCAAAGGTTGGAAGCTTTGACGCTGGATTCGGATCAAGCTATCTGGCGCGTTGCGTAGGACAGAAAAAAGCCCGTGAGATATGGTTCCTGTGCCGTCAATACACCGCAAAAGAAGCCGAAGAGATGGGAATGGTAAACAAAGTGGTGCCTTTTGACCGACTTGAAGACGAGACCGTGGAATGGTGCGAAACAATACTAAGCCGTTCACCAATGGCAATCCGCATGATCAAACGCGCGCTGAATGCCGAACTTGACGGACAGAGAGGCATGATGGAGTTTGCAGGCGATGCCACACTAATGTACTATCTCATGGCTGAGGCTCAGGAAGGCAAAAACGCATTTCTTGAGAAACGCACTCCCGACTTCGATCAATTCCCGAAATTTCCAGGATAATGGTAGCCGAATGGCTTAAATACAGGCTCGGTTTCCGCTTCACAGCCATAACCTCGCGCGAACGGCTCTCATACAAGGATACCTATTATATAAAGGTGTGGGATGAATCACGACCTGAAGTCGTCGGGATCGGAGAAGCTGCGTTATTCCGGGGACTAAGCTGCGATGACACCCCGGATTATGAGTCAATGCTTTCATGCACCTGCGCCAATATCGACCGATATGCCGACAGCACCGTGGATTTATGCCGTTATCCGTCAATACGTTTTGGCATAGAGACTGCAATCCGCGACCTTAGGAACGGAGGCCGGCGTCACCTGTTTGATTCAGAATGGTCCTGCGGGAATAGACCGCTTACTATAAATGGCCTCATATGGATGGGTGACAAAACGACCATGCGTACCCGCATCGATGCGAAACTAAAAGAAGGATTCTCATGTATAAAAGTGAAAATCGGAGGCATCGACTTTGCCCATGAGCTCGAACTCCTCTCTTATCTACGCGCACAGGCACCGGAAATCGAAATAAGGCTTGACGCCAACGGCGCGTTCAGCGCAAAAGAAGCTCTCAGCTGCATCGACAGACTGTCCCGATTCCACATACATTCGATAGAACAGCCGATCCGTCAGGGACAATACAGTGAAATGGCCCGAATATGCAACGTAAGCCCGATCCCGATCGCACTTGACGAAGAACTGATCGGACTTAACGACAACGGACTGCGCATAAGGATGCTTGACGAAATCCATCCGCACTACATCATCATAAAGCCCACACTCACAGGAGGTTTTTCGGCATCAGATGAATGGATAAAGCTTGCCGAAGAACGCAGCATAGGATGGTGGGCCACTTCTGCCCTCGAATCCAATATCGGCCTGAACGCTATAGCACAATGGATAGCCACACACCGGACCGAAATGCCCCAAGGGCTGGGGACCGGACAGCTTTATGACAACAATATACCCTCACCTATGACCCTTAACGGTGAAAAGCTATGGTACGACACAGGCAGGACATGGGACATGCAAAACATTATGCATAAATGAGCAATCGACTTCACCCCGACAGTATCCTTACCGAAGAGGCCATAGGATTCATCAACGAATGGAACAACAGTTCGCGTTACGTAAATGCACACACGTCCGGAACCACAGGCACCCCCAAAGAGATAAGTCTGCTCAAAGACGATATGCGCGCCTCAGCCAGGGCAACCATCAATTTTTTCGGGATCACGTCAGATGCCACTCTGGTTCTGCCACTTTCTCCTGACTATATCGCAGGCAAAATGCATATAGTGCGGGCCATTGAAGCCGGATGCCGCCTGATAACAGAACGGCCGTCCACTGCCCCTTTTCATAACGGGACAACCGCGGCATGCGATCTTATCCCCATCGTACCATCCCAGATCGACGGATTATTAGCTTCACCCTATGTAAACAACATACGCAACGTGATCATAGGAGGCGCGCCCATGTCTCCGATGCAGGAAACTATTGTCACCGGCTCCGGGTTAAATGCCTATGCCTCATACGGCATGACTGAGACATGCAGCCACGTGGCATTGCGGCGCATAGGCGAGACATGCTACAAAGGGCTCCCGGGATTCAGTTTTTCTACCGATATCCGAAACTGCCTCGTCATAGAAACCTCGGTCCTGTCCTGCGGAAGGCTTGTAACTAACGACGTGGTGAAAGTCAGCGCGCCCGACAGATTTGAATGGCTCGGCAGATACGACAACGTCATAAATTCGGGAGGAGTAAAAATACATCCCGAAACAATCGAGCGGATACTTCAGTCCATCATCCCCAATGGAACAACAGCTTACATCACCTCCAGAAAAAGCCTGCGATGGGGAGAGGAAGCAGTCATAGTGACTGACAGCCCGGTATTGACACTCGACATTTTACAACAACTTAAGCCATTACTGCCGGCACATCACACACCACATGACATAATATATGTAAGTAACATACAACGCACACAGTCAGGCAAAATAATGCGACGGCGATTCATATGAATACAGTACAAACCACCAATAATATGAACATACAAAAGCTCATTTGCGTTTCTATATTGTCAACTACCTCTAAAAGGATTTTATAAAAAAACAGTTAATCCGATTGCGATCTATGTTCACTGAAAGAAAGAGCAGCATGCTGCACGGCATATTGTTGATTGCCCTGTTCTCATGCGCCGCATTTTACATAGGCGACGCTCAGATATTCAAGGAATTATCATTCAGTCCTATGATCATAGGCATAATTCTCGGAATGCTTTATGCCAACAGTCTGCGAAATCATCTGCCGGAGACATGGGTCCCAGGCATACAGTTCTGCGCCAAAAAGATATTGCGTATAGGCATCATACTCTACGGATTCAGGCTTACATTCCAGGATATCATAAATGTGGGTGCCGCAGGCATACTGATTGACATCATCATAGTATCTGTAACCATCATCGGAGGCGTGTATATCGGCAAACTCCTTAAAATGGACCGCGATATCGCACTCCTTACATCGATCGGTAGCGGGATATGCGGAGCGGCTGCCGTGCTCGGAGCCGAATCGACCATACAGACAAAGCCCTATAAGACTGCAGTAGCCGTAGCCACAGTCGTTATATTCGGTACAATATCAATGTTCATATATCCTGTCGCCTATCGGTCAGGGATACTCGGGCTTACACCTGACGAAATGGGCATATACGCCGGTGCCACGCTTCATGAAGTAGCCCACACAGTGGGTGCCGGCAACGCAATGGGTACGGAAATATCCAATGTCGCCATCATCGTAAAAATGATACGTGTGATGCTGCTTGTGCCGGTTCTTTTCAGCCTCGGATACTGGATAGCCCGACAAAATCCTACCGGCAATAATACATCAAAAGGCAAAGTAGCTGTGCCGTGGTTCGCATTAGGCTTTCTGGCTGTGATCGGATTCAACTCATTAGATCTACTTCCGCAGATGGCAGTAGACACCATAAACTATATCGACACATTCCTCCTCACCATGGCAATGGTGGCCCTCGGGGCAGAGACAAGCATTGACAAGTTCAAGAAAGCCGGAGCCAAACCATTTGTTCTCGCGTTCATCCTGTATATATGGCTTTTGGCAGGAGGATGGGCATTGTCAAAATATATGGCTCCATTATTCCTGTAACAGGTCCGCCGTTTTGACGGCTCGGACTCGCTTTTATGCCACATATATCCGTCTCAAATGCTTTTTCGTGATTATTTGGTTACACATTTCACAATTTATGAGTAACTTTGTGACATAATGGCAAAATTTCAGATAAACATACTGGGCTGCGGGTCAGCCACACCATCGGCACGGCATCAGCAGTCATGTCAGGTGGTGGATTTCCGTGACAAACTGTTCATGATTGATTGCGGCGAAGGCGCACAGTCAAGCTTCCGGCGCATGGGTCTGAAATTTTCAAGATTAAACCACATATTCATCTCACATCTTCACGGAGACCACGTGTTCGGTCTTCCCGGTCTGCTTTCCACCATGTCGCTCCACGATGTGCAGGGAACTGTGACCATACACATATTTCGAGAAGGTGCCGAGCTGCTCAAATCATGGATGGATTTTTTCAACCGTCAATGCTCGTTTGAAATAGTATATGACATAATCGAACCGGGCGAACGGCGCATCATCTACGAAGACTCAGGCCTTACTGTTGAAACATTCCCGCTCTACCACCGCCTCCCTTGCTCGGGGTTCATATTCCGGGAAAAGCCAAAACTGAGACATCTTCGCGGCGATATGATAAAGTTCCTTTCTGTTCCTGTATCTATGCTGCAAAGCATCAAAGAGGGAGCCGACTATGTGAAGCCGGACGGGACCGTGATTTCCAACGACCGGCTGACCACACCTCCCGACCCAAGTGTAAGCTACGCATATTGCAGCGACACCATGTATGACCAACGGGTGGTCAGCGACATAAAGGGCGTTGACACCGTGTACCATGAGGCCACTTACCATTCGTCACTCATGGCCACGGCCAAAGAGAGAGGACACTCCACGGCATTGGAAGCAGCGACAGTAGCACGAGATGCCGGCGCATCACGACTTATAATCGGACATTTTTCAAAACGCTATCTTCAAGGCGAACAGGCTTTGCTTGAAGAAGCCGCGGCAATCTTTCCGCCGACAATCCTGGCCAATGAAGGACTTAGGATTGACCTTGAATAAAGGATCTATATTTTACAATTTAAACGTATATCACAACGTTATCAGATTGTGAAACAGGCTTGTTCAGATGAAAATTCACACATATCGCCACTTTATAGCCCACTTGCTGATCTTTTCAGTTCTCCTGACATCATGTTCAGGAGCAAAGACAAGTGTGGCTGACGGGCAACTGGCACGCGGAGAATATTTCGATGCATCCAAGACATACCGCAAAATCTACAACAAGCTCGACTCCCGCGAACATCGTGGACAACGGGCTGAAATAGCCTATAAAATGGCTGAATGCTACCGGTATCTCGGTCAGGACGCACGTGCGGCAACAGCTTACCAGAATGCGCTGCGATACGGATACCCCGACAGTTCAATAATGCTGCGTCTGGCACAGGCCCAACATGGACAAGGAGCATACCCGAAAGCCATAATGTCATACGAAGAATACCTGAGGCTCTTTCCTGAGGACAATATTGCGAAGCGGCAACTGGCAGGAGCACGAAAAGCGGAGAATTTTAAGAAGAACAAGACACGATACATCGTGAAAAATGCCAAATCGCTCAACACACGCCGCTCAGACTTCGCACCCATATTCAACGGCGACATCCTATACTTCTCCACTACCAATGAAAAAGTAAAAGGTAATTCCCGGAGCGAAATAACGGGAATGAAGCGCAGCGACATATGGATGACAAAGAAAAACGAATATGGGACATGGCAACGTCCTGAACCGGTGGAAGGCGAGCTAAACACCGAATGGGATGAAGGGATATGCTCATTCTCTCCCGACGGATCCACCATGTATCTGACACGGTCCGAACGCAATCAGTCGGCCGACACAGGAACCTCAATATATACATCCCGGCGAAGCGACGCGCAATGGAGCGCACCAGAAAGGCTGAACATTACAGCAGACACCCTTTCATCCTACGGACATCCGGCGGTCAGCCCCTCGGGTGAATGGCTTTATTTCACATCGGATATGCCGGGACATGGAGGGAAAGACCTGTGGAGAATCAACCTGAATGAACCTGCAGGATCACTTGAAAACCTCGGAGATGCCATCAACACTCCGGGCGACGAGATGTTCCCTTACATGCTTACCGATTCCATAATGATGTTTGCCTCCGACGGTCACCCCGGCCTCGGAGGACTCGACATATTCCGTACCACCCTGACACCTTCCGGAGGTTGGCGCGTCGAAAATATGGGTGCACCCATCAACTCCGAAGGTGATGATTTCGGTATAACATATGCTTCTCCGGAACATGAGGCGGGATTCTTCAGTTCCAATCGCGGAGACGTACGCGGCTATGACCATCTTTACTCATTTGAACTGCCTGATCTGCGAATACTTATTTCCGGCACGGTACTTGACAGAGATGAGGAGCCGGTGCCCGGTGCCATGATCCGCATAGTCGGGGATGACGGCTCCAACCGTAAAGCACACGCCAATCCCGACGGCACGTTTTCATTCCCGCTGCAAAGAGGTGTAAGCTACGTGATGCTTGCAGGAGCTAAAGGATATCTCAATGCCAGACAACAATTCACAGCCGACACAGCCGAAGAAGATGCCGAATACAGCATTGATTTCACACTCGCTTCCCTAACCAAACCAAACATACTCGAGAACATATTCTACGACTTTGACAGAGCCACCCTCCGTCCGGAATCCCGGGAAGCTCTTGACGAACTGGTATCACTGCTAAAGGACAACCCCAACATAACCATCGAGATGGCCTCGCACACTGACCGAAAAGGCACTGACGAATATAATATATCGCTATCACAACGAAGAGCAAAAAGTGTGGTTGACTACCTCACAGAATCAGGGATATCACCTGACCGTCTGAAAGCGCAAGGCTACGGGAAATCACGTCCCAAGACTGTAACCCGGCGCATAGCAAGGGAATTCCCGCAATTTCCCGAAGGGCAGCTACTTGATGAGGACTACGTGATGTCGCTTCCCGAAGCCGACAGAGAAATAGCTGACCAGATAAACCGCCGTACAGAATTCCAGGTGCTTACCATTGATTATGACATGTACTGAACGAAACACTGCCGTCAGACACAAGCAACGCAAAAAAAATACTTTCACAATTTACAGAAAAATCGTAACTTTGCATCCGAAAATTTTTGAAGTAAGATGCAGAAGATCCGCAACATTGCCATCATAGCACACGTTGACCATGGCAAGACCACTCTCGTAGACAAAATGCTGCTCGCAGGCAAGCTGTTCCGCGACAATCAGACCACAGGAGAACTTATCCTCGACAATAACGACCTTGAGCGCGAGCGTGGTATAACAATTCTTTCCAAGAACGTATCCATAACATATAAGGACTATAAGATCAACATCATCGACACTCCGGGACACGCTGACTTCGGAGGAGAGGTGGAACGTGTTTTAAATATGGCCGACGGTTGCCTGCTGCTTGTCGATGCATTCGAAGGTCCTATGCCTCAGACCCGGTTCGTGCTCCAGAAGGCCATACAGATGGGGCTGAAACCCGTAGTGGTGATCAACAAGGTAGACAAGCCCAACTGCCGCCCGGACGAAGTGCAGGAGATGGTTTTTGATCTCATGTGCAATCTCGACGCTACAGAAGAACAGCTTGACTTCCCCACAATCTATGGCTCCGCCAAGCAGGGCTGGATGAGCACAGACTTCAACAAGCCTACCGAGGACATCACAGCCGTGCTCGATGCCATAATAAAATATATCCCTGAGCCTCAGACCATCGAAGGTGATGCCCAGATGCTAATAACATCTCTCGACTACAGCAACTACGTAGGGCGCATCGCCATAGGCCGTGTGCACCGCGGAGAGATACGTGAAGGCATGGAAATAGCCCTATGCAAGAAAGACGGTTCCGTGGTAAAACAGCGCATAAAGGAACTTCACACGTTCGAAGGCATGGGACGCAAGAGAGTGGACAGCGTGAAAAGCGGCGACATATGCGCGCTTGTCGGCATAGACGGATTCGAGATAGGTGACACCGTGGCCGATGTGAATAATCCTGAGCCACTGCCTCGAATCGCAATCGATGAGCCCACCATGTCAATGACATTCACCATAAATGATTCACCTTTCTTCGGAAGAGACGGAAAGTATGTGACATCACGCCACATAGCCGACCGTCTGACCAAAGAACTTGACCGCAATCTTGCACTTCGTGTGACAAAAGGTGACCGCGAAGACGCCTGGATCGTTTATGGCCGCGGAGTCCTCCACCTGTCAGTACTGATCGAGACCATGCGGCGTGAAGGATTTGAACTGCAGGTAGGACAGCCTCAGGTGATCGTCAAAGAAATCGACGGAAAGAAATGTGAGCCGGTAGAGATGCTTACCGTAAATGTTCCTGAGGAATTTTCATCCAAGATCATCGACATGGTGACACGTCGAAAAGGAGAACTGGTCACAATGAGCACACAGAACGACCGCATTCACCTTGAATTCCTTATTCCGTCACGAGGCATCATCGGACTGCGCAATAATGTACTTACCGCATCGGCCGGCGAAGCCATCATGGCCCACAGATTCCATGAATACCAACCTTGGAAAGGCGACATCGAACGTCGCACGAACGGCTCTCTGATAGCCATGGAAGCAGGCACAGCCTACGCCTACGCAATCGACAAGCTTCAGGATCGCGGCCGCTTCTTCATCTTCCCGCAGGAGGAGGTATATGCCGGACAGGTTGTCGGCGAAAATGCCAAGGACAACGATATAGTGGTAAATGTCACGAAGTCCAAGAAGCTGACCAACATGCGTGCAAGCGGTGCCGACGACAAGGCCCGCATAGTACCGCCTGTCGTATTCTCGCTTGAAGAAGCTCTTGAATACATCAAAGAGGACGAATATGTCGAGGTGACGCCTCACCACCTGCGCCTACGCAAGATCATACTTGATGAGCTTGAGCGCAAGCGTGCAAACAAATAAAACCACTCGTCATAGAAAATGATCAGGTGCGCCGGGATTGCATGATTCCGGCGCACCTGATCATTTTATGACCATTATATTCACTGTTGAATTTGAAACACATACCCAAGCAATCCGGCGGAGGATGGTTAAAGCATGACTTTAATAGAGACCAATCAAGCAGCCGAAGGCGATATTAAAGCATCGCTTTATATAAATCATTTTTAAATCGGAACATCAGACAGTTGCGCCAAATATTACAAGTATAGCTATTTTTTTTGCTTGCTAAAAAAAATAAAAATACTTAACTTTGTGACATGTTTGACCTGAGCTCCCATATAGAATATCTGCTCATGAGCCACGACTGTGTCGTAGCTCCGGGGCTTGGTGCATTTTTGGCACACGAAACCCCGGCTCATTACGATGCGGAGTCAGGTCAATTCATCCCCCCTACAAGATCACTCGGATTCAATCAGGCCCTTACCATTAATGATGGCCTTCTCACCGAAAGTGTGGCCCGACGCTGCTCACTCACTCTTGACGCAGCACGAGCAGAAGTTGATGCCGCGATATCATCCTTCCGTTGCCAGCTTGACTCATCAGGCACACTCCCTTTAGGGAATCTTGGAGAATTGTCAATTTCAGGCAACACTATAGTATTCGAGCCATCAGCCTCATCAGCCGTTGGATTCCGCTATGCGGGTCTCGCGCCTGTGGTTATATCTCCGCTTGCAGAAGAACCTCAAGACGAGACAATAACCGCTCCGGCACTTGAACCAAAGACAATATCGATACCCACCACGCTCAAAGTGGCGGCCTCCATGATAGTACTCATTGTGGCATGCGGATTATTCCTCACCACAGGCAATCTGCTCGGCAATCGCCAGACCAATTTCGCGGCCCTTGATTCCGGGCTGAGCCGTAACAACACCACGATTGAAAACTCATTACCAATCAAAGCGGAAGAAACGATCCTCATATCCAGAGAGATAGAACTCAACATAGCAGTCCCGGCAAAAGAGAACAGCCCGTCAACAATCGCTGTCAAACCCGTCAAGTCCCCCGGACAATACCTGCTTGTCGTAGGATCCTTCCCGTCAATGAAATCAGCCTTGAAACACATCGGGGACGATGCATCGCTCGCCGTAATAGAGATGGATGATAAATTCAGGGTATATGCCGCATCAGCATCATCCATCAATGATGCCAGAGACATGGCTGATTCACTTCGCGAAAAGTATCCGTCAGTATGGATATGCCGCAGATAAGCATCCCCCGAAATATTTATCATTCATAATCATCGCTATGGATTTTCACGAACTGATAATCAATAGGCGTTCAATACGCAAATACACCGAGGACCCCATATCATCGGACGATGTCAAACTCATTCTTGAGGCGGCACTGCTCTCCCCCACTTCCAAAAGCGCACGTGCATGGCAATTAGTGGCCATAGAGGACAAGCAGACCCTTCAACAGCTGGCAGCATGCAAGCCTGCCGGAGCCGTTTCCATCCCTCGGTGCTCTTTAGCCATAGCGGTGGCTGTGGACTCAACCAAGTCGGAAGCCTGGATCGAAGATGCGTCGGTGGCGGCTTCATTCATGCAGCTACAGGCCGCGGCTCTCGGTCTCGGATCATGCTGGGTACAGCTATACGGCAGATTCACGGCCGACGGCACACCTTCTGACCAATTCGTACAAGAGACACTCGGAATACCCGAAGAATGTTCCGTGCTATGCATCCTGACATTCGGTCATCCCGATGAAATACGCAAGCCACAGGACACAGACAAGCTCAAGTGGGAGAATGTCCATATCGGTAAATGGTGATATGACCGGAAAAGCGACCGGCAACCCTCTCTCGATAGTGTTTATTGGTGCGGGCAATGTCGCCACACATCTCGCCATGGCTTTTGAAAAGTCGGGTGTCGGAAATGTGATACAGGTTTTTTCCCGCTCCATAAAATCCGCCAAAGAATTGACGGACAAGTTGTACGCGTCAAAACCGGTGAGTGAAGTCGCTGATATAACCTGCGATGCCGATCTCTACATAGTGAGCCTTGTAGACCACGCCGTGGAAAAAATCCTCAATAGCATCCCGGGGAACGGTGCCATATGGCTTCACACATCAGGCTCACTCCCCATAGACACACTTGCCGGACAGTCCGAAAGGACCGGTGTGTTCTACCCGTTGCAGACATTCTCAAAACACACATATGTGGATGTATCGGAAGTACCGATTTTCATCGAAGGCTGCAATCAGGAGGTGACAGAAACCATACGCGGTCTCGCTGAAAAAATTTCCAAGAAAGTGTACTATGCCGACGGAGAACTCCGCAGACGCATGCACGTGGCAGCAGTGTTCGCATGCAATTTCACCAATCACATGTTCACCATCGCCGATGACCTGCTGAGGAAGGATGGTCTCAGCCTTGAGGTACTCCACCCTCTGCTGCAGGAGACAGTGCGCAAAGCCATCGAAGGCAATCCTGCCGACGGCCAGACAGGTCCGGCTGTGCGCGGAGACAAGGCTGTAATGGAGAAACACATGTCAATGCTCCCCCCCGAACTTGCCGAAATGTACTCCATGATATCTCAATCCATCTATTCCCGTCACAATAGGACGTAGAGCCATACAATTCTAATACTCAGCACATAACAAAATATAACATGTGAATTTTACACGTGATTGCGGGATTTATGAGGATTTTTGCCTATTTTTGTAAACAAATTCGCTCCCAGAGTGTCCTGTAATCAACTAAATATTCACGTCGAATTATATAATGGAAGCACGCGAAAGCCTCAACGAATACTTAAGAGACTCGATACGCCGCAATTGGAATCTGCCGGCATTCACTGACCTTGGTTCTACGACAATGACCTATAAGGACGTAGCACGTAAGATTGCCAAGCTGCATATACTATACAATGAAATAGGCATCAGACCGGGCGACAAGGTAGCTCTCTGTGGCAAAAACTCGTCACAATGGTGCGTGGCATTTCTGGCGACCATAACATATGGAGCCGTAATAGTGCCTATTCTTGCAGATTTCAAGCCTGACAACATTCAGCACCTGATAAACCATTCGGATGCAAAATTAGCAATCATAGACGAAGGTGTATGGGAGGCTCTCAACCCCGATGGAATGACCCGGATATGCGGATCGCTCTGCACCCGTGACTTCTCATTGCTTCATTCCAATGACGAGAAGCTTACGCATGCCCGCGCGCACCTCAACGAGCTGTTCGGCCACTCCTATCCCGATCGGTTTACACCCGATGATGTGGACTATTACAAAGAGGACAATGAGGAGCTATGCCTTATCTCATATACATCAGGATCAACAGGCTTCTCAAAAGGTGTCATGCTGCCTTATCGCTCATTGTGGTCAAACGTACAGTACTGTATGGACCATCTCCCTTCCGATCCGGGCGACGGAGTGGTATGCATGCTCCCGCTGGCACATATGTACGGACTCACCATCGACATGCTGCGTCCGTTCGTGGCAGGCAACCATATAAACATCCTTACACGCACACCCTCACCGCGAATACTGATGGAGGCTTTCGCACAAGTGCGTCCCCGATACATTGTAGCCGTGCCACTGATCATCGAGAAGATCATACGCACCCGCGTGTTCCCTCTGCTCGAAAAACCGTTGATGAAACTCATGCTGATGGTGCCGTTTGTTGACGACCGCCTTCTCTCTCGTATCCTCGAACGCCTTAAGGAAACATTCGGAGGTAACCTTCAGGAAATAATCATAGGAGGAGCCGCACTCAACAAGGATGTGGAACGTTTTCTCCGCCGATGCAACTTCCCCTATACAGTGGGATACGGCATGACCGAATGCGGACCGCTCATAGCTTATGCGCCATGCTCCGACAACCGCATGGCGTCATGCGGACGCATCGTGGACCGCATAGAAGCTAAAGTGGCGTCACCAAATCCTGCATCAGTTCCCGGCATACTCTATGTCAGAGGCACCAACACCATGCTCGGATACTACAAGAATCCGGAAGCTACAGCCGAGGCGATAAATGAAGACGGCTGGCTATGCACAGGGGATATATGCAATCTTGACGAGGAAGGTTTCCTGTATGTGCGCGGACGTGACAAAAACATGATACTCGGACCCTCGGGACAGAATATCTACCCGGAAGAGATAGAGGACAAGCTCAACAACCTTCCTTACGTATCCGAGTCACTCATAGTCGATTCAGGAGCAGGACGCCTGGTGGCTCTCATATTCCCGGATCTTGAAGCCGCACAGTCACAAGGCTTCTCCGACTCAGACATCGAAAAAACGATGGATGAAAACATCCGCACTCTCAACGAGAATCTGCCCGGATATTCACAGGTGCAATCGTTCCGCATACAACAGGAAGAATTTGAAAAGACCCCGAAACGATCAATCAAACGTTACCTGTATAAATAAGGCTATCAAGTATACATCCATCATGTGATATATCAGTGCCCGCATGCCGCCTTTAAACGCCGGATGCGAGCACTGAATTGTAATATCGAGGATCATCCGTGACCTCTTCCCCTATAAATGGAGGGCATGTAAACGGAGCCGATATGCAGGGGAGTTCGATCTCGGCAAGAATAAGACCTTCATGACGCCCGTGAAACACATCCACTTCCCAGCGGTATCCATCATACATGACTATATGCCTGGTCTTGTCTATGCTCCATCCGCCCGTCAATCTATCAGCCATATTCATTGCATCATCCACAGGAATGGGATACTCCCATTCATCGCGCACCGCACCCTGATTTCTACCTTTTACAGTAAGCCAGGCGCGATCGTCACTCACACGGATCCTTACTGTCGACTCGGGCTTATCTGACAGATATGCCTGACGGATACGGTGCGAACAAGTGGTCAATTGGACGAAACTATTGTCCTTTACAAGAAATTTACGTTCTATTTCCTTTCCCATAACATCATTTAATAACATCTTATGAGAGATGTGCAGGTATTTTGAGTAATTTTGCAAAATTAATAAAAAGAGCTTCTCAAATAGGTCTTTCATCAAAATTTTTTAGAATGCAAATGCGCTTGCGCACCATCATAACCATTCTCCTACTGACAGCAACACTCATAGCGGCACACCCCGACAATATTACAGTCAGTGGAGTTGTCCGGGATTCCATCACTCATGAGCCGATATCGTTCGCAACAGTAATGCTCAAAGGCACTGACCGCGGCACGCTTACTGACGAGAACGGCAAATACACCATTACCACTGCTCTCAGATGGGATTCCATAGAGGCCTCCTCAATGGGGTATGCGACAAAAAAGCTGCCAGCAAAAAAGGGAAAGAAAATCAAGATCAACTTCGATCTCCACTCCACAGGGGTGCTCTTGAACACCGTAATAGCCAAACCTAAAAAAGAGCATTACACAAAGAAAAACAATCCTGCAGTCGCCTTCATGGAAAAGATACGATCGACACAGGATCTCGGGAACCCAAGACGCAAACCTGATTACAACTATAACAAATACGAGCGCATAACACTCGCGATAAACAATTATCAGTTCAATGATTCCGCCAAAGGCGGCTTTGATAAAAAATTCGCCTTTATAAAGGAATATATTGACTCTTCAGCCCTTACAGGCGTCCCTATTCTCAATGTGGCTTTACGCGAAAAAGTATCCGACGTACATTATCGACGTGAGCCCGAGAGTGAGAAGGAATATGTGAAAGGGCTCCGCCAGGCCGGCATGGACGATTTTCTTGATCAGGAAAGCATGAAAACGTTCTATGAGGATGTGATGCGTGAAGTGGATGTGTACAATAACGACATAAATATCCTGCAAAACCGCTTTGTAAGCCCGCTGTCACGTATAGCCCCCGATTTCTATAAGTTCTATCTTTCAGACACAGTCTACATCGACTCTGTGAGATGTGTGGAACTGACATTTGTCCCGAGGAATGCCGCTTCGTTCGGTTTCACCGGACGATTCTTTGTGCCGTTAGGCGACTCCACCATGTTCATAAAAAAGATAGTGATGCATGTGCCACACGATATAAACCTCAATTTCATCAACAACATGCTCATATCGCAGGATTATGAACAGATGCCTGACGGCACCCGGTTAAAGACAAAGGACGACATGATAATGGAAGCCTCAATCATCCCCGGCATGCCTGAGATGTATGCGAGGCGCAACACAGTGTACACAGGACACGACTTTGAACATCTATCCGATCAGTCCATTTTTGAGAGGGGACAAAAACAGATATATGCGCAAGAGGTTTATGCCCGTGACACTCTCTTCTGGAATGTGAAACGCACCGCCAAAATAGCCCATGGGGAAAACTCCATGGAAACCATGATAAAGAGAATGCGGTCGGTACCCATATACTATTGGGCAGAAAAAGCACTGAAGACCTTTACCTCCGGATATATCACCACCGGAAATCCATCAAAATTTGATATCGGGCCACTCACCTCAACCTTCTCAACCAATTCAATCGAGGGATTCCGTCTGAGGGCCGGAGGCATGACCACAGCGGCCTTATCGCCACGCTGGTTTGCCAGAGGATACATTGCCAGAGGATTCCGTGACCACAAGTGGAAATACAGCGGCGAACTGGAATATTCATTCCGCGACAAGCGTCATCACTCCAGAGAATTTCCGGTACACTCCCTGCGTTTCACCCAGCTATATGACATGGACATGCTTGGACAGAACTTCACACTCAACAATCAGGACAACATGTTCATGTCGGCAAAACGAATGGAGGACATTCAGATGACCTACCATCGGGTGAGCAAACTGGAGTACACTTTGGAGATGGAGAACAATTTCACAATCAAAGCCAAACTCCAGAGTGAACGGCAGGAGCCTACCCGATTCATGCAGTTTATAGACGGAATGGGAAATTCATTTCCACACTATACAATGAATTCGGCCACCGTGGAGCTACGCTATGCGCCGGGCGAGAAATTTTACCAGATGAGATCGGGACGAATCCCCATAAACTTCGATGCACCGGTATTCACTCTGAGTCATACATGGGCACCCAAGGGGATGTTCGGGAACCCGTTTGCCCTGTCTTCAACCGAAGCGTCATTCAGCAAGAGATTCTGGTTTTCGGCATTCGGTTTCATGGACGTATTCCTTAAGGGAGGACATGTGTGGACACGCTCCCCCTATCCCAATCTGCTTATTCCCAACGCCAACCTGTCATATTTCATACAGATCGAATCGTTCTCATGTCTCAACCCGATGGAGTTCATCAATGACAGCTACGCGCAATGGGATCTCACCTATTGGGCTAACGGCGCGATACTGAACTATATACCGGTACTTAAAAAGCTAAAACTGCGAGAAGCTATATTTTTCAGGGGCCTGTACGGACACCTGAGCCACCGTAACCGCCCGTGGGAAAATCCTTCACTCTTCGCATTTCCATCCGATGCTCACACCCAGCTCATGAGTTCCACTCCTTATATGGAAGCAGGCATAGGTGTCGACAATGTTTTCAAAGTGCTGCGTATTGACTACACATGGAGGCTCACCTACAGAGACAATCCTCAGGCTTGCCGAGGAGGGTTGCGGTTCATGTTTCATTTCACATTCTAAAAGCCTGTCCCGAACGTAACAATTGCAACTGTCCCGTCTTTACAAAAAGACGAGGCTGCAACATAAAGCTATATTACAAGGAATTACCCTTGCTACAGATATCTGCAACAAGGGTAATTCCTTCAAGAAGGGAGTTTTGAAACATCCCCCTTATGTTTTCTGTAAGATGTTAGTTGCGGCTGGATGCGCTATAGTTAGGAGCCTCGCTTGTTATCGCCACATCGTGGGGATGGCTCTCAGCCACACCGGCATTGGTGATACGTGTAAACTTAGCCTCGTGCAGACGCTCTATGTCAGCGGCACCACAGTATCCCATACCGGCACGCAGGCCTCCAAGCATCTGATATATCACCTCGTAAAGCATACCCTTATACGGGACACGGGCAGCAATACCCTCCGGCACAAGTTTCTTGGCATCGCTTACATTGCCCTGGAAATAACGGTCCTTCGATCCCTTCTCCATAGCTTCAAGTGAGCCCATGCCACGGTATGACTTATACTTTCTGCCATTATAGATAATGGTATCGCCGGGAGATTCCTCCACTCCGGCAAGCATACCGCCAAGCATCACGGCATACGCTCCTGCCGCGAGGGCCTTTACAATATCTCCGGAATAACGGATACCGCCATCAGCGATCAGAGGGACACCGGTTCCTTTCAGTGCCTTGGCGACATCGTATACCGCACTGAGCTGCGGGACACCTACTCCGGCGATTATACGTGTGGTGCATATAGAGCCCGGGCCGATACCCACCTTCACTCCATCTGCGCCATTATCCGCAAGGTAGCGGGCGGCCTCGCCGGTAGCAATATTGCCTACAACAACATCGACCTGAGGATATTTTTCCTTGATGGCACGCAATACGCCTATCACACCTCTGGAATGACCATGAGCGGTATCGATCACAAGCGCGTCTACACCTGCCTCGACAAGAGCATCCACACGCTCCATAGAATCAGGGGTGACACCAACTCCTGCAGCGACCCTAAGACGGCCGAGACGGTCCTTGCATGCGTTTGGCTTATCCTTAGCCTTTGTTATATCCTTATATGTCACAAGCCCCACAAGGCGGTTGTCACTGTCGACCACAGGAAGTTTCTCTATCTTGTGCTGCTGAAGTATCTGTGCCGCCTCCTCAAGATCGGTAGACTGATTGGTCGTTATAAGGTTCTCGCTTGTCATGACCTCATCGATCGGACGACGAAGATCCTGCTCGAACCGCAGATCTCGGTTAGTAACGATACCCACAAGCTTGCGGTCATCATCAACCACAGGGATACCGCCTATGTGATACTCTTTCATCATGGCAAGAGCATCTGCCACGGTAGAGCCTCTACGTATGGTCACCGGATCGTATATCATACCGTTCTCGGCACGCTTCACGGCATGCACCTGACGGGCCTGCTCGGCAATCGGCATATTCTTGTGTATGACACCGATGCCGCCTTCACGGGCTATTGCTATGGCGAGAGCAGCCTCTGTGACTGTGTCCATGGCTGCCGACACAATAGGCACATTGAGCGTGATGTTACGTGAAAAACGAGTGGTAAGGTTAACTTCGCGGGGTAATACTTCCGAATAAGCCGGAATAAGGAGGACATCATCAAATGTGAGTCCGTCCATTTTTACTCTATCAGCAATAAATGACATAAAGACTAAGTTTATTGCGTGCAAAGGTAATTATTTTTCAGAAAATATAAACAATGTTTATTGCCAATTTTGTCAAAAGATATGTACATTTGCATCATGAAATACCTTTTAACCCTGATGTGCATACTTACAGCCCTGCCATCCTTTGCCGAGACAACAGGCGATGATGAAGGACTGCCACCGCAGGTAATAGAACTTGTGCGGGACTACAAAGGCACTTCAGTACCTGCAATACCCGATCCCGACGAAGAGAACTGGACAATACTCGACTCCCCCAGCTCCGCGGCTCCAGGGAGAATGAGAATCCCCAGACACATTATCGTCGACAAACCCAATACACGACTGTATGTGATGAATGTGTTCGGCGACACCATATGCCGTTACCGGGTATGCGCATCCCTGAAAAAAGGGCAAAAACATAAGATGGACGATTGGCGCACACCGGAAGGCACATTCGGGCTTATGGGGATATACAACTCCACCGACTGGACTTACAAAGACACAAAGGACAAATGTTACGGGCCCTATTTTGTATCACTGATAACCCCGGGCTTCTGGGGCATAGGCATACATGGCACAAATGCCCCGCATTCCGTGCCCGGACGTCGCAGCCACGGATGCATGCGCATGCACAATGAAGACATTGTCATAGTACGCCAGATGGTCGACAAAGACTCCTATGTGACGATCCTCCCGGACTCCGTGAAGACCGAACCGTAAAAATCCTGCCGGCTATGCCGCAGGCCGCCGCATCATCACAATCTCATGCCTATGCCGAAAAGCGCATAATCATATATCACAGGATCATTCGGATTAAAACTCCGCAGACATTCGGTCAATTCAAGCACAGCCCGTTTGTCATCACTCTTACGTGAAAGCAGCCCAAGCTCACGTGACACATCCCCGACATGCACATCAAGCGGAATATATAGTTGTGACGGACCTATCACATTCCATATCCCCATATCCACTATGCCGTCATTCCTTACAAGCCACCGCAGTGCCATATTGACACGTTTCAATGCTGTGGTTGAAAGATTCTGCGGCAGACATCTTGAAGCGACACTCTGGTCAGCCTTTTCACCGTTGGCTGCTGACAATTCGCGGTTAAGGGACTCCACAAGCTTCCATGAAGGGAGCTCAGCGGCATAAATACCTTCCCTGAATGCAAAATCCTGAAGAGAACCTGACGTAGCATACACACGCCGTAGCCCTCTAAGAAAATATTTGAAGTGGCGGGTGAAAAAAGTGCGGTGGATATTGCTGTCGTCATCAAGATCCTCATAGCCTTCATCCATTACATACTTGTAAGGCTCATTATCCATCAGAGAAAGCATCCGGTCGCAGTCCCGGCATATCATGCGGCGGTTACCCCAGGCAATTGCAGAAGTAAGAAGCGATGTGATCTCTATGTCGCGTGGATCATCGAATCTACGGGGGAACTGCACAGGGTCCTCACCTATGAACGACGGGGCATTTATCCTCGCCGCCTCTGAGTCAAGAAGTTCTTTAAGATCGTTGTGTGTCATGAAAAAAGTCCATATGCCAAATAAAAAAGAGATTATACGGACAATGTCTCGTCCGTATAATCCCTTTTCTATGTAGCCTAAATTACATAACCTTAAAAAGCGGCAAGCGTATCGGCTGCCTCTGTCCTGGCCGGAGCGGCATCAGCGACCGGCTTATATGAAGCCATGACTTCGTCCACATCCTTTACAAGAGCCTCGCTCTGCTTGTCACGTGACACAATGATGCCTTCGGGGTTAATGACAATAATACACGGGATACCCTGTATGCCATAAAGGTCAGTGGGTATTGTCTGAGCGTTCACAATACAGGGCCAAGGCAGTTCATGGCTCTTTATGGCCTTCTCAGTGTCCTCGGGCTTATCCCATACAGCCACGCCAACTACATTGAGACCTTTGTCCTTATACTTGGCATAAAGCTCCTTGAGCACCTTGAGCTGACGCACGCACGGGCCGCACCAGCTTGCCCAGAAATCCACAATAGTCACCTGACCGGGTTTCACATAATCGCTAAGCGATTCCTTCTTACCGTTGTACTCCACCACAAAATCCTTGTAGTGCTTGCCTTCTCCCGTCTCGGACTGCACCTTCAATGTCTTGTGAAGTGCCTGCAGCTGTTTGGAAGAACCGAGCAGTTTGTTCTGAGCCATATCTGACTCCACCTGAGCCAAAGGAAGCTCATAGGCTCCCTGCATATACATGTACAGACCGAACAGATTGTCCTTGTTTGCGGCATATGCCTCAGCAGGCATAGCCTGATACTGTGCATATATCTCCTTTGCCCTGACAGCCTGTACGGAATCATTCTGGTCAAGAGACTTGAATTCATTTGCGAGGGCCGACATCTTTCCGCGGTATTCCACCATCTTGTCATTGAGAGGTGTGCCTGACGACTCCCCTTTCTCATTTATGACAACATTGCCACTCTCTATGAAAAACACGGGTCCGCGTTGTCCACCCAACATGATACGGCCGATCATAGGAGCATCAACTTTCCCTTCAAACCGGACAGTGCCGTTGCTTACAATGGCCGAATCCATCTTCTGAGCCGAATCCCAGTCCACAAGATAGGCCATAGTATTATCGGCCTTAGCCCCTACAGGGAATGTGACCGAATAATTTGACTGCGCTTCAACGGCACAGGCACTCAGCGCGAATAACGCGCCTGCGAGCATAACTGATGTTTTTGACATATATAATGAATGATTAAACATTATTTTTACGATTTTTTCAGACGGAGCACCTGTGCTGAACGCGGCGGCATATAAAGTCGCAGCCATTCGCGTCCGGCAGGCGCGAAGAGCGGATCATGCTGGGTGAGATGATGCACATTCTCGTCAATATTGCCATAACCGCCATATTTTGGCGAGTCGGTTGACAGCACCACTTCATATTCCCCGGCCGGAGCAAGAATACCATATCCGGTGTAAGCCTTGACCGGCGAGAAGTTGAACACAAATACCAGATCGCCACGCATGTATGCAAGCACCTGATCGTCATCCTTTTCCCACAGTTTTACGACGGGCAAAGCCTGAAAATTGTACACGCCCGAGATAGTATGGATCATATCATTGTCAAACGCGTTGAGGAACATATATTTCAGCTCCTTACGGTCAACGAGATCCCACTGCCGGCGAGCATATTTGTAGCTCCAGCCGTTACCTTCACGGGGAAAATCGATCCATTCGGGATGACCGAACTCATTGCCCATGAAGTTGAGATATCCGCCATTGATGGTAGACGCTGTGACAAGACGGATCATCTTATGCAGTGCCATGCCGCGTGCCACCACCATATTGTCATCATCCTTCATCATGTGCCAGTACATCTCCTTGTCTATGAGGCGGAATATGACAGTCTTGTCTCCAACAAGAGCCTGATCGTGGCTTTCGACATATGAAATAGTCTTTTCGTCAGCCCTGCGGTTGGTAAGCTCCCAGAATATGGATGTAGGTTTCCACTCCTCGTCCTTGCGCTCTTTGAGAGTCTTTATCCAGTAATCAGGAATACCCATAGCCATACGGTAGTCAAATCCTATACCTCCATCCTTGAACGGAACAGCAAGGCCAGGCATCCCGCTCATCTCCTCCGCAATGGTGATCGCTGACGGATTTATCTCATGAATGAGCTTGTTTGCAAGCGTGAGATATGTTATCGCATTTACATCCTGACCGCCGTTATAGTAGTCATCGTAGGACCCGAAAGCCTGACCGAGCCCATGACTGTAATACAGCATTGAAGTAACACCGTCGAAACGGAAACCGTCAAACTTGAATTCCTGAAGCCAATACTTGCAGTTGGACAACAGGAAATTGATCACATCATTCTTCCCGTAATCAAAACAAAGAGAGTCCCATGCCGGATGCTCTCGTCGGCCATCACCATAGAAATACTGATTGTAAGACCCGTCAAGACGTCCGAGCCCCTCCACCTCATTCTTTACGGCATGGCTGTGAACAATATCCATAATCACAGCAATCCCGAGCTCATGAGCGCGGTCTATCAGGCTCTTGAGCTCTTCCGGTGTACCGAAGCGGCTCGACGGAGCATAGAAACTTGACACATGATAGCCGAATGACCCATAATAAGGATGCTCCTGTATCGCCATGATCTGAATGGCGTTATATCCGTCAGCGGCAATACGGGGAAGAATAAGGTCACGGAACTCTGTATAGGTACCTACGCCCTCTTTCTCCTGGGCCATACCAATATGGCATTCATAAATAAGCAGGGGGCGTGTGTCCGGACGGAAACGCTTCACTTTCCATTTATAAGGTTCAGGAGCCCACACCTGGGCAGAGAACACATGAGTGTTTTCATCCTGCACCACACGGTTGGCGTAAGCAGGTATTCGTTCGCCTCTGCCGCCATCCCAGGACACTATCATCTTGTACAAGTCTCCGTGATGTATGGCATCCGGCTTGAGTTTAAGTTCCCATACACCGTTCTTTTTCGGCTTCAGGGCATATTTCTTCATCTCCCTCCATTTGGAGAAATCGCCGATCAGTGTGATCGATGTGGCATTGGGAGCCCATTCACGGAACACCCATCCGTCGTCCGTACGGTGAAGGCCGAAATAATTGTGAGCATTAGCGAATGTGTCCAGTTTCCCTTCGGGACCGCAAAGTTCGATTTCCTTGTTGACAGCATCGTTATGACGCCCCTCAATCGCTTCAGCATACGGTTCGAGCCAAGGATCGTTCTTGAGGATGTTGAGAGTCTTTTTTTTCATATTGACGATTATAAAGGCCGATGCGCAGACTCCTATACGAGCATGGCATCCTGTTTCAATTCACAAACTTACGAAAAAACCTCGACTTTTCACAAAAACCGCGTATATATTTTAGCCAGCCCGGGGGCTTTTCATCCTGCGACATCTCGTCTATGAGGGTCAGTGACTGCGGCCTCACCGTATGCTGAAAAGTGCCAAGCTCTTCGCGGAATTTCGTCACCGTTGACGTGCGCACACTCTTGTCAGGGTGCAATGCGTTGAGGAGAGCTGACACTATGGTCTCAGGGACCGTAGGAGGCAAAGTCTCCCTCACCCTCTCCTCGGTAAGGCTTCGTGAATCGGGCAGAACACTCCCCGACAGGCAGAACACCACCATGGAGGCAAGGGCATATATGTCAAGCTGCGGACAGAAGTGGTCTATGGCGTTTATTGTTCAGGAGGCGCAAAACCCTCCTCACAGGTCATCGGAGGCAGCGACCAGCGCATCACACCCCTGTCACTGAAATGCATTGTGGCATACAGACTGAACAACACCGGTATCATCTCACCCTCCCTATTCACGAATCGCACATGACGGGGATGGATATCAGCATGTACCGCGCGGTGTGTATGCAATGTTCTCACTGCATCAAATATCGGGGAGAGCACTTTCCGCGTCTGCTCGAAAGTAAGTCTTCCACCCATGCCTTTCACATATTCCTCAAGGGTATCGCCGTCAAGAAACTCCACCACATAATAGTAAGTATGTTGGCCGGGAAAGTCTCTATCACATTGATTATCCATGGACATCCTTTGGAAATATTAGCTCGTTCAAGGCTCGAACTGATGAACGCTTCAAGACAACTGTTCACTGTAGGTGCGATATCATCAGGAGTAACAACAGTGACTCCGTCCTCACCGCGGGATGAGCATCTTACCATCATCTGTTCCCTGACCACAACAGGGACCTCCACCACTGAGCCTGACCGGTTCACTGAAGCCATTGTCTTGTAAGTAAAACCCTGACCGTCTCTGCGCAACACATCTACCACACGATAGGAATGTTTGACGCCTTGTATCACAGTACCAGGTGCAAGCGATTTATCTGACAACAACATACGATCTATTTTATCTTATTACTGTCCGCTAAACCATAAAAAGGCGAGTCCAACTTCCTGAACGGCAGAAGTTGGGCTTGCTTTTTGTAAAG
>ERZ808037.646-NODE-646-length-29787-cov-13.614944_pt1 | contig 29787 bp, 25 predicted proteins | sample MGYA00380190_ERZ808037 | MGnify/ENA primary metagenome ERZ808037 (study PRJEB31490, sample SAMN06133399) | mouse gut metagenome | isolation source: J9 | host: mice | place: China: Chengdu | collected 2015-05 ...
TGTCAATTCCCTTAATCGGGTACGCTCCATTTCTACAAGCACAAGGTGAGTAGAACTGTTCTCAGCTCTACTTGTGTCAATTCCCTTAATCGGGTACGCTCCATTTCTACTAAAAATACACCAGCATATGTATTTAATAATAGCAATGTGTCAATTCCCTTAATCGGGTACGCTCCATTTCTACAAAAAACGCGTGGAAGCACGGAGCACATTGGTTTTCAGTGTCAATTCCCTTAATCGGGTACGCTCCATTTCTACCGGTTGACAAAATGATTGCTAAATGCAAGTCGGAGATGTGTCAATTCCCTTAATCGGGTACGCTCCATTTCTACAAAGGGAAATCAGTATTCTTCCAGTTCAAACAATAATGTGTCAATTCCCTTAATCGGGTACGCTCCATTTCTACTTAATAAAGTTGAGGAAGTCATGGACGAAGAAAACAGGTGTCAATTCCCTTAATCGGGTACGCTCCATTTCTACGGTAGCACCTCACACCCCCCTAAAATCAAGGCTTTCAAGTTCCATTTTTGCAGGTAATTGTCTGAATATTCTGACAGTAGTCTTTTCAGAGCTGTTTTTTTGTCTTTTCAAAAATTGTACAGATATCTATACAATTTTGTGATAATATTATTGTAACACATAGATCCTGTATACTCAAGCACAATTTATTCATAAATAACCAAGATGTGTCTTTCATCCGAATTATAAATCCTTTAACAAAACATTGCCATAAAATAATAACATACCGCTTCATATAACACTCCCCCTCTTTTCTTGATGCATCGTCCTACAATTATTTTACTACATCTTCCAAAATTTCTTTCCCTCCTTCAATTACTCCTACATTTAATGCTGTTGTTGTTGTTCCTGCTGCTATTGCTCCCACTGTTGTTGCGGTTGCCGCCTCTACACCTACTGCGGTTGCCGCTGTTCCCACTGTTGTCGCCACTGTAGTTCCTACTGCTGCTGTTCCTGCTGCAATTGTTGTCCCTATTGTACCTGCTGATGCTATGACTGCGCCCGTCACTGTTGCTGCTGTCTCCGCTACTGCTGCAAAAATTGGTAATAAAAATTTTTGTATATTAAAAGAGCAATGATAATACGCTCTTCTCATTGCCCTTTTATATATCTTATTCCTCTGAAATAATAGTCTCAATACCCGGCAGTGCATTGGTTCTGCTCTGATACTCTTTCGCATCTATTTTCATATATCTTGTCTGTTTGTTATCAGGTATTCTATCAGAATCCTTCATCAAAAAGAAATTCTGTATATGGGGAAGCTGATCAATTGGTTTATTAAGGTATTTATTGATTTCTGTCTTGTAACTCTCTATTGCCTTGTCAACATCTATTTCGATAAACGGATTCAGACAAAGCTCTGTGTCTGATTGATACGCCCGCTTCAGATCAAACTTAACAGCTTCATTGAGCGTCAATGATATTCTGCCATATCCATATGCCTTCGCCTTCCCCACATTCATCTGTGATTCCTGATTCAGACGTATCGCCCACAATAGCAGTCCCAGCTCATCCTCTGTAAGATTTTGGAAACGGACTTTTCCGATAAACACTGCGCCTTGTTGCAATGGTGCGATCGTTGACGCCGCTTTTTCATTTTTTATATCGCGATCCTCCTGCACAAGATCTTTATGCAGCCAATATTGTTTTGCTCCGCGCAGCTCAAAGTTTTCTGTATTATATGTCACCGGAGTAGTCCCATTCTGTTTCAAATAATCAAGATAACTTGTAGGTTTCGGTTCCGCCAGAATCAGCTTTTTTTCTGTTCCACTTCTTACATTTCCCTGCACAACCGCATCGGAAAAGGAAACTCTTGACTTGTAGCTTTTCTCCGGTGCAGCATACCCAAACAATGCCTTGCAGTAATCAACACTGCCCGCCTTCCAGTTCTGTTTTAGCCCCTTCTTTAACATATGGTCATAAAACAAACGAAGTCTTGGCGTAAAACCAAAATACAGCCTGCCGTCCAACCTGATATAGAAAACAGGTCTCATCTCCCCCTCTTGAGGCAAGTCAAAATACTTTTTGCCGCCAAATTGCTTCAAAGTGTTCTCTTTCTTTTTCAGATCTATTTTGAAAGCTCTGATATCTTTTTCTGGAATGGTAATACATTCTTTTGTTCTATCTATTTCAGGAATAATATAAACTGCCTTCTTCTCATTCATCATTCCTGTGCTGACAGCAAATCCTGCATTTTTATATTTCCCCGGTTTCCCCACGGCAGTAATATCTTTCTCATGTGTCACCTCATAAGAGATTGATTCATAATATGGTTTATACTCCGTATTCTTCCTTCCCTTATAATGTGTACCCTCCTTTCGAAATTCCTGAAATTCATGCTGAAGTATGCTTTTGCCATTCTGTCGGAAAAAACCAAATGAAAATTCATCGCCGTATTTCAAATAATCATATACTATTTTCCTTTCACTTAAAACATAATAATTCATCTGCTTAAATTCTTTCTTGACAGAATCCACAGCAGTCTGATAAATCACATACTTACCACCCTCATTTGATACATATCCCGCACGCACATTTAGCAAAACACCAAGACTGTAATTTTTTGTACCATCATTGACCCTGATTTGTTTTGCTCCCAATGTGTTATTATATCGTGTTTTCTCCGCCCCATTTGCCACATTGCGATACATTAGTGCATAGTCATCAATATCATCCTCATAACTGCAAAGTCCCAACACCTGCACATTGTTTCTGATCAATCCTCGCATTGTACTACCCGGAATCGCATACCTGCCTTTTGCATCAGTAAAAAAATGATTTGTACCATCATCAATCATAATAGGGGTCTCTGCTGTGATTTTGTAGGTAATCTCCCCCGTAATCAAATTTTCTTCGACAGAATTATGACTTGTCAATTTATGATCTGGATATTGATATACTTTGTCATAAAAAGGAACAAAATTATAGGGTGCTCCTACATATTTATTGGACGCATTATTTGCAGGGGAAGTATTCTGTCTTGGTCTGTTTTTCTGGTTTCTATTTTGTGATTTTTGATTATTTTCCGAATTTTTCTGCTGTTCCTGCTGCCACTTCCAAAACTCCATCTCTTCTCCTCCTATGCTATCCCTGTCAGTCTCGTGAGCGCAACAAATGCCTGTCCATCTTCGTCATACCCTAGATGCTCACATACACACAGATACTTTCCTTTACCAAAATAATAATCCTGAAGCACATACTTTTTCATCAGACAATTTTCATCTATCATTCCTGTAATTTTCACTGCACATCTTCTGTTATCCTGCTCATATATATGTAACTCTTTCGTATTATCAAATAGTCTCGCCTCAAGACATTCATCCCAGTTGATCTGAGACAATTCCTCTATTTTGCAAAAGACGATCCTGCTCATACCATATATCAGAGCATACTCATACGCAGAAATATCCTTCAATGCTTCATTCATATCAATTCTTTCCACTATGTAGCTCATACTGCCGCCTCCTTTGATCGTGCTGCTTTGATGCATCTTGCTATTATCCCGCTCTCATCTGCAATCGACGCCGCTTCAAATTTTATCACGGCTTCACTTTGATTTTTATGGTCGTAAATATTTATTTGGTCTACATGGAGGATTCCTTTTCCTACGCTATATCCACCCCCCACGCTCATCACACCAAGTGCCAGATCGCGAAGCGCCATCAGGAGAAGTCCACAGGTTCCATCAGGATTATTTTTGTCCCGAATCATAATATGGAGCTGCATATCACCTGAAACATTTTTTTCATTAAACAGTCCTCCATGCATAACGCCTCCGGTAAATTTGTCAATATGTATCCTGTTTTTTACCTGCGCTCTGTCATTGTCTTCCCTATTTCCAACAACTGTGTCATAGAATACAATATTTCCGATTTTTCCATCATTTGCAGTCTCTCCCGACTTACCAAATGTATCTTCTATTATGTACTTACTACCTAAATATGCTGCAATTTTTTCCATCTGATTTCTCACAGCGCCTTTGAGTGAACTTCCCGGCACGATATATTCTTTTGCAGCATTTTGAATATTCATACAGTCCGGTGTACCTTTTCCATACTCCTGCACTGCAATACTCTTGACAAGCAGCTCCCCTTCCGTACTGCCTGAAACCATCACCTCATATGCATCACTCTTTGCTGCTGTCTTTATTTCAGAATATATATTTTCATAATGATTGTCTGCAAGCGCTTCCTCATCCGCCCACATCTTGCGGTCTTCAGCCTTCGTCATGTCAAAAATCTTTCTTTTTAGCCCTTGCAGTTCCATAAAACCACAACCGTTGCTCTTCTGCCCGCCAAATTGCACATTCCCTTGATAGACTGCCGACAATATTTCTTCCAAATCCTTCTGATAACATTCATCATACAAATAAACAGAGAAATCAAACACTGCACCGACACCAATATATTCCATATTAAATTTATGCCCTGCCTGCATGTTTGTACCTTTTATGCTGCCCGCGTCACAAGTCCCCGTCTCAGGATTGATTTTTACCCTAGGACGAAGTTCTAAGATCAGGTTCTCATCGTGAAAAATTCCGTCGCTAAACCGCACCTTACTAGCGCCCTCCATAGAATTTTCATTGGACTCAAAACGTCTCATACCAAAAAGCTTTTCTGCCTGTTTCTCATCATGCTGTTGCGCGTAATACTGTCTCAAAACCCCTGCAAGACTAGATGCCTGTATAAACGGTACACTGTCTGTTGGATGTACCAATACTTCCTCCTTGTCCCCCGAAGCACTTCCAATGTGAAGAGGCTGTGTACAAACCATTCTTACCAAATATTTCATTATTTTTTGATATTTCATGTCTCCTGTCATCTATGCCTCCTCCTTCTTATTATCATATCGTATCATCATCAAGATCAATTCCAGTCGAAATCTTATTTTCTCATTAGGGGTTATCAACTCGTCTTTCGGTATTCCCATAATACTTTCTTTGTGTTTCGTGTCAATTGAAAGCAATGCTTCAAGATCTGTATCAAACACTGTGGTCACATACTTTTTCAATGTATGGATACTGTTCATTTCTTTTTGTACATTGTACTTCTCTTCCTTATCCAGTGAATGTTCAAAATAATATGCAATTCTCTCATATGCTTTCTGTGGCTCATATCTATACTGTATCACATAGGACTCCAGAACACCAAGCTGGCTGTTTGTAATCTTCCCCTTTGGAAGCGGGTGCTCTACCGTATATGCCTTCATGTGCCTTTCCAGCAAATTACGGTAATAACACCTAGCGGCTATTTTCAATGTCTGTCCATCTTCTTCGTATTGCGACTTTACTGAATCAGAGTCTTTTTGCCTGTCAAATCGTACCATTTCTTTGTATCGGATATCCTCATACCCATTTAAAAAAATAATCCTGCCAAATCCTTCGTTTAGACGAATTCCGATTCCTTGATCACACAAAGCAGCCATCTTTTCTCTAGTAAATATTCCATTGTATGTCAGATGAAATATACTTCCCTGCTCGTACATAACTGCGGACGGCAGTTTAGTCCTCCATTTGCGGTTATATCCCTTCACGTCCACTGTGGAAGTTGCACAAAAAGCGATTTTTAAGCCAGTGACTCCCATCTTCTCTGCAAGTGCATCACAATCCAGTCCACATAATTCTCCGTTCGCATCGCGCATAACTGTATTAGATAAGAGCATCATGTAACATTCATTTTCTTGTTGAACATCGGGCAGATATTCCTCATAGGGCAGTCTATCTGTATATTCACATGAAATCACTTCGCACTTGCCAAGTCCCGCGGAACGTCCATTTCCTACCACAAATGACTCCGTGAACACCCTCTTTATTCTGTCCCTAAGCGCACTGTCATCCACCGCAATATATCCAGTAAAGGTATATCCTGCACAAATATATTCATGGCGGAATACATTTTGCTTCTCATCATTGATTTTTATTTTTAGATCAGAACCAGTGTCCACATTATAGTAATAGATACACTCTTTGTCCATATAGCTGAATCTTCCGAGAGATGCCCTTTTTTTCCCTTCCTCAAATTCACCGTTAATCACGACATTATCCAGCGGCTTTCTCCCTTGGCACTGCATTTTATCCTCATAAAAGCCTTTGGGAGAGGGTATCAGCTCCCGATCTCCATCTGTCAGATATGCATTCAGATATCGAATGTTCGTGGAAAAAAGACTTTTCTTTATTACTTCAAAATCCTTATCCTGTGCCAGTGTATTGATAACCACTCCTCTGAGCGCTGTACCCGGTATATATCTTAGCGTTACTGTCTGTCCGCTCTGGCTTGTGCTGTCGTCTGCTACTCGAACAGGCTCTAAGTTTTTAAAAACAATCTTTAAATAAATGGACATGATACACCTCCCTTAACTGATCACTGTAAGTTTCACTTTGCCAAAACCTCTATTTCGCATTGTTCCTACCCACTTTATTGTAGACAAAACTTCTTTTACCAGTTCCTCATCCACCGGTAAACACTGCACTTGACTATAGAAGTTCAATCCCTTATTCACACAGCGGCATTGTCTCAGAGAACCTTCCTGTACAATTCCATTGGCGGAAATTGCTGTAAATGTTCTTACATGTGACAGTGCATTTTGCACGATATACTTTTGACCAATCCCTGTCTCTGCCAAAATTTGCTGTTTGACATACTCCGATAATGTAAAATCAGAAAATACCAATTTATCTGGATTTTGTTTATCATCGCTGTCTGCGCCCAAAAGCCTTTTCATTTGTGCATCAATTTTATCCGCCTCAGTCATTGTCCATGTAAGATAATTTCTCAACTCTTCTCTAAATATCCCCTTGAAGGTTCCTCCTTTATAATAGGGAAATCCATGTTCATCACTGAGTATGGATATATCTTCACCACCCGGTATACTCTCCCCATTGCCAAACACAACGTCCGATATTAATTGCATTCTGATTTTCAATTTCTTCCCTCCTTATCCTTTAGCATGATAAATGTGTCTATCAACTCAATTGCATCAAATAGCATACTATAATTGTCACTGAAATCCCATTTGAGCAACGCATCAATTCTATGGAATTGAATAAAATGTTCTGTCTCGTCCTTCCCTTGTTTTAGGGCATTTCTCAACTCCTTGATAGTTCCTCTTGCACAGTTCTCATCATTCTGAAGCTTTTGAAGCAGACTGCGCACTTCACCATAGTTTCGATCGTTTTGCTGAGCCACCACGGAATGAGGTGCCTGAACAATATAAGGACGCCCTGACACACTGCTGCCATCTGCATCAAGATAATCTGTTCGTACTTCCTCCAATGTATCCTTAACTTCACCGAACTCAATATGCCAGTCTATCATTGATATATCACTGCCAAATCCATCTGTGCTTAGCGGTACACCGTATTTTTTGGCATTGCTGCATAACATCTCTGCCAGTTCATATGCCTTATAAAATGGATATTTTTGATGTACAATCGCCACGCCTGCACAGGCTGCATAGCCTTCCTTATCAACTTTGTTTTTCTTACTACAAAGTTTATTAATGAACACTGCCGCACTCTCCAGACCAATCCTTCCTTCAGTGACAAAACAGACATCATCTCCCGCTGTAATAATCCTTCGGACCGGAAAATTGTTATCCTCATTATCCAGCGCGTCTAAGTTCCCATTTTTAATATTATCTGCGATCACCTCTGTCATTTCCCTGTATGCATCCTTAAAATCTTTATCTATAGACACACTGAACTCATTTAAAATATCTTTGTACTCTTCCCAATTAAGATGTTTCGATCGCTGTTGCAATTTTTCCACTCTTTTGCCCATCGCATTGCCATCAATATGCACAACTGCGATAAAATTAGACTTGTCTTTTGTGCCGCCTAAATCTTCAAACTTATAGACTTGCTGATATCCCGGTACCATCAGCTTTTTATCAAGCTCTTCTACTTTAGGTATCTGTCTTTCTTTTTCTGTTTGGTACAAAATAGGCTTTAAAGTATTCGTATCTATTTTTTCAACGCCAAAACTACCTTGATGGAACGCTGCCCTACGTTCGGACTTCTTTTGTTCAAGTGCCTTTATAAGTTCTTTTATGTTTTCTGCCGGAGATTTTGCCTCCTCATACCCTATTGTTTTGGCAAAAATCTCGATACCCGGATAGTCTCTTTTTATCGTCTTAGTTACAGTGGTTGTAACGCGAAGCGCCTGTTCTCTACAGGAAAACTCCAGCACTATATGACCGCCCCCGGAATATACTAAGTTGTCCTTTTTGTTAAACAATTCTTTGTCGTTGACAGTTTCCTCCAAATACTCTGCATCCATAATCCAATCAATCACCGCGGAATTTCGTACATTTTTTTTGAGTTCATTACTCTGAAAAATATATGCCTGTTTCTGCGATACTTCCAAAATGGTCAAACAACGTTTCATCATGTTCTGGCTCCTTTTCTCTATATGTATATACTATTTTCTATCATAGCCAATTTAGGTATCAAGCAAGTCCATCTAAAATTAGTTTCCCAATTTTTTGAAAATCAAGCTGCATGCCATCCTGTTTCATCTCCATCCCGATGTCAATCTGTTCCGTTTTCAGGAATGTAACTGCTTTCTGCTCATCCTCTTCAATTTCAACCTCACTTGCATGGTTCATTCTGTTGCGCAACAGTTTTATCGCCATATAGTACTCCAATATTTTTACAAGCTGCGGCGCTTTTTCTTTTGCCGTATTAATTGCCAGTATCTTTTTCTCATACGTGCCTTTTGGCAAACTTCTTCCATACAGAAGTTGATAACGCAGTTGTTTTCCCTGTTTATCACGCATATTATTAACATATCCCAGCACAGTTTTAGGACCTCTGGACTGTAGTTGTATTAGCGTCGGTTTTGCATTGTTGTCAAAACATTGTCCCAGATTTATAATGAGCTTCTGAATCGCATTTTTTACTTTTACATTTTGTAAGCTGCCCATCTTCTTATTCAAATATATCTGCGCCTGTTGTCCCTCATTGATCTCCTCTATCTCAGCCAGATCGCTTAGAACCTTATTCAGCAATTCATCATTTTCATCTTTCAGCAGCTCATCAAACACGCCCTCATAAAAAGCGTCTGCATATGGATTCTTTCCGTGCTGTATCTTCTGCCCATGATTTAACTTCAAGTTCACAATGCCCTCTTTCGCATAATATTGCGGCATCTTTTCTATATAGATTGTCATTGCCTGTTGATAAAATTCCTTCCTCACACACCACTTAATCTGCTCCACTGTATTCTCGGGCTGCTCTAGTAGATTTCCATAATCCTCTTTCATAAATTCAACAAAAATCTGCAAATAAGGATCAACCTCATTGTATTGTCCAGACTTTAAATAAACAGCAAACTTTTTAAGAGCGTCCTCAAACTTTTGGGGTTGACATATCTGGATTGCGTCGGCAATACGTCCGACAATCTGTACAAATTCATTCTCCTCTCCATAGTATTTCTTAAATCCTGTTGCTTTCCCAAAGTCCATAAACTCCTGCATAGCAGCAACAAACTTAAATATGTCATAATTTTTTGTCTGATTGATAATCGGACATGGATTCTCCTTTGTATTTCCATGCGTATAGCGTATAGAATATATCCCTTTGGGTTCAATCCCCTGTTCTCTCAATAGTGAAAGAATCGCATTGAATATCATAACCACATCTCGAAATCCTCCTTGGGTATCAATCCACAGCTTCATTTGCTCTTGTTGGTTGTTTTGCTCCTCATATTCCTGCCAAATAGCACTTGTAGCCTTCCTAATTCCTTCTGTGGGGTCTTTCTCATCAATCAAAATGTCTATATACTCCACCTCATCCAAAAATTGATTCACGCGTTCCTTATAGAAACCAACCGCAGATTTATTACTTTCTGTCAACTCCAGTGTTTTTGTTGTCTCCAAAATAATAATTTTATCCAGTTTCTCTCCCATTTTTTTTCGTTCACTGTCAATCATATATGTAATCGGCTCCAACTGGCTTCTGGCAACAAATACTTCCCCCTTCTGATACTGATAATAATTATCCTTCTCTGTCTCCTTTGGCAGCGTGCTCATAGCTAACAGTAATATATTTTTCAATACTGCTCCTCCTCTATGGTATATCCCATTCCCTTTGTATTTCGCAAAACGTATCTGCCATACTTTTCAGTTCTTTTTTCAAACTATCTGGTGCGGCTGTATGGTCTGTAAATCCAAAATGACTGATGTCATTTCTCTTGGTTCCAATCCTGTTCATCAGCGGTATCAGCTTTTTATGTTTCTCTATACCTGTAATCATTACATATAATTCTCTGCCTTTTTCGAACGCTTTTTGCATCTGGTCTGCATCACACTGTCCTCTTGCCCTCAAAAACTTCTGCCATTCTTCAAATTGATATTCCATCTCTTCACAAGTCCCTTCAATAACACTGTAAAGGCTTGTGCAAATACGCTTTACTATCATCTCTCGCCAAAATTCTTCCTCTTGCGAAACACCGATTTTTTCACACAGAAAAGTCTTTATGGTCTCATCTAATGCGGTGTAACCCTGTTGTACCATATGATTTTCAATACACCAGTCAATTGTGGCCATACCAACTTCAAGGTTTGTTTTCGCATTTTTATATTTTTCTGTTTTCCTCTCAATCTTATCAAGCAGCTCTCGGAATGGATAATATTCTTCCACCAAATACTCTGAAGTAAACTTCTGTTGTGATTTATAGGCATCATAACATTTCTGTATGCTTTTCTTATATTCTGTATTGCCTCTTCCAGTCTCTATTCCAGAAGTAAACTCCTGTAGACGCTTCGCTACATTATTCAGGTTTCCTGACAATTCCTTTACGTTTTGGCTTTTACTAGATGTTCTTGCAATCGACTGCCACCTCTCATTTACCAGCTCACTAATCTCATCAGCATGACCATACTGAATAAAACTGTTTGCGGCATTCGACCAATTCATAATTGTATGATAAAAGGTCATGTCATATATTGGCACCCTCTTTCTGTTCAAAGCTGGATCAAAGATTCCAACCTCAAATGCACCATAATAGATTCCGCCAATCAAAATACCCTTTGTCACCTTGGCATATTCCAGAATCGCCATCACCAGCATTGGAATATTTCTAAGGCCATGGGTAATATCAAAATATATTTCTTCTCCCTCGTCTATGACATCATAAATCTCTGAAAACATTCGAGCAATCTCACGGCTGTCTTTCCCTGTCGCGATATCTTTTTCTTCAATTTTAATACCAGCTACGTGTTTTAGACTTGCTTCTAACGCAGAGTGCAGTCCTTGATAAATTTCTTGTGATAAGTTGCTATTCCTCTCGATTTCTCTCTGGTTGTATGCACGATCTTCCCAGTTTTGTCTGCGCGCGTCCTCTGTCAGACAAATTGTAATCCTATCATCTGATCTCAGTTCCCCACAGGCAAGTTTCAATACAGCCTCCTGTACAAACTTCGTATCGCACGTATTCTTATCCAAATAATAAGTACATGGTGTATATCCTCCGGTTCCCAGCACTGCAATAAAATGCTTTTTTCTTCTTTCGTTTCGTCCAGTCATACCTTTCCGTCTCCTAATTCGTATTTCTATCTTTTTCAAACGCCTCTCTCACTGTCCTAAATCGTTCGAGTTCCTGCCGCAGTTCTCTTGCCAGATCAAGTGCCTGTTGCTGTACGTCAATTAGACCCAACTCCTGTTTTAAACCATTAACCAGCACAGCGGAAAAATTGATGTTTTTCTCTTTGGCAAGCAAATCTAACCGCTGTGGAATCGTCAATGTTTTTTTGACATAAATCTCCTTTGTTATCGTTCGGAAATATGGCATCCACACATGGACATATACGATTTTCTCACCCTTTTCTAATTCCAAAGCACTCTCCATTGATGGTTCTGGATTTTCGATTCCCTGCTCCTCGTTTTCAATAATACATAATGCCAAAACTTCCTGTGCGCTGCGAATCACGCCCGATTCTTCCTCAGCTTCTGTCATTTGTTCTGGAAAATCAGGAAATGTAATCAAAAATACCCCCTCTTCTTTTTTTATCTTGATTGGATATATATAATTTTCTTTCACAAATAAATGCCTCCTTCAGTTCTTTTACCCCCTTACTATAACACGTATATTAATACGTGTCAAGTTGACTTTAAGAATTTATTCTTGTCTTAAACATCTTGACGAATCTCTCATTTCTTTATACACTAAAAGAAATCAGTACCATAACCCCGAGACATTAGAATAATTCATGTAACTATTGTAATGTATCAAAGGAGGTTTTTATGAATACTGATTTTAAATCAATCGAGAGAAAAGTTACGAAAGCAGGCTGGGTTTTGGTCCGAATTACCGGCTCCCATTTCCAGTTCAAAAAAGAAGGTGTTCCAAAGACTCTAGTCATTCCAAATCATTCCGGGCGGGACATCTCCATCGGTGTACTTAAAAATCTCGAAAAAATAACAGGGCTATCTCTTCGGGGATAATCCTGTTATTTATCCCTCGATATAGCGATACTTTAGAATAATATCTTATATCACACGATATCTTCCAAATCCAAAACTTGTATTTTTTCCAATATGTATCAATTCACCCGCAATAAAATATGGCAGTATCTGATCTGGTATCAAATCAACCTGAATAATCCCTTTTATTCCAGTCAGGAGCATTTTTCTGTCCTGTGTGGAGGAATAACGCTGTACACTAATCGTTCGTATTTTTTGCTCCACAATATCAGGAAGCGTAATATCTTTTAATTCCTCAACATCATACACGGTGAATGTCAGACCCTCGAAACACTCCAGCATATAAATTCTACGGAGAATCGCATTCCAGATCGCCTCCATATCATATGTTTCCAGAAATTTTCCCTGATATTTCAGCGTTGCAGGTGTGTGAAATACCAGCCTGTTCTGACAATTCAAACTGTTCATCTCGTTCATGCGATACTTTACATATGCATCCAGTGTCTGTACATTGTAATTTTTCATATAAACTGCACTGTTATCAAATAATGATTCATTCTGTGTATTGGTGACAGATTTTATCCGATACTGAGCATGTTCCTTCCCAATTCCCTCTATGCCCAGTGCATAAAATGCCTGCATATACTGATTGAAATACACAATTGTTCTTCCAAATAAAATCAACTGAAACTGCAAAGTATCTCCCTCATAAAATTCTTCGTCATAATTCTCACATTCTAAGATGTAACCAACACTATCATTTGTAGTCACAAATCGCGGTACAATTTCGTATTTTGAATACATCGTTCTTCGCACGATACATTCCGATTCAAAATCACAGTTTTTACAATCTCGATCTCGGACACAATTTGCCCGCAGCAACATCTCTCCCATACCTCCCCGTAATGCAGAAACCTTGTCAACTGGAAGTATCGTATCCGTCAGCAGGACTATAGTAAAATGAAGTTTTATATATCTAATTTGTAATATGTCACTCAACTGTTGATTTAACATATCACTTCTCCCTTCTTATTTGGCACTTATAACCAACATTGGCTTGTATATTTTATACAAAAATATTATATTTAGTATATCATTTTTATTCTTAATAGACAATAGACAGCGTTGTCCAATGAGTATCATGTAATCAACACACTATCAATCACCATGTATCACAAGTCTCGCAACAGAAAATGCTCCCTCCAAGGTCTCTGCTACGCTCAAAAATCCTGCCTTATGACAAAAAGTAATGTCCTTGATTCCTGTCAACTTCTGAAGCTCCTGTGGGCTTGCTCCACACCAGCTTTGCGGAAAAGGATGTCTCAATGCATTTTTATCCTCCCTGCACGGAACTGCTTGAATATTATATCCTCCGCGTATGGAAGGATAGATTACAAATATAATATCCTTGGGATAATCCCGCAATGCTTCTTTCCACGGCACTACAGGTTCAAGATACAGAATACCGTCTCTGCATTCCTTTGCTTTTCGAATCACAATTTCATATGCTTCTCTGTCTGCTCTAATCTGCTTAAAACGCTGTTCTAATATCTTCTGCGCGAACGCAACCGCCTCCCAAAAGGCTTCCTCCATCTTCACCGTGTTTTCCTGCCATGTAGGAAGCCGATCTGAAATGATAAGAGACATTATATTTTCTTCCCCTGTATTATCAGAGCGATCAATCGGCTGTATAAAATACTCGTCAAATGCCTTTGCATCCTCCTTGGAAAGCAACTCCTGACAAAATTGTTCCCAGATTAATCCAAATGCTGCATAAGGTACCCCATTTTCGCGCACTCTACTGTTTTTTTGGTGATGATCATATTTTCCCCCTCCAATATCATACACAATCCCTGAAAAACTCTCAGGTACAGAAAATCCCCTCGAAATATGAATATTTGGATTAAGTATTTTCAATAGTGCAGTTGCAAATACATCATCTGCATGGAAAACTCCTCCGTGTGTAAATCCCTCTTTTAATAATTCCTTCAATGTATTCTCATTCTGACTCATTCTGTCTCCTCCTAAAAATAATTCTTTTATCTCTAAACAAAAATACAGGCATTCTCTGCCTGTATTTTTGTTTTATAACTTCTTAATTAATCACCCCGCGATGCCTAAGCAGATAGCTTCCATCTGTCCGCGGCACTGCTTCCACGTACATACTGCACGCGTTCTTGTGCTTCTCAACAAGATAGCGGTCAATATAGCCTTCCTGACAGCTTCCGTCATCATAAGCATCATAAATGTCATCCCAAAGGTCTTTGTCTGTGACAATCAGGTCGAATGTAATCACACTCTCATCTCTGTCAACCATTGCCGCGAAGCACTCATTGAAGTAATCGCCAACGCTGTCGATATAATTTCCGTCACCGCCGCCGCGCACGGTCATTACTGTGATGGAGTCTGTGTTGGTCGCTGTGGTCTGGGTTGTCGTGCTGCCGGACGGTTTGGTGACTGTTGTCGAGTTCCCCGTTGAAGAATTTCCTGTGGACGGCTTCGTCGTTGTATTGCCTGTTGAGGGCTTCGTCGTGCCTGTAGGTGGTTTTGTTGTCGTGTCTGTCGGCGGTTTCACCGAAGGATTGACTTCGAGACCGCTGTAACGGTTGCCCTTACATGGCGGAAGGTAGATTGACAAATCCCTTCGCACATGGTCGGCAGCAAAATCCTCGTCTGAACAGTTAAAATAATCATAGGTATTCGGATTGGTGTCATCCCAAGTACTGTCCACATTGTAGTAGCCGTCATCGAGCTTTACGATGTTCCATGCATGATTTTCTCCGGCAAATCCAGTCACATAGTAGCAGGGAATATCCAGCTCCTGCATGACATACTGGAAAGCCCGCGCATAGCCTGCGCACACGGTTCTGCCGTACACCAGCGCACTGTAGGCGCTCTGGTTCATCGGTGCATTCACATCATATTTCACCTTGTCCAGCAGGGTGTCATGCACGATTTTTTCTTTGTCGTAGTCGGTGTAATTTCCATAAGTTTCATCTGTAATTTTCTTCGCCGCCGCCTGAAACTCCAGCTTCGACGCGTCAAGATTGTTCGCTGTCACATTAAATACAAGTGTGATGTCCGCCACGCTTCCCTTGGGCGTATGCTGATACTTGTACGCTGTGTCAACCCAAAACAGCTCAGGATGATCATTGACAACTGACGTAAAGGCATTTTTCAGATCGTTTGCCGTGATGTCCTGCACCGGTGCAAAATGCTTGTTCTGGTCGTTTGCATTGGCGTAAATCTGTCTGTAGACTGCTTTCTGTGCATCATTGATCATTCCGTAATACGGATAGATCTCCTCGTCGAACTTGAGATTGCTACCAGTCTCTCCCTTGCTGAGTTCCTTTGCGATCTCGTCCGCCTTGTCCTGTGTGATCTCTGTTCCTGTCGCTTTGACTGGGATATAGCCCGTCAGCCCCGCAACCTTATCAGGAATTTTTAGCTTGCTGTCGGAAGTCTCTCCCTCATCATCATCTGCCGCACGCGTTTCCTTCGTCTGCTGCGGTGTATTGACCAGATTCGTTTGTTCCAGTGCGCCGCCGTTTTGCGCAGCACGCACATTCTGCGCCGCTGGAAGCTGTCCGAGTGTCACTGTCGTGTTGACCATCTGCACAGTATTGTCATAGCTTTCCACATTCGCTTCACCGGCATTTGCCTTTAAATCTGCACCGATTTTTACTGCCAATTCCGGATTATAGTGGCAAAACGCAATAAAAAGAAGTATAAGCGCCAATAAGCCACCAAATCCGTACAGCACCTTCTCTACTATACGCATATCAGTTTCCTCCTCGATTCTTATACTCCCCCATGAGCTCCTCCATAACGTCCCTGTTATATATTATACCTTTAATTATAAAGGTTAGTCAAATATTTGTCAATCGAAGAAGGCAGATTTGAAATATTCCGAAAACTTACATCATATTCTTAAAGCTGCACGAAATATTGCTGCAATTTCAACTCTTTGCCGGATTCTGTCGTAAATTCGTCTATTTCCTTCTTCTGGAACTTGAATTTGGACACCAGCTTCATACTTGGTTCATTGCGCAGATCCGCCTCGTAGACATACCATGTATCCGGCTTGGTCTGTTTGAGGTTTGCCAGCACACACGCCAGCGCTTCATACGCATAGCCTTTTCCCTGTTCCTCCTTCGCAATCCAGATTCCAAGCTCCGGCGTCTCCTCCATCAGTCCATGCACCTCCAAGCTGCCTATAAATGTAGCATTGCTGTCAAGAAGCGCGAGAAAAAGCATCTCGCCGCGCGCCGCCGCATCTATAAATTCCTGTAGACACTTGCGCGCACTCTCCAGACTGTCAAACGGGTCTGGATACTGGTATTGGGTAATCTCCTTGTCAAAGTTATGGTAATAGTCGTCCAGATATTTCATGTCAAACGCGGTGATCGTTAGGCGTTTGGACTGCATCGTCTCAAATCGTTTGTTCATTTGTACCTCTTTTCTTTTATAGCATTCCTACCAGCCACACCACCGCCGCCGATATCATAATCTGAATAATTGCAAATTTAAAGACTGTTTGGGCGTTGGACCAGCCTAAGTTCTTGCGCACATGGTCATGCAGCGGCGTGCGCACTTTGGTGAGTATCTTGATGTGCAGGAAGCGCAGCAGCGACACCTTCACTAGCCCGATGCCTCCGTCCACCATCAGTACAAATGCCGCCAGCAGGTACAAGAACGGATAGCCCGATTTCATGATGGCAATCGCGATAAAAAGTCCCATTGCACGCGAGCCGGCATCGCCCATCAAAAGGCGGCTCGGCGTCGCATTAAACCACAGATAGCCAAGGATACAGGCGATAAACAATAGAATTGTGTACGAAAATTCCGGCGCTGTCCCAGTGCTGTTCATAATCATATAGATTGTAAATAACGTGATACTTGTCAAAGTGCCAGACAAGCCGTCCACGCCATCGGCGCAGTTTGTCACATTGATGGAACCCCACACAAGCACAATGGCAAGGACTCCATAGAGAACCGGCGGCAGTGCGATAACCTGCCCCGTCACAGCGATCAACACATCACTTCCATTGAAATTGACCATGGTCACGGCGGTCATGATGGCAATCATCAAATCGAGCAGCCCCTTTCGAAGCTCTCCCCATGAGACCTTGGCGCAGTCGTCGAGATACCCTGTCATCATCGCGGCAACCGTCAAAATCAGATAGATGGTCATTTCCCGGTCCACATTGCCAAACACAAGCGCCGCAAGCACAAAGACAAGGATAAAGACAAACCCTGCACCGCGCGGCTTGCCCGCGGAGAGTCCGCCGTCATGAGCAAACTCGCGCCCATGGTCTCTCGGTAATTTATTCATGCCAATTGCGAGCAGGAAGCTGGTCAGCAGATACGCAAAGACGACGCCCACGAATCCCAGAACCGCATACTCTGATACGTTCAGAAAATTATTTATCATGTTTTTATCTCCTATATTGATTGCACTGATTTGTCACTATGCACAGCCGCTCACAGTAACGATTCGGGCAAAATTTTCACATCTAAAGCTCGTTTTCACATACTACGCATCGCAGCCTGACACCGCTTCAAACTGAGAGTTATACAGCTTTGCATAAAAGCCGCCCTCTTTCCTCAAAAGTGTTTCATGATTTCCCTGCTCGATAATGTTGCCGTCCATCATGACAAGAATGATATCCGCCTCGCGAATGGTGGAAAGCCTGTGCGCCACGATAAAACTCGTTCTTCCCTTCATCATGGTATTGAATGCCTGCGAGATTTTGATCTCTGTGCGCGTGTCGATGGAGGAGGTCGCCTCGTCGAGAATGAGCATCGGGGGCAGACAGAGCATCACGCGCGTAATGCACAGAAGCTGCTTCTGTCCCTGTGAGAGACTGCCGCCATCCTCTGTGATCACCGTGTCATATCCCATTGGCAGACGCTTGATAAAGCTGTGAGCGTGCGCCGCCTTCGCCGCTGCGATCACCTCGTCGTCTGTGGCGTCCGGTTTTCCTATCACAATGTTCTCCCGGATTGTCCCCGCGTGAAGCCATGTCTCCTGCAAGACCATGCCAAAGCTCTCCCGCAGGCTTTTGCGCGTCATGTTCCTAAGATCAATGCCATCAATCCGAATACTTCCACTATTAACATCATAGAACCGCATGAGCAAATTTATGACAGTTGTTTTTCCGCAGCCGGTCGGGCCTACGATCGCCACGCGCTGACCGGGCTTGACCTCCAGATTAAAATTCTGAATGAGCTTCTGGTCAGGATTGTATGAAAAGCAGACATTCTGCATTGAGATACTTCCCTTTGGCGCCTGTAGGACTGCTGCGTTGTCCGGCTCCGCCACCTGCGGCTCCTCCTCGATAAACTCAAACACCCTGCCTGCACACGCAAGCGCCGTCTGCAATTCTGTCACCACGCCGGAGATCTCGTTAAACGGCTTTGTGTATTGGTTAGCATAGCTTAGAAAGCTCGTGAGCTGCCCCACGCTGATATAGCCTTTGATCGCCAGAAATGCACCGAGGATTCCCACGCCCGCATAGACAAGGCTGTTGACAAAGCGCGTGCAGGGATTGGTCAGCGAGGAGAAAAAGATTGCCTTGACACTTGCCTTTTGGAGCCGGTCATTGATTTCGGTAAATTTCTCCATCACCTGCGGCTCATGCCCAAATGCCTTCACCACCTTCTCATTGCCAATCATCTCGTCAATCAGCGCCGTCTGCTCCCCGCGCGTCTCGGACTGGAGTTTGGACATGCTGAATGTCCTTTTTGCGATAAATCCCGCGATAAAAAATGACAGTGGTGTCAGTATCACAACGACGATGGTGGTCGGCACATTAATAGAAAACATAAAGACCAATGTGCCAAGAATCGTCACCACACCTGTAAATAACTGCGTAAATCCCATGAGCAGACCATCGGAAAACTGATCTACATCCGCAATCACACGGCTCACAATGTCGCCGTGGGAATGTCCGTCAATGTACTTGAGCGGCAGAATCTGTAGTTTCTTAAATGCCTCATCGCGCACATCGCGCACCACCTGATAGGCAATCTTATTATTGCAGGTGTTCATCACCCACTGCACCACCGCAGTCAGCACAATGATGACTGCCATCTTCTTTAGTATATCCCAAATCCCGTCAAAATCTACTGCCCCGGAGCCAAGAATGCAGTCCACCGCCTGACCGGTGAGAATGGGGATATACAACGTTAGTATTACCGAAATTGCCGCAAGCACGATGGAAAAAAAGAGAAAAATTTTATATTTTCCAATATGGTTTAAAACTTTTTTCAATATTTGTTTATTCAAATCTTTTTTATTCAAATCTTTCATGATCATTACCTCCGCGCCCGTCAATCCGCCGCTTTTGCTTTCTGGTCTGGAAACTGGGAATAGTAAATTTCCTGATAGATCACATTGTCTGCAAGCAGCTCCTCATGCGTTCCGATGCCCGCTACTGCGCCGTCATCCATCACGATAATTTTGTCTGCATACATGATCGACGCCGCGCGCTGCGACACAATAATGACAGTCATGTCATTCTCCATATTTTTCACTGCCGCGCGCAGCTTTGCATCCGTGGCAAAATCAAGCGCTGAGGCGCTGTCGTCAAGAATCAGGATGTCAGGTTTTCGCACAATGGCGCGCGCGATCGTCAGACGCTGTTTCTGGCCGCCTGAGAGATTCTTGCCGCCCTGCGCGATCATAAAGTCGAGTCCGCCCTCCTTGGTGTCCACAAACTCTTTTGCCTGTGAGATGCGCAGCGCGTCCTCAATGTCCTGCTCGGAGGCGTGTTCATTTCCCCACAGGAGATTTTCGCGGATGGTTCCTTTGAATAACACTGCCTTCTGCGGAACGACCCCGATCTTTTTCCGCAGCACGGGAATCTCGTAATCTATGACCTTAATCCCGTCCACAGTCACATGCCCTTTCGTCGCATCGTAGAAGCGCGGAATCAGATTGACCACAGAGGTCTTGCCGGAGCCTGTACCGCCTATAATGCCGACGGTCTCCCCTTTGTTCACGACAAAATCAATGTCTGTCAGGGATTCGTCCCCGCCGCCGCTGTAGGTAAGGCTTACATGATGAAAGATAATCATTGCGTCATCTTCTTTGTCCTCGTTAAGAATTTCTATGTCATATTTATTAAATGTACCGCTCTTCATGCTCGAAGTGATCTCAAAGATACCCTCCACGCGCTTTGCACAGGCAAGTGCCTTTGTGAGCTGTATGATCAGGTTTGCCATCTTGACAAGCTCCACGAGAATCTGCGACATATAGTTTACCAGCGCGACCACCTCGCCCTGCGTGATTATGCCGTTGTCCACACGGACTGCCCCTGTCCACAGGAGTACGACGAGCGCAATATTGATAATGATGTACGTCACCGGATTCATCGCCGCGGAAATCTTGCCGACAAACACCTGCGTATTCAGCAGCAGCTCATTTTCCTGCTCAAAGTCTGCTGTCTCTGACTCCTCATTACAAAATGCGCGGATTACGCGGGCGCCTGCAAGATTTTCACGCGTTCTGCCAAGAATTTTGTCGAGCGCTGCCTGCACTTTTTTGTACAGTGGCATACTGACGAGCATAATGCCGAACACGACAACCGCAAGGAGCGGAATCGTCACCACAAAAATGAGCGCCGCCCGCACGTCCACAGTAAACGCCATCACCATTGCGCCAAACACGATGAAGGGAGAGCGCAGCAGCAGGCGCAAGGTCAAGTTGACGCCGTTTTGAATCTGGTTGACATCGCTGGTCATGCGTGTGATGAGCGTGCTGGTTCCGATGGTGTCAAGCTCTGTGTAGGACAGTCCTTGGATATGTGAAAACAGCGCGCTTCTGAGTTTTGTCGCAAAGCCGACCGCCGCCTTCGCGCTGAAATACTGCGCTGTCACTGAGCTTGCAAGCCCCACTGCTGCCAGCAGCACCAGCACTGCCCCCATCTTCAAAATATACGGCGTATCGCTGCCTGCAATGCCGTTGTCAATGATAGCCGCCATGACAAGCGGCACCATAAGCTCAAAGGAAGCTTCAAGCATCTTGAACAATGGTGCCAGAATGCTTTCCTTTTTGTAATCTTTTATGTACTTTAACAAGCTTTTCATAAAAGTTTTCCCCCTTTGGTTCTTTTTATTTCTTTCTATTTCTTTTTGTTGCCTCCAATTGCAGTCTGCATCGTCTGTCGGCTTAATATCAAGTGATTGATAACCGCTGTCTTTGATATGCATATACAGCCTGTGGAATGCGTTCTTATCATCAAATACAATTCGAAGCCGCTGCTTCTTCGTCGGATAAAAGAACGCAAAATACGGCGGATTTCCTATAATGTCCCGCAGGGCAATACAGCCTTTCACATTCTCCATCTGCTCGCACTCTTCAAATTTGAGCACCCTGTTTTTTGTGAAGGCAATGCCGCCTTCAATCAGCTCCTCAATCTCTCGAGCAGAAATTTGCATATCGTTATCCATATTCTTCTCCATTTTTCCCTCCTGCAAAAAGCCTGCTTTAATGATTATGCCAGTCAAGTGGCGTGAGGTTTTCATCTAATTCGTCATACGCGGCGTCTAATAATTTCCTTCCCCAGCAATCCGAGAACTGGAAACTCATAAATCTTCCACTCAGATAAAGGCAGTCTTGTTCGATCGCTTCGTACAAAGCATCAAAATGAAACATTGGATACTGTTCCCGAAGCCGCCCCTCCAAGTCTGGCTTCTCGATCGTCCCATTGTTCGGCTGTCTGTCAAACGCCTCAAATCCCCAGCTTCCGATACTTTTCTGTGTATCATAGATTTCATGTGCCAAGTTATCCATATCATAGCCGTCGAGCGAACCCGGAAGCACTGCCTCCTCAATCTCCCAAAACGGATATGCGCACGCCTCAAGATTCTCAAAAAGACGATACAGAATATAGTCATTAAGCTGCTTTGCATTTTTCTGTATTTCCAACTCTTTCTGATTATAATAGTCTTCAAGCCCCTTTGCAACCGCGGCGCCCTCCTCCCCTTTGTCCTCTAAATATGGACGCAGCGGCTCATAGAAATAAGAATCTTCCTCTTGCAAATCCTCCAGAAGATCTTCTAATTCTATATCAATCGTGATGTTTCCGTCGCCAAAGTCTTTATTTTCATATACGCCTGCAATCCCGATCGAAAAGGTTCCTTTGGCAAGAAACATACCGTCTTCGTATTTGATCTCTATCATTTTATTATCTCCTGTAAAAATTAATTTGTATATTCCACCTTGCTCTGGCTTGCGTCCTCTGCGCTGTCATGCTACACTGAAAATCTAAGCGAAGTAAAATATACTATATATCATAGCACAAACGAGGGAGGCGGACAACCTATGAAGCTTGATTTCAATTCGACACATTCCACGCGTTATCTACAAGTGTATGACTACTATAAAGACCTGATTGTCACGGGACGCCTGATGCCGGGCACGAAGATGCCATCTATCCGGCGCGGCGCAGTGCAGCTAGGTTTGAGCCGCACAACCATAGAGACCGCCTATCTGTGCCTTGCCGCGGACGGTTATATCATTTCCAGACCGCAGAGCGGATACTATGTCACTGACCGAACCGCGACGGTGATCTCAACCCAGCCTGTTCACAACAAAAACTCCGACGCGACAGACAATCCGCGTATCTTATATAATTTTACCTCAAACAATGTGGACGCGGACAGCTTTGACTTCAATCTATGGCGCCGCTACATCAAGAGCACGCTGCGGCAGGACGGGCGTATGCTGACCTACGGTGAGCCGCAGGGCGAGTACGAGCTGCGCGAGGTCATCTGCCGCTATGTCGTGAACAAAAGAAACGCTGTTTGCCGCCCTGAAAACATCATCATCGGCGCTGGTTCCCAAGCGCTGCTCAATATTTTATGCCCGCTCATCAAGGCGCGCGAGACCGTATGTTTCCACGACACACGTTTTGCACAGGGTATGGTCATCTTTGAAGATTATGGATTTGCTGTCGAAAAAGACAAGGAAAACGCAAGCGTGCTCTACATGACGCCGTCCCATATGACCTCGCTTGGCGATGTGATGAGTGTCGAGAAACGGCTTGCGCTCCTGAAAGAATGCGCCGTACACAACCGGCTGATCATCGAGGACGACTATGACAATGAATTTCGGTATTTCAGCAAGCCGATTCCGTGTTTACAAGGGCTTGCCGGCGGCGAGAATGTGGTCTATCTAAGCACCTTTTCAAAGCTTCTGCTGCCCTCGATCCGCCTCAGTTTCATGATCCTGCCCGACTCTCTGCTGCCTCTGTACGAACAAAAAAAGGCGCTCTACAATCAGACCGCCTCCAAATCAGAGCAGCTCGCCCTGTGCCAGTTTTTGCGTGACGGACACTTAGAGAGCCAGATTCGTAAGCTAAAGCGCCTGTATGCCAGCAAGGCCAAAACATTGTCTATGCTGTTGGAGGAAGCATTTGGCACACAGGCAGAAGTGTATATGGGCGAGTCCGTTTTCCTAGTGCACCTGAAAATAAAGTGTGCGCTGACCAGCAATGAGCTGCGCGACAAGGCAGCCGCAAACGGGCTGCTGGTCTTTCCGTATCATACAGGCTCAAAAAAAAATGATGGCGCTGCCCATATCGCGCTCTCCTGCTGTGAAGTTCCTGTCGAGAAGTTTCCAGATGCAGTCAAAATACTATGTACGCTTTTGGCGTGAGCAGGTCCTGTCAGCGCCGCAGCCTGCTCATGGTTTCAAACAGATTTCTCATGTCCACCGGCTTTGCCAAGTGCTCATTCATTCCAGCATCCTTTGCCAGCGCGATATCCTCCTCAAAGGTGTTTGCAGACAGTGCTATGATCGGCACACTGGCCGCGTCTGCACGCTTGAGCGCACGAATCACGCGCGTCGCCTCATATCCGCTCATAACCGGCATCATCAAATCCATGAGTATGCAGTCGAAGGTTCCCGGCTCAGATGCCGCAAAGGTATCCACCGCGGCTTGTCCGTCGTTTGCGGTCACGACCTCCGCGCCCGCCTCCTTTAACATGAACTCTACAATCTCACAGTTAATCTCATTGTCCTCCACCAAGAGAACATGCATATCCGCAATATTGCTCTGCAAATCCAGCGCTGTATCCATCGGCTGCGCACTCCGCGTCTCGTCGATTTGGATGGGCAGCGTTATCTGTACAGTACTCCCCTTGCCAAGCTGACTGTCCAGTGTAATGGTTCCCTTCATCTGGTCTACCAGTTTCTTCACAATGGACATGCCAAGCCCCGCACCGTTATAGTGGGTTCTTGCCCCTTGGTGTTCCTGTGTAAAGGGTTCAAAAATATGCTTTTTGAATTCCTCCCCGATGCCAATTCCAGTATCTTCAATCACAAAACGGTACTTTGCTGTTCCGCCCTGACATGCAGTCTCTTGAACCTGAACAAATACTTTCCCCTTGGGACGGTTATATTTGAGCGCGTTCTCGATCACATTCATCAAAATCTGCTTTAAGTGCAGCGCATTTCCAATTAGTTTGTTATGCTGCAAGCTGTTCGCCTCTAAGCTCATGCGGATACCTCTCTCCTCCGCCTGCGGAGAAAGAATCGTGATACATTCCTCAAGGGTATCATGGAGGTCAAAAGGCTCCTCCACCGCCGTGGGTCTGCCGCTCTCAAGTTTGCTGACCTGAAGCACATCATTGACAAGAGACAGCAAATGTCCTGTTGAAACGCGGATTTTCCTGCGGCACGCCTCCTGCTGCCCGGCGTCATTTTGACGCTTTTCCATGATTTCCAGCATGCCGAGAATCCCGTTGATGGGCGTGCGCAAATCGTGGGACATATGAGAAAGAAATTCGCTTTTTGCCGAGTTTGCCCGCCTCACCTTCTCCAGCAGTTCCATAATTGCCTGATCCTGCTTTTTTCTCGCTATTGTAGTCTCTGTGATGTCCTGATGGTATCCGTTCAGGCAGACGCCCGGTTTCTTGAAGGTCTTGTCAGGCACACCGCCGCAGCGGACATAGATTTTCCCAAGTTTAGGATGATGCCAAGGGTAAATCACCTCAGAGCGCCCAGTTTCCAAAATGTCTTTCACTGCCTCCTGCACCATCTCCACATAATCCGGGGCAATGTTTTTAAACCAATGTTGGTAGCACTCCTCCGGCTCGATCTCATCTGACACGCCCAGCAGAATCCGCATGGTCCGGTCAGCGTACATCCTCGGCTGGCAGCCCTCCTCCAGCTCGATCGTCCAGATTCCGGTTCGGGCGCCCTCCAGAATATCCTCCAGACTCCGTCTTGCTTCCAGCTTGTACTGCTCCTCCTGCTCCACGACGGCATTGATATCGCGCTGGGCAAAGATCGCACAGTTTTCTTTCGCCGTAGCGGAAAAATGCATCTCTAAATGTTTTAATCCAAAAGAATTGTCTTTCACCTGATACCGGATCGAAAACTTTTTCTTCATCTGAAGCTGTGCGAGCACATAGTCCTTTTTGGTCATCGAGCGAAGCCGTTCCTGATCACGCGAAACTACATATTGAGAGATAAACCCCTCCATTGCTGCCTGATATCCCTCTTTAAAGCAGCCGACCCAGTCCATTCCCATCCGTTCATTACCGCGGTAACTCTCACATTCTCCTGTATCAAAATTAACCTGATAGATGCCCAGATAATCCACGCTGAGGGCATGGAGAACATTGTGGCTCCGCTTTTGAAGCTCACGGAACAGATTGCGCCGTTTCAGGGAGGACACAATAAAATATGCCGCCGTCTGAAGCATATTGGTAGCATATTCAATGGACTTCACCGGCGGATTGTCCACGCCGTAAAATCCGATAATCTTATTGCCGTCATAGAGCGGCACTACCACAAGCGAATGAATATTCTGTCTCTTTAGGTTCTCATACTGAAGAGGATCTGTCTCCTGAATATCTTCCAGATGCTCAATCACAATGTGCCTGCCAACACGAAAGTTCCGATACCAGCTTGCACACACCTCTGCGGGAACATCTTGAAGGTTCTCTTTTTCCGGCTGAACGCCTTCTGCCACCCACTCATAGGTGTTGTCATCACCGCCAGACGCGTTTTGCTCAAAAATATAGGTCCGCTCTCCATTTAGTGCCTTTCCCAGATGCTCAAGCAGTACGCCCAGCGACTGATCCGGCGTTTCCTCAAGAAGCGCGACGCGAAGCCCTTCATTAATGATTGTCTCCAAATTCTGAACACTCTGCATCTCACTGTGTTCTTCGTGGTCTCCGACTGGAACGCTTTTACCGGTCCGTTCAAAAAGCTCTCTTGTATTATTCATACGTCATCCCTCCATATTGTCCGCCTTCCAACCAGAATCCCTGTACCTGCAAATTTCAGTATGAAAGCGTTCCTCACAAAAGCTCTTTTTCATATTTTATATCGCTTCACCGCAAAATTCATCAACATTTGTATCATAATATCATATGCCCCCCGATTACGTCAATATCGGGGGAGTACATCATATTTTACAAAAAAAGTGAAAAAAGTACTTGATTTTTTCTATAAAACGAGTATAATGAATTCGTAACTGCTTAAAACACATTATTTCGTTGCGTGGCTCAGTTTGGTAGAGCGCTGCGTTCGGGACGCAGAGGTCGCAAGTTCGAATCTTGTCGCAACGACTCTTGGCAGGGGCGCCGAAATCCTTTGATTCTTTGAAGGGTTTCGGTATTTTTTATTTCTTGGTAGATTTCACCCGTCAGCTTCTGCTGACATACTTCCTTGGGGTGCCCGTGTGCATAAAAAATAGAGGGCAGCTTCTAACAGAATGCTCTCTATTTTTTATGTTTTTGTGCTATTTTAGCTTTTTCAAAAATGCTTTTGGTCTTGATTTTTGTTATACATACTTTTCCGCATCATTCTGTGTGATCCCATACGCCATGATAAGGAAATTTTTGATTGCATCGTTTGTATGTCCAGATGCTTTTAAGGCGATGACTGCATTCTTGATTCCTTGTTGCGTTACCTGCTGCGTTACTTGCTGCTTTGTCTCCTCCCGAACGGTTTCTTTGATCTTATTAATCTCTGGTTCCATGAGTTCCATTAATGCCTCACACATATTTCCATCTCCTCTCAATTCCTGTGCGGTCTGCCAGTTTGCTTTGATTGCCACCTCCAGCACTGCCTCGGCAAGCTCTCTGTCAAATTTTGTATGAAACGACTCTACTTTATCCAATAGCTCTTTCATCTGTTGTTTCTGCATTTCATCTGTCAGTGCGGTCAGCCATATATGTTCCTGACGGTTCAGTTCTTTTGTGACCACGATCTGTGCCGGAAACATGAACCCTTCCATCACATAATATACCCCCTTATATGGATTTTCAAGCGGGATTCCATGTTCCTCAAAATATTGGAACAGTTTTACTGGCTTGGCTTTCCGAATGAGGGTCATTGTGATTTCATCTGCTTTGCGCTCGTCCACTGTTTTTCCATAAGACTTATACAGGCTTGTATATGCAACCACTTTGTAAAATGTATCAATGTTCAACTCATCTTTTGGTGATTTGTACTCAATGACATTATACTTTCTAAACAGTCTGCCGATTTCATTCCTGATCGGCTGTTTTCCTTCTTTTTTGATGATTAGCAGGTCGATCTCCAATGCCTGCTGGTTGAGGCTGTATTCCCTGTAATATGACAGGTTTTCCCTCTCCTCTGCAAGTTCCAAATCAACGACGGGTTTTAATCCTAGATGCCATTGCGTAGTTGTCTCTTCCATTTTGTCTCTCCTTATTCTGATCGTATCGCTGACCGAAAGTGCTGCCCCTTGTGCCGTACATTGGACCATAAAAAGCTACTCTTTCTTATAGTATACCATATCTCCTGTATTTTTCAATGATGACACAACAGTATCTTAAAAGTTCTGAAAAAACTTGTAGAATCAATGCTTTACAGTGAGACAATACACCTACTACACCACTGCCCTATTTCTTTGTATCAACAATTTCACACCCCATACAAAGGAAAAACCGCCGAGCAATACAAAAAACATCCACACAATGTTCCAGTAACTCGATTTCACATCAAACATCCACCGTAAAAGCCTGTTCCAAAATTCTAATCCAGCAGCAATGGCAAACAAATCAAATAGCACATATACACCGCCAAGTAAATATATCCATCTCCACCAATAGTTATTATGCAGATTTCGCACAAAGGTAATCATTCCCAAAATGCAAAGCGCAGCCAATAATCCCATCAGCCCAAAATAAAATAGTCCCTTATTTTCCAATACGCCAATCCAAAATTCAGCATAAGAGCTTCTATCTATTAATCCCCAAACTCTATGTAAATGAAATAACCCAAAAGCCATAAAAAAATATGGTTCCCACACTAATATCGTCTTTTTCACTCTGTTTTCCACACGCACCTAACAATTCTTTACACTGGAATTTATCTGTTCATCAATTCAAGCGTTTTTTCAAATGAAATACATTCAGCATATCTTCCATTCCACATGAACTCATTATAATATCGATAAGATTTTTCCGCTGTCATATACGCATTATCAAACGTACTGTTTGTATTTGCTGGAACAATCATTTTAAGCCCATGCTCAAAACCACATTTCACTGTTGCATCTATGCAGTAATCTGTTTGCAGTCCTACAATAATAATGGTGTCTTCGTCTTTTTCATGCAAGTACTCCAACAACCCTGTATCTAAAAAAGCACTGTTTACATTTTTATCAAAAACACGCTCATTTGGCATTGGCTGAAATTCTTCGTATATTTCATAGCCTGCTGCGCCTTTCGTTAATTTCTGTCCAACACCATCATCATGTCTAACATAAATAACTTCTATATTATTATTGCGCGCCTCTTTGATTAGTGTTTTAATACGATACACCAAAGTTTGAAATTCATATAAGTCATTATTCATAATTAAATTTTGAGTATCAACAACTAGCAATACCATTCTATTACCCTCCAAGTTCTAATAATCGCCTGCATATCCAATCCACCACGGCACCTAAATGGTCTTATTTCTTTTAATATACCATATCTCCTGTATTTTTCAATATTGCTTCAAAATAAATGTAGTGCATGAAACGTATTCTCCTTTAAAAAGATTCAGCTAAATTAAGAAAAAACCTTGCCGAGCTTCAGTTTCCGTTTCTGAAAATCAGCAAGGTTTTCTTTATTATTTTTTACTCCTTTTTCGGAAAAGTGTACTCACTGCTTAAAATTTGAAGTACAATGTATATTTTCACATATGATCACGAAGTTACATTTACCCGACAACTCTTTAAACAGGAATTTGGTTAATGTATATGTTCATCATAAAACCCAATAAAACCCTCAAACAACTCCAAATCCAATGAATTACACCATTTTTCCCTGTCAAGGTTTTGATATATATAATTAGCTTTATCCTCCGA
>ERZ808037.653-NODE-653-length-29525-cov-4.127445_pt1 | contig 29525 bp, 4 predicted proteins | sample MGYA00380190_ERZ808037 | MGnify/ENA primary metagenome ERZ808037 (study PRJEB31490, sample SAMN06133399) | mouse gut metagenome | isolation source: J9 | host: mice | place: China: Chengdu | collected 2015-05 ...
CGACGGCTACGAAGCCGAGCCGCACCGGCTACACGTTCGGCGGCTACTACACGGCGACGGGTGGCGGCGGCACGCAGTACTACAACGCGTCGATGGGCAGCGCGAAGAATTGGACGGAGGCCAGCGCGAGCACGCTCTACGCGAAATGGACGGCCAACACCTACACGGTGGCCTACAACGGCAACGGGGCTACGGGCGGGTCGACGGCGAGCTCGTCGCACACCTACGACACGGCCAAGAACCTCACCGCCAACGGGTTTACGAAGACCGGATACACGTTCGCCGGCTGGGCCACGAGCGCGACAGGCGCCGTCGTTTACGCGAACAGCGCGTCTGTGAAGAACCTGGCGACGAGCGGCACCTTTAACCTTTACGCGAAATGGACGGCCAATAAATACACGGTTACGCTCGACCAGCAGTCAGGATCGGGCGGCACCGCAAGTGTGACGGCGACTTACGATTCGGCGATGCCGACGGCGACGAAGCCGAGCCGCACCGGCTACACGTTCGGCGGCTACTACGATGCGAAGAACGGCGGCGGCACGCAGTACTATAACGCGTCGATGGGCAGCGTGAGGGCGTGGAACAAGACGTCGAACACGACGCTCTATGCCAAGTGGACGGCCAACACCTACACGGTCACGCTTAACAAGAACGGGGGCACGACCGACGGGACGACGAGCGTGACGGCCACTTACGATGCCGCCATGCCGACGGCGACCGCGCCGAAGAAGCAATACACGGTGACTTACAACCACAACTACACGGGGTCGACCAACGGGTCGGCGACGTCGACCTACACGTTCGGGGGCTATTTCGACACGAGCGCGGCGACCGGCGGCACGCAGTACTACACTGCCGCGATGGCCAGTGCGAGGACCTGGAACAAGACGGCCGCGACCACGCTTTACGCGCGCTGGTCGGGTGGCGCGGTGACGCTGCCGACGCCGACGCGGGCCGGCTACACGTTCGGCGGGTGGTACAAAGAAGCCGCCTGCACGACCTCGGCCGGCGCTGGCGGCGCGAGCTTCACGCCGACCGCCAACACGGTCCTTTACGCGAAGTGGACGCAGAACAAATATACCATCACGTACAACCTGGTCGATGCGGGCGCGAAGCTCGGCGTGTCCAGCCCGGAGCAGTACGTTGTGGAGAACACGCCCAAGACCCTGGTGTCGCCGACGAGCGGGTTCTACACGTTCCAGGGCTGGTATGAGAACTCGGGCTACACCGGCAACAAGGTGACCCAGATCACGAGCTCGACGCTGAAGAACTACACGCTCTGGGCCAAGTGGGACCCGAATGGCTATTTCGTGAAGTACACGCTGCCCGCGGGGTCCGAGAACACCGGCATTGACGAGACGAAGAACACGGCGGCGATCGCGGCCGACACGGTGCGCGTGACGGCGGCCTCGGGCGGCGCGCTGCCCTATTACACGCAGGTCGCTAACGCCGGCGACACGATGGCCGACATGGCGCTGAAGCGCCGCGGCTATTCGTTCGTGAACTGGAAGCGCTCCGGGACCTCGACGACCTATGCCGACAAGGCCGTGATGAGCGGCTGGACCGACGCGAAGGGCACCACCGTGACGCTCGAGTCGCAGTGGAGCGCGAACGTTTACAACGTGGCGCTCGACAACCAGAACGCCGACGCGCCCGGCACGCTCAACGTGTTCCAGCGCTATGACGACGCGTATTACTTCGAGAACGCCTGCGAGCGCAAGGTCGGCTCCTCGACCAACGCGATCAGCATCCCGATGCGCGCGGGCTACCGCTTCGGGGGCTATTGGACCCAGGCCGACGGCAAGGGCACGAAGGTCATCGACGAGAACGGCAACGTGCCCGAAGGCACGCCGGCCAACGTCTTCGCCGCCGACGGCTCGGGGGCGGACACGCTTTACGCGCAGTGGATCGCGATTTACACGATCACGCTCGACAAGAACAAGCCGGAGAACGCCGAGGACAGCAACGAGCTCACCGTTTCGGGCCACGGGTTCGAGGGCGAGTGGGCGAGCACCGCGCGCACCTGGACGGGCACGCGCGACTGCGTCGCGGCGCTCGCGCTGCCGACGGCGCGCCTGTCGGGCTACACGTTCAACGGCTGGCGCGTGACGGCCATCGACGGCGAGGGCGCCGCGGTGGGCGACCTGATCGCGGCGGACAGCCTCGACGCGGCCATGAACGTGGTGAACACGCCGGGCGGCTCGATCTCGCTCGAGGCGGACTGGAGCGGCAACGCATACACCGTCACGCTGCAGCAGAACAAGCCGACGGACAGCCGCGGTGTGACGACGGCCGGCGAGGTGGCGCTGGTCACGGAGGGCCTCGTCAACACGATTTACGCGTTCGACGAGGCGGCGCCCGAGGAGTTCGGCGTCTATCTGACGCTGCCGAACGCCGAGTTGGAAGGCTACACGTTCAAGGGTTGGACGTCGACGCCGGCTGACGACAACAACTATTACCGCGGGGAGAGGCGCAACCTGGTGACCGCCGAGGGCGACGACACGGCCATCACGCTTTACGCGCAGTGGACCCCGCATCCCTATTCCGTGCAGCTGAAGGCGAACGCGCCCAAGGACGATTATGGCGCGACGACGGCGGGGGTCGTGACACTCAACGGCGACTGGGGCGCCGAGGAGCTCGTGCCGCTCGACACGTTCGACAAGAACGTGCAGGAGACGTTCGACCAATATTTCAAGCTGCCGAGCGCGAGCGTGACGGGCTACACGTTCCTCGGCTGGAGCGAGGACCCTGCCGCGACGGAGGCGACGTGGACGGCGGACGAGGTGAAGAACCTGACGTCCACGAAGGACCGCGCCGTGACGCTTTATGCCGTGTGGCGCGCGAACACCTATAGCGTGGGCCTGGACCCGAACAAGCCGGGCCAGTCCGAGCAGAACGTGTCGCTCAACGACGACGGGTCGTTCTTCGACGAGAACGGCGACAAGGCGATCCTGGGCAAATATGTGGCCAAGAAGTATGACGGCCTGAAATGGCAGATGCCGAGCGCGAGCCTGCTTGGCTGGAACTTCCTCGGGTGGAACACGAAGGCGGACGGCACGGGTAAATCTTATGCCGCCAATGCCGACATGCGCAACCTGACGCCCGACAACCAGGGCCGTGTGACGCTTTACGCGCAATGGGGCGTGAACCAATATTACGTGACGCTCGACGGCAACAAGCCGAAGCCCTATGGCGTCGACACCGAGGGCGAGGTGACGCTCACGCAGACCGAGCAGACGACCATCGAGCAGGTGGGCCAGCCGACTGCGCAGGCGTTTGACTCGATTTTCGCGCTGCCGACGGCGAACCTGGACGGCTACACCTTCAAGTCGTGGAACACGCAGGCCGACCTGCAGGGCGTGGCATATGCAGCGAACAACCCGACGAAATATAACTTCAGCCACGAGAACGGCGGGCAGATCACGCTTTACGCCGCGTGGGACGTGAACAAATACACGGTGACGCTCGACGGCAACGCGCCGGCGGGCGCGCAGGGCACGTCGCCCACGGTGACGCTGAACTCCGACGGCGACGGCTCCTTTGAGGCGCTGTCCACGAGCTACGAGAAGACCTATGACGTTTACTTCCAGCTGCCGACGGCGACGGCCGCGCATTACACGTTCAAGGGCTGGAACACGAAGGCGGACGGCACGGGCAAGGCGTTCGAGGTGAACGTCGACGCGCGCAACGCTGCGACGGGCGCGCCGGGCGACGCGAGCGTGACGCTTTACGCCCAGTGGGAGCCCGTGAAGCACGTGATCGAGTTCAGCGACGTGGAGCACACGTCCGACGCCAAGGCGCGCTGGCTCGATTATTCCGAGAGCAAGGACCACCCGTCGTGGCGCACCGTGACGAGCGGCCAGGAGGTGCCCGAGGGCGCCAAGGTGCAGCTGACGTGCGCGGTCGACAGCACGTGGGCGGTTGCGAGCTGGGCCGTGCGCGACAAGGAGACCTGGGGCGTCAACAGCACGGTGACGCTCGAGGACGGGTGGTATACGTTCACGATGCCGGAATATGCCGTGAACGCGAAGCCGAGCGTCTCGGAGGCGAAGCTCTTCTATGGCGTGTCCTCCGACAACGTGCTGCACATCGCGAATGCGGCCAGCACCGCGACGCCGACCGAGTTCGAGCATTCCTATGCGAGCGCGGCGGCCGTGCCGTGGAACGCCCAGCGCGCCGCCATCAAGGGCGTGTCGATCGACACGCTGGTGTTCCCGGCCTCGACGGCGCACTGGTTCGAGGGCTTCACGAGCGCGCAGTTCAAGACCGTTGACTTCACGAACCTCTACACGGGCAACATCACCTCGATGGCCTCGATGTTCAAGGGCTGCACGTCGCTCTTGGCGCTCGACGTGAGCGGCTGGAACACGTCGGCGGTCACCGACTTCTCGAGCCTGTTCGAGGGCTGCACGTCGCTCGCCTCGGTCGACGTGTCCGCTTGGGACACGTCGAACGCGACCGACATGTCCGCGATGTTCAAGAACTGCTCGTCGGCGACGTTCGGCTCGCTCGACGTGAGCAAGTTCGCCACCTCGAAGGTGGAGAGCTTCGCCGACATGTTCGCGGGCTGCTCGAATGTGAACGCGCTTGACGTGAGCAAGTGGAACACATCGAGCGCCACCAACCTCTTCGGCGTCTTCAACGGCTGCTCGAAGGTGTCGGTGCTCGACGTGAGCGGTTGGGACACGACGAAGGCGACGACGCTCTCGCATGTGTTCGACGGCGTCTCGAAGGTCGCGACGATCGACGTGAGCGGCTGGTCGACGGCCAACGTGACCGACCTGTCCTATGCGTTCAACGGCTGCTCGAACGTCGAGGCGCTCGACGTGAGCGGCTGGGACACGGCGCAGGTGACCTCGATGGCGCACACGTTCGACGGCTGCGCGAAGGTCGCGACGATCGACGTGAGCGCGTGGGACACGACGCGCGTGACGAACATGGCCAACCTGTTCAACGGGTGCGCGGCCGTGGAGCTGCTCGACGTGAGCGGCTGGGACGTTTACAACGTGACCGACCTGTCGGGCATCTTTGCCGGCACGTCGGCGCTGAAGACGATTTACGCCGCGGAGAACGCGAACTGGGATTCCGACGCGGCGAGCGCGACCAACAAGACGGGCCTGTTCACTTCGACGACGTCGGTGCTCAAGGGCGGCGCCGGCACGGTGCGCGGCGGCGGCACGACCAACACGGGCGCGACGTATGCGCGCGTCGACCGCGCGTCGGCGCCGGGTTACTTCACGTCGCTGCCCAACGTGGCGGTTCAGGCGACGTCTGGCGCGAACTCGCTGGTCGCGAAGTATTATTCGGGCACCGAGGCGGTGGCGCTCCTCGACGGGCGTGCGCCGCAGGGCTCGACGGTGCTCCTGACCGGCGGGGCCGATGCGGGCCTCGTCATCTCCGGCTGGCTCGTGGTGGACGGCAACTCCGCGAGCATCGCGACGACGAAGGACGACTCGACGGGCGGCTGGACGTTCACGATGCCGGCCGGCTCCGTGACGGCGACGCCCATCGTGGGCAACACGCCGGTGCACTGGGGCTTCGTCATCGAGGACGCCGCCGGCACGGGCACGCTGCACCTGAGCATGAGTGAGGTGCAGAACGCCTCGCAGCGCGGCACGGTCGCCGATTCCTATTCGACGGCCTCGCGCGTGCCGTGGGCGTCGCTGCGCGACAAGGTGACGGCCGTGGTGGTGGACGACGCGATCCGCCCGACGTCGACCGCGTTCTGGTTCTATGGCTTCACGAAGCTCAAGGGCATCGACCTGGCCAAGTTCGACACGTCCATCCTCAAGGACACGTCGAGCATGTTCCGTGGCTGCACGTCGCTGGAATATGTTTTGGCTCCGACCAACGCCGACTGGTCCGGCGTGTCCGCGAGCTCCAACATGTTCACCAACGCGACGAAGCTTTCGGGCGGCTCGGGCACGGCCTATGACGCGTCGGCCGCCGACGGCTCGCGGGCGCGCGTCGACGGGTTGTCGGGCGCTGCCGGCTATTTCAGCGGGCACGGCAAGGTGACCCTGGCCGACGTGCAATATGTCGGCACGAAGTCGGCCGCCGTCGAGGACGCCTGGAAGATCGGCGACGAGGTGCGCCAGGGCGCCGAGGTGGTCCTGCGCGCCAGCGTGCAGAGCGGGTTCAACTACAGCGTTTCCGGCTGGACCGTCAAGCGCGACGACAACGGCGCCGAGGTCGAGGTGACCGAGGACGAGGATGCCGGGACGTGGAGCTTCACGATGCCCTCGTGCGGCGTGACGGCGACGGCCGTGCTCGAGGCGGGGCCGCTCACCATCACGACGACGGCGCCGGACGGCATCGTCGTCAGCCCGGCGGTCGCCGGCGTCGAGGCGGTCGATGGGCAGGACGGCGTGTTCAGCGCCAAGGCGGGCACGCTTGTCATCCTGAAGGCGCTGCCCGAGGAGGGCTATGCCGAGCTGCCGAGCGACTCGCTGTGGTCGATCACGAAGGCCGATGACCCGAAGACGATCATCACGGCCAGCAACGAGGACGCGCAGGTCGTCGTGTTCATGATGCCTGCTTACGACATTGCGGTCGAGGCTGACGCGGGCCGCGCCTATGCGGTGACGATGGGCGCGCCGGGCGCGAACATCGCGTCGACCGACCCCTATCGCGGCCAGAGCGCCGCGGTGAAGCCGGGCGCGACGGTGACGCTCGGCGGCGAGGACGCCGAGGCCGCCACCGTGAGCGCGGTCGGCGCTGCCGGGGCCGAGACGATCACCTGGACCGTCAAGAACTCCGGCGGGCGCTACTTCGACGGCGCCAAGTGGGTCGAGGTGGCTTCGGGCGAGACGGCGCCGGCCCTCGTGGACGGCACGGCGTTCGCCATGCCCTCGAGCAACATCACGGTCACGCCGACCGGCTGGGCTGAGCTGCACGCGCTTTCCGTCGACGCCGGCGCGGCCGAGGTCACGGTGCGCGGCGACGGCGTCGCGCTCGGCAGCGAGGCCGGGACCTATGAGGCGGCCACGGGCGCCACGGTCACCCTGACGGCGACGGTGGGCGCGGGCTATGAGTTCGCCGGCTGGACGGCGACGAACGCGACGCTGTCCGACGCGTCCGCGGAGACGGCGACGTTCACGATGCCGACGAAGGACGTGACGGTCAAGGCCGAGACGACGGCGCTCGATTACGCCGTCTCCATCGACGGCTGGGAAGGCTCGAACTTCGACGACGGCGAGGACGCCGCGTTCGCGGCGGGCAACGCCGAGGCCTACACGGTCGAGACGGCGGCCGAGCCGATCCGGCTCGTGAACCCGACGCATGACGGCTACGCGTTCACCTGCTGGGACATCGCGGGCATCGACGAGGTCTATGCGGCGGCCGGCTACACGAAGTTCGTGCAATACTCTTATGACGCGGAGGCCGGCATGGTGCTCGTCGAGTTCGCGAAGACCGACGAGGCGCTGGCGGCGAAGAACCGCGAGATGGGCTATCGCAGCGACAAGGTCGAGCTGGGCGACCTCGCCTTCACGGCGAAGTGGGAGCGCGACAAGTGCACCGTGAACTTCGACGCGGCGGGCGGCTCGCCCATGCCCGAGGCGCAGGCGGTCGATTATTACAGCACGGTCGAGCTGCCGGCGGCCGGCGCGGTGACGCGCCCCGGCTACACGCTGGACGGCTGGTTCGTTGAGGACGAGAACGGCGAGCTCACGCAGGAGTGGAGCGCGGCCGACAAGGTGAGCGGCGACATGACGCTGCACGCGAAGTGGTCGCCCATCGCCTATTCGGTGGCGCTGAACGCGAACTTCGTCGCGAAGGGCGCGCCCGACGGGACCGAGCCCTACGTCGCGACCAAGGGCTACCTCTATGGCATCTCCGGCACGCTGCCGACGCTGGCGACGCTGAACACGACCGAGGGCAACGCATATGTGCGCGAGGGTTATGACTTCGCGTCGTGGAACACGGAGGCCGATGGCTCCGGCGACGAGTTCGCCGACGCCGGCGCGGTGCGCGACCTGGCGACCGAGGCCGGCGAGTCCGTCGTGCTCTATGCGCAGTGGACGCCGCGCAGCCACGAGATCACGCTTTCGGTGGACGCGGAGTCCATCAACCCGCTCGTGGCCCCGACGGCCGAGACGAAGGCGCCCACGGGGGCGACGGCATACATCACCCCGGCCGCGCCGAAGGCGACCGTCAATTTCGACGAGGGCGTGGTGCTCGACAACGTGGCGAACGCATGGAAGCCCGGCTACAAGAACGCGGGCTGGACGGCGACTTACGCAGACGCTTCTGGCGAGCAGCAGACCGTCGACCTCGTGAAGAACGAGGGCAACGGGAAGTGGAGCTTCTCGATGCCCGATGCGGACGTGGCGCTGAAGGTGAGCGCCGAGCCGGTCGAATACACGATCATTTACAACTCCAACGGCGGCAGCACGCCGTCGGGCGTGGACACGACGCAGAAGGTCGCGTTCAACACGACGGAGAAGGTCTTCAACGGCGAGGGTTATGCTCTTGCGGGTCACGAGCTGACCGGATGGAACACGATGGCGAACGGCACGGGCGATGCTTATGGGCTCGACGACCCGGCCGCGGGGATCACGACGTCTGAGGACGAGCCGGTCAACCTGTGGGCGCAATGGGCCTCCAACGAGCACGAGCTCGCGGTGGAGTTCGACCATGCGAGCGGCACGGTGACGGTCGGCGAGGACGCGCTGTCTGCGGACGGCGACGCGGCGCAGACGGCTTTCGGCACCGAGGTCTCCCTGTCCGGCATCGTTGCCGACGGGGGCTATGAGAACGAGGCGTGGACTGCGAGTTACGTGGTTGGCGACAAGACCTACTATTACGACAAGGGCGACCAGAAGTGGGATCTCGCGGCAGCCGGGACGGGCGCGCCGACGCTGACCAACGACGACGTGTTCGCGATGCCGGACTTCGACGTCACGGTGAAGGCCGCGGCGACGCCGATCGCCTATGCGATCGCGCTCGACGCGAACGACGGCACGGTGGACCTCGGCGAGGGCGCTGCGACGAAGGCTGAGATCGCGGCGACTTACGACGTCGAGTATGCGCTGCCGGCGCCCGAGCTCGCAGGCTATGCGTTCGCGGGCTGGTTCGTCGAGGGCGAGGACAACCCGGTCGGGACGTTCGACCCTGAGACGGGCGTGACGACGGTGAAGAACCTGACGGAAGTGGCCGGCGACACGGTGGAGCTGGTCGCGGACTGGACGGCCAACGGCAACGAGCTGACGCTGGTGTTCGACAATGCGACCGGCAAGGCGGCGGACGGCGAGACCGAGCTCGTCGGGGACGGCGAGCACGCGACCGTCGATTTCGACACGGACGTCGAGCTGGCGGAGCTCACGCCCGTCACGGGTTACGAGAACGCTGAGTGGGTCGTGACCGACGCCGACGGCAACGAGATCGCGACGGAGAAGGACGGCGAGGTCGAGACGTTCGCCATGCCGGATTCCGCCGTCACCGCGACGGCGACGGCCACGCCGGTCAACTACACGTTCATCTTCAACGGGGTCACGACTGCGGCGGACGGCACGGAGACGGATGCGATGCACGCCGAGGCTGGCGTGCCTTACAACACGACGGCCGCGCTGTGGGACAACACGGAGACGGTCGACGGCGTGTCGCAAGATGTGTTCACGAAGAGCGATTACACGCTCGTGGGCTGGGCGAAGAGCGCCGAGCGCGCGGATGCCGGCACGGTGGACTTCGCCGTGGGCTCCGCCGCGTCCGACGTGACGGCTTACGCCGCGGCCGAACTGGAGGGCACGGACGTCGCCCTTTACGCGGTGTGGGACCACAACCCGACTTACAAGGTCTATTACTTCAAGGAGGACACGGGCGGCAACGACCTGCTCGCGGCGACGCGCGTTGTCGTCAGGCCGAACGCGGACCCGGTGAACGTCTATGCGGACGCGACCGTCGTGACGGCCGACTTCGCGCAGGGTTATAAGGTCAACCCGGCGGCGAGCGGGCTCGTCCTCGACGAGGGCACCGGCGAGTATTACCGCGCGGGCGTGGTGCCGAGCTTCGGCGGCACGACGATCGTCGAGTTCCATTACGTGCGTGACGAGCTGGCCATCGGCGGCATCGCGACCGACGCGGTCGTGACGGGCATCGAGGCTTCGGCCGCGAAGGCCAAGCTCGGTGAGTCGGTGACGCTGACGCCGACTTTGGCCGACGGCTATGACCTGTCGACGGTGCAATATGCCGTGAAGTATGTCGACGCGCTGGACGGCGACGCCGAGAAGAGCGTCGACGTGACTGTGGGCGCGAACGGCGTCGGCACGTTCACGATGCCGCGCTTCCCGATCACCTCGATCGCGGCGACGGCGGAGATGACGGACTATGACGTCCCGGCCGTGACCTTGGGCGAGGGCCTCGACTCCGTGAGCATCGCAGTGGACGGCGGCGCCGCCACGACCGCGGCGACGACCGCGAACTACAGCGCGACGCTGACGCTGACGCCGACCGTGGCGAGCGGATATGACCCGGCGAAGGTGACCTATGTCGTGACCGATGAGAACGGCGATATCGTCCCGGTGGCTTACGTGGCATCGGTCGGCGACCCGGCGGTCACGGGCGCGGCGACGTTCACGATGCCGAACGCGAACATCGCGAGCATCGAGGCGAGCGTCGATAAGGCGAACTATGCCGTGACGCTCGCTGGCGGCGCCCATGTCGACGCGGCGAAGCTGTCGGCGCAATACTCGACCGACGGGACGACCTGGACCGACATCGAGGACGGCACGCTGGTGCCCTTCGAGGCGGCCGTGAAGGTGGCTGCCGCGGCCGATGCGTTCGACGAGGGCTGGGAGTTCGACTCGTGGGCGACCGCGGCCGACGAGGCCGGCGTGGACGCGCCCGGCGTGATCGCCGGCGTGTTCGCGATGCCGGCGAGCGGCGTCACGGCGACGGCGTCTGCCAAGATGCACGATTACGACGTCGCGGCGGCGACGCTCAAGGGCCTCGAGTCCGTGAGCGTGTCCGTGGACGGCGGCGATCCCGTGACGGGCGCCACGACGGCGAACAAGAGCGCTACGCTGACGCTGACTCCGGCGGCTGCGACCGGCTATGACGCGGCGACGACGGCTTACGTCGTGAAGGCTGCGTCGGGCGCGGCCGTCGACGTGACCGTCGATGCGGACGGCGTCGGCACGTTCACGATGCCGGCCGATGACATCGCGAGCATCGAGGCGACGGCGCAGATGATCGATTACAAGCTGCCCGAGGTCGATGTGACCGGCGTTGGCGGCCTGAAGTGGGTGCGCACGTTCGTCAACGACAAGCGCGTCACGTTCGACGAGGGCTGGTGGACCGCGCATTACGGCGACACGGTCGAGCTCCAGGCGAGCACGCTCGCCGGTTATGACGCGGCAGCCATCACCTATAGCTACACTTACCTCGATGAGAACGGCGAGGAAGTCGTCGTCCGCTGTGCGAGCGACGAGGACGGCTCGATCGTCTTCGAGATGCCCGCCGGCGACATCACGTCCATGAGCGCGACGGTGCTCGGCGACGAGCAGAGCTTCTCGATCGGCTCGTTCGACAACTCCGACCACGTGAGCGTGGCGGTGCAGGTCGACGGCGCCGAGAAGGAGCTCGTCGACGGCACCGCGAAGGTGCGCGGCGGCCAAATCGTCAAGATCGTCCTGACGCCCGACGAGGGCTATAAGGGCCTCGGCTCGTGGAGCTTCGACACGACGGCTCCGGGTGTGGCGGCGGAAGGCACGCCTTCGAAGGACGCGACCACGGGCGTGTGGACGTCGGTGTTCACGATGCCGTTCGCTGACATCGAGGTGACGCCTGCTGCTTCGCCGGTGTCCTTCTCCATCGCGCTCGACCCGTTCGGCGGCACGGTGGAAGGCGAGGACGCGATGACGGTGCCCGCCGTGTTCGACGAGCTCGGCTTCGGGTTGCCCGCCGCTGAGAAGGAAGGCTTCACGTTCACCGGCTGGCTCGACGAGAACGGCGAGCTTGCGGGCGAGTTCGACCCCGAGACCAAGGAGACCGTCGTCAACGGCAACCTCTCGGCTGTCGACGGCTCGACTGTGAACCTGAAGGCGAGCTTCGATTACGTCGTCTCGTTCGACGCGAACAAGCCGGCCGACGCCACGGCTTCGGTCGCCGGCTCGATGGAGAGCCTCACGTTCGACAAGGGCCAGGCCGAGGGGCTCGGGTTGCCTGCGGGCGCCTACACGCTGCTCGGCTGGAAGTTCGTCGGCTGGAACACGGCCGCGGACGGCACCGGCGCGGATTACGCGGACGGCGCGGATTACGACGGCGACGCCCCCGCGACGCTGTTCGCGCAGTGGGAGCCGATCACCTATCAGATGGTCTATAACCTCAACGACGGGTCCGCCACGCCGTTCACGGCGACGCAGACGCTGACCTATGACAAGGCGCAGACGCTTTGGACCGTCGACGAGCTGAATGCGCTTTACGCCGACGCGTTCAAGCTGCCGGGGCGGACGTTCGACGGATGGAACCAGGCCGCCAGCGGCGACAGCTTCGGCATCGCGGACGGCGCGTCGGTGAAGAACCTCGCGTCCGAGCAGGATGCACGCTTCGTGCTGTATGCGCAGTGGGAGGCGAGCAAGCACGTCGTGAGCCTCGGCATCGACGAGGACTCGACGGTCGGTGCCAGCGTGACCGCGGGCGACGCCGACGTGGAGGACGGTTCCGAGGTCGAGTGCGGCGCCACGGTGACGCTCGCGGGCCTCGAGAACGCCGACGGCTATGAGGGCGCGGCGTGGAAGGTCGTCGCGACCGACGACCCGGCCGTCGAGGTCGAGGTCGCCGCAGACGGCACGTTCGAGATGCCCGACTTCGACGTCACGGTTTCGGCCGAGGCGACGGCGATCGAATATGGCATCACCTATTGGAACGGCAGCGCCACGCTGACGCTCGAGCCGTCGAAGTTCACGGTGGCCGAGGCGGCCGAGCTGCCCGGCGCGTCCGACGAGGGCATCGTCGCGCTCACGACCGAGGGCATCTCGTTCGCGGGTTGGTATGACAACGAGGCGCTCGAGGGCGAGTCGATCGACCGCATCGGCGGCGACGCGACGAGGCTCGGCGACCAGAACCTTTACGCGGCTTGGACGACGGCGCGCCACGAGCTGACCGTCGAGTTCGAGCACGCGACCGGCACCGTGACCCCGAACGGCAACGAGCCGGTTGGTTACGGCTCGACGGTCAAGGTCGCGGGCCTCGCGGCCGACGCGGGCTATGAGGGCGCGCAGTGGAGCGTGTTCGAGACGGCGAACCCGGAGAACACGGTGCGTCTCTTCAACGCGGACGAGGGCGAGTTCACGTTCAAGATGCCCGACTCCGACGTGACGGTGCGCGCTGCTGCGACGCCGAAGCAATACACGATCACCTATGACGCGAACTACGACGGCGCGGACCCGGCCATGGCCGAGCAGACGGTCGCGTTCGACGCGACCGACGAGGTGCTCGGGCGCGGGACCATCATGCGCAAGGATTTCGTGCTTGCGGGCTGGGCGAAGAGCGCCGAGGCGGCGGCCGAGCAAGCTGAGGCCATCGCGGCAGACCCGGACAACGCGACGTGCGACTTCCCGATCGGCACGCCGGTGAGCGACGTGACCGAGTGGGTCGCGAACGACGAGGCGCTGGCCGGCGCGACGGCCGCCACGCTTTACGCCGTGTGGGTCGAGGGCACCGAGCGGACCTACACCGAGCTCTATTACCTGCAGAAGGTCGATGGGTCGGGTTATGCCCTGCAAGACCTGCGCACCGCCGCGTGCGTTTACACGGGCGGCGAGAACTGGCTCGAGCCGAGTCTCGACACGAGCGCGCTGGCGGCCTATGCCGGGTTCGAGCTCGTCGACGGCAGGCAGCAGCTGGCCGTCGCCGAGAACGGCTCGACGAGCGTGGGCTTCCACTTCGACCGCAAGGTCTACGCCGCGCAGATGGCCGGCGATGGCGTCGAGCACCTGACGTCGCTGACGGCGGTCCCGGCGCACCCGATCGAGGGTGCCGCCGAGGGCGAGGTGCGCTTCGGTGACACGGTCGAGATGACGGCCGAGTTCGCGGTCGGCTGGGAGGTCTCCGGCTGGAACGCCGTTGCCCTTGACGCCGAAGGCAACGTGACCGACGAGGCCGTCGAGATCGAGGTCCGCGCGGGCGACGCTACTGCAGGCGATGAAGCCACGACGCAGACGTTCACGTTCGCGATCCCGGCGCTGGCCGAGGGTCAGACGGGCATCGCGGTGACGCCTGAACTCGCGCAGTCCGGCTATGCGGTGAGCCTCGCGGCGGCCGAGGGCGACGCGGGCATGGCGTCGGTCGACGGGCTGTCCGCGCAGTTCTCGACGGACGGCGAGACGTGGGCCGACGTCGCAGACGCCGCGGTGCCGTTCGGCGCCACGGTGAAGCTCGCGGCTGACGATTCCGCGTTCGCGCAGGGCTATGAGCTCGACGGCTGGACGCTTTCGAGCGGCTCGCTGAACGCGGGCTCGGCCGACGAGTTCACGATGCCGGCCGGCGCCGTGACGGCGACGGCTTCCTCGAAGCTGCACGCGTTCGGCATCGCCGAGGCGACGTTGGCCGAGGGCGTCGAGTTCGTCGACGTCACGGTTGACGGCGCGCCGGCGACGAGCGCGAAGATGGGCGAGACCGTCAAGCTCGCCGCAGATGTGACGAGCGATGCTTACGACCTCGACGCCATCCAGTTCACGGTGAAGACGGCTGGTGGCGAGACGGTCGAGGTCACGGCCGTCGAGGGCGAGCCCGGCGCCGTGACGTTCGCGATGCCGGCCGACGACATCGCCTCGATCGCGACGACGGTCGCCGGCTCGGTCCAGTGGCTGACGCTGGGCGCGTTCGAGCACGCGACCGTGGCCGTGAAGGCGGGCGGCTCCGATGTGGAGCCCGCGGCCGACGGCGAGCATGCGGGCGCTTACGGCATCCGCTCCGGCGTGCTGGTCGGCCTGACCGTCACGCCCGACGAGGGCTATGAGGTGACGGGCGACTGGGCGTTCGTCGGCGAGGGCGTCGACAACGCGATGACGGGCGCGCTCGCCGCGTTCCGCATGCCGGCCAACGCCGTGACGGCGACGCCGAGCGTGGGGGTCGTGAGCTATGAGCTGACGCTCGACCCGGTGGACGGCGAGCTTGCCGACGGCGCTGCCGGCACGCAGCAGGTCGCGTTCGGCCAGACGGTGGCCAACGCGAGCGCGACGCTGGCTGGTTACGACTTCGCCGGCTGGTTCGACGAGGCCGGCGACCAGGTGACGCTCGGCGACGGCGCCGGCGCGTTCACGATGCCCGCGCACGACGCGACGCTGACCGCGAAATACACCTATCCCGTGACCTTCAACGCCAACGGCGGCGAGGGCACGATGGAGCAGCAGGTGTTCGTGAAGGGCGCGACCGGTGATGACGTGGCGCTTCCGGCCAACGCGTTCACGCGCGAGGGCCACACGTTCGCCGGCTGGGCGACGAGCGCCGACGGCGCGGTCGTTTATGCCGACGGCGCGGAATATGACGCCGACGCGGCGGGCGAGTTGTTCGCCGTGTGGACGCCGAACGCCTGGACGGTGACGTTCCATGCGAACAACGGGTCTGGCGTCGACGCGACGTTCTCGCAGCCGTTCACGTTCGGCACGGCCGACAACCTGTGGGGCATCGCGCTGCTGAAGATGATCGACGGCGCCTTCGCGAAGGCGGGCCACTCGTTCGACAAGTGGACCACCGAGGCTGACGGCACGGGCACGGAGTATGCGGCCGGCGCCGAGGTGCGCGACCTCGTGGCCACGCCGGGCGGCACGGTCGACCTTTACGCGCAGTGGACGGTCAACGCTCACACGCTGACGGTCGTCGCGAACGACGCGGTGGCGACGGGCACGGTGAGCGCGGGCGACCCGGCCGAGGTTGTTTCTGGCACGGCGCAGCTTGAGTATGGCACGCCGGTGGCGCTCGGCGCGCTGACGCCGGCCCTGGGCTATGCGGCCGAGAACGTGGGCTGGTCCGTTGTCGGCGCGACGCCCGAGGAGGGCGCGTTCGCGATGCCCGACAACGACGTGAAGGTGTCGATCGCCGGCACGCCGACGGAATATGGCATCACCTACATGAACGGCAGCGCGACGCTGAGTCTCGCGCCCGCGACGTTCAACGTCGCGAGCGAGGCGGCCCTGCCCGATGCCGACGCGCTGGCCGACGTGACGCCCGAGGGCCACACGTTCGGCGGCTGGTTCGAGGAGGACGACTTCTACGGCGACGCCGTGACGGCGCTCGGCGGCGACACGACTCGCCTGGAGCCCGTGAAGCTTTACGCGAAGTGGACGGCCAACCCGGCCGAGCTCTCCGTCTCCGGCGACGGCGTGTATGCGGTGAACATCGCCGTGAACGGCGCGGGCGAGACCATGTTCGTCACGGAGCATGCGCATGAGCTGCATTACGGCGACACGTTCAAGGTGGGTTCCGTCATCTGCGACGGCGGTTACGAGCCCGCGGCGGCCGGCGTTGCCGTGAGCGGCGACGCGGAGTTCGACGAGGAGTCCGGCGCCTGGACGGTGACGGGCGACGCGGTCAGCGTGGCGGCGGCGACGCAGCCGGTCAATTACACGGTCCATTACGAGGGCCTGGTCGAGGCTTCCGGCGACACGGCGGGCACTGAAAACCCGGCGACGCTGAACCTCAAGAGCGAGGCGACGCCGCTCAAGAACGCGACGACGAACGCCGAGAGCGGCCACTTCTTCGCCGGTTGGTTCGACAAGCCGGAGGGCTCGGCCGACGCGGTCCGCGTGACGTCGCTGTCCGGCGCCGACGTGGCGGCCGCGATCGCGGCGAGCTTCGACCCGACTTCGGAGACGAGCGGCGACGTGACGGTTTACGCGCACTGGTCGTCCGAGGCGCTTTACGAGTTCGCGGTGGCCTATTACCTCGAGCAGCCGGGCGGCGTGTTCGCGGATGAGCCGGATGCGGTCGAGATCGAGAACGCCGTCTCGGCGGATGCGACGACGTTCGCACCGGTCGCGAGTAAGTTCGCCGGCTACGAGCCTGCCGAGGGCTATGAGAGTGTCAACGTGCAGCCGGTCTCCACGGGCTATGCCGAGGAGAACCCGTTCGAGGTGCGGTATGCCCGCACGGAGCTCCCCGGCTGGGTCTCGATGGCTTCGGTGTTCACGGCGAGCGCTACAATGCCCGCGGTCGGCATCGGCGTCTATGACGTTTCTGAGATGAGGTCCGACGACGTCGCGAAGATCGGCGACCGGGTCGAGCTCACCCCGGACGTCGCCGAGGGCCACAGCGCGACGAACGTGCGCTTCACGGTGAAGTATGAGGATGGCGCGGGCGTCGAGCAGACGATTCTTCTCACGCCGGGCGACGGCGTCGAGAACGGCATCGGCTCGTTCGAGATGCCGGCGTGGCCGATCACGTCCATCACGGGTGAGGCCGAGATTGCCGGTTACGACCTGGCGCTTGCGGGTGACGAGCATGCCGTGGACGGCGCGAGCTTCGCTGCGAAATACACGACGGCTGCGGACCCGCAGGAATCCGATTGGAACGCGATCGCGGGCACGACCGAGGTGCCGTTCGGCGCCACGGTGAAGCTCGTCAACCCGGCCGCGACCGAGTTCGCGGAAGGTTATGAGTTCGACGCGTGGACGTCCGACGACGTGACGATCGCCGATGACGGCACGTTCACGATGCCGGCGTCTGCGGTGGCGGTGACTGCGGGCTCGAAGAAGACCGCTTACGGCATTGCGGCCCCGACGCTCGGCGAGGGCTTCGAGTCGGTCGAGATCGGCGGCGACGCCGTCGAGGGCGAGGGCGCCTGGACGGCGACGGTCGGCGACAGCGTCACGCTGACGGCGGCGCTTGCGGCCGGTTATGACATCGACGCCGTCGGCTTCACGGTGAAGGCCGGCGACGACGACGTGGCCGTGAACGTCGAGAACGGCGTGGGCACGTTCGAGATGCCGGCGGCCGAGATCACGTCGATCACGGCGACCGTGCTCGGCGCGAAGAAGAACCTCGTCGTGACGGACGCGAGCGAGAACGCCGAGTGGGCCGAGGTCACGGTGCTGGTCGACGGCTCGGACGGCGCGGCTTACCTCGATGAGGAGTCGGGCGCTTACGTCGTGCGCGCCAAGCAGACGGTGACGCTGAAGATCACCCCGGCGGCCGGTTACAAGGTCGGTTCGTGGGCGTTCAACGAGGAGTCTGGGCTGACGGCCGCGACGGCCGGCGGGTCGGTCGTGTTCACGATGCCGGCCGCCGACGTCGAGGCGACCGCTGCGGCGGAGCCGGTCCGTTACACGATCTCGCTCGAGACGGGCGAGGGCTCGCTCGTCGACGGCGCTGAAGCGACGGTGAGCGCGGTTTACGGCGAGGCTTACACGCTGCCTGCGGCCGAGCGCACCGGTTACGCGTTCGGCGGTTGGAAGGCCAGCGCCGACAAGACGCTCGAGGCCGGCGAGCAGAGCGAGGCTCTCAGCTCGGTCGACGGCGACGTGGTCGCGCTCGAGGCTGTGTGGACGCCCAACACCTATTCGGTCGCGTATGACGCGAACGGCGGCACGGGCTCGATCGACAAGGTCGAGAACGTGGCTTACGACAGCGAGATCGGCCTGAGCGACGGCAAGGACGCCGAGGATCCGACCGCGTGGGCGATGACGCGCACCGGTTACACGCTGACCGGGTGGAACACCGAGGCCGACGGCACGGGCGAGCATTACGGCCTGGGCGCCATCGGCGTGAAGAACCTGGCGAGTGAGAACGGCGCGACGGTGACGCTTTACGCCGAGTGGACGGGCGACCAGCACACGGTCACGTTCGATGCGGCGACGGGCGACGCGGCCGACAACCCGGCGGAGCAGACGGTCGGTTACGGCTCTGCGCCCGCCGAGGTCGACGACCCGAGCATCGACGGCTTCACGTTCGCCGGCTGGTATGACGCGGCTGGCGAGAAGTGGACGCTCGGAGAGGGCGGCACGGAGGTCGGCGACGGCGACGTGGCGCTGACGGCGCGCTACACGTTCAACGTGACGTTCCATGCGAACTGGGGCAGCTCGACCGATGCGGCGACGCAGACGTTCTTCAAGGTCGCCGAGCAGAACGAGAGCACGACGCTCGCGCCGTGCACGTTCAAGCGCAACGGGTTCGAGTTCGCCGGTTGGGCGACGGCCGCCGACGCGGCCGCGAGCGTCGAGGACGCCGCCGAGTTCGATGTGGCGTCTTACGACGGCGTGACGCCGGTCGAGTTCTTCGCGACGTGGACGCCCGTGAAATACACGGTCGTGTTCCACTCGAACAACGGCGCCGACAACACGGCGTCGCAGGTGATGACCTATGACGAGCTCGGCGCGCTGCGCGGCTACTCGGTCATCAACCTGGTCGAGGGCGAGAAGTTCTCGAACCCCGGCTTCAAGTTCTCGAATTGGAACACCGATCCGGACGGCTATGGCGCGACCTACACCGACACGCAGCGCGTGCGCAACCTGCCTGGTTGGAACTCGGGCACGGTCGACCTTTACGCGCAGTGGACGGAGACCGAGTATGAGTTGAGCACGAGCATCGACGGCGTGCGCACGGCCGGTGCCATGGTGACCGCCGCGACGACGCCGATCACGGTGGTCGAGGACAAGGCGACGATCGCCTACAACACGGAGGTCACGCTTTCCGGCCTGGTGGCTGCCGATGGTTACGAGAACGCGACGTGGACCGCGAGCTACACGTTCGGCGACGACACTTACTATTACGACGCGCAGGCGGGTGAGTGGGTCGTCGTGGCCGAGGGCGAGACGGCGCCGACGATCGGCAACAATACGAAGTTCGCGATGCCGGGCCATGACGTCGTGGTGGCGACTGCCGCGACGGCGAAGACCTACGAGATCATCTACAACTCGAACTTCGGCAACGAGACCGAGACCAAGGTCGTGAGCGGCGTCTCCTACGAGACGACCGACAAGCTCTTCGACGGCACCGAGGATGGCGTGGCGCTCGAGGGCTGGACGCGCGAGCATTACAAGCTGACCGGCTGGAACTCGAAGGCGGATGGCTCCGGCACGCGTTATGACGTGGCGGACGCTGCGGCTGGCCTCACGACGAGGACGTCTGTGACGCTCTTCGCTGAGTGGACCGGCGACGACGAGGGCCTCTCGTTCGCCGTGACCGACGGCGAGGGCGCGGTCGACGGCGTGGTCGAGACTGCGACGATCGAGGTGAACGGCGCCGACGCCCAGTTCGCCGTCAACGAGAGCGCGACGCTGCATTACGGCGACGTGATCTCGGTTGACGAGGGCGACTTCGCAGTCGCGACCGGCTGGCAGGTCGTCGAGGGCGGCGTGGCCGTGACGGGCGCGCAGGCCAACGCGGACGGCACGTTCACGGTCGTCGACAGCGCCGTGAGCATCACGGTCACGGTCGAGCAGCTCGGTTACCAGATCGCCTACGTCGGCATCGAGGCGACCGACACGAACACGAACCCGACGTCGATGAAGTCGACCGACGCGGACTTCGACCTCGTGGCAGCGGAGAGCAGCGATCCTGACCGTCACTTCGTCGCGTGGTACAAGGCGCGTGGCGGCAGCGCAGCCGATGGCTGGACGTTCGACGACGCCGACCGCGTGAGCTCGGTGAGCTTCGCCGACCTCGACCTCGAGGCCGACACGGCGCTGACGCTTTACGCGCGCTGGAGCTCGACGGCGGTCGCATATTACAAGGCGACGTATTACAAGCAGCAGCACGACGGCACCTACGCCGCGGTCGCGGAAGACACGGTGCCGGTGACGACGGGCGAGAAGCGCATCGACGTGACGCCCGACGAGGCCATCGCCGACGCCGCGTTCACCGCTGGTTACGCGCTCAACCCCGAGAAGAGCGAGATGGACGGCGACGCCGAGACCGGCTATTACGTCACAGTGCGCCTGTCGACGACCGTGACGCAGGAGATCGCGTTCTATTACGACCTTGCGACGATCGAGGCCGACGTGCCCGAGATGCCTGCTGACGGCCTGGTGACGCTGGCCGGCGTCGAGGTCAACGGCGAGCCCGTCGTGGACGGCAAGCTGGCTGCGAAGCCCGGCGACACGGTGAAGCTGACGCCGGCGGCCGAGGACGGCTATGACGCGTCGACGGCGAAGTTCACGGTGACCTACGTTGACGCCGCGGGCGAGGAGCAGACGATCGAGGTCGAGCCGCTGAACGACGGCACGGGTGCGGGCGTGTTCACGATGCCCAACTACCCGATCGCATCGATCACGGCGACGGTCGGCAAGATGACCTACCCGGTCACGCTCGCGACCGACGGCGAGGGCTTCAATGAGGATGCCGAGGCTCTGGCGGCTGCGCTGATGGCGAGCTGGTCCGACGACGAGGGCGAGACGTGGAACGCCGATTACGCGCACGTGCCGTTCGGCGCGACCGTCAAGGTCGAGGCCGACGCCGCGGCGTTCGCCGCCGGCTACGAGCTGTCTGGCTGGAAGCTGACGGTGCCTGGCGTTGACGAGGAAGGCACGCCCATCGACGTGACGAGCGCCATCGTTCCGATGCGCGGCGTCTACCAGTTCGAGATGCCGGCCCTGGCGGGCGTCACGGCGACCGTGAGCGCGTCGCAGGTGACTTACACCATGCCGGCCGTCGTCTACAACGCCGACGCGATCAGCACGCTCAGGGTGAGCGGCGACCTCGTCGAGGTCTGGGACGGCGACGACGAGGAGACGCGCGTGCTGACCGGCTACACCGCCCATTATGGCGACACGGTGCGCTTCGAGCCCGTCGTGGCTGAGGGTTATTCGGCCGCGAACGTGAACTACGTCGTCACGACTAAGGGTGGCGAACTCGTCGAGCTGACATATGCGAAGGATCCGGCAACGGACGAGAACACCGGTGACGCGACGTTCAAGATGCCGGCCGACGACATTGCCTCGGTTACGGCCAGCGTGCTCGGCGACGCGCATTACCTCGCGCTCGGCGAGGCGGCCAACGTGGCCGGCACCGTCCAGGTCGACGGCGTCGACGCGGAGCCGATCGCCGAGGGCCTGGAGCATGCGGGCGAGTTCCTCGTCCACAGCGGCCAGTGGGTGAAGCTGACGGCGGTTCCGGCCGCGGGCTACACTGCCGGCGACTGGACGTTCGACGGCGATGCGGTGAGCGAGGGCACGACCGATGGCGTCGTCGTGTTCGAGATGCCCGGCTCCGACGTGAGGGCGACGCCTTCGGCGCAGGCCGCGGCGTGGACGCTCACGCTCGATGCGGGCGGGCACGGCACGTTCGAGAACGCGGGCGAGAGCGTTTCGGGCGCCCAGCTCGAGTTGAAGTATGGCGACGGCACGGCGCTGCCCGCGGTGACGGCGGCCGACGGTTACACGTTCGTCGGCTGGAAGGTCGTGTCGGTCGACGGCGCGGCCCCCGAGACGGCCACGATGCTCGCGGTCGGCGACGACGTGAGCGCGCTCGGCACGACCGAGGCGGAGCTGGCCGCCGTCTACACGACGACGGTGACGTTCGACGCGGGCGAGGGCACGTTCGCCGGCGGCAAGACGAAGGCCGTCCAGGCGACGGTCGGCGAGCGCGTCGCGCTTGACGAGGCGCCGACGCTGGCCGGCAAGACGGTGAGCAACTGGCTCACCGACCCGGACGATCCGGAGAGCTACTTCAACCTGAACATGGTGGTGAGCGGTCCGATGACGCTCTATGCGGATTGGGGCACCCACTCCTACACCGTGGTCTACAACGCCAACGGCGGCGAGTTCGCCGAGGGCAGCGCACGCATGACGCAGGCGACCTTCAACGGGTCTGCCGAGCTGACGGCGACCGCGGTCCGCGACGGCTTCACGTTCGAGGGCTGGGGCTATGAGGCTTCGGCCGGCACGGTGGCCAAGCTCGACCCGCAGAACACCTCCGCGGTCGACGCCGTCATCGAGCCCGGTGCGCCGGCGTTCGTGGCCGTGGCCATGTGGAAGGTCGACGCCGACAGCGTGCTCGACGAGGCGGCCAAGGAAGTTTCGACTGAGGATGCCATCAGGGCGCAGATTGCCGCGCTGACGGCGAAGAAGGCCGAGGTCGAGGCTGACGAGAGCTTGAGTCAGGAAGAGCGCGACGCGCAGGCGGCTGCGCTGCAGGCGAAGATCGACGCGCTGCAGGCGCTGCTCGAGAAGCTTGCCGGGCTGCAGGCGCAGATCGACGAGATCGAGGCCAACCCCGACCTGTCCGATGAGCAGAAGGCCGAGCAGAAGGCCCCGATCGAGGCCGAGATCGCCGAGGCTCTCGAGGAGAATGCCACCGACGTGGCCGAGGGCGCCAAGGAGGTCCTGAAGGCCGCCGGCAAGCTCACGGTGATGAAGGGCGCGGGCATCGAGACGGTCGAGAAGGCCGTCGAGGACGGCGTCGCGACGATCACCGTGACGGTTGCTGAGGATTACGAGGCCCCGGCGGTCGACGCCGTGAAGGCCGTGAGCGGCGACGAAATCGCGGTTACGGCTGCGGGCGAGGGCGTGTTCACGTTCGCCATGCCGGCTGACGAGGGCGTCGTGGCGGTCGCTTCCGCGACGAAGAAGGACGCGGTGACCGAGAACTCGCCGAGCCTGACCTGGACGGCGGGCGAGGGCATCGCCTCCGTGAACGTGTTCGTCAACGGCAAGAAGCAGACCGGCAGCGCGACGCGCGTGTCCGGCGGCGAGTCCGTCATCGTGACGGCCTCGGCGAGCGCCGGATATAAGCTGGTTGGCAGCGGCTGGACGAACGACGTCGAGGGCGACTTCGAGGGCGACAACGTGTTCATGTTCGAGGTGCCTGCGGACACCGAGGGCATTGGCATCGTGCCGGTGGCTCAGTCGAACATCGGCTCTTACATGCTGACCGTGAGCGCCGACGAATATGTCTATCTCGACAAGGTCGAGGTGAGCGTGAACGGCGGCGAGTTCGTCGGCTACACGGAGGGCATCGAGGTCGGCGTCGGCATGCCCGTCGTGGTGCGCGCCTTCAGCAAGGCGTTCAAGGACGGTTACAAGCTGGACGAGATCACGCTCGAGGGCGTCGACGACGGGGACGCCGTCAACGGCACGACCGCGTCGTTCTCGATGCCGAAGGGCAACGTGACCGTGAACGTGGCGTCCGCCGCGAAGATTGTCCAGACGATCGAGGCCACGACCACTTACGAGAAGCAATATGGCGTCGACACGGCGTTCCAGCTCGATGCGGTCGAGACCGGCCACGGCGCAGCGCTGAAGTATGAGTCGGAGAACGAGTCCGTCGCGACCGTGACCGAGACCGGCCTCGTCGAGATCAAGGGCGCGGGCAGCGTTTACCTGCACGCGACGGCCGAGGGCGATGACATCTACAAGGAGGAGACGGCCGACATCCTGCTGACGGTCAAGGCGATCGACCTGACCAACGAGAGCATGGTGAAGATCAGCGTCGCCGCGGGCGGCACCTATGACGGCAAGCCGAAGACGCCTGCTGTCACGGTGACCGCGAACATCAACGGCGAGACGGTGGCCCTCAAGGAAGGCACGCATTACACGGTCGATTACTCGAACAACGTGAATGCGGGCACGGGCACGGCGAAGGTGACGGCCAAGGGCACGAACTACTCCGGCCTCAAGGACGCGACCTTCACGATTGCCAAGGCGAATCAGTCCGCGGCGTTCACGGCGGCTGGCCTGGCGATCAAGTCGGGCAAGAAGGGCGGCAAGGTGACGCTGACGGCGGCCGGCTGCAAGACGACGATGACCTACGCGTATAACTTCACGAAGGACAAGAAGACCAAGAAGAAGAAGAAGTACTTCAAGGGTGCAGGCAACGTCATCACCGTGAAGAAGAAGATCGCGAAGGGCAAGTATAAGGTGACGGTCACCGCGACCGCGGCGGGCAACCAGAACTACAACGCCGCGACCGTGACGCAGGTGATCACCATCAACGTCAAGAAGAAGTAGCTTGACGTCGGTTCCCGCCGGTTGGTCGTGTTCCCCCCGAGCGCGGCCGCCCGGCCGGCGGGCGGATGGCCGCAGAGGCGGGGGGGCGCCGGGGAGAGGCTCCTCCGCCGCTGAGCCTGGGCGAGTGGAACACCCGTCGTCGACGGGTGTTTCACCTGATCGAATCGCTTACTCCGCATCCAGGGACGACGGGGACGAAAAGGACGTCGCCCCACACGCGAGAGGGAGGCCCGCTTCGGCGGGCCTCCCTTTTTTGGGGCGCTTACAGCGCTTGCCGTGTTGCTGTCTGGCAAGCGCCGCAAGCGCCCGGCAAGCGCCGCAAGCGCTGCTCTTGGAGCAATCAGTGAGGATTCCAGCGCTTTGGGTAAGTCTCTCATTTTCGTTGGTCTTGCGGAAGGTGTCTGTCTGTATGGACTGATCATCTCCTTCATGATTCTGGGTAAATTGTAAGATGAAGATGTATCTGATCAGTGATAATGTCGATACGCTGACAGGAATGAGACTTGCGGGAGTAGACGGCATCGTTGTCCACGAGAGAGAGGAGCTGCGGGCTGCGATTGAAACTGCAATGAACGATAAAACGGTGGGTATCATCCTGCTGACTGAGAAGTTCGGAAGGGAATTTCCAGACTTGCTTGATGAGATTAAGCTTGGACGTACCATGCCGCTTTTGATTGAGATTCCTGACAGGCACGGAACCGGACGTAAGAAAGACTTTATCACTTCTTATGTGAATGAGGCGATTGGACTGAAACTGTAAATGGTGTAGATAGAATGTGGGGTGGCATACTTGACGATTGATGAGAAGATATCACATCTGCAGGCGGCGGCCATGGAGGAAGCAAGGGCAGAGGGCAATGCGATCATAAAGCAGCACGAGGATGCGCTGCTTGGCGTGTTTGAGCAGCACAGGGCTGAGCTGCTCCGCCAGTCGGAGACGCGGGTGAAGGCGGAGCGTGTCGGCGCTCAGCAGCAGCTTAATATGGCGATGTCCAAGGCGCAGCTTGAGTTGAAAAGAGAATTGAGTAAGACGCAGAAGGAATTGAAGACGGAGTTGTTCGAGGAAGTCCGTGAAGTAGTTCAGGAATATATGAAGACAGAGGAGTATACACGGCTTTTGATTACCTATATCGAGAAGGCGACGGGATTTGCCAATGGAGCGCCGATGACCATCTATATTAATCCGTCAGATGCGGATAAAAAGCAGTATCTTGAGGAGCATACGGGTATGGCTCTGACTGTGAGCAAAGAGGACTTTATCGGCGGCGTGCGGGCTGTGATTCAGGAAAAGAATATTCTGATTGACCATGCTTTTAAGGGTGCGATTGAGAATGAGTACAGGAAGTTTATGTTCAAGGGAGGTGTGCAGGTTGGATAGTGTTATGACTGGGAAGATATATGGGATTAACGGGCCTGTCATTTACCTGAGGGATAAGACGGAGTTTAAGATGTCTGAGATGGTGTATGTCGGGGAGGAAAAGCTGGTTGGCGAGGTGATTTCTCTTGACAAGGATGTGACGACCATTCAGGTGTATGAAGAGACCTCCAGGCTTCGTCCTGGTGAGAAGGTGGAGGCTACGGGAGCGGCGGTTTCTGTAACCCTTGCGCCGGGAATCCTGAATAATATCTTTGACGGGATTGAGCGGCCTTTAGAGCGGATTGCCGATAACGGCGGGGCGTTCATCACAAGGGGCGTCTCTGTGGATTCTCTGGATATGGACAGATTGTGGGAGACGCATCTTACCGTTGCCGAGGGCGAGTCGGTTCACGGCGGGACTGTGATTGCCGAGGTGCAGGAGACACCGGCGATTCTGCATAAATGTATGGTGCCTCCGGATGTGGAGGGTACTGTGGTGTCTGTGGTTCCTGACGGAGATTATAGGATTCAGGATGTATTAGTGGTGCTTGAGTTGTCGGATGGGAGCCAAAAAGAGCTGACCATGATGCAGCGCTGGCCCGTTCGTAAGGGCCGTCCTTACCTGGAAAAGCTGCCGCCGGAGATGCCTCTGATTACCGGTCAGCGTGTTGTAGACGGACTCTTCCCCATTGCCAAGGGCGGTGTGGCAGCCGTACCCGGACCCTTCGGTTCCGGTAAGACGGTTATCCAGCATCAGCTTGCAAAGTGGGCGGAGGCAGACATCGTAGTTTACATCGGCTGCGGTGAGCGTGGAAATGAGATGACGGACGTTTTGAACGAGTTCCCTGAGCTGAAAGACCCGAAGACGGGCCGTTCCCTGATGGAGAGAACTGTTCTGATTGCAAATACATCCGATATGCCTTTCGCAGCTCGTGAGGCATCTATCTATACAGGTATCACGATTGCAGAGTATTTCCGTGACATGGGATATTCCGTAGCGTTAATGGCTGACTCCACGTCACGTTGGGCAGAGGCTCTCCGTGAGATGTCCGGACGTCTGGAGGAGATGCCTGGTGAGGAAGGTTATCCTGCATACCTTGGTTCACGTCTTGCTGAGTTCTACGAGAGAGCCGGACGTGTAGTATCCCTTGGTAAAGATGCAAGAGAAGGCGCGCTGTCTGTAATCGGTGCGGTATCTCCTCCGGGTGGTGATACTTCTGAGCCTGTATCTCAGGCTACCTTGCGTATCGTTAAGGTATTCTGGGGACTGGATGCGGCTCTGGCATACAAGAGACATTTCCCGGCAATTAACTGGCTGACCAGTTACTCACTGTATCTGGATAATATGCAGGGCTGGTTCAATGGAACCGTATCTGAGGACTGGATGGAAGGACGCCAGAAGATGATGAGCCTTCTGACAGAAGAAGCGGCATTGGAAGAAATCGTACAGATGGTAGGTATGGACGCGCTGTCACCTGGAGATCGTCTGAAGATGGAAGCTGCCCGCTCTATCCGTGAGGACTTCCTGCATCAGAACTCTTTCCATGAGGTAGATACCTATACACCTCTTAGGAAGCAGTATCTGATGATGAAGCTGGTTCTTGCATTCTACGAGCAGGCGACAGAGGCTCTTTCAAAAGGCGCATCCATGAAGGTTCTTCTTGGAATGGACGTTAGAGAGCGTATCGGCCGTTATAAATATACGACGGCAGAGAATATCGAGGCAGAATACGAGAAGATTATGAATGAATTAAGCGCAGAGGTTGCAGGTGCGTTTGGGAAGGAGGACTTCTAATTATGCCAAAAGAGTATAGAACCATACAGGAAGTTGCCGGACCGCTTATGATGGTAAAGGGCGTAGAAGGCGTCGCATTCGACGAGCTTGGAGAGATTGAGCTTGCCAGCGGCGAGAAGCGTCGTTGTAAGGTACTGGAAGTAGATGGAAGTGAAGTTGTCGTACAGCTCTATGAGAATGCTGCTGGTATCAACTTAAGTAACAGTAAAGTACGTTTCCTTGGACGAAGCATGGAGTTGGGCGTATCTGGCGATATGCTTGGGCGTGTATTCGACGGACTTGGACGTCCGATTGACGACGGACCGGAGATTTTGCCTGAGGAGAGACGGGATATTAACGGTCTGCCTATGAATCCGGCGGCTCGTGTATACCCTGAGGAGTTTATCCAGACAGGTGTTTCTGCTATTGATGGACTGAATACTTTGGTACGTGGACAGAAGCTGCCTATTTTCTCCTGTTCAGGTCTGCCGCACTCACAGCTTGCGGCTCAGATTGCAAGACAGGCGAAGGTTCGCGGAACAGACGAGAATTTCGCCGTTGTATTCGCTGCCATGGGTATTACCTTCGAGGAGTCCAACTACTTTATCGAGTCCTTTAAGGAGACAGGCGCTATTGACAGAACTGTTCTGTTCATCAATCTGGCGAATGACCCGGCGGTAGAGCGTATCTCTACTCCTCGTATGGCGCTGACCGCAGCAGAGTACCTTGCTTTTGAGAAGGATATGCACGTACTGGTTATCCTGACTGATATTACGAATTATGCGGACGCTCTTCGTGAGATTTCCGCCGCTAAGAAAGAGGTTCCAGGACGCCGTGGATATCCTGGATATATGTACACTGACCTTGCGACCATGTATGAGAGAGCCGGACGTCAGAGAGGAAAGAACGGTAGTATCACCATGATTCCGATTCTGACCATGCCGGAGGATGATAAGACACATCCAATTCCTGACCTTACAGGCTACATCACAGAGGGACAGGTAATCTTAAGCCGTGAGCTGTATCGTAAGGGCTTACAGCCGCCAATCGACGTACTGCCTTCACTTTCACGTCTGAAAGATAAAGGTATCGGCGAGGGCAAGACAAGGGCAGACCATGCCAATACTATGAACCAGTTGTTTGCAGCTTACTCTCGTGGTAAGGACGCGAAAGAGCTTATGACCATCCTTGGTGAAGCGGCTCTGACGGAGATTGACCTTAAGTATGCGGAATTCGCTGAGGCGTTTGAGAAAGAGTATGTATCTCAGGGATATACCAATGACAGGTCTATTGAAGAAACTCTGACGATTGGCTGGAAGCTTTTGTCCATGCTGCCAAGGGCAGAGCTGAAACGTATCGATGACAAGTTCTTAGATGAGTATTATGGTAAGCAGTAAGCCGTGCGCATCTGTGTAAAAACAGACATGTATGCTTGCATACAAATGGCTGTTTTTATGCAGATGCATAGGGCAAGGCCCGCAGCGAGAAGAAGCGAAGCAAAATCGAGCTG
>ERZ808037.654-NODE-654-length-29520-cov-8.164148_pt1 | contig 29520 bp, 19 predicted proteins | sample MGYA00380190_ERZ808037 | MGnify/ENA primary metagenome ERZ808037 (study PRJEB31490, sample SAMN06133399) | mouse gut metagenome | isolation source: J9 | host: mice | place: China: Chengdu | collected 2015-05 ...
CTGCTGTACTACAAGGACACCATGCAGGCCAAGGCCATGAAGCTGATGGCCTCCAAGCTGGCGGTGGCGGGCATCATCGAGGGCACTTTGTCCGAGGAGGGGCTTGCCGCCATGAGCGACGTGCGCGACCTGACCTCCCAGATGGCGAAAGAGCTGAGTTTGGGCATCAAGGACAACGTGGAGGATATCGCCGCCGCGTTCAAAAAGATGGCGGTCATCAACCCCGAGCGGCGTGTTCGGCCTGCGGTGGAAGCCCCGATCCTGGAAGCGCCTGCCATCAAAGCCGAGAGCGCCCGTGTGCAGCGCCAGACCTACGACGGCCTGTTGGAACGGACGCTGGAAGAACAAAAGAAGAAAAAGAAACCGAAGAAGCCGGTCGTGGACGAAAATCAATTTACCCTCGACGGCTTTGCCGCGTAAAGGAGGCAATTTTGAACATCACAATAAACCGGGCGGAGGTGTTGAACGCCGTCCAGAAGGCTGCGGCCATTGCATCGGAGGACGCGCCCCTGGAGTCGTTGAAGGGGGTGCTTCTGGAGGCGGACGCCGCCGCAGGCACGCTCACCCTTACCGCCACCAACATTGAGACCTCCCTGGAGCAGAAGCTGGCCTGTACGGTGGGGGAGGATGACGCCGTGGTGATGAACGCCAAGCTGCTGGCAGGAATGCTGGGGCTGATGTTCGCCGAAACGGTGGAACTGCGCCGCAAGCCTGGAACCCGCGTGCTCACGCTGAGCAGCGGGGAGACCGTATATAGCTGGGCCATTGGTGAACGGGGCGAGTTCCCCAAAATAGAGCTCCCGTTTCCGGAGGACACGGTAAAGCTGTCCGGAATCCCGTCCATGGCCCGGCAGACCATGTTCGCCACGAAGGAAGACAAGGGCAATCCCCTGATGCGCTGTGTGAACCTGATGTTCACCCAGGAGGGGCTGAAGGGTGTGGGCTACAATGGCCGGTGCCTGGTCACCGCCAAGGGCGACGACAAATCCACCGGGAATATCAGCCTGCTGCTGCCCGCCAACTCCCTGGAAAAGCTGGCCGGGCTGTGTTCGGACGCGGATGAGTTCAACGTAGGCGTGGCCGGAAAATTCCTGGTGTTCCAGCGCCCGGGGCTCACATTCGGGGCCATGCTGATGGAGGGCGACTACATGGACACAGACCGGCTGATGAACAACGTCCGCAACCAGTTCACGCTGCTCACCGATGTGGCCGATCTGCGCCGGACGCTGAAAACTGTGGCTGCCGTAGACCCCAAGGGCCGGGTGAAACTGGCCTTTGACGGCGGAAAGATCACCTTCTCCTGCAAGGGAGAGCTGGGCGAGGCCTGCCAGGAGCTGGAGACCGCACCGCTGACGGGAACGCCCCAGGGCGGATATTGGTATCAGATCCCGGACTTGATGGCCTGCCTGCGCTCGCTGTCCGGCACCGCCACGTTGGGGATCGCCCAGGCTGGGATGCTGGATCTGTCCACCGAAGGGGCCTACTATATGCAGACCGCCATGCGGGAACCCGCTGCCACCCCGGTGGTGGTGCGGGAGACGCCAAAAGCCAAGCCGGAGAAGGCGGCAAAGACCAAATCTCCCAAAGCCAAATCCTCCAAGGCTAAAACCGTCAAAAAGGCGGCGTAGGGGGTGAGGTGTTTGAAGGAGAACGACATCTGCCGCTATTGCGGCGGCGTCATCAAGCTGATCCCCGCCAAAATGGTCTACGGCGAATCCACCCGGCGGCTGGGCATGGAGGGCGAGCACCTCTACCAGTGCCAGAACTGCAATGCCCGGGTGGGCTGCCACAAGGGCACCACCCGGCCCCTGGGCAATGTAGCCAACGAGGTGTTGCGGCTGAAGCGGGTGGAGGCCCATCGCGTATTCGACGCCCTCTGGAAAAGCGGGCGCATGACCCGGACGGGGGCGTACCGCTGGCTGGCGGGAGAGCTCCATCTGCGGCCAGACCGTGCCCACATCGGCGGGTTTGAGATGGATCAGTGCCAGAAGGTCATTGAGCTGTGCGAAAGAATAAACAAGGATCTCCTGTCCGAACAGCGGGAATGGGAATTTTCAGCCCTGCCTCCTGAAAAACAGGCGCAGGAGCTGAAACGGCAGGATGCTGCCTTACGGAAATGGAAGGACTATTTGAAAGACGCAAAGGCACGTTTACACACCAATGGTAAAGAAAGGAGCATTTGAAATGGGTGCGCCAACCGGAAACAGATCGAAACCATCTGCGTCAATTATCTGCGGGGGCTGGAGGCCACCAAGCTGAGTATCACGGGGCATATGTACTTCGTGCCCCGCACCCACATGGACAAGGTGGACGTGTTTGAGGAGTTCATCGGGCTGTTGGGTGGGCTCAACCGCAGGGAGACACCGCTGATGGTGAACAGCTTTTTCATCATTGACGATGAAAAACAGCGGTCTAAAATGACCGAGGAATTCTATGCGGCGGTGAAAAAAGAAATCGGCACCTACCAGGAGCGGGCGGACTATCTCATTAAGTCCGGCAGCCAGAGCCCCGCTGTGATGGATCGCTGGGTGCTGAAAATCCAGGCGTTGGAGGAAAAGAAGAAGCACTATGAGGAGGTGCTCTACCGGGAGCTGGATGGGCTGGACGATGAGTTTGCCACGCTGAAGTTCCTGGGGCAGGAGCTTCAGATAAGGGCACAAAGCATCCGGGTTCAGAAAGTGGCGTAAGCTAATCATAGAAAAGGACGGGGTGGTTAAACTATTGTTCCTGAAAAATTTGTGTGAGTAGAGCGAAAGAAATCCTTTTGTCGGAAAAATTCTATAAAATACATAACATGGAATCTATTCCCAAAAATGCGTAAACCTCCATAGTGGTGCAAAACAAAGGCATCACTATGGAGGTGCTGCTTTAGGATAGAAAAGAGCATAACTTGTAAACTTAAAGGCGCCGAGTAAAAACAAGGAACACTGTTGCAGATGCGCAGCGCCATCAGCGTAGAGAATATTGAGATGATCTCAATCCTCAAAGTATTGGGGGCATTGGGGGGTGGAAGTGGTTCCTTCGATTATAGAACTGCTTCTGGAGCCAGGACGCTGGCTTCAAAATGGGCGGAATCCATAGTGAGAAGTTTTATTGAGGGACTAAAAGGGACAGCGGGTTTACCGTCTGTCCCTTTTCATATCGAAGACGCGATACAGGACGGTTTGCCCGTGTAGGCTGTTCGTCTTTTCCGAAACAAAAGGTTATGCGGTCAAAGGGCAAGGCTGTGCGTTTGCCGTTTCTTAGTTATGTAACAATATGTATAATTATAGTCGGGCATTTTAGTGAAGCACCAAGATCAACGCCCAATGTCAAAATAGGCAGACGGCTTATTTCTGCGCATATCTGCGGCAGCGGCGGAGCAGAAGTTTGGGCTGCATTCTATGCGCAACAGGGGAGGAATCGGTATTGAACCGTATCGGAAAAACAAGGGGTAGGATGGTTCTGGGGAGAGCTGCCAGCATACTGCTGGGGTTCATCCTTGCATTGTCTTGTTTCCCGGTTCCCGTCCATGCCGCTGTCGAAACAGCTCCGTTGTCTGGCATTAGGGACGGCGACCTGGTCTATTTCGGCACGCCAGATGACGCAGCCCATTTTGACGGCGCATGGCGTGTGCTGGATTCTGAAAAAACAAACACTGGTGAGCCGGGGATGTTTCTTCTCAGTGAAAACCTGATTGGAAGCGATACTGGCGGCGGAGTCTTTTTCCGAAACGAGCGCGACCCGAAAAGCAACGACTATCAGGACAGCGATGCGCAGAAATGGTGCAGCCACTTTCTTGAAACGACTTTTTCGGAAGCAGAGAAGGCTGCAATACTCCATACGTATAAGTCTGACGCGGCTTTTGCCAAAGAGCATATATTCGAGACGCCATTTTCCGCGGCAGATAGTGGTGGCGGGATGCGGGCGGTGGTGAACTTCGACGCGGCCGAGCATATTTTGGACGGGGACAAGATATTCCTCCTATCAGCGGAGGAAGCCGACAGCATCAGATATGGCTTTGATGGCAATGCGGCCCGGGTCGCAGGCTTTGATGGTGTTGCGGCCAGCTGGTGGCTGCGCTCCCCACATGACCCCAGCTTCCCCATCGACGTGGGTATCGTATTTTTCAATGGCTGGCTTCTGGATTTTTTTGAAAACCAGGATAACGTGTTTGGCACCGGCCCTGTATATATGCGCCCTGCGCTTAATCTCGACCGAAGCAAAGTGGTCTTTGCCGAAGAAGTGGCAGAGGGCGAATGGGTTCTTGTGTTGGAAGGGGAATCCCCTGATGGAACTGCTGTGGAACGGTACCGGTTTGGTGCGCGTGGGGAAATCCAAGAGAACCGCGCCGCGTTTAGGCCGCTGTGGATCATAGGAGGCATTGCAGTATTATTCATCATCGTTATGATCGCAGTGATCGTTTTGATGATTCGAAAGATAGGTGCAAGGCGCATTAGGAGACGGAAGGAGAGCCCGTGACAGAACTGTTTCTGGCTGATTATGATAAGGGGGAATTTGAATGAAAAAGAACTGGTTCAAACGGGGCGCCGCGCTGCTTCTCTGCGCCGCCTCCATCTTCTCGCTGCTGGCCGGGTGCGACAACAGAGGGGATGTCACGCCCAGCCCTTCCGCCCCTGTGGAGGGGGAAACTACTGTACCGGATCGGGGTGCGCCCGACCGCTCCGATCTGCAGTATTTGGACAGCATCGAGGGCTACAAAAAGACGGACTGGACGGCCAGTTGGATCTGGACGGAGAGCTGCGCGGAGGATAGCTATGTAGCCTTCCGCAAGACCTTCACCCTGGATCAGGCGGCCCCCTCCGCCACCGCGTTCATCTCCGCCGTGGACAAGTACGTGCTGTGGGTCAACGGGGAGCTGGTGGTGCTGGACGGTTCACTGAAGCGGGGCCCCACTCCTTACGACAGCTACTATGATACAGTGGAGCTCACCAATCTGAAGCAGGGGGAGAACACCATCGCACTGCTGGTGGCTTTCAACGGCCGCTCCGGGGACGGTTCCATTGTCCCCGTCCTTCTGGACGAGGAGGGGGACGAGTACACCCAGGCGGGGCTGATCTTTGAACTGGATGCCGGGGGCGTGGCCGTCTGCTCGGATAGCTCCTGGAAGGCCGCCCGGCATAACGGCTACAAGAACCGGGTCACCGCCGGGGCGGATTACCCAGGCTATACCCAGTCCTCCATGCTGGCGGAACGTAACGTCTACTTTGATGCACGGGACGACCTGGGTGAGTTTATGAGCGAGGGCTATGATGACAGCCAGTGGGAGAACGCCACGCCGATCTCCAAGGCCGGAGACTTGCCCTTTGGCGACCTCTACTCCGCCATGATCGCACCCGTCAAATTTGAAGAAATCACTGACTTTGCCAACTCCGCAGACTATGTGGGCAAGGCGCTGGCCCAAGATACAACCCTGGTGCTGGAACTGCCGGGCAATATCCAATTCACTCCCTATTTCGAGTTGGAGGCTCCAACGGGCAAAAAGCTGACCTTCTACACCGACACCTACACCGACAAGCAGGATATGCCCAACTTCAAGGACACCTATGTCACCGCCGAGGGGGCCCAGCGCTATGAAAATTATCCCTGGCGCAGCGGCTCCAAGCTCATCATCGAGGCGGAGGCCGGGGTAACCTTCACCCGGCTGGGCTACCGCGTCAGCGGCTTCAACGGCGAATGGGCAGGGGCGTTTAGCTCCTCCGACGCGGGGCTGGACCAGCTGTGGCAGGAATCCCTCAACACCCTGGCCATCTGTATGCGGGACACCTACATGGACTGCCCCGAGCGGGAGCGGGGCCCCTATATGGGGGACGCTTCCAATCAGATCGACGCGGCGCTGTACAGCTATGACCAGGCGGGGCTGGACATGACGAAAAAGGCCATCCTGGCCTGCGTGGCCTGGACGCGGACGGACGGGGCCATCCCCAGCCGCGCCCCCAGTGTGAAGCCCCAGGAGATCCCCAACCAGAGCCTGATCTTTATGACCAGCGTGTACCACTACTGGCTCCACTCCGGGGACCGGGAGACGGCGGCGGCCTATTGCACAGCTTTCCTCAACTACCTGAAGATGGTGGAGATGGAAAACGGCCTGCCGGTGTACCGGGACGGCTCCTGGACGTGGAACGACTGGGGGGACTGTATCGACACCCAGCTGCTCCAGGCGGGCATCTACTACTACGCCCTCAACGTCACCAAGTCCATGGCCGACGACCTGGGCATCACCGAGGGGACGGAGTTCCTCACCGAGCGGATGGACTCCATGAAGGAAAACTGGCGGGCCGCCTACTACACCGAGGAGGGCTTCAAGAGCCCGGACAGCAAGTATGTGGACGACCGCGCCAACGCCATGCTGGCCCTGTCCGGTTTGGCCGGGGAGGAGGACTACGCCCTCATCACCGATGTGGTCATGAGCACCTGCGAGGCCAGCCCCTTCATTGAGAAGTACGTGCTGGAGGCCCTGTGCGTCATGGGCCGGACCGACCTGGCCCTCCAGCGGATGCGGGACCGCTACGCCCCCATGCTCCAGGATGAATACGACACCCTGTGGGAGACCTTCGACGGGGAGACCGGCACCGTCAACCACGGCTGGACCGCCGCACCGCTGTACATCCTGTCCAAGTACGCCGCAGGCGTCCGCCCAACTGCGGCAGGGTTTGAAGAATACGAGATCGCGCCCTGCGCCGCTCTGGACAGCTTTGACTGCACCGTTTGGACACCCAAGGGGGAGATTGGCGTGAAGCTGAATACCACGGCGGAGGGGAAAATGTTCACCGTGAACGCCATCGACGCCGTGGGCACGGTTATCGTGCCGGAGGGTATCGGCACGGATATCACCGTCACCGGCGGGGACTGCCCCGTGGACGGCGGGCGGGTGACCATCACCCAGGCCGGGGAGTACGTCATCACCATTCAATAGGACGCACAAAAAGGCGGGACCGCTTATGCGGCCCCGCCTTTCATGCTATGCAGTCATATCACTGTTTTTTAAGGGGAAAACGAATGGTGAGAAAGAACATATTGTCGGCCACCCTGATGTCCATCGTGCCGCCGTGCTGCGCCGCGATATACTGGATGCTCTTTGTACCAAAGCCGTGGCGGGAGCTGTCCCCCTTGCTGGTGGCGGGCAGGCCGTGATCCAGCTTCAGACCGCCGCTAAAATAGTTGGACTCCTCAATGACCAACACGTCCCCTTCCTCCCGGCAGGAGAGGGAGATCACCCGCTCCTCCAGCGGGAGGGGCTTCACGGCCTCCACCGCGTTGTCGATGATGTTGCCAAACAGGGAATAGGTCTGCACCGGGGTGAGGAAGTCCAGCCTGCCGCCATCGGCCATGCAGGAAAAGGAGATGCCGCTTTTCTGGCAGGTCATGGCCTTTTCGCACAGCACCACGTCCAGCACCTCGTTGCCCGTTTTGATGTTGGCGTCGTAGAACTGGATGGCCTCCCGCAGGGAAGCCGCCTCCTCCCCGGTGAGCTTGCCCTCGATCTTGTCCAGGATGTGTTTGAGATCGTGGCACTTCATGTTGATGACGTCCATGTTGGCTTTAACGGACTCGAACTGCGCCCGATCCTGCCGCCAGAGCTGGTGGAGAATGCCGATCTGCTCCTCCTGCTCGCTCTGGGAGAAGATGCCTGCGCAGATGGTGAGGATGGTGAAGCTGAACCCCACATAGAGCACTTTGGTCACGATGTTGAGCATGGGGCTTTCCCCTTCATATACCCGGGAAACGCAGATCAGGATATTCACCAGCGTCACTGTGGCAATGGACAGGATAATGACATTGCGTGTGGTGCGCCGGTTGTGAACCAACCGGTTTTTTGGCGTGAACAGCGCGGCCAGCAACACAATGGACAGCAGATGGAAGCCAAAAAAGATGGCCCAGTCCAGATTCGATATCTCTGGATCGGAGTGGAGCAATGCCAGCGTCTCCCGGTCGTTGATCCCCCGCAGGTTTTGCAGCAGGGGATAGAGCTTATTGGTAAATTGATAGGCCGCTATGCCGGAGCAGAAGGCCAGCAGCATTTCTTGAATATCGTACTTCCAACAGAACACGAGGGCGGTAAAGTTCAGCACGGTGATGGCGGAGTAGCACAGCACCCGTACCAGGAGGGAACCCGTCTCCGTATACCAGATGGCCAAGAGATAGCAGACCACCATCCCCTCCAGCAGGGTGAGGGCGATTCGAACGAAGAAAAAATCCCGCCGTTCAAACCTGCGGGCAAACAGGGCAATGCAGATGTAACACTCCCAGTAGGTCAGCATCAGGTTGACGCTCTGCATGGTGTAGGATGTGGTAAAGGCCGCAATTAATTCATTCATAGCGTTGTGTCTCCATAAAACGGACAAAAGCGTCGGTAAATGCTTTCCGTTTTGGATGGCTGATCTGGAGCGGTTGCCCGCCCACGATCACATTCATACCGTCGATGCGGTCCACATGGGCCAGGTTGACCAGCAGGAAGCTGTTGCAGCGGACAAAGCCCTGCTCTATCAGGGCGGACTCGGCGCTTTTCATGGTCTGGTACTGGCGGTATTCCCCGCTGGTGGTGTGATAGACGCAGTGGTGTCCCTTGACCTCCACATAGCGGATATCACGGGGCGAGAGACGCACAAAGCTGGTGTCGGTGCGGATGAGCACGTCGGGGGGCATCACGTGCTCCAGCCTGGCCAGCACCTTGGTGAATTTCAGCGCGAACTCCGGATAGGCCACCGGCTTGACGATGAAATCGGAGGCGGCCACCTCATAGCCCTGGATGGCGTACTGGCGCATGGTGGTGACGAAAATGAGGATCACCTTTTCGTCCTTCTCCCGCAGAAGCTTGGCCGCGTCCATGCCGTTGAGCATGGGCATCATGATGTCCATATACACGATGTGGAACGGGGAGTATTTCTCCAAAAACGTGATAGGTTCATAGAAGATCGAGACGGAGACAGACAATTTGTGGTCGGAGGCGTAGGTTTTGATATGGCTTTCCAGCGCCGCGGCCTGCTCCCGGTTGTCCTCTACGATAGCAATGTTAATCATGTCCGCCCGCCTCCTTTCGCCTATTTAATATAGCAATTTTAACAAGGAAAGTCAAGGTTGGGCCGCCGGCATTTGTAAGGTTATGCGGCCAGAGACAAAGGTTACGCGGTTCCCATTGAAAACTTTGGGCACATCGAATAAATTGGGGGTGCGAAAAGGGGGAAGGCCCCCGACAAATATAAGAGGAGGATATCTCGATGAAAAAGCACATGAAACTGGCTACCCTGTTCCTGGCCGGGGCGATGGCCCTGTCTCTGGCCGCCTGCAGCGGCGGCGGTGGCGGCGGGAGCAGCGCCGGCGGCAAGATCACCGGCGTCTACCTCAGCCCCGCCAACCTGGGCTATCAGAATATGCGGCCCCAGTATAACTACTACCTCACCACCTTCACCCAGCAGGAGATCACCCTGATGGATAACAACACCTACTGCCTAGTGCTCTCCTCCTCCACTTTCTCCGCCCTGGAGCTGGCCGAGAGCACCAACGACGCCAAGGGCAACGAGCGGGAGAACTCCATCACCAAGTTCTACGGCACCTACACCTCCCAGGTGAACGATCTGGACGAGGATCTGCTGGACGTGACCCTGGCTGCCCCCACCCGCGTGGTGCGCAGCTTCGACCAGCTCTACTGGGTGGACACCGACAACTGGAGCGACGCCATGGGCAAGGCCGTGATCCCCGCCCAGACTGACCCCAACACAGGCGCCCCCATCGTGGATGAGAACGCCGAGCCCTGGACCGCCCAGCAGTTCCTGGAGAGCGTGGCGTTCCCCGAGACCTCCGTGCAGGTCAACGTCAAGACCAGCTCCTTCGACTATACTGCTGACTTCGCCGGCTAAATCCCCTTTCCCACAGACCAAAACCTGATTGGGAGGAACGCTTATGAAGAAAACATACATATGGCGGGGACTGTGCACCCTTCTGGTGCTGGTGTTCTCCCTGACCATGTTTGGCCAGAGCTTGGCCTTCACCCGGGAAGGGGACGTGAACCTGTTCCTGGGAACCCTTCCCCCCGCCGTCCAGGTCACTGGAGACACCAATTACTATCCCTCCAGCTATGCCTCCATGGACGAGATGCGCGCCGCCCTGAAGGATCACCTCATCGAGAGCCAGGAGGAGGGCAGCGTGCTGCTGCGCAATGAGAACGGGGCGCTGCCCCTGGCCCCCAACGCCAGCGTGACACTGTTCGGCTTTGCCGCCGCCACCCCGGTGTATCACGGCGGATCCGGCGGCCCCCCCAACGAGGGCATCAACCTCTATGACGCCATGAAGGAGGAGGGCTTCCAGGTCAACGAGACGGTGTACAACGCCATCGTGGCCGCCAACGGGAGCCGCACCAAGACCGGCCTCATCGGCGAGATCCCCGCCAGCGCCTACGCCGGGACGGAGGGCTCCTACGCGTCCAGCTACAACGACGCCGCCATCTACGTCATGAGCCGCTTCGGCGGCGAGGAGGGCGACCTGAACCACGGCCTCCAGGGCGACTGGCAGGAGGGCCCCGCGGGCGTGCCCGAGCTATCCCTCCACCAGGAGGAGATCGACACCCTCAACATGATCCGGGACTCCGGTAAGTTCGGCAAGATCATCGTGGTGCTCAACTCCGGCTACGCCATGGATCTGGGTTGGCTGGCCGACTACGGTGTGGACGCCTGCCTGTGGATCGGCTACCCCGGCAACTACGGCATGACCGGCGTGGCCCGGGTGCTGGGCGGCCAGGCCGACCCCTCCGGCCGCAACGTCATCACCTACGCCGCCGACTCCCTCAGCTCCGCCGCCATGCAGAACGCCGGCGACTTCACCTTCGACAACCTCACCAGCCAGTATAAGAACAAGTACCTGGTGTACGCCGAGGGTATCTATGTGGGCTACAAGTATTATGAGACCCGCTACCAGGACCAGGTGCTGGGCGTCAACAACGCCAACGGCCCCAAAGGCGTGTACGCCAGCAAGGACGGCGCGTGGAACTATGCCGATGAGATGGTGTTCACCTTCGGCGCGGGCAAAAGCTACGCCGGCTTTACCCAGGAGCTGCTGAGCGTGGACTGGGACAAGTCCGCCCACACCGTCACCGCCCAGGTGAAGGTGACCAACAACGGCGCGGCCAACTACTCCGGCAAGAGCAAGGACGTGGTGCAGCTCTACGTCCAGCTCCCCTACGAGGCGGGGCAGGCGGAAAAGAGCGCCATCCAGCTGGCCGACTTCGCCAAGACCTCCGCCCTGGCGGCGGGGGAGAGCGAGACCGTGACCCTGGAGTTCTCTGACTACATCTTCGCCACCTATGACAGCAATGCCGCCAACGGGGCGGACAGCTCCAAGACAGGCTGCTACGTGTTCGACCCCGGCGAGTACTTCTTTGCCATCGGCAGCGACGCCCACGACGCGCTGAACAACGTGCTGGCCGCCCGGGGCGTCACTGGGATGTTCGACGCCGAGGGCAATCCTGTGGAGGGCGATGCCGCCAAGGCCCACAAGGACGAGCTGGCCAGCCTGGACAACACGACCTACGCCGTCTCCCCCTATACCGGCGAGGTGGTGTCCAACCACTTCGAGGACCGGGATATCAACTACTTCATCCCCGGATCCGTGACCTACCTGACCCGTTCCGACTGGAACACCTTCCCCGACACGGTGGCAAGCCTCACCGCCACCCCGGAGATCCAGGACCTGATGGAGAACTTCCAGTACGAAAAGCCCTCCGACGCCCCGGACATCTCCACCTACCAGTACAAGCAGGACAACGGCATCTCCTTCATTGAGATGAAGGACACGGCCTTCGACGACCCCAAGTGGGAGGAGTTCATCGACCAGCTCACCCCCACCGAGCTGGCCCAGATCACCGGCGACAAAATGGGCATGGATATGATCGAAAGCATTGACCTCCCCGCCTATGCCGGCGGCGACGGCCCGGACGGGCACCAGGGCGGCGTGCTGTTCAACGCGGAGATGGTGGCCGCCTCTACCTTCAGCAAGGAGATGCTGGAGCAGCGCGGCCAGTTCTTCGCGGAGGAGAGCTACTGGATCGGCTTCCGCCAGATCTACTCCCCCGGCGGCAACATCCACCGCACCCCCTATTCCGGCCGTAACTTTGAGTACTACTCCGAGGACGCCAACCTGAGCTACATCTGCAGCGAGGTTCAGACCAAGGCTATGGCGGAGGGCGGCTGTGTGGGCACCTTTAAGCACTTCTGCGGCAACGACCAGGAGACCAACCGACACGGCGTAGCCACCTTCATGACCGAGCAGACCTACCGCGAGGGCCCCCTGCGGGGCTTCGAGGGCGGGCTCCAGGCCGGGCACAGCATGGCCACCATGACCGCCTACAACCGCATCGGCTGCGTGCCCACCGCCAGCGACTACGAGACCATGACCACCGTGCTGCGGGATGAGTGGGGCTTCACCGGCATCAACATGACCGACAGCTCCAAGGACTCCGCCAGCTACATGGGCACCGCCGACGCCATCCGGGCGGGCACCTGCCAGTTCAACAACGACCCCGGCCGCGTGCCCGAGGCATCCAACCTGCTGGTGAAGGACAAGGACGGTTTCATCTGGGGCAAGCTCCGGGAGGTGGCCAAGTACTACCTGTATACCATGAGCCGCTCCAACCTGGTAAACGGTTTGAGCAAGACGGAGACCGTCCAGAACTACACCCCCTGGTGGAAGCCCGCCCTCACCGGGCTGAACGTCGCCATCGGCGTGCTGACCGCGGGCACCGCGGCGCTGTATGCCCTGTCCGAGATCAAGTCCAGGAAGGGGGGCAAATAAGATGAAGCGCTTGACGCAAGACGCGAAGCTGGGCTTCTGGCTGAGCGCGATTGCCGCCGTCGTCGCCCTGGTGGGCGCCGTGGCCTACGTTGTCATCTACATGGCTACCGCCGGCGAAACGGTGGACCGGGTATTCTCCTGGCTCACTCTGGGCCTGATGCTGGGCGGCGCAGTCGTCACCCTGGCGGGCGAGGTGCTCAAACTCCCCTTTACCCCCATCCTGGGCGGGGCCTGCTTCGCCGTGGGCTTTGCCAACCACCTGGTAGAGACCGCCTATCCCCTGGCCGACGTGCTCACCGGCGTACCATTTTTCGGTGGCAACCCCACCTTGGCCATTGCCTTTTCCGTGGTGTTCGGCGTGGCCGCCATCCTCAATGTGGCCGGCGCTTTCATGGCCCACCGCAAATAATTCTTTGGCTTCTCAGCCCTCCCCGGCTATGGCGGGGAGGGTGGGAACGATATAAAAAATTGGAGGAAAACGCTATGAAAATGAAGAAACTCTTGGCCGCCGTCCTGTCGGCGCTGATGCTGGTCTCCCTGCTGGCCGCCTGCGGCGGCGGCCCCAGCAGCAATTCCCAGGCCCCCTCCGAGGAGCCCTCTCAGCCCGCCGAGGGCGGCAGCAAAACCTACCAGTTCTGGGGCACCTATGAGGAGACCGGCGAGAACGCCTCCATGCTGAACGCCGCGTTCCTGCTGAACTTGAACGAGGACGGCACCGCTGTTGCGGACAAGTATATGTTCGCCAACTTCGACGCCTCCGACGCCGCCACCAACCCCACCTTCACCGCCAGCTATATGTCCGGCACCTGGAAGGAAGTTGAAAAGGACGGCGTGGCCTGCCTGCAGATCAAGCTGGCCTATGTGGACGAGGCGGGCAGCGAGTCCAATGCCCAGACCGCCTATGCCTATGACGTGGCCGGTGTGTACTCCTTCGACCTGACCTTCCCCGTGGTGCCCGGTATGTCCTACACCCGCGTGGCCCCCATGGAGGGCAAGGAGGGCCAGACCTATGCCGATGCCAACGCCTTCATCCAGGCCTATAAGCAGGAATTCACCGCCCCCGAGAGCGTGGGCACCTTCACCGATGCGGACAACAACGGCACCGCCTACCTCCAGGCCGACGGCACCCTGCTGGTCTACGCTGGCTACGACAAGTTCGCTGACGGCACTTGGACCCTGGCTGACGGGGCCATCGCCATCACCCTGGGCGGCGAGGCCGTGGACGTGACCATGGACGGCAGCAAGGCCACCTTCACCGCCGAGCGCAACCTGGGCGACGGCAACGCGGTCACTTATACCTTTGTCTGTGAGGACATCTCTGCCCTGTCCGCCCCCGCTGAGGGCGGCGACGAGTCCGGCGAGGAGGAGGGCATCGCCTCCTACGAGGCTGGCGGCCTGGTGCTGGTGCTGCTGGACGACACCAACATGAAGGTAAAGTACCCCGAGTACAGCATGGAGCGGGACGGCTTCACCTACGTGCTGGACGGCAATACCCTGACCGTCACCGCCCCCGGCGAGGATGTGCTGGGCGCCTTCGGCCAGATCTGGGGCGCTATGGGCGGCGAGACCTGGACCATCGACGGCAATACCGCCACCAAGGCCGGGTAAGCGGCGCATAGAAGCAAGCCGAAACCCAACGCAAAAAGGCTCCAGGCCAGCTCGCTCGCCTGGGGCCTTTTTTAGAAAAGGAGCGTTACTGATGAAGAAAAAAGGCAGCCCGCTGTGGACTATCCTCACGGTCATCACCGCCCTGCTGCTGGTGGTGTGCATCGTGGCCATCCCCGTCACCAACGCGTTTGCCACCGCCATCAACGTGGCCCTGGGTGCCAAGACCCAGGAAGTCATCCCCGACCCCGACGCCAAGATCTATTTCTGGAGCGACTATGAGAGCGAGGACGACCTTGTGGCCTTTGAAAAGCAGCTGTGCCACGACATCGAGGCAGAGGGCGCGGCCCTGCTGGTCAACCGGGACAACACCCTGCCCCTGGCCGCAGGCACCAAGTTCACCCCTTTCTCCCAGTCCAGCTTCAACCTGCTGTACGGCGGCACCGGCTCCGGCCAGGTGTCTGCTGACGACGCCATCTCTCTCAAGTCCGCCATCGACGGGGCCTTCGGCGACGGTTCCGTCAACCCCGAGCAGTGGAAGTACTACGCCGGGGCGGGTTATAAGCGGGTAAACGCCGACACCACCGGCGGCAACCAGGGCCAATACCGCATCAACGAGGTACCCTGGAGCGAGTATTCCGATGCCCTGAAGGGCACCTGGTCCCAGTACGGCGACGTGGCCCTGGTGGTGCTGGCCCGCTCCGGCGGCGAGGGCGCCGACCTGCCCAGCGGCCTGCCCGAGCTGGAGCCCTACATGACCGAAGGGGACTACCTCCAGCTGTGCCAGGAGGAGCTGGATATGCTCTCCAACCTCCAGCAGCTCAAGGAGCAGGGCACCTTCAAGAAGATCGTGGTGCTGCTTAACTCCTCCAATACCCTCCAGCTGGACTTCGTGGACGACTACGGCATTGACGCGGTGCTGTGGATCGGCGATGTGGGCATGACCGGCATCACCGCCGTGGCCGATATTCTGGCCGGCACGGTGAATCCCTCCGGCCGGATCGTGGACACCTTCCTCAAGGACAACCACTCCTCTCCCGCCATGCAGAACTTTGGCGCGTACCCCTATACCAACGGCGCGGATTACGACGTGGCCACCGCCCAGAACAACACCGACCCCGGCATCGGCAAGTGCAACCGGGACTACGTGGTGTACCAGGAGGGCATCTACGTGGGCTACCGCTACTACGAGACCCGATACGAGGACTATGTACTGGGCCAGGGCAACGCTGGGGAGTACAGCTATGGCAGCGACGTGGCTTTCCCCTTCGGCTACGGCCTGAGCTACACCACCTTCGAGTACTCCAACTTTTCCGTCCAGGAGCAGGATGACACCTTCCAGGTGGAGGTGGACGTGAAGAACACCGGCGCGGTGGACGGCAAGCACACCGTGCAGATCTACTTCCAGTCCCCCTACACCCAGTATGACATCGACAACCAGGTGGAAAAGGCCGCGGTGGAGCTGTGCGGCTTCGACAAGAAGTTCATCGCCGCCGGGGACACCGAGCACTTCACCATCACCGTGGAGAAAGAGGATCTGACCTCCTACGACCACATGAACGCCAAAACCTACATCCTGGAGGACGGCGATTATTACTTCACCGTGGGCAAGGACGCCCATGACGCTGTCAACAACATCCTGGCAGCCAAAGGTGCGGATCAAAGCCGCATGACCGCCGCCGGCAATGCCGGGCTGGCGTTCAAGTGGAACAACCCCACCTTCGACAAGACCACCTACGCCGTGTCCTCCGTCACCGGCAAGCCCATCACCAACCTGTTTGAGGACGCCGATCTGAACAAGTACGAGGGCGACGACGGCCAGGATATCACCTACCTGAGCCGGAGCGACTGGACGGGCACCTGGCCCTCCACCGTCTCGCTGAAGATTACCGATCAGATGTGGAAGGACGGCCTGTCCCACAACGAGGCGGATCGAAAAGCCATGGTGGAAACCGCCAAGAGCCGCTATTGGTCTGATGCCGCGATGCCCAAGATGGGGGTGTCCGGCACGCTCAACGCCAGTATGTTCGCCGAGACCGAGGCGGACGATCCCTCCTGGAACGACCTGGTCAGCCAGGTTCCCTACAGTGAGATGACCAACCTGATCTACAACGGCTTCCACCTCACCCAGCCGGTGCCCTCCATCAGCCTGCCCGGCACCAACGATGAGAACGGCCCCCAGGGCTTTACCAAGAGCCTGATGGGCGGTTCCTCCGCCATGGCCTACACCTCCGAGGACGTGATGGCCGCCACCTTTAACCTGGAGCTCATCGAGAACATGGGCAAGTGCATCGGCGAGGACTTCCTCCACGCCACCGACGACTCCGGCACCGTGTTCTCCGGCATCTACGGCCCCGGGGCCAACATCCACCGCACCCCATACTGCGGACGAAACTTTGAATACTACTCCGAGGACGGCTGGCTGTCCGGCCGTGTGGCCGCTGTGGAAGTAGCCGGCATCCAGGACCGGGGCGTATACGTGTTCACCAAGCACTTCGCCCTCAACGACCAGGAGGAGGGGCGCTATGGCATTTCCACCTGGTCCAACGAGCAGGCCATCCGGGAGCTGTACCTGGAGGGCTTTGAGGGCAGCGTGGCCCGGGGCGGCGGCATGGGCGTGATGAGCTCCTTCAACCGCCTGGGCGTCACCTGGAGCGGGGCCCATCACGGTCTGATGACCGGCATTCTCCGGGACGAATGGGGCATGAAGGGCGCGGCCATCACCGACTGCTCCGTCATGGCGGCATACATGGACTACCGCCTGGGTGTGCTGGCCGGGCAGGATCTGTGGGACGGCTACAGCATGGGCATGGAGACCCTGGACGGCTTGGACAACGACCCGGCCATCGTCTCCGCCGTGCAGACCGCTGTCAAGCACATCGCCTACTCCATCACCCACAGCCACGCCATGAACGTGGGCAACGCCACCGTGCGCACCATCACCCCCTGGTGGCAGATGGCCATCTACGCCGCCACTGGCGTGATGGCGGTGCTCACCGCGGGCAGCGTGTTCATGCTGATCCGTAGCAAAAAGAAAGCGAAGAACGGCTGATCTACCGCAATCCGGCGGGCCGAGGGCTGAGACCTGTGCCCGCGGCCCGCCTATTTCTTTCGTTCAGGAGGACAGCTATGAAAAAGAGAAACCTTTGGAAGATCCCCATGGCGGTTTTCGCCGTGTTCACGGTGATTTGCGTGGCCGCGATCCCCATCACCAACTATTTCGCGCCCATGATCAACGTGGCGCTGAACGCCGAGACCCAGCGCATCATCCCCGACCCGGACGCCCAGATCTTCTACTGGACCCGTTACGACTCCGAGGAGGAGCTGGTGTCCAACGACTGGAACGTGTGCCGCCAGGTGATGGCGGAGGGGGCCTCGGTGCTGCTCAACCGGGACGATACCCTCCCCCTGGCCGCTGACACCAAGTTCTCCTGCTTCTCCCAGTCCTCTGTGGACCCGGTGAAGGTGGGAACCGGTTCCGCTTTCGTCTCCACCGGCGAGGGCGCCAGCCTGTACTCCGCGCTGGAGGACAGCTTCCAGCCGGGGTGTGTGAACACCGATCTGTGGAAGTTTTATGTCACCAGCGGCTATAAGCGGGAAAACGCCGCCCTGTCCGGCGGCGACCCCTCCCAATACCGTATCAACGAGGTGCCCTGGGAGAAGTATACCGACGCGCTGAAATCCACCTTTGCCGACTATGGCGACGCCGCCCTGGTCACCCTGTCCCGCTCCTCCGGCGAGGGCGCCGATCTGCCCGGCGGGCTGGAGGCGCTGGAGCCTTACATGACCGGCGGCGACTATCTCCGGCTGTGCAAGGAGGAGATGGAGCTGCTCCAAAACCTGAAAGATTTGAAGGATCAGGGTGTGTTCAAAAAGATCATCGTCCTGCTCAACTCCTCCAGCACCCTTCAGCTGGACTTCATCGACGAGTATGACATCGACGCCGTGGTGTGGACGGGCAACCTGGGCATCAATGGCCTGCCCGCCGTGACGGACATCCTGGCGGGCAAGGTGAACCCCTCCGGGCGCATTGTGGACACCTTCCTGAAGGACAACCACTCCTCCCCCGCCATGGTGAACTACGACGCGTTCCCCTATACCAACGCCGCCCAGCTTGATTTGGCCTTTGCCCAGAACAACACCGCCCCCGGCATTGAAAAGTGCAATATGAACTATGTGGTGTACCAGGAGGGCATCTACGTGGGCTACCGCTACTACGAGACCCGGTATGAGGACTACGTGCTGAACCAGGGCAGCGCCGGGGAGTACGACTACAGCGCTGACGTGGCCTTCCCCTTTGGCTCCGGCCTGAGCTATACCACCTTTGAGTATTCCAACTTTACCGTGGAGGATCAGGGCGAAGCCTTCCTGGTGGGGGTGGACGTGGCCAACACCGGCGGCATGGATGGCAAGCACACCGTGCAGATCTACTTCCAGTCCCCCTATACCGACTATGACCGGGAAAACGGGATCGAAAAGGCCGCCGTGGAGCTGTGCGGCTTTGATAAGAAGGAGATCAAGGCCGGCGAGACCGAGCACTTTGACATCCGCGTCCTGAAAGAGGATCTGACCAGCTATGACGCCAACGCCGCCAAGACCTACATCCTGGACGCCGGGGACTACTACTTCACCGTGGGTACTGACGCGCACAACGCCGTCAACAACATCCTGATGGCCAAGGGGGCGGACGCCTCCCGCATGACCGGTACCGGCGACGCGGCCCTCACGGCCAAATGGAACAACCCCGCCCTGGATACCACCACCTATGCGGTCTCCTCCGCCACGGGGAAGCCCATCACCAACCTGTTCGACAACGCCGATCTGAACAAGTACGAGGGCGCGGAGGACCAGCGGGTGGTTTACCTCACCCGCAGCGACTGGGCCGGAACTTTCCCCCAGGCCGCTGTGAGCCTGCGGGCCACAGATGCCATGTGGGACGACGGCCTGACCCATGAGGATGCCGGCAGGGACGCCCTGGTGGAGCGGTACAAGCAGCTCTACTGGTCCGGTGTGAGCCAGGCTCCCGCCGCCGGGACGGGCGGCTCCCTCAACGCCATCGACTTTGTGGAAAAGGGCTATGACGATCCCGCCTGGGATGAGCTGATCGGCCAGCTCTCCTACGAAGATATGCTGAACCTGATCTATAACGGCTCCTATCAGACCCAGGTGCTCCCGGCCATCAACCTGCCCGCCACCCAGGAATTTGACGGCCCCACCGGCTTCACCAAGAGCATCGTGGGCGGGGCCAACGGCATGGCCTTTACCTCCGAGGATGTGATGGCGGCCACCTATAACCGGGAGCTGATCCAGGAGGTGGGCAAGTGCATGGGCGAGGATATGCTCCACGCCCAGTCCGGGGACAACGCCGCCGCCGTAGCCGGTATTTATGCCCCCGGCGTGAATATACACCGAAGCCCCTATCTGGGCCGGCACAATGAGTATTACTCCGAGGACGGCTGGCTGTCCGGCGAGATTGCCGCCGCCCAGGTCCAGGGCCTCCACGACCGGGGGATGCTGGCCTTTGTGAAGCATTTCGCCCTCAACGACCAGGAGCAGGGCCGGTATGGGATCTCCGTGTGGGCCAACGAGCAGTCCATCCGGGAGCTGTACCTGGAGAGCTTTGAGGGCGCGGTCCGGGGCGGCGCTTCCAACGTCATGAGCTCCTTCAACCGCATCGGCGTGGTGTGGTCCGGTTCCCACCATGGTCTCATGACCGGCGTGCTCCGGGACGAATGGGGCATGGAGGGCTCCGCCATCACCGACATGGCCATCAACGCCAAGTGGATGGACTACCGGCTGGGTGTGCTGGCCGGGCAGGACTACTGGTGCGGCCAGAAGGGCGGCATGGGCACCCTGGACGGAACCGGCAATGATCCGGCCATTGCCGCGGCAGTCCACAACGCGGCCAAGAACGTGGTGTTCAGCATCACCCGGACCAATGCCATGAACATGGGCAACGCTACCGTTGTCAGTGTGACTCCCTTGTGGCGGATTGCGCTGTACGCCGCCACCGGCGTGTGCGCCCTGCTCACCGCAGGCAGCGCGTTCATGGCGGTGCGCAGTAAAAAAGCGGCGAAAAGCGGCTGATCTGCAATAATTCAGCGGGCCGCAGTTCCACGAACTGTGGCTGCGGCCCGAAAACATCTCAGGAGGCGCGTCATGAGGAAAAAATACCAGAAATGGCTGGGACTGGCCGCGGTGTTTGCCCTGCTGCTGTCTGCCGCCTTGAGCCTTACCAGCTCTGCATTTTATTACAGCGGCTATGTAAACAGCTTTTTGGGCATCACCGGCGAAACCATTGAGGTGAGCGGGGAAACCAATTACTATCCCTCCGCCTATGGGCCGTTGAATGCGGAAAACGCCGACCGGCTTATTGCGGATGAACGGGATCATAACCTCCGGGCTATGTACGAGGGGACGGTTCTGCTGCGCAACGAAAATGGTGCGCTTCCCTTGGCCGCTGACGAGCGGAGCGTCACTGTTTTTGGCAATTCGGTCAACGACCCCATCTATAAATCAAATGCCGGAAACGCCAGCTTTAACGCCGACCGGGGCGGCGAACTGTATACCGCCTTTGAGACCGCTGGTTTCCAGGTCAATCCCGCTATGCGGGACGCATACGCGAGCAGCGGCATCGTCCGCACCTCGGTGGCGACCCGGGGCGGCTCTGCCGTGGGCGAAGCACCTGCCGCTTTCTACACCGATACACTGAAAAGCTCCTATGCATCCCAGTACAATGACGTGGCCTTCGTCCTTCTTACCCGTTACGGCGGAGAGGGTGTCGATTTGGATCCCCTGGATGCGGACGGCGTTCCCATGCTCTCTCTCCACCAGGAGGAAGCAGACCTTTTGAAAATGATCCATGACAGCGGGAAGTTCGGGAAAACCGTAGTCCTCATCAACAGCCCTTTTGCTATGGATATCGAGTGGATCGAATATGAGGAGTACGGGGTGGATGCCTGCCTCGTATTCGGCGCGGCAGGCGACTATGGCTTTATCGCACTGATGGATATCCTTACGGGGGCGGCGGACGTGTCCGGGCATCTGCCGGACACCTGGGCGTCCAGTTCCTTGTCCGCGCCCGCCATGCAGAATTTTGGCGATTACAAATTCACCAATCTGGAGAAGATGTACGGCGACCGCTACCTGGTGTATGCGGAAGGGATATATGTGGGTTACAAATACTACGAGACCCGCTACCAGGATCAGGTGCTGGGGATCAACGGTGCCAACGGCCCTGCCGGAGCGTTTGCCAGCGATGGCGGCTGGGACTATGCCGCTGAGATGGCCTATCCGTTCGGCTATGGCCTGTCCTACGCCCAGTTCACCCAGGAGGTGGAGAGCATCCTCTGGGATCAAAGCGCGCACACCGTCACCGCTGCTGTGAAGGTCACCAACAACGGCGGATTTGACGGAAAGTCCAAAGCATTGGTTCAGCTCTACGCCCAACTCCCCTGGGAGCCCGGACAGGCCGAGAAGTCCGCAATCCAGCTCATAGGCTTCCAGAAATCAAGTGAGCTGGCCGCCGGGGAAAGCGAGACGGTCACCATCACCGTACCTGATTACTATTTTGCGGTTTATGATGAGAACGCTGAAAACGGCGCGGATCCCACCAAGACCGGCTGCTACATATTTGACGCAGGGGATTATTGGTTTGCCATCGGCGGCAGCAGCCATGACGCGTTGAACAACATTATGGCCGCCAGGGGGATCGAGGGCCTGTTTGATGAAAAGGGGAACCCTGTGTCCGGCGTTCCCTCCAATGCGGTAAAAGCAGCGCTGGGGCAGTACGATAACACTACCTACGCGGTCAGCCCCACAACCGGAGCCGTTGTGTCCAACCAGCTCCAAGACGCTGATTTGAACGAGTATCTTCCCGGCACTGTCACCTATCTGAGCAGGTCGGACTGGAGCACCTTCCCTGAGAGTTATATCGACTTGACCGCTACGGACGCCATGGCGGAGCTGATGACCGGGAAAACCTATCAAAAGCCCGGCGGCGCCCCGGATACCGGCGACATGGTTTTTGGTGAAGACGCCGGTTTGAAGCTGGTAAGCATGAAGGACGTGGAGTTCGGAGCGGATCAGTGGAAGACGTTTATTGACCAGCTTACCATCAATCAGCTGGCCACCATCTGTGGCGACAACCGGGGCAATGTGGCCATCCCCGAAGTAGGTAAGCCTGCAAACGCCTCTACCAACGGCCCCTGCGGCGTTCAGGGCAGCTATACCAAGGGAAACGGGAAAGGCTGCACCCTGTTTGTGGATGAGCCGATCCAGGCCGCCACGTTCAACCTGGATCTGGCCAGGGAACGGGGCGCCCTTATGGCGGAGGATGCCATGTATGCCGACGTCACCATGGTGTTCGGTCCCGGCGCCAACATTCATCGGACTGCCTACCTGGGCCGCAATAGTGAGTATTTCTCGGAGGACGGCCTGATGAGCTATCTGATGAGCCGTGCCAACGCCCAGCCCATGACAGAAAAGGGCGTCATCACCGGCTTCAAGCACTTCTGCCTCAACGACCAGGAGGTCAACCGCCATGGCGTGGCCACTTTTGCCACTGAGCAGGCCTGCCGTGAGATCTATTTCAAAGCATTTGAAGGCGCGTTGAGCCATGGCGGCGGTCTGGGCGTCATGACCAGCTATAATCGAATTGGGATGACCGCGTCTCCTGCCCACTATGGCGCACAGGTGGAGATCCTCCGCAACGAATGGGGCTTTCAGGGCATCAACATTACCGATTCCTCCAAGGATGCCTCTGATTATGTGCTCACTGCCGAGTGTATCACCAGCGGCACCGATCTGTTCCTCTCCGACACCGGGCGCACCAGCGAGCTGACCAATCTGGCGATCAAAGACCGGGACGGCAACATCCTGAACTGGATGAAAACAGCCAATGAGCATTTCTATTACGCTCACAGCCGAAGCATTCTGATTAACGGATTGGCAGAAGAAACTGTCGTCCATGAGACTGTTTACTGGTGGCAGCCCGCGCTGATCGCTGTTTGCGCCGCCTTTGGCCTGTTGACCGCGGCATCCCTGGGGATGTTTGCCTGGAAAACTTACGTAAAAAAGGAGGGACGCTGAGATGAAAAATGCGTTTAAAAACCGGGGTTTGGGCTTTTATATGAATCTGATCGCGGGGGCCGCAGCCCTGCTGGGCGCCATCCTGTATATCGTGCTTGACGGAACGGACAAAACGTTTACGGTCGTTGGCTTTGCCCTGGCGTTGGCAGGCGCGGGCTCCACCGCGCTGACGGTGTTCACCCGGCTGAAATTTGCCCCTTTCGTGCCTACGGCGTTCTATGCCGCCGCTTTTGGAGTAGTGCTCCGTGTCGCGGTGCCCAGCTTGTCCGATGTGTGGAATAAAGTCAATTTTATTGGCGGAAATGCCGCTATGGGCATGGCTTTTGCGGGGGTGTTTTTCCTTTGCGCGGTATTGGGTGTGGTTTCCTGCTTTGCCGGATCAAATGGGCAGGACATGAAATAAAGGAGTGACCGAAATGGGCAAAAAAATCTTTATGATCTCGGTGGCGCTTGGGCTTCTCCTTGTCCTGAGCGCCTGTGCGGACAGACCCCCTGACCGTCAAGGGGATTCTGCCAGCGATTCGCCGGGCGAAGTTTCTTCAGAACCCTCCGCTGTGTGGAAGCTCTCCATCGCGCAGCTGCCGGAGAAGCTGGAGTATGAGGAGGGCGAGACCTTTGATCCGGCCGGGGTTGTCATCAACGCCAAGTTGAAAGACGGCTCAATGCTGGAAAACGTGGCCTATGAGGGGATCATCGTAGACCAACCGCTGACGCGGACGTCCCTGTTTGCTAAATTTGTCTATGGCGGGGAAACCGTGGAGCAGAACATCAAGGTCACGCTGAAGGGAAACCGGGAGGAATACTCTGTCGCTGGCACACCGGAGACCGCCGGCAGCCCCCTGGCGGGAAAGGTCATCTTCTGGCTGGGCTCCTCTGTCACAGGAGGGGCCAGCTCCGGTCAGGAATCTATGGCCGACTTCCTGGCCAAAAAGCATGGAGCCCAGTGTATCAAGGAGACCGTTTCCGGCACCACGCTGGCGGATCGGGCCAACAGCAGCTACGTAAGCCGTCTGGATCAGTATCTGGCCTCTGATGAAAGGGCAGGCCATGTGGACGCGTTCATCTGCCAGCTGTCCACAAACGATAAGGGGTTCCCTGATGGTTTTGGCGCAGTGACGCCGGCGGATGTGCGTGATGCCGCCGCCTTTGACACCGCCACCACCTTTGGGGCGATGGAGTACATCATCGCCACGGCCAAAGGCACATGGGACTGCCCCGTGTATTTCTACACCAACCCGTCCATGGATGACGAAAACTATGAAACGATGGTGCAGGCGCTGGAGGAGCTCGCGGAAAAATGGGGCGTGACCATCATTGACCTGTATCGTGACCAGGCGTTCAACGACATCAGCGAGGAAGAACGGGCGCTCTATATGGCGGACGACATCCATCCGACAAAGGCCGGCTATCGGGAGTGGTGGCTGCCCAAGTTTGAAGAGGCCCTGTCCGGAATTTGAAAATAGGAAAAGGGGGAGAGGCATCCATGCCGATCAAAGCAGTCCAGCAGTTCATGCTGGGCACGGTGCTGAATAACGAGGCCCAGGCCCGGGACACGCTGCAAAAAATGAAGGATGCCGGGTACGATGGGATCGAGCTGTGCAGCTTTATGATCCACCCCAGCGGCCTTTTAGTCCGCCTCATCACCAAAGCAGCCGGTATGCCTGTGGGCGGAGGCGGCAGGCTGGACTGGCCCCGGCTGGTAAAGGAATCCGGGCTCCAGGTAATCAGCCTGCACACGGATCTTGACAGCGTAGAACGCGACAGTCCGGCCATCGCCGCCGAGGTCAAGGCGTTGGGGGCGAAGTACGCGGTGATCACAGGGATGTACCGCTTCCCCTACGGCGACGAAAGGGCGGTCAGGGAGCTGGCCGCCCGCCTGAACCGGGCCGGGGAAGCGCTGGCCCGGGAGGGCGTCAGCCTGCTGTATCATAACCACAACTGCGAATTGCAGTGGGTGAACCGGGGACAACGGGCCTATGACATCCTGCTGTCCGAGACAGATCCGGCGACGGTAGGTTTTGAATTCGACAGCTACTGGTTCACGGAAGGGGGTGCCAACGCCCTGTTCTGGATGAAGCAACTGGAGGGACGCATGAAGCTATGGCACATTAACGACCGAGGGACGCGGCTGTCCGGGCCAGCCATGACCCCTATCCTGAAAAGCGACAGCATGGAGCTGGGCTATGGAAATATGGATTTGCTGCCCCTGGTAGAGCAGGCCAAGTCTGTGCCTGTGGAGGCTGTGATTCTGGAGAGCCACCGCAACTGGGTGGACAAATCGCCGGTCAAAAGCTTTCAGCGCAGCGCTGGCTTTTTGGAGAAATACATTTGAGTAGGTGAGGCAAATGAAACTGCGAACACGGATCAATATCAATGAAGGCTGGAGCTTCACCGGGCCAAGCGGCGGGACACAGCGTGTGAATCTGCCCCATACCTGGAACAGCATCGACGGCCAGGATGGTGGGAACGACTATTGGCGAGGAACGTGCATCTATTGCAGAACCTTTTCCAAGCCGGAGTTCACCGCGGAGCAGCGGGTATACCTGGAATTCCAGGGGGTAAACTCGTCGGCCAAGGTAGAACTGAACGGGACGTTTGTTGGGATACACAACGGCGGTTATTCTACCTTTCGATGGGATGTCACAGAATTGATCTCAGACAGCAATGTCCTGATGGTCCACGTGGATAACGGCATCAACGATCGGGTGTACCCCCAGAAAGCGGATTTCACCTTCTACGGCGGCATTTACCGGGATGTCTCGTTAATTGTGGCCAACAAATGTCACTTCGACTTGGATTACCTGGGTGGGCTGGGCATCATGGTCACGGCCAAGCCCGTCGAAAACTACAGCAAGGGCGAGGTGCAGGTAAAAACCTGGAGGAACTGCGAAGACGGCCAGGTGCATATCTCCATTCTGGATGGGGCGGGGAAAGAGGCCGCTGCTATTGATGCGGACAGCGGCAAGCTGGATTTGCCTGATGTACATCTATGGGATGGGATAAGGGATCCTTATCTTTACACTGCAGTGGCAACCCTCACCATAGGGGATAAAACGGTAGATCAGGTCAGCGCCCGTTTTGGTGTGCGGGACTTTCGGGTAGATCCCAGAGAGGGGTTCTTCCTCAACGGGCGCAGCTATCCCCTGCGGGGCGTCAGCCGCCACCAGGACTGGAGGGGAATCGGCAACGCCATCACAAAGCAGCACCATGATGCCGACATGGCGCTGATCCGGGAGATGGGGGCCAACACCATCCGCCTGGCCCACTACCAGCATGACCAGTATTTTTACGACCTGTGCGACCGGTATGGCATGGTGGTGTGGGCGGAGATCCCCTATATCTCGGAGCATATGGCCAGCGGCCGGGACAATACCATCAGCCAAGCCAAAGAATTGGTCATCCAGAACTACAACCACCCGTCTATCGTCGTCTGGGGGGTGTCCAACGAGATCACCATTTCCACCAAGGACAAGGTGGATATGCTGGATAACCACCGGGTGCTCAACGACCTGTACCACCAGCTGGATCCCACCCGGCTCACCACCCTGGCCTGCTACGCCATGTGCGGGCCGTTCAACAAGACCGCCCACATCACCGATGTGGTGAGCTGGAACCTGTACCTGGGGTGGTATGTACCGGGGCTGTTCCTCAACGACCTGTGGATCGACTTCTTCCACAAATGCTACCCGGACAGGCCGCTGGGCTACTCCGAGTACGGCTGTGAGGCAATGCCCAACCTGCATTCCTCCAAGCCCCGCCGGGGCGACCATACTGAGGAATACCAGTGCGTCTACCACGAGTATATGCTGCGCTGCTTTGAGCACCGTCCCTTCCTCTGGGCAACCCACGTCTGGAATATGTTCGACTTTGCCGCCGACGCCCGAGACCAGGGAGGCGAGCCGGGGATGAACCACAAGGGCCTGGTGACCTTTGACCGCAAGACGAAAAAAGATAGCTTCTACCTCTACAAAGCCTGGTGGAGCGATGAACCCTTCGTCCACATCTGCGGTAGCCGGTATGTAGACCGGCCCGAGGCGGTCACCAAGGTCAAAGTGTATTCCAATCAGAGCAAAGTGGCGCTGTACGTCAACGGCAAGCTGGTGGAGGAAAAGACCGGGAAAAGGGTGTTTGAATTTAAAGTCCCCCTGGAGGGCAACGCGGAGCTGAAGGCCGTGGCCGGCAACTGCACCGACCAGTGCGCCATCCGCCGGGTCAGCGCACCCAACCCGGCCTATCGGCTCCACGGGAAAAGTTCCAACAGCGCCAACTGGGTGTGAGAAAAAGGAGGTTGGGATTTTATTGAAGCATGAGGATTTGATCCGGCAAATGACCTTAGAAGAGAAGTGTTACCTGCTTTCCGGCAAGGACTTCTGGCAGACGCGGAGCGTGGAGCGGCTGGGGGTGCCCAGCATGACCCTGTCCGACGGCCCCCACGGCATCCGCAAGCAGGAGGGCGAGGGCGACCAGCTGGGCCTGAACGGTTCGCTCCCGGCCACCTGTTACCCTACCGCCGCGACGATTGCCAACAGCTGGGACCCGGCGCTGGGCGAGGAGATTGGTGAGTATTTAGGAATTGAAGCCGCATCCCAAGGCGTATGCGTCCTGCTGGGGCCGGGGCTGAACATCAAGCGCTCCCCCCTCTGCGGGCGGAACTTCGAGTATTTCTCCGAAGATCCGTATCTGGCGGGCAAGATGGCGGCCAGCTATATCCGGGGCATCCAGAAAAATGGCGTGGCCGCCTGCCCCAAGCACTTCGCCGCCAACTCCCAGGAGCTGCGCCGCATGGCCTCCGATTCCGTCATGGACGAGCGGACGCTGCGGGAGATCTATCTCACCGGGTTTGAGATCGCGGTGAAGGAGGGTGGCGCCAAGTCCATCATGTCCTCCTACAACCGGGTGAACGGCACCTACGCCAACGAGAACAAGCACCTGCTCCAGGAGATCCTCCGGGACCAGTGGGGGTTTGACGGCTTCGTGGTGTCCGACTGGGGTGCGTCCAACGACCACACCGAGGGCGTCCGGGCGGGTTCCCATCTGGAGATGCCCACCACGGTTGGCGACTCCGATCTGGAACTGGTGGAGGCGGTGAAGTCCGGGAAACTGGATGAAAAGCTGCTGGATCAGCGGGTAGACGAGTTGCTGGATGTTGTATTATCAACCTGCAAAGCTGTGGATCAGTGGAAGGGCAGGAAATTTTACGAGGATGCCCATCACGCCATGGCGGCAAGGGCTTCTGAACAGTCCATCGTCCTGCTGAAAAATGAGAAAAACATCCTGCCGCTGAAAAAAGGTGCGAAGGTGGCCGTCATCGGTGAGTTTGCGCAAAAGGCGCGCTATCAGGGCGCTGGATCCTCCGTGGTCAACCCCACCAGGCTGGACAACGCCATGGACGTCATCGGGAACTTCGACTTGGACGTGGCGGGCTTCGAGGCGGGCTATCCCCGCTCCGGCGCGGGCGACCCCGCTATGCAGGCAAGGGCGGTGGAGCTGGCGAAAAAAGCGGATATCGTCCTGCTCTACATCGGTCTGGACGAGATCAGCGAGAGCGAGGGCCTGGACCGCTCCCACATGAAGCTGCCCCAGAGCCAAATCGACCTGCTGGGGGCGGTGGCGGCGGCCAATCCCAATGTGGTGGCTGTCATGTCCGCCGGCTCCGCGGTGGAGATGCCCTGGCTGCCCAAGGTGAAGGCGCTGGTGCACGGCTACCTGTGCGGCCAGGCGGGGGCGTCCTCCGTCCTCAAGGTGATTATGGGTCAGGTCAACCCCTCCGGCAAGCTGGCGGAGAGCTACCCCGTCAAGTACGAGGACGTGTCCTCTGCGCCCTACTTCCCCTCCAAGGAGCGCAACGCCGAGTATCGGGAGGGCCTGTATGTGGGCTACCGCTACTTCGAGACCGCCAAGGTGCCCGTGCTGTTCCCCTTTGGCTTCGGGCTGAGCTACACCACCTTCGAGTACAGTGACCTCACCGTTTCCGACAAAGAGGCGGCCTTCACCCTCAAGAACACCGGCAAGATGGATGGGGCCGAGGTGGCCCAGCTGTAT
>ERZ808037.657-NODE-657-length-29412-cov-3.968536_pt1 | contig 29412 bp, 26 predicted proteins | sample MGYA00380190_ERZ808037 | MGnify/ENA primary metagenome ERZ808037 (study PRJEB31490, sample SAMN06133399) | mouse gut metagenome | isolation source: J9 | host: mice | place: China: Chengdu | collected 2015-05 ...
CAGCAACTCGCCGACGAGCTGATCAGGCGCAACAGGCGGCGTGGCTTCATGAAATGCGGTTCCCCTTGTGCTTAGTTTGATAATTTGCGTCATCGCTAGAGCTGAGAGTTTCGCTACTAACATTGGAATATAGTTGCTGTAACTGCGAGGCCATGATGCGGGAAGGGGTGTTTATGTCGGAAAGCAAGGCGGCTAAGGTGGAGCAAGTGGTATTTACCCCTTATTACATAAACCAGGAGCGACTTCTTGATCTTTTTGCAATCTTGAATGGTGGGTATTGCGAATACGAGGAAATCAAAAACGTTGAGACAAATGAAAAGCAGAAGAAGGGGTCTGCCAAAGCTAACGCTTCAGCAGGTATTAGGCTTTTCAAATTTGGCGGATCTGCTGAAGGGGAGGTTAGCAAGTCAAATGCGCAAGCGACAGCTGCGGAGATGCGAAAGGTCCAGACAACCGCGTCTATGCTCGGTGCGGTTATCAGTGACTTAAAGAGCAGAAGATTTGTAAAAGACATAGAAGGTTCAACGCCCGGAGCGTTCGTCATTACTCCCGTTCGGATGAAAGTTAACTCAATTAAGGGTCTTCTAGATGAAGCGAAAGACCTACTTCAGCTTAACGAAAAGATGATGAGCCTTGATGGTGCATTATCTGGGAAAAAAGGTTTAGCCGACTCCATTAGCCAGATGCAAAAAGTGTCTGGGGTTGCCAAGGAGTTGTTTGATGTCGAAGAGGTCATACACGAAGTTGAAGACTATGCTGTTTTCGGAAATGTGTCTGACAGGCATCTTTACCAGGCAATAAGGTCGGACATTATTGATATCGATCTGACTTGCTTGGCGCAGGTGAAGAGGGTGTTCCCGGAAGGAACGCAATTAATGAAAAATACCGTCTTTGCGAAAATCATGGATGACGAAGCAAAGAGGTCGCTCGTTGAGGCGCTGTCTGCTTTATCCGAAGGTGGATTGTTTGCTTTCGATTCGATGACAAAAGTTGCGATAGAGAAGAAGCCTGTGTATCAAATCGAAATCGTGGCCTTGTATCAAGCTATCCCCGCATAGCGAAATCGTGGCATCGGATTACGCAATTATCTGGCGTGCGCTGGCGTACTATGGGATGACGTGCTAGTGGACCTGCAGAATTCTGCATCGATTGGCGAAAGGCGTCCATATGGAAGGCGAGGGGTGGTAATGGCGTATCGTGGTGAGCATTACAAGGGATCAATCGTTCACAATTTCGGCGGCTTCGACAAACCCGAAATCTGCGCCAATTGTATTCGGTGGAGTAAGCGCGATGGATGCGCCGTGAAGAAGCGGTATTCCCCTGCGGGCCGATGTAATGTGTTTCAATTTGCGAAGTATGCAAATTATCGCTTGGATGGACGCGGCGGGGTTGAGTATAACGATGAGTACCTCGCGTATCTCGAAAAGAAGCGCGCTAAGAAGCCTGAAGTACACGTTAGCTATATTGAAGAACTAGAAGAGCTCGATTTCGATGTTGCGAATGATAACGAAGCGGACTGCGACGAGGTCGTTGCTGATGAGTTTGAAGTGCTAGAAGACGCTGGGGTTGAGTACATCGATAAGCGCCCCGTGGGTGGTGCGTTGTGGGTTGTTGGAGGGCGGGAACTTGCCGATCTTGTGCAAGGTCTTTCCGATTTCGGCCTATCGTTTCATTTCGCAAAAGGTGGGGGTAGGGCTACTGGTAAGAGGCCTGGTTGGTGGAGTAAGTAGGTAAGCGGGCTTGTCTCCATGTTTGGTTTTGCATTTAGGTGAACAGGTTTAATTAAATTAGTATAGTTTTACTGTTGGCTCGGACTTCATTTTTGACAATGAGGGATTTTTGAAAGGCCATGCAAGACTTATGAGCTAAATAAAGGCGAACCATAAAGCGGAAATCATAGTAGATGCTGGTGAGAATATGTCGCGTATCAATCAGGTTGAAGATGGTCTCCGGCAAATCGAAGCTGGCAAGTTTCAGAAACTTGCGACCGAATACCTCTATAAAGAATATGGACTCAAACACATTAGCGCTTATGGTTCGCAAGCTGGCACCGATAAAACAATAATCGGTATTCCCGATGCGTTTAGCTGCGAAAATGATGGATTCGTTTTGATAGCTTATACCACCAACCAAACCGACACTGTTAATAAGATTAAAGGCGACATAGGGGACTGCCTGACTAAGGCTAGCGTCCCTGATCATGAAATTCAGAAGATCTTTTGCTGCCATACCAATTTCAGGTTGAATCCGAAGGATTATCGCGAGTTGCAAGCGCTTGATGAGCGGATTGAGGTGGTTCCTCCCTCGCAAATGGCCCTTGACCTCGTTGGAAAATACCCTGTATTGGCGCATGAGTACTTCGACACGGCGCTTGGTTCTGGCGCTTTCAAAACATGCGATGAATACCTTGAAGCCCAAAAACAGAGCCGGTATTCAACTGATCAATCGCGCAACATCATGTATCGTGATTGCGAAATTGAGAATCTTGTTGGCCGCTTGGTCAATGGGGCGCGAGCGGTGGTCGTTGAAGGTCCCAGTGGATGCGGAAAGACCAAGCTTGCACTTGATGCTTGCAGCCAGTATTGCAAAGAAAGCGGGAAGGATCTTCTGCTTCTGGAGTCTCGAAACGCAAAGCATGCCGATGCTGATATCGGCACCGTAATAAAAGAGGCAGATAATCTAGTCATCATTATTGATGATGCTAATCAGCAAACTGCACTCGATTATCTCCTTGATGTAGTTGCATCCAAGGATGATATCGCGATCGTTGCGACTGTACGCTCTTCTTTTGCCCGAGAGCTTAAAGCAAAGATTGGCCGGCATCTTTCGCCAACTACGCTGAGCCTAGAACCTCTTGATGAAGACAAAATCTTGTCCGTTATTCGCAACGAGTACGGCATTGTTGATTATTTTGCCACAAGGCGCATTGCTTCGATAGCGCATGGAAACCTAAGGCTAGCAATCATGGCCGCAGCTGGATTGGCTGGTGGAGACCCCGGCAGTTTTATGAGTCCTTACGATATGTTGAATGCTTATATTGAGCCACGACTGAAAGACTACTCGCACAGTATGGTAATGGCTCTCGAAGCGTTTGCTGTTTGGGGGGTTTGCGACGTTGTGTCAACCGACGAAGCGTGTTTGTATCTTAGCTCAAAAGGTGTCGATGTTGATGAAGTGCACCAGTATGCAATTGAGTTAAATGATGATGAGGTCGTTGATACGCTAAGTGATGGCCAGGGTGTTCTTGCAATTCGATTTCAAGAGCAGAATCTTAGAGACTATTTGGTTTACAGGGCGTTTATGGTCGATAAAGCGCTTAGTTTGGCTTCATTTATTGTTGATAATATTTTAGACAATCGGAATCGAGTGACGACGGTCTGCGGGGTTCTTCTTGATGTGTTTGCAGACGACAAAGCCATTGAAACGGTTAAGGGGGCGGCGCTTTCGGCGTTAAAGATTGCTGAAGGAAATGACGAACTAACGCAGGCGTTAATGTTTGACTTCCAGGCCTTTTATGGCGCACTTGCTTTGGAGTACGCCAGGAGCGCGATGGAAGCAAAGCCCCCTAGAGACATTTCCAAGGAAATTGGTAGCAGAAATAGCTCTTCGGACGCTTCTGTAGTGCTTCGGATTCTTGCCACAGCTTTACGAAGGCCGCAAGATTCGGAAATTGCAGCAGAACTTATCGTTGAGTGCGTGTCGAGGGGCGGCGAAGCGCCGGACGAGTATAGGTGGTTCTTTTCGCGAAATAATGCATTAACACCGATGTCGCTGGAGGAAGATTTTAGGCAGGAAATCCTGCTTTTAAATTCGCTTAGCGATGCTTATGGAAAAACCAAGGGCGATAATATCGCCAGGTGTCTGTTGATGCTCGTTAAAACATTGCTGCAAGGAAGCGGAGAAACCGCTGCGTTCTTGGGGCCGGCGAGCGTGCAATTCAGTTATTTTCAGGTGCCCTGCTGTGCGCAGAGAGCAAAGCTTGATTATGAATGCTTCAAGGCGCTTCGTCCTATGTTGGATCATGAATGGCTTTCGAAAGAAGTCTGGCATATTTTTAGGCATCATTTTGGGTGGCATGATGACTGTCCCCCCAATTCAGAGCGTATGGAAATGCTTGGACAGGAACTCAGTCTTCTTAGCGATATATTGCTTGATTTTATTGTCGGGACTGGATTGGATGAATATAACTGCTGCGTGCAGTTGAACGAGATTTGCACAAAGGCGGGTGTCCCGCCGATTGATGCTGCAGTGATGTTTGACGATGCCGTTATTGATGCTTGGTCGATATGCTTAGATTCGGCGGAAGTTGAGGGCGCAATTCAGGATTGGCCATTGGAACGGATCGCTTCTGCTTGTGAAGCAATTGCGGCCATTCCGGATGACGGTGATTTGGCTTGGAGTTCTCGCGAGGTAGTTCCAAGAGTAATGAGTTTCTTGGTGGATAGCGGCAACCCGTTTGATCGCTGTTGGCGCGTACTGCGCCGCTATCTGGAAAAAAGTGACGAATGCAGAACCTTGCATTTTCCTCGTGGGCTGTTTGACCAAATCGTTAGCAGCTTTGGTTATCAGCTTGTACGAAATGAGATTGAATCAGCCGCTCTAGACTACGTCAAGACTGCGGCTATTGATATTGTGGATTACATCGGAATCGTTGGCCATTCAGAAGAAGTAGACTGCAATAAGTTATTGGGGATGCTGGATGACGGCGAGCTTCATCTGGATTTTTTGATTGCCTCAAAGGCGGCAGGTTGCAAATACGAATTTTTGTATGAGTATACGACCAGATCGTTGATAAATATCAGTGATCGCTCCTGGCTTATTGAGCGCTATTTTCGTCCCGTATCTGCCGATGATTGGAATTTATGCCTCCAGTCGCTTTCAGCTGCGTTTTTCGAAAAGGAAAAGGAGCTCGCTGATTGGTATGTCCTGTTCTTGCAAGAAAGACATTTTGACTACGATGGTCTCATCGCTTTGTTTCTGTTTGATAGGTGCGAGGACTTCGCATCGGATTTCGTTGCCGCTTTGCATGGGCGCGGGTTGACTCGATGGAGTGATGCTGCGGGGCGAATCGGACATATGTGGGCTGAGGAATATGTCGAGATGCCGGCAATTATGTCTCAGCTTGTAACTTGTTTCTATTCGAATGAAAACATGCGTGGAAATCCCATTGCGGCTTTTTTGCCCATTAGGAGTTTAAAGATTGGGGCTATGCAACAGTGTTGGGACTGGTTGTTCAATTACATTGACGAAATGATTGGCGATGTGGCGAAGATGCAAGATGTGGTTGAGGCTTTTGGTGATGCCGGCGACCCGGAGAGATTAGCTATATTTAGCCATGTTCTGGCAGCCGATGTGGATGGCAATTTGATCCGTAATATCTGGCTTGGTCGAACTTCTATGAGTGGCTCAATTGGCGAGGGGTTTTCGCAGGCTTATCGCTGCGAGGCAAGCTTCCTTCGTCAGCTATCCGCATCTCTTCCAAAGAAAACAGCGTATCTTTCGCATAGAGCATGGCTGGAGCAATGTGCTGAACATGAGGAGGATATGGCGAATGAGGAGCTATGGAAAGGATTCCATGAAGTGTAGAGCAGGCGGCAATCGAATCGCTGCCGCGTCGGCTGCTTATGCATGATGGAGGCGCCCATGGGAGAAACAATCATCGTCAATGGCGAAATCGCCCAAGCCATCCATGACCTTTACGCGATTGTCGGCAGGCTCGAGGCCCTGTATCCCGGCAGGCGGTTCACCCCGGACGGTCATATGGTTGGCAGTCTCGGCGAGGCCGTCGCCGCCGAGCGATACGGGATCGACCTTTTCGAGCCCAGCCATCCCGTCCATGACGGGCGGGCCCCCGATGGCAGGCTCGTGCAGATCAAGGCCACGCAAAGCGTCAAGGTCGGCATCAACGAGGAGCCCGACTACATGATCGTCCTGCGCATGGGGCGGGACGGCTCGTTCGAGGAAGTGTACAACGGCCCGGGAGGGACGGTCTGGAACGCCGCCGGCAAGATGCTGAAGACCGGGCAAAGGCCGATCTCGCTCTCGAAGCTGAGGAAGCTCAACATCGAAGTGCCGCCGGGGGAGAGGATTCCCGCGGTGGTTTAGGGGTGGGGCGTATCTGAAAACCCCCATTACTGTCCCGAAATCGGTACTCTCACCCGGTTGCAAGTGTGCGATGATCGTCGCGTATGTTGCAGGCGAAAACACGCAGGAGGAAATCATGGCGGACGGAATCTGGACGATGCACGACGACGGCAGCTTCGAGCTGCAGGAGCCCTACAAGACGTGGCTCGCGGAGGCCAAGGTCGCGTCGTCGCAGGCCTGGATGGACGGCCTGGTCGGCTACCTGGAGCCGAAATGCCCCTACACCGCGCAGCAACTCGCCGACGAGCTGATCAGGCGCAACGAGCAGCGCGACGGCGCGAAGACGCTCGTGTTCGAGGAGTTCGTCCTCGAGGCGCTCTCCGGGGACCTGTGAGGAAGGGCGGAACGGTGGACGGGAAACGAACGGGCGAGGGCCTTGCAGCGGCGCTTTACGCCCTCGTGATGCTGCTGTTGCTGCCGGTTGCGATCCTGCTCGACCTCGCGAAGAAGAGCGGCTGACGAGAGCCAGCAGCCGAGGAGCTTGCAAGAGGCTTCGGCTATTTAATGATTTCTAAAAAGCTGCTTTTGGCTATGCTTGAACACAAACAAATGTACGTTATAATGGATGCCGATATAGGTATCGATTGAGGGGGTTGTTGGCATGAGCGAGAGCATCGTGTTGTTTGAGTCCCAAGATGGCGAGGTTAACTTGCCCGTGAAGCTTGATTCGTCTGCTGGGGAGGTTTGGCTTTCGCGTAAGCATCTTGCAGAACTGTACGGACGAGATGTAAAGACGATTGGCAAGCACGTTAATAATGCGTTGCAAGAAGAGTTGGTTGGAGCCGAAAATCGAGTTGTCGCAAATTTTGCGACAACTGCTGCTGATGGAAAGAGCTATCAGGTCGCGCATTACGGTCTCGATATGATTCTTTCCGTCGGCTATCGCGTGAAGTCTCAGCGTGGCGTCGAGTTCCGCCGCTGGGCTACGCAAGTGTTGCGTCGCTACATTATCGACGGCCATGCGGAAAACGCCAAACGCTTGGAGCAGCTCGGGCAGGTTGCGCACATCATGGTCCGCATTCCCGAAAGTCTGGAGACGCGCCAGGTTCTCGACATCGTGCAGAGCTACACGACAGCGCTCGATTTGCTCGACGACTACGACCACCAGCGCCTTGTCGCGCCGAAGGGCCAGGCTGCCACTTATGTGTTGGAATACGAGGAGTGCCGACGGGTTATCGACGACATGCGCTTCGGGAACGAGAGTGATTTGTTCGGCGCGGAGAAAGACGATTCGTTCAAGGGCTCCATTGGCAACATCTACCAGAGCTTCGACGGGCGAGAGATATATCCCAGCTTGCAGGAGAAGGCTGCTAACCTGTTGTATTTCGTGGTGAAGAACCATTCGTTCCTCGATGGCAACAAACGCATTGCCGCTACGATGTTCCTTTATTTCCTCGATCGAAACGGCGTCCTTTTCACCGACGACGGGGGCAAGTGCGTTGACGATGGCATGCTCGTGGCGATAACGATCATGATTGCCGAATCCAAGCCGGAAGAAAAAGACGCGATGGTTGCGCTCGTGATGAACTTTCTGGCGCTTGGCAAACGGTAGTGTTCGAGGAGTTCGTGCTCGAGGCGATTTCCGGTGACTTGTGAGGAAGGGGCGGGACGATGGGAGGGCCGCTCCGCAAAACGAAGGCGCCCGCGGTTGCGAGCGCCTTCGCCGTTCATCTCCCGTTGCCAAGCGCGTTTCTGCCTGGCGCGGTTATACTTCGCGTCGCCGTGGGCGCCGGTGCCGCACGCGTGCGCGTTGAACTTCGGCATCCGGTCGAGCGTGGCCTCCTCGGCCGTGCGGTGCCACACCGGCCCGCTTTTGGGAACGCGATTCTTTCTTTTGGACATGCCCTTCACCTCCTTTCGCGAGAAGGCAATTTTAGCGCATCGCCCGCCGTTCCTGCGCCAGCTCGGCGATCGCGTCGGCCGTTTGCGCTTGTTGCTCCTCGCGCGTGATCGTTGCGGTGCCGTCGCCGGCCTGCTCGCCGTAATTGCCGAACTGGCCGTGGTTGCCGCCGGCGATCTCCTCGTCGCGTGCATCGGAAGGCAGCTGGGAAAATGCCGCCGCTCGTTTGTCGCGGTTCAAAACCTCGTCGTTGCTGCCGTAAAGCGACAACACCTCGCCGTCAAATCCCGAAAGGTCGTCGTTGGGGTAAGACGCAAGGAACACGAGCGCATCGAACGCGCCAGCATGCTGCGCCGCAAACGATGCGCCCGCAACGCCGCCCATCGAGTGCCCGCCGACCATCCACGTGTCGACATCCGGGAACTGCTCCATAACGCCGTTCGCCGCGTTGACGTCGAGCAGCGCCAGGTTGAACAGCGGCCGCACGAGCACGCAGAGCACGCCGCGCTCGGCGCACTGCTCCATCAATGGCGCATATGCCTCAGGCTGCACCTTCGCGCCGGGGTAAAACACGAGCCCCGCCACGGGCTCGCCCGGCACGAACGCGACCGCGCCACCAGACAGCTCGCGCACAACCACGCCGTTCGCGTCGCCATCGGCATCGGCCATGACCGCGCTCGCCACGTCATCGGCGCGGTAGTAATCGTTGACATACCACGCGCCCGCGCCGAACAGCACGACGACCACGGCAAGCACCGCGATCGCCGCGCGTTTCACCCAACGTGAAGTCATTTTGCCCTCCAAACCGCTCAAAACTCCGCGGCCCCGAACGCGCGCATGCGCATCTGGCCGCCGTCTGCTGTCGTCCGCACAAACGTCAGCGTCATCCCTTTTGGGAATCGGTGAATTCGCACATGTGGAGTCTCCTTCATTTGCTGCTCTCATGTCGCCATCCTATCAAATCGAAACGCCGCGCGTGTTACCATGTTCGCCATGATTTTGCAGCTTGAACAGATTTCAAAGTCCTATGGCGGGCGCGTGTTGTTTTCGGGTGTCAACTTGCGGCTCGAGGAATATGACCGCCTGGCGCTCGTCGGGCCCAACGGCGCGGGCAAGACCACGCTTCTGCGCGTCATCTCGGGCGAGGAAGGTGCCGACGAGGGGCGCGTGGCGCTCGCAAAGGGTGCATCGATCGGCTACCTCGAGCAGGAAGCCATCGAGATGGGCGACAACCCCGTGTTCGAGGAAGTGCTTTCCGCTCAAACCGAGATTATCGAGGCTGAGCGTCGCCTGAAGAAGCTCGAGCGCGAGCTCGGCGCGAACCCGACCGGGGCGCAGCTTGCCGCCGCCGGCCGCGCGCGCGACGCCTACGAGAACCTCGGCGGCTACACGATCGAGTCGAAAGTGCGCGCTGTCCTGTTCGGCCTCGGCTTCGGCGAGGCCGACATGGCGCGCCACACGACCGAGTTCTCCGGCGGCTGGCAGATGCGCCTCGCGCTCGCGAAGCTGCTCGTGCGCAACCCGGAAGTGCTGCTGCTCGACGAGCCGACCAACCACCTCGACCTCGAGAGCGTGCGCTGGCTCGAAAGCTTCTTGCGCTCCTATTCCGGCACGGTCATCGTCGTCAGCCACGACCGCGCGTTCATGGACAACATGGTCGACCGCGTCGCCGAGATCGACAACGGCCAGGTCATCCTTTACAAAGGCAACTACTCGGCCTATCTCAAGGCGCGCGAGCTGCGCCGTGAGCAGCTGCTCGCCGAGCACAAGCAGCAACTCGAGGAGATCGCGCGCCTTGAAGCGTTCGTCGAGAAATTCAGATATAAAGCGACGAAGGCCCGCCAGGCGCAGGACCGCGAGAAGAAGCTCGAGCGCCTGCGCGAGAATCTCGTCACGATTCCCGAAGAGCGCAAGACGGTGCATTTCAACTTCAACCAGCCGCCCCGCACAGGCGACGAGGTCGTGCGCGCCGTCGGCCTGCGCAAGGCCTATGGCGACAACGTCGTCTATGACGGCGCCGATTTCCACCTCTACCGCGGCGACAAGGTCGCGCTCGTCGGGCCCAACGGTGCGGGCAAGTCGACGCTGCTCAAGATGGTTGCCGGCGCGCTCGCGCCCGACGCGGGCGAGGTCGAATATGGCGTGCATGTGACCAAGACCTACTACGCGCAGCATCAGCTCGAGGAGCTGAACTCGGGCAACACCGTTTTCGAGGAGCTCGACCGCGTCGCTCCCGGCTGGACGATCGCGCAGGTGCGCTCGCTGCTCGGTGCGTTCCTCTTCAAGGGCGACGACGTCGACAAGAAGGTGAGTGTGCTCTCCGGCGGCGAGAAGAGCCGCCTCGCGCTCGCGAAGATGCTCGTAGCGCCGACGCCGCTGCTTTGTCTCGACGAGCCGACGAACCACCTCGACATCTCGAGCGCCGATGTGCTCGAGCAGGCGCTGCGCCATTTCGACGGCACTATCCTGCTCATCACGCACGACCGTCACCTCATCCGCAGTGTTGCGAACCGTATCGTCGAGGTGAAGCCGGGCAAGCTGACCGACTACGCAGGCGACTACGACTACTACCTCTATAAAACGGGCCAGGTCGATGAAGACCGCAGCGTCGTCGACGAGTCCAAGGCCGCAGGCGGCGGCAAGTCGGGCACGCTCGCGAACAACTCCGAGGCCACGTCGAGCGTCACCGTGCGCAACCACCGCAAGGAGAAAAGTTCGGGCGGGGGAGCGGCTCCGCTCACGGCTGCTCGCGGCTCGGCGCCGAAGTCGAAGGAGCAGAAGCGTCGCGAGGCTGAAGCCCGCAACCGTGCCTATGCCGCCCAGAAGCATGTCCGCAAGCGCATCGCCGATCTTGACAAGCAGCTCGAGCGCGATCACGCCCGCATGGAGGAAGTGCTCGCCCTGCTCGCCGACCCTGATTTCTACACGCGCGAGGAGGGCACGAGCGATGTGATCTCCGAGCACGCCGAGCTCAAGAAGCGCATTGCCGCCGCTGAGGAAGAATGGATCGAGCTCAACGAAGAGCTCGAAGCCGAGATTGCCAAGCAGGCCGAAGCCAATGCTTAACGTCGTTCTCATCGAGCCCGAAATCCCGCAGAACACGGGCAACATCGCGCGAACGTGCGCGTGCACGGGCGCAGTGCTGCATCTCGTTGAGCCGATGGGCTTTCGCCTGACCGAGCGCAACTTGAAGCGTTCGGGCTGCGACTATTGGGACAAGGTCGAGGTCATCCGCTGGTCGTGTGTCGAGGAATTCCTCGAAGCGCACGCAGGCGACGAGCTGCACCTGTTCACCGGCCAGGCGACTCGCCTGCACACCGAGGCCGCCTATGGCGACGACGCGTTCCTCCTGTTCGGCCGCGAGAGCGCCGGCATCGACCCCGCGATCCTCGACCGTTTCGCCGATCGCTGCGTGCGCATCCCCATGCGCGACGGGCTGCGCTCCCTGAACCTCTCGAACGCCGTTGCCGTCGCCGTCTACGAAGCTTCGCGTCAGCGAGCTTTCGACGGCCTCTCCTGAGCATTTGGGTATAATGAGCCGTGCATTATCCGCAATGAAAGGAATTCGATAATGAACATCGTGCTTTTGGGCGCTCCGGGCGCCGGCAAGGGGACTCAAGCCGCCAAGCTCGTCGAAGAGTTCAAGACGCCGCACATTTCCACGGGCGACATGCTGCGCGCGGCCGTTGCCGCCGGCACGCCGCTCGGCCAGAAGGCCAAGACCTACATGGACGCAGGCGAGCTCGTGCCCGACGAGGTCATCATCGGCCTGGTCATCGACCGCCTGCAGGAGCCCGACACCGATGCGGGCTTCATCCTCGACGGCTTTCCGCGCACGTCGGCCCAGGCCGTCGCGCTCGACGCAGAGCTCGGCAAGCTGGAGCGCCCGCTCGACGCGGCGCTGCTCGTCGACGTCGATGCCGAAGTCATCATCAAGCGCCTGACGTCGCGCCGCATGTGCAAGGAGTGCGGCTATATCGGCAGCGTCGCCGACGCGAGCTGCCCGAAGTGCGGTGGCGAGATGTATCAGCGCGACGACGACAACGAGGCAACGGTGCGCAACCGTCTCGATGTCTACGAGAAGTCGACGAGCCCGCTCATCGACTACTACCGCGGCAGCGAGTTACTCATCACGATCGACGGTGACCGCGACCCGAACGAGGTCTACGCCGACGTCAAGCAGGCCCTCAACCTCTAAGTTTCAAGCGGAGGGAACATGCTCGAGCAATGGAGCTCGCTTATGCAATCCCACGATGGCGCGGTGAAGCGCGCCATCATCGGTGCGGCGATCATCTTCGTGGTCGCCGCATTGCTTGAGACGTTCCTTTTTAACGTCAACTATTTCCGCACGGCGGGCTATCAGGAGCTAAATCTCAACGACCAGCTCGGCCTCGTTGAGGACCAGCAAGGGTATTACCGCCTCACCGAGCATCGCCACTCAATCGAGTTCCACGATCTCGATACCGAGGTGCACAACATTCATTTCGACCTCGTCGACAGCCAGCAAGCGCAGTTGCTCACGTTCCGCATTCAGTTCACCGACGAGGCGCACCAGACTTATTTCACGACGACTGAATATACCATGGGCGTGCCCGACGTCGATGTGTCGACAGCTTCATGGGAAAGTGAATACATCCACCTCAGCCCGTCGGGAAAGGTGGGCAACCTGCTGATCGAGCTCGTGAGCGACGATGTGCAATATCCGGTCAAGGTTGCTGGCGTTTCCATAAATGCACCCGAGCCGTTCTCGTTCAACACGGCGCGTTTCGCCATTGCGTTTCTCGTGCTTTACCTGGTCTTCCTCTTCCGCCCGCGCTCGCGGATCTATCGCATCGGCATCGTGGAAGAGCCCGTGTTCACCAAGCGCGTCATCATCGCCGCGGTCGTCGTCGAGATTTACCTCGTCTCGTCGTTCCTGCTGCTCGGCTCGAACCTCGTGGGAGTGGCTTCGAAGACCTATAACTACGGCGCGTGGGACCAGTCGTCGATCGTCAACACTTATGACGCGGGCGGCGACAATGCGCAGCAATATGCGCTGCTCGCTCGTTCCATGGCCGAAGGGCATCTCTACCTCGACGTCGAGCCGCCGGAGTGGCTCACTCAGATGGACGACCCCTACGACAAGGGCGCGCGCGACGAGCTCGAGAAGGCGACGGGGGAGGCCTACCTGTTCGACACGGCTTACTATGACGGTCGCTATTACGTCTATTTCGGCGTCGTGCCCGAAGTGCTGTTCTACCTGCCGTTCTACCTCGTGACCGGTTCCGATTTCCCGACGGCAATCGGCGTGCTCATCGCGATGATCGCATTCATGCTGGGCTGCACGGCGCTGCTCGACCGGTTCGCGCGCTATCACTTCAAGCACGTGAGCTTGGGGTTGTTCCTGCTGTTGCAGATTCCGCTCGTCATGTGCGCGGGCACGCTCTACCTCGTGAAGTTCCCGACGTTCTCCTCGTTGCCAGTAATGTGCGGCCTCGCGTTTTCGGTGTGGGGGCTCTACCTCTGGATGCGCGGCCGTGCGAGCGAGCGCCCGTGCGGGTGGTTCCTCGTGGGCTCTTTGTGCATGGCGCTCGTCGTGGGGTGTCGTCCGCAGATGCTCTTCCTTTCGCTTCTCGCGTTCCCGCTGTTCTGGCGGCGCTACATCACGAAACGGCACCTGTTCACGGCGGCTGGCGCGCGCGAGTTCGCATGCCTGATCGCGCCCTACGTCATCGTCGCGGCCGGTCTCATGGGCTACAACTACGCTCGCTTCGGTTCGCTCACCGACTTCGGCGCGAACTACAACCTCACGGTGCATGACATGCCCAAGCGCGGGCTTTCGGCCGGGCGAATCTTGCCCGCGCTGTTCGCCTACTTCATTCAGCCACCGACCGTCGACGGCACGTTCCCGTTCTTGCTCCCGGCCGTGTTCGACACGACGTTCATGGGGCAAACGGTGCGCGAGGTCACGTTCGGCGGCATTTTCGCGTGCCTGCCGATCCTCTGGCTCATCCCGTTTGCACCGCCGTTCCTGAAGATGCGCTTCGAGCAACGCTCGACGAACACGGTGGCCGGCGTCATTCTCGTCCTGCTCGCGAGCGGCGTGTTCGTCGCGCTGTTCGATGCCGAGCTCGCGGGCATCCTGCAGCGCTACTATGCAGATTTCAGCTTCATGTTCCTCGTTGCGGCCGTGCTTCTCGCGTTCATCGCCAACGAGAACCTGCCGCCTGACTTCCAGCCCACGCGCATTTTCCACACGACGCTGTCAGTGCTCGTCGCCTTCTCGCTTGCCTACGTCGTCATGCTTTGCTTCGTCCCCGAGACCGGCTGGTACTCCGACGTCTACGACTGGGCCTACCAATCCATAGTCGAGGCCTTCGAGTTCTGGACGTAGGGGCCGGCTATTGCCGGCCCGGGCGGGCAATGGCCCGCCCCTACGGAATTGGTGGCGTTTCTACCATTCAGCTGCCTATTTGCGCCGTTTCCCCGCTCGCCTGACCGTGACCGGCTCGTCGCTTGCGTGCTGGTAACATTTATCCATGACTATTTTCAGAGCTTCTTAAGAAGAGAGAGGGATTATGGCCAGGTCATTCAAATCCATGGACGGCAACAACGCTGCGGCGCACGTCTCCTATGCGTTCACCGAGGTGGCGGGCATCTATCCGATCACGCCGTCTTCGCCGATGGCGGACTATGTCGACCAGTGGTCGGCTCAAGGTCGCAAGAACATCTTCGGCACTACGGTCAAGGTCTGCGAGATGCAGTCGGAAGGCGGCGCGGCTGGCACCGTGCATGGCTCGCTCGACGCCGGTGCGCTGACCAGCACCTACACGGCTTCCCAAGGCCTGCTGCTCATGATCCCGAACATGTACAAAATCGCCGCCGAGCGCCTTCCGTCCGTGTTCCACGTGTCGGCGCGCACCGTTTCGACGCACGCGCTCAACATTTTCGGCGACCATTCCGACGTCATGGCGTGTCGCCAGACCGGTTTTGCGATGCTCGCCGAAGGCAACGTGCAGGAGGTCATGGACCTTTCAGCCGTCGCGCACCTCGCCGCCATCAAGGGTGGCATGCCGTTCCTCAACTTCTTCGACGGCTTCCGCACCTCGCACGAGATCCAGAAGATCGCCGTGTGGGACTACGAAGACCTCGCCGAGCTCTGCGATATGGACGCCGTGAAAGCGTTCCGCGACCACGCGCTCAACCCCGAGCATCCGGTCATGCGCGGCAGCCACGAGAACGGCGACATCTTCTTCCAGCATCGCGAAGCGTGCAATGGTGCCTACGACGAGCTGCCGGCCATCGTCGAGGACTACATGAACAAGGTCAACGCCAAGATCGGCACTGACTACAAGCTGTTCAACTACTACGGCGCGCCTGACGCCGACCGCGTCATCGTCGCGATGGGCTCGTTCTGCGATGTGTGCGAGGAAGTCATCGACTACCTCAACGCCCACGGCGAGAAGGTCGGCCTTGTGAAGGTGCGCCTCTATCGCCCGTTCGTTTCCAGCAAGTTCGTCGAGGCGCTGCCGGCGACGTGCAAGAAGGTCGCCGTGCTCGACCGCACGAAGGAGCCGGGCTCGGGCGGCGAACCGCTTTATCTCGACGTCGTGAACGCGCTCATGAAGGAAGGCCGCACCGACCTCTATGTCTGCGGCGGTCGCTATGGCCTTGGCAGCAAGGACACGCCGCCGGCGAGCGCTTTCGCGGTCTATGAAGAGCTCAAGAAAGACACGCCGAAGCGCGAGTTCACGATCGGAATCGTCGACGACGTCACGAACCTTTCGTTGCCGGAAGACCCGAACAGCCCGAACACGGCTGCCGAAGGCACCATCGAGTGTAAGTTCTGGGGCCTCGGCGGCGACGGCACGGTCGGCGCGAACAAGAACTCGATCAAGATCATCGGCGACCACACCGACAAATACGTCCAGGCCTACTTCCAATATGACTCGAAGAAGACGGGCGGCGTCACCGTGTCGCACTTGCGTTTCGGCGACCAGCCGATCCGCGCGCCCTACTATGTCAACAAGGCCGACTTCGTCGCGTGCCACAACCCGTCCTACATCACGAAGGGCTTCCGCATCGTGCAGGACGTCAAGCCGGGCGGCGCGTTCCTCATCAATTGCCAGTGGAACCTCGAGGAACTCGAGCATCATCTGAATGCCGAGGCGAAGCGCTACATCGCCGAAAACGACATCAAGCTCTACCTGATCAACGCCATCGACTTGGCGGTGCAGGTCGGCATGGGCAAGCGCACGAACACGATTCTGCAGTCCGCGTTCTTCACGCTGTCGGGCGTGCTGCCCCAGGAAGAGGCTATTCAATACATGAAGGACGCCGCCACGAAGTCCTACATGAAAAAAGGCCAGGAAATCGTCGACGCGAACCACAAGGCGATTGACGCCGGCGCGACTGCGTTCGAAAAAGTCGAAGTCCCGGCGAGCTGGAAAGATGCTGTCGACGACGCGCCCGCGCGCAAGCTCGAGGGTCGCCCCGAGCTCGTCAAGCAGGTCGAGACCATCATGGAACCGGTCGGTCGCATGGACGGCGACCGCCTGCCCGTGTCCGTGTTCGTCGACTACGCCGACGGCCAGTTCGAACAGGGCGCGAGTGCCTATGAAAAGCGCGGCGTTGCCGTGACCGTGCCCGTGTGGGATCCGCAAGAGTGCATCCAGTGCAACCAGTGCGCGTTCGTTTGCCCACATGCGACGCTTCGCCCGTTCGCGCTGACGGCCGAGGAGGCCGCCGCCGCGCCTGAGCAGATCAAGCTGCTCGACGGCAAGCAGAAGCTCGATGGCTTGAAATACACCATGACCGTCTCTCCGCTCGATTGCATGGGCTGCGGCGTGTGCATCGGCCAGTGCCCGAAGGGCGCGCTCAAGATGGTGCCGACCGAAGGCGAGCTGCCGCAGCAGGAAGTCTTCGACTACTGCGTTGAGAAGGTCTCCGACAAGCCTGAACTTCACGGCAAAACGGTCAAAGACTCCCAGTTCAAGAAGCCGTTGCTCGAGTTCTCCGGTTCGTGCGCCGGTTGCGCTGAGACGTCTTATGCCCGTCTCGTCTCGCAGCTGTTCGGCGATCGGATGTACATCGCCAACGCCACTGGCTGCTCCTCGATTTGGGGCGGTCCGGCGGCGACTTCGCCCTACACGGTCGACAAGAACGGCCACGGTCCCGCCTGGTCGAACTCCCTGTTCGAGGATAACGCGGAGCACGGCCTCGGCCTCCTGCTCGGTCACGAGGCGGTGCGCAACAAGGCGCTGTCCGACACGCTCGAGCTCATTGCCGACGAAGTGTCGCCTGCGGTGACGGCCGCGGCGGTCGAGTGGGTGAAGACGCGCAACGACGGCGAAGCGTCCAAGGAGACGGCTGCTGCGTTCGTCGCCGAGCTCGAGAAGATTGCCGACAACCCGCTCGCAGCATCGATTCTCGAGAACAAGAGCTACCTCACGAAGAAGTCTGTCTGGATCTTCGGCGGCGACGGCTGGGCCTATGACATCGGCTACGGCGGCGTCGACCACGTGCTCGCATCCGGCGAGGACGTCAACATCTTCGTGTTCGACACCGAGGTCTATTCAAACACGGGCGGCCAGGCGTCGAAGGCGTCCAACATCGGCCAGGTTGCTCAGTTCGCGGCCGCCGGCAAGGAAATCAAGAAGAAGTCGCTCGCCGAGATCGCGATGGCCTATGGCTATGTCTACGTCGCGCAGGTCGCGATGGGCGCGAACCCCAATCAGACGATGAAGGCCATCACGGAGGCCGAGGCCTATCCGGGCCCCTCGCTCATCATCGGCTACAGCCCCTGTGAGATGCATGCGATCAAGGGCGGCATGGTGAACTGCCAGGCTGAGATGAAGCGCGCGGTCGAGTGCGGCTACTGGAACCTCTATCGCTTCAACCCGGCTGCCGAGCCCGGCAAGAAATTCACGCTCGATAGCAAGGAGCCGAAGGGCGGCTACCAGGAGTTCCTCATGAACGAGGCGCGCTACAATCGCCTGACCCGCGAGTTCCCCGAGCGCGCGAAGGAGCTCTTCGCCCGCAACGAGGCCGCCGCGATCGAGCGCTACCAGCACCTCCTCAAGCTCAAGGACCTCTACGCCGAAGCGTAAAGCCCCGCACGCATCATTCCAGCAAGGGCCCGGCATCGCCGGGCCCTTTTGCATGCAGCGGGACAACGGGGACGTAGCCCGTTGTCCACCCCCGCGGGACAACGCTCCCCCTTAGCCCGTCGCCCCGCTTTGAATGCTTCGTTCCGGATACAACCAGGTTAAGGGAGCGCAACGGTTCCCCGATGTCACGCCTTTTCGCCCCCAAAGCGCCTACCATGAGCGAACAGCTGCAAGCCAGTTTCGCGGAAAGGGAGGCGCATTATGAACGCAACAATGAATGGATCCACGAAAACAGGCGGAATCATCGCATGCTGGGCTGCGCTCGTGGCGACAATCGTCTGCAATGGCCTGTTCGAAGCGCTCCGCCTCGGAGGCGTGACGTCGTCTGAGGTCTCGAATCAGGTGTTCGCGTGGTTCACGCCGGCAGGCTACGTGTTCTCCATCTGGGGCGTTATCTACGCGGCGCTCGTTGCCTGGATGATTGCCGAGACGATGCGCGCCCGCAAGGGAAGCGCCCTTTCGATGCGCCAAGCGGCTCTTTTCTTGGCAAGCTGCGCGCTTAACGTGGGCTGGCTTGCGGCATTTCATTTCCAGCAAATCGCTCTTGCGCTCGTTTTGCTCATAGTTCTTTGGGTTGACCTCGGCTTCCTTTACGTGAGCCTGCGCGACGACGGAACGCGCACGCGGCTTAACCTGGCCCCATTCTCGATCTACTTCGCCTGGTCAACCGTGGCCATGATCGCCAACGCGACCCATCTCGCCACGCGTCTTGTGTCGGCGCCTCCCATCATCGACCAGGTTTCGACTATCGTGCTGACGGGCGCCGTGCTCGCCGTCGCGTTCCTGGCCGTTCGTAACAGCCGCGACTACGTCTTTCCGCTCGTCATCCTCTGGGCGACGGTGGGTGTCGGCGTGCATGTGGCTGCCGTTGATCCGGCCGTCTCGACGGCGGTGTTCATCCTCTCCGCCGTAGGAGCGCTTGCAACCTATTTGCCCACCGTGTTTTCCGCGACCGCCCCGGTCATGCCGAGCGATTGATGAACGAGCCGGGATGGATTGTCGGTTCTGATTTGATTCGTCACGTCAGAACTCGACGAACGCGTAATGAATCTCGCGCTCTAAGCGGGCGCGAGTTTCCTCTATCTTGTCGCGTTTGAGCTCGCATTCCCAAATCTCGATGACGCGCCAGCCGGCGGCTTCAAGCTCGGCGCGCACCCGCGCGTCGCGTTCCTTGTTGCGGCGGAATTTCTCGTCCCAATAATCGGTGTGGGTGCCTGGTTTGCTTGCATATTTGCAGCCTTCGTGCGCATGCCAGAAGCATCCCATCACGAACACGGCCGTCTTGCGTCCGGGATAGGCGATGTCGGGATGCCCCGGTGCTTTCTTCCAGTCGAGGCGATAGCCCGGATAGCCGAGCTCACGCAGCATTTTCCGCACGATGAGCTCCGGTTTCGTGTCACGCCGCTTGTTGCCCTGCATCGACTTGCGCACAGCCTCGCTCGAGGCTGCCGGCGCTGCTAGTTTCTTTTTCTCGTTCATAGCCGCTTATGGTATTCCATTTATCCAAATCTTCACATTACTCCATCACGCTAAAGTTATAATCGGTTCTTGCATCTGAAAAGGGGAGAAAGAAGAGTCATGATCGATCTGCAATCAGGGGATGCGCTCGTCGTTTTGGCCATCCTGGTTTACTTCATCGTGGTGCTTACAATCGGCTTCATCTACGCGAAGCGCTCCAACTCGTCGACGTCGGAATACTTCCTGGGTGGCCGCAAAGTCGGTCCGTGGTTCACGGCGCTCTCGGCTGAGGCGTCTGACATGTCGGGCTACCTGCTCATGGGCATGCCGGGCCTGGCCTATTTCTGCGGTGCGTCTGACGTTGGCTGGACTGCGATCGGCCTTGCCATCGGCACCTATCTCAACTGGTTGCTTGTTGCGAAGCGCCTGCGCAAATACTCTGTGAAGGCTGGTGACGCCATCACGTTGCCGGGGTTCTACTCGAATCGATTCCACGACACGAAGAACATCATCGGCACCATTGCGGCGCTCATCATCTTGCTGTTCTTCTGTGTCTATTGCGGGAGTTGCTTTGTGACGTGCGGAAAGTTGTTCAACTCGCTGTTCGGCTGGGACTACCGCATCATGATGATTTTCGGCGCGCTCATCGTGTTCCTCTACACGATGGTCGGTGGCTACCTGTCCGTTGTCGCGACCGACTTCGTGCAGGGTTGCCTCATGTTCTTCGCGCTCGTTATCGTGTTCTTCGGTTCGGTCGCGATGGCCGGCGGCGTCGAGAACACGGTTGCGTTCCTGAGCGACATCCCCGGCTATCTCTCGATGACATCCATGGCAACACCGCTTGTCGATGCTGACGGCACGCAGGCGGTCCAGAACGGCCAAGCGCTCTTCGACGTGCCGGCTGAATATGGACTGCTCACAATCATCTCGACGATGAGCTGGGGCCTCGGCTATTTCGGGATGCCGCAAGTGCTCGTGCGCTTCATGGGCATCCGCAGCGAGGAGGAAGTGAAGACGAGCCGCCGCATCGCCATCGTGTGGGTCGTTATCTCGATGTTCGCGGCGGTCATGATCGGCATGATCGGCCGCGCCATCATGCCGACCCAGCTGCTGACGCAGTCGAGCGCCGAGTCCATCTTCATCGTGCTGTCGCAGACCATGCTGCCCGCGTTCTTCTGCGGCCTTGTTGTGTCGGGCATTCTGGCTGCGTCGATGTCTTCGGCGTCGTCTTACTTGCTCATTACGGGCTCGAGCGTGGCCGAGAACATCTTCCGCGGCGTGTTCAAGAAGAACGCGACCGACAACCAGGTTCTCATCGTGAGCCGCATTACTTTGGCGGCGGTGCTGTTGTTCGGCATCTTCGTCGCGTGGGAGGAAGACAGCGTTATCTTCAACGTCGTGTCTTACGCCTGGGCTGGCCTCGGCGCAAGCTTCGGTCCGCTGACCTTGTTCGCGCTCTATTGGCGTCGCACGACGAAGCAGGGCGCGGTCGCCGGCATGGTGACCGGTGCGGCCATGGTGCTCATCTGGCATAATCTGATTAAGCCCCTGGGCGGTGTATTCGGCATTTACGAGCTGCTGCCCGCGTTCATCTGCAGCTGCTTGGCGATTTTCGTCGTCTCGAAGCTGACGAAGGAGCCCGAGCAAGCCGTCCTCGACGAGTTCGACCACTACATGGACGAACCCACCGAGGAGCGCAGCATGGACACGGTGCTTGAAGGCGGGCTTCCTCTATAAGGCATTTCGAGGTTGAGCGAGATAGGAGCGAACATGCCATATGCAGATATGACGCGCGAAGAACTGACGGCCCTCAAGGTTGAGCTCGAAGATGAGCTCGCCCAGTTCAAGGCGAAGAATCTGAAGCTGAATATGGCGCGCGGCAAGCCGGCCGCAGAGCAACTCGATCTTTCGACCGACATGCTGACCCTGCTCAAGTCGTCCGAGGACTGCTTCTCGGAAAACGGCGTCGATTGCCGTAACTATGGCGGGCTCGAGGGCATCGACGAAGCGCGCCGCCTTATGGCCGTGCTGCTCGACGACGATCCGGAGAACGTAATCGTCGGCGGCAATTCGAGTCTCACGTTGATGTATGCGTCGGTCAGTCGCTTCATGGACTTCGGCGCGCGTGGCTCGAAGCCCTGGGAGCAATATGATTCAATCAAGTGGATTTGCCCTGTGCCGGGTTATGACCGTCATTTTCTGATTACGAAAGCGTTCGGCATCGACAACATTCCCGTTCGCATGAACGCGGATGGTCCCGACATGGACGAGGTCGAGCGCATTGCCGCGTCAGACGATCGCGTGAAGGGCATTTGGTGTGTTCCGAAATATTCGAATCCCGGCGGCGTGACCTATTCCGACGAAGTGGTCGAACGCCTCGGCCACTTGAAGTGTGCCGCCCACGACTTCCGCATTTTCTGGGACAACGCTTATGCGGTGCATCATCTTTATGACGAGCCCGAGAACCAAGATCATTTGCTTGACATTGCCGGCCCGTGCCATGATTCTGGCAACCCGAATCGCTATGTTAAGTTCGCCTCGACGAGCAAGGTGACAATCGCTGGTGCTGGTATCGCTGCAATGGCGTCGAGCCCTGACAACGTGGCCGAGTTCAAGCAGCGCATGGGCATCGCCACGATTGGCGGCGACAAGCTCAACCAGCTGCGTCACGCGCGTTTCCTGAAAGACGCTGACGGTATAGCGGCTCACATGAGCAAGCATGCCGCCATCATGCGCCCGAAGTTCGAGCTCGTCGACGCAAAGCTGACGGCTGCGCTTAGCGAAGTGGGGGAGTGCACCTGGTCTAAGCCGCGTGGCGGCTACTTCGTGCTGTTCCGTGCTCCTGAGGGAACGGCCCAGCATATCGTGCGACTTGCCGCTCAAGTGGGCGTCGTGATGACTGAAGCGGGTTCAACTTGGCCGAGTGGCGTTGATCCGTTCGACAGCGAGATCCGCATCGCCCCGTCGCTTCCGCCGCTCGAGGAACTCGATCAAGCACTCGATGTCTTTTGCTGCTGCGTGAAAATCGCCTACATCTCACGTTTGCTCGCGGTTTAGCGGCGGCGGCTCGCGAAGAAGGATTTCAGAAGGGCGGCCGATTCGTCGGCCATTACGCCCGGCGTGACCTCGAACGTGTGGTTCAGGCGCTTGTCATCGTTGATGTGGTAAAGCGACCCCAAGGCACCTGCTTTGGGGTCGCTTGCTCCATACACGCAACGCGAGATGCGTGCCTGCTGCATGAGACCCGCGCACATGAGACATGGTTCAAGCGTGACGTATACGGTGCAATCGCTCAACCGCCAAGCATCAAGCTCACGAGACGCCTGGAGCATTGCTGTGAACTCTGCATGTCCCGCGGGATCTTTTGCCTCTTCGCGTCGATTGCCTGCCCGCGCGATAACGCGCGGTTCCGCTAAAGGACGCCGCGTCCCCCGGTCGATCGGCTCATACACGACGACGGCGCCAATAGGCACCTCGCCACGCTCGCCCGCCGCCCGAGCCTCGTCCAAAGCCATGCGCATGTAGTCTTCGTCTGTCATGGCGACATTATATGCAAATGGCGGGGCAACGGGGTTGGGTTGATTCAATGCGATTTGGTTAGATGTAGTTTAAGGGGTTCACCGCCACGCCGTTCACTTCGACTTGGAAGTGCAGGTGCGAGCCGAACGACTGGCCTGTGTTGCCAACGATCCCGATGTTCTGCCCACGCTCGACGTGGTCTCCAGGTTTGACGAACGTGGCTTCGGAGTGCATGTATTTCGTGACGATCCCGTTGCCGTGCGAGATGACGATCCAGTTGCCGGCTCCGCCGTTATAGCCGCCGCCGTTGGTCGCATACATCACGGTTCCGCTGTCGGCTGCGTAATAAGGCGTTCCGGTTGGCGCCGCCATGTCGAGTCCCTTGTGGAACGAATGGTCGAAAGAGCGATAGCCGAATCCCGACGAACTGGTTGCGGCGGGGCAGGGGTTCGTGAAATAACCCGACCCCATGAGCACGCTCTCGCCGGCCAGGGCGCCATAATTGCCACTTGCAATCGCCTCTTCCTGGCGCTTGCGGGCTTCTTCGGCTTGGCGAGCGGCTTCAGCTGCAAGTTCTTCCTGCTTCTGAAGCTCGTCTGCTTCAGCGCTCAGCTTCGAAGCCTCTTCGCGCAAAGCGGCTTGCGTTTGCTCGATTTGGGACATCGTCTCCTCGGCAGTCGCCATTTCTACTTCGGCTCGTTTTGACTGCTCTTCATACGTCGCTTTCGAGCGCTCCAGGTTCTTCTTCGATTCCCGGGCTGCGTCAAGAAGGGCGGTCCCGCGTTTCGAGATGTCAGCGCATGCGTCCCATGAGGTAATGAAATCGTCGAACGACGTGGTTTGCAGCAACACATCGAGATAGGAATCCGTTCCGCCTTGCTTATACATCCCGACGGCAAACGACGACAGTTCCTCCTGGAGGCTTTCGATGCGCTCCTTTTCCTCTTCAATCTGGCGAGCGGCCTCGTCGCGTTGCGCGACCGCCTCGTCATGAGCCGCTGTGGCGTCTTCATAACGACGTGTCGCTTCGTTCAAGCTTGTTTGCAATGAGTCGATTTGCGTGTAGACCGCATCAGCTTCCGCGCGTTTCTCGGCAGCAGTGACCGCTTCGGCGTCGTTGGGAGCCACGACAACCAGGGTCGTGCCGAGCACAACCGAAATAAGCAACGCCGGGGCTGCTGGAAATAGCCTCTGGTAAAGGTGCATGTTTGGATCCATAACCGCCTGTTCGCGATATGCTGGCAATCTCGGAGTCTAGCCGAGCGAGATGTTCGCTGCGTCAACTCCGATAATGCCATCGGATGCGAAGGCTGAAGCAGCGCCGCTTGGCTCAATGGAGAGCAACGCCATGCCCACAACAACCGCAGCAAGCGCCAATAACAACGAAAACAGGATGTGACCATAGGGAATTCGCGTATTCATTTTTCTTCTCCATTTTTGTTCCGTTTGTTGCAAATTTAAATCAAGTACGCATGGCTAATTTTAGCAGTTACGAAGCATTTGTGCGCATAATATTTTCTCGATAACGGCTTCAATCCGGCATTAATTGCATACAGGCATTTTACCAGGCAAAACGGAGGATTAGTGGAGACACGCCCGGGGGCGTGTAAGCTGTTGACAGCGATTCAGCCGTAGCGTATTATTCTTCTGCTCTCATGCGGGAACGCAAGTGAGCAGGCAGCTTGAAAAGTACACATGAATTTGAGCGAGTCCTAAATGGGCGTGTGCCCGAGTGGTTAAAGGGGACGGGCTGTAAACCCGTTGGCTCTGCCTACCTAGGTTCGAATCCTAGCGCGCCCACCATTTAAACTTGCCCGTGTAGCTCAGTCGGTAGAGCACTTCGTTGGTAACGAAGAGGTCACCGGTTCAAGTCCGGTCGCGGGCTCCACGTGCACTTCCCCTCAAAGGGGATTCACTATTTTGGCGGTGTAGCTCAGTTGGTCAGAGCACACGGTTCATACCCGTGGCGTCACTGGTTCAAATCCAGTCACCGCTACCAGCTCTTTAAGCGTTCTTCAAGGAACGCGCGTAATATATAGGTAGAAAATCGCTCGAAGCGATTTGGAACAGAGGAAGGAAGTTTCCATGTCGAAGGAAAAGTTTGATCGCTCCAAGCCGCATGTAAACATCGGCACCATCGGTCACGTCGACCATGGTAAGACCACGCTTACGGCGGCCATTTCCAAGACGCTGTCCGACAACGACGGCTCTCATGGCACCGCGACGGCTGACTTCACGGCCTTCGAGGACATCGATAAGGCTCCCGAGGAGCGCGAGCGCGGCATCACGATTTCGATTGCTCACATCGAGTACGAGACGGACAAGCGTCACTACGCTCACGTTGACTGCCCGGGCCATGCTGACTACGTCAAGAACATGATCACGGGTGCTGCTCAGATGGACGGCGCCATCCTGGTTATCGCTGCTACCGACGGCCCGATGGCCCAGACCCGCGAGCACATCCTGCTCGCCCGTCAGGTTGGCGTGCCCTACATCGTGGTCTTCCTGAACAAGTGTGACATGGTTGACGACGAAGAGCTCATCGACCTGGTCGAGATGGAGACCCGCGAGCTGCTCGACAAGTACGAGTTCCCCGGCGACGACACGCCGATCATCCGCGGTTCTGCTCTCAAGGCTCTCGAGGGCGACAAGGAGTGGCAGGACAAGGTTTGGGAGCTCCTCGACGCTGTCGACGAGTACATCCCGACGCCGGAGCGCGACACCGACAAGGACTTCCTCATGGCGGTCGAGGACACGATGACCATCACCGGCCGCGGCACCGTTGCTACGGGCCGTGTCGAGCGTGGCGTCCTGCACCTGAACGACCCGCTGGAGATCGTCGGCATCCGCGAGACGCAGGAGACGGTTTGCACGGGCATCGAGATGTTCCGTAAGCTGCTCGACGAGGCTCAGGCCGGCGACAACATCGGCTGCCTGCTTCGCGGCATCAAGCGTGAGGACATCGAGCGCGGCCAGGTTCTCTGCAAGCCGGGTTCCGTGACCCCGCACACCGAGTTCGAGGCTCAGATCTACATTCTGACCAAGGAGGAGGGTGGCCGTCACACCCCGTTCTTCGATGGCTATCGTCCGCAGTTCTACTTCCGCACGACCGACATCACGGGTGTTGCCCACCTGCCGGAGGGCACCGAGATGGTCATGCCGGGCGACAACGTTCTGATTCACGCAGAGCTGATTCACCCGATCGCGATGGAAGAGGGTCTGCGTCTGGCTATCCGCGAGGGTGGCCGCACGGTTGGCTCGGGCCGCGTTACGAAGATCATCAAGTAACAAAGCCTTTCAAGCGAATGAAGCGGAGCCCGCTCCAATCAGCGGGCTCCGTTCATGAATTCATGTGTCTGTATCGTTGCCATCCTGAGAAGTGGCTTTGTCGTCCTGAGGCGTAGCTGAAGGATCTCAGAATAGCGATGACTGCCAAAGACGAAGAATACAAGAGGAGTTTTCATGCGTACGTTGGTCACCTTGGCGTGCACGGACTGCAAGCGCCGTAACTACACGACCAAGAAGAACAAGCAGAACAACCCTGATCGTATCGAGATGAAGAAATATTGCAAGTGGTGCGGTCACCACACTCTTCATCGCGAAACCCGATAAGATAGGGAAGAAGCAAGCGTATAGGCCAGTAGTTCAATTGGTAGAGCGTCGGTCTCCAAAACCGGAAGTTGAGGGTTCGAGTCCTTCCTGGCCTGCCAGCTTGTTTGATCCGAGCAGCTTGTGTTCAATTTGCTAATTTAGCAACTTGAAGTCAGGCTGCTTGTTTGGCGTTAAAAGCAGCAAGTAATTTATCGGAGATTCGAGGTCGAGCATGGCTCATAAGTCGAAAACGCAGCGCGCTAAAGCTGCCGAGCGGAAGCAGAACAAGCAGGATCGTCTGCTCCGTGAAGAGGCGGCAGGCGCTTCCGACAACGTGACCGAGGCCGCGGCATCTGACGCGAAGCCGACGCGCGCCGAGAAGAAGGAAGCCAAGACGCAGGCCAAACAGCAGGCGACCGCGGCTGTCAAGAAGGAAGAGAAGCCCAAGAAGGTTCGCTTCCAATTTCTTCAGGACGTGCGCGCTGAAATGAAGCGCGTGACGTGGCCGAGCCGCACTGATGTTCTGCGTTGGAGCGGTGTCGTTGTGGCTGCGTTGTTGTTCTTCGGCATCTACACGGCGGTGCTCGACAACGTCATCGTCACTCCGGCACTTGTGGCGATCACGAGCTTGGGGGCTTAAGCGATGGCAAAGAAGTGGTATGTCCTGCACACCTATTCTGGTTACGAGAACAAGGTGAAGCAGAATCTCGAGCAGCGCATCGAGTCGATGGGCCTCGAGAACAAGATTTTCAAGATTGAGATTCCCACCGAGAAGGTGACCGAAATCAAGGAAGGCGGCAAGCGCGTCGAGTCCGAGAAAAAGGTCCTTCCTGGTTATGTGTTGGTTCGCATGGAACTCGATCCCGATAGCTGGACAGTTGTGCGTAACACGCCGGGCGTAACTGGTTTCGTCGGAAGCCAGGGGAATCCCGAGGCGCTGACTCGCGAGGAATATAACAAGATCATGGGCGTGGGCAAAGTCCGCGCGGGCGTGCCGAAGAAGGCAACGACCAGTATCGAGGTTGGCCAGACGGTCAAGGTCGTTTCCGGACCGTTCGATGAGTTCGACGGTACGGTCGCCGAGGTCATGCCCGACCAGGGCAAGGTTCGCGTCATGGTGTCGATTTTCGGCCGCGAGACCCCGGTCGAGCTTTCGTTCGATCAGGTGGCGAAGGTGTAAGAGCAATTCAACGCGCACGTGCCCGCGTGGACCGGGGCTTCTCACGAGCGCTGTTCGAGATTATGTTTGTGTAATTGAAAGGACTTACTGAAAATGGCTGATAAGAAGGTTTCCGGTTTCATTAAGCTTCAAATCCCTGCTGGTGGCGCGAACCCCGCTCCTCCGGTTGGTCCGGCTCTTGGCGCCCAGGGCGTCAACATCATGCAGTTCTGCCAGGCGTTCAACGCTCAGACGCAGGACCAGGCCGGCACGATTATCCCGGTTGAGATCACGGTTTACGAGGACAAGTCGTTCGACTTCATCTGCAAGACGCCTCCGGCGGCCGTGCTCATCAAGGAGAAGCTCGGCATCGAGAAGGGTTCCGGCATTCCGCAGCTCCGCGAGGTCGGCACGTTGTCGCTCGATCAGCTCCGCGAGATCGCTGAGCTCAAGATGCCCGACCTGAACGCTAACACGATCGAGGCTGCGATGGAGATCATCGCTGGCACCGCTCGTTCGATGGGCGTGCGCATCGAGGGCCGCGAGATGAAGAAGAAGTACATCCCGAGCCGCAAGCTTGCTGAGCAGCTGCGCGCGATGGGTGAATAACCTAGGTTTGGCAATTACGCGCTAAAGCGCGTTTGCAGGAAGATGGGAGAGTGCCGCGAGGCATTCGCTAACTACCACGAAGGAGTAGGAAAATGGCAAAGAAATCTAAGGCTTATCGTTCTGCGATCGAGAAGATCGGCGACGCGACTTATGCGCCGCTCGAGGCGTTCGAGGTCCTGAAGGACGTCGCGTCTGCGAAGTTCGACGAGACGGTTGAGGTTCACTTCCGCCTCGGCATCGACACCCGCAAGGCTGAGCAGAACCTGCGTGGCACGGTTGCCCTGCCGAACGGCTCGGGCAAGACGGTGCGCGTTGCCGTGTTCGCCGAGGGCGACGCTGCGCGCGCGGCTGAGGAGGCCGGTGCTGACATCGTCGGTTCTGACGACCTGGTTGCCGACATCCAGGCTGGCAAGATTGACTTCGACGCGGCTGTCGCCACGCCGGATCAGATGAGCAAGGTCGGTCGCCTCGGCAAGATTCTCGGCCCCCGCAACCTGATGCCGAACCCCAAGCTCGGCACGGTGACGCCGGATGTCGCTAAGGCTGTCAATGACTTGAAGGGTGGCCGCGTCGAGTATCGCGCCGACCGCTTCGGCATCGCTCATGTCATCATTGGCAAGACGAGCTTCACGGCTGAGCAGCTCGCTCAGAACTACGGCGTCGTCTATGACGAGATCCTCCGTGCCAAGCCGTCGAGCGCCAAGGGCAAGTATGTCAAGTCGATCACCGCGGCTTCCACGATGAGCCCGGGCATCGTCATCGATCCGTCCGTCCAGCGCGAGTATGACGTCAAGGGCCAGGGCGGCTCCGAGGAATAATCGGAAACAATCAGTCAAATAAAAAAAGAAAGGGACCTTCGGGTCCCTTTCTTGTTGTTGTGAGACGCCGGCTGGCGTCATTTTCGTAGGGGCGGGCTATTGCCCGCCCGCCAACTACAGCAGACG
>ERZ808037.658-NODE-658-length-29388-cov-50.447170_pt1 | contig 29388 bp, 23 predicted proteins | sample MGYA00380190_ERZ808037 | MGnify/ENA primary metagenome ERZ808037 (study PRJEB31490, sample SAMN06133399) | mouse gut metagenome | isolation source: J9 | host: mice | place: China: Chengdu | collected 2015-05 ...
TCAGAAAAAGGAGGCGAAACACCGCATCGTCAGCATCGACCGTCCGTACATACGTCCTATCGTCAGAGGCAAGGAGAACAAGCGCGTGGAGTTCGGCGCCAAGGTCAACAACATCCAGATTGACGGAATATCCTTCATCGAACACCATTCCTTCGAAGCCTTCAACGAGGGCGTAAGATTACAGGAGTGCATTGAATATCAACAGGAACTGACAGGCATCGATGTCACCAGAGTCGGCGCTGACACCATCTATGCCAACAATGATAACCGGCGGTACTGTACCGAAAACGGCATAACAACCTGTTTTGTCCGCAAAGGTCCGAAGCCCAAGGATGAAGAGGCTGACATAAGCACAGCCCGGCGAATAATCGGGACACTGCGCTCGACCGCCATGGAGGGCAGCTTCGGCAATCAGAAACAGCACTATGGCGTCGGCCGTATAGCGGCACGCAACTCCCGCAGCGAGACACTGCTGCTCTTTTTCGGCATCCACATGGCAAACGCCGCCATACTTGCCGCACGGCAACTCGCCATAGAAGAAAAGGAGAAGCAGCGCTATAAGCGACGAGCGTGAAAAATCATACCGCGTTTGCTCCTTCGAAACTCTTCGGAGGCGAATCAGTGTGCCCGACAATGTCAGAAATACCCTGCTGCATGCGCTGAGAATTGAGATTTTGCCCACAAATTCAAATCCGCGCCTCCACACGGCAATCACAATCCATTTTCGGATTGTGAAAGCGGGCCTTTAACTGAATATCCCTATTTATCCATGAAGGATTGAAGAAATTCTCCTGGTCGATGCGCCATGCCGCGCCTGCCGACCATATGGGTTTGCCCTGGTATTTGCTGCTTGTGCCATAGAGGTTGGTGCGGTCAGTACGGATGGAGCCGTTGATCATGTAACGGTCATTGAAGGTGTAGGCAATGTTGCCGTAGAAGGATATGAAACGGTTGGTGAGCTCATTGACGCTGGAAAAGTCGTTGGCTGAGATCCATGGGCGTCCGAAGATCGCTCCTGACATTGACTGGATCGCGGACTGGTCGACAACGGTCCATTGCAGCAGGTCGTCGTCATATCCGTAGAGAGTGTTGCTCTCAAACCTTATGCGAGAGTGGCGCATTTCAAAACCGGCTATCGCTGTAAGGTCGTGGATGTCGGCAAATGTCTTGTTGAAGTCAAGCTGGTTGCGGAAATTATATGCGCGCTGATTGTTGGTGAGATGTTCGTAGATATCTCCGTAAGGGAGGTTGTATATGGTGTTTATGCCGTCGGATGATGAGGCGAAATTGTTGATCTTGTTGCGTACCGCGTAAGTCTCTTTTTCACGTATCTGTTTATGCTCGAAATTGCCGAATTCATATTGGAACTGGGATGTGAACCGTAGCCAGTCGGTGATCCGGAAGTTGAGGCGTGCGTAGATGCGTGTGAGCAGGTCACCGTCGGTGATATTGGAGCGGCCAAGCTCGTCCATCGGGTCGATGTCCTCGCTGTAAAGACCGTGCTTGTTGATGGCTTCGAGGCGAGATGAGTCGAGCCTGTCCTCCTGGCTGCTCACTATTGTGGAGCCGTCCTCGTTGTATAAGCTCATATAGGGGGCTATATTGAATCCGGGGGAGGACAATGAATATCCGGCTGTCTGCTTGTTGGAGTAATTGACATAGGCCCCGAGGTCGAGTGATGCCCATTTTGTCATGTTCAGAGAATTGCGCAGAGAGATGTCGACACCTTCATTGAATGAGTGTTTTGAGTTGAGGTTGTCCCTGTGGTAAGCGATTGTGCCGACGAAGCTGTTGCGGTCGTTGGCTGAGGAAACGGACAGGTTGTAACGCTGGGTGGTGGCATCACGCATCTCTATGCCGTCAGCCTCGTCGTAGTATCTGTAGCCCTGGCTGGACCAGTTGTCGAGCATGCTGTCGAGCTGCTGTTGGGTGATGGAGCCTGCATAACGCTGGTATATAGCTTTTTGATGTGGTAGAAGATTGGAGGAATTTTTAAGCATTGTGGAGGCGTAACCTGCGGCTTCCGCATTGTGAAAATTAGGGTTTTGGGCTATCCACTCCCGGGCGGCATCGATCTCATCCTTGGAGCTGGAGCCGTAGGTCCAGTCACGCTTGTAAGGCTTGATTGAGAATGTTGCGGAAGCGGATATGTTGATTTGTCCTTCCTTGGCTTTCTTTGTGGTGATGACTATGACTCCGTTGGCGGCTCGTGCTCCGTAGATTGATGTCGCGGCGGCATCCTTGAGCACTGTTATGCTTTCGATGTCATCGATGTTTATGTCAGGCACAGATTCGGAGAAACCTCCTCCGGCATAGGTGACTTCTGTGCGTTCCACCGGGAATCCGTCAATAACATACAAGGGTGTTGTCACACCTTTCATTGATGTAACTCCTCGTATTCTGCCGTCGGTGTAGCCTGCCACATGCCCTTCGAGCATGTCGTCCACTGATGATATGCGTTGCGCTTCAAGCTGCTTGCGGTCCACTTTGGCGAATGATCCGGTGGCACGCTCTTTGGATATTGTCTGATAGCCTGTGACCACTACTTCGCTGAGGGCTTCGGCGTTTGGGGCAAGCTCGATTTTGTAGTCGTTTTTTCCGGGTGTCAATGCTATCGTCTTTTTATGATAGCCGATGAAGTGGACTTCTATCTCTTTGACATCAGGATGGTTGATGCGCAGAGAGAAATGTCCGTTGATGTCGGTTGCCACCATTGCTTTGGAATCGGTGGCCTGTACCGGGACTTCACTGACAGTGGCTCCGGCAATTGGGTCGCCAAGCTCGTCGAGGACTATACCTGAGATTTCTCGCGTGTTTTGTGCATTTACAGTCATCAGCAATGCAGTGACGGCTAATGAGAGGAGCGAAACGATGCGACGGGATGATAAGTCGGACAGTAGTTTCATGATGTGTGTAATGATTGGTTGATTGGACTGCGGCAAATTAAGTGTTTTTTATTTGAATTCTGACATATAGTTCTGTACAATTACGGCAAAATTGCTGTAATTGTATATACTGAGGTGCAAAAAGTGAATAAAAAGCAGGCAGTGATTAGTGAGGGCTGACGGTATGTTATTTCCGTTTGTTGCTCTGATTACGGAATGAAGCCGGAGTCATGCCGGTGCAGGCGTTGAACTGGGAGTAGAATGTGGTCATGGAATTGAATCCCAGCATGTCGGCGAGGTCCTTGAGAGATGTGGAGTCGGCAGGGTCGGAAAGACGGCGCACAGCTTCTTTGATGCGGAGTGAGTTGATGTAGCGGGTGAAGGTCATTCCGTAACGTTCGTTCACAAGGCGGGATATGTATGTGCGGTTGGTCCCGAGCATGCGTGCGATCTTTTCCTTGGTAATAAGATTGTCGGTGTACACTGCCGGATCGAGCATAAGAGCGTCGAAACGTGCCGTGAGGTCTCTCAGGCGTTCTGCGGAAAGTGGTGTGACGTTTGCTGATGCGTTCTGCTCGGACGCTTCGCTTTCGTATTCATGGGATGTCTCGGATCCGTGGGATGAACTGATGAGCTTTTCTTCAAGATGGCGTATTGTCTCGCGCAGGCGGTTCTCTTCGTGGGCCGATTCGGTAGCCTGTGCCACAATGGCTCTGTAAAGTAGGTTTTTGCGACGGTACATAACGACAGTCGAGGTCAATACTACGAGGATTATCACTACTGCCGCTATGAGAATGTTTACTATGTTCTGTTTCTCGATTAGTTGAATATGTTGCCGCGCGATGTCGTTCTCTGCACGTTCGAGGTCGTATTTGGCGCGCAGTTCTTCTATGGCATCTGTGTTTATCGCGTTGCTTAGGATTGTGCTCTCGCGTTTTGCCTGAGCTTTGAGTATGGCTGCTTTGTCATTGTTGCCGAGCTTGTGGTGTATGTCTGCCATTTTCCCTATGATTTCGGGTCGGGAGATGAACAGGATGCCTTCTACGGTGTTGCTGAGGGCCGAATCAAGAAGTTCCAGGGCTTTGATATGGTCGCCTTTGCCATTGCTTATGTCGGAGAGTGCGGCGTATGCCCTTGCACGGTCGGAATCGATATCGGTAGAGTTGGCTATTACTCTGTGGAAACAGTCCTTTGCGCCGACCATATCTCCCTGATGGTACAGCACATTCCCATAGGTGTTGTAAAGATTGCCGTAGTCGGAGAGCCCTTTTGTGTTGTGTATATATTCTGCTTCGCGGATGTATTTGAGTGCAAGACGGTCGTCGTTGTCGAGCAGATAGAAGTATGACATGACGATGGCTCCGAAGTAGGAGAGATAATCGTCGGATGTGCGGTGACCGTAGTCGTAACATTCCCGGGCGTATCTTAGTCCTGTCGCGTCCTTGCAGATGTAGTACATCAGTGCCACATTGGCGAGCAGCAGCGAATTGAGCCGTTCATCCTCTCCGCGCTTGGCTGCATCGATCCCTTTGAAGAAGTATTTCAATGCACCCTGGTAGTCTCGCTCGATGTTGGTGCTGAGTATTCCCATGCCGTTGTATACTGAAGCAAGACCGGTGTCGTAGTTGACCATATGGCATAGGCTTTCGGCTTTTCTGAGGCATGCATATGCCTTTTGGGCACTGTCGGAGAAGATTGATGCCTGTCCGAGAATGATGTTGCCGTGTATTCGGTAGTATGGGTCGGTGATATGTTGCTCTTCGACAATTTCGAGTATCTTTGTGCCGATTGCTCGTGCTGTCGGAAAGTCCTGTCGGTAGAGGGCGTCGCCACCTTCTCTGATAAGGGAGTCCGCAGGGGTGGTGGGTGAAGATTGAGGATCGGAGGGTTGAGAGGAAGAAATGCCGCAAGCCGCGACCGCTGTGAATAATATGAGTATCCACAGGGTACGGATGGGGTTGTATTTATGATGGAGAGACGTGATGATGGTACAGGTGTGGGATTAGATATGCAGTTTGTGGCCCATGCGCTGCTGCTTGGTGAGCATGTAGCGGCGGTTGTAGGGGTTGACCGGTATTTCCATCGGCACGTTCTCGATGACTTCCAGTCCGAATCCTTCGAGACCTTTGCGCTTGATGGGGTTGTTGGTGATGAGGCGCATCTTCTGAATGTTGAGAAGGCGGAGTATCTGTGCTCCGACGCCGTAGTCGCGCTCGTCAGCCTTATGGCCCAGGTGGAGGTTGGCGTCCACTGTGTCGAGCCCTTCCTCCTGCAGCTTGTAGGCTTTTATCTTGTCCATAAGCCCTATGCCCCTCCCTTCCTGGTTGAGGTATAGAATGGCTCCACGTCCTTCTTTTTCTATCATTTCCATGGCTTTGTGCAGCTGTTCGCCACAGTCGCAGCGCATGGATCCGAATATGTCGCCTGTGGCGCATGATGAATGCACTCGCACGAGCACCGGATCATCGGTCGAGAGGTCTCCCTTTATCAGGGCTATATGTTCGAGTCCGTTGCTCTTCTGGCGGAACGGTATGAGGCGGAAGTGTCCGTAGGCTGTGGGCATGTCGACTTCCACACCCTGTTCCACGAGAGATTCGGTGCGCAGGCGGTAGGCTATGAGGTCGCGGATCGACACGAGTTTAAGTCCCCACTTGTCGGCTTTCTCGCGCAATTGTGGCAGACGCGCCATGGTCCCGTCCTCATTGAGTATCTCTATGAGCGATGCTGCCGGGTATAGTCCTGCGAGACGTGCGAGATCTATGGATGCCTCGGTGTGGCCGGGGCGACGAAGCACTCCGGCATCCTGAGCGTATAGCGGGTGTACGTGGCCGGGCCTTCCGAAGTCCTCAGGGCTGACTGTCGGATCGGCGAGGGCGCGTATCGTGGCGGCACGGTCGTGGGCCGACACGCCTGTGGTGCATCCCGGAAGAAGATCGGCTGTGACTGTGAAGGGTGTGCCGAGCATCGAGGTGTTTTCATCGACCTGATGGGCGAGCTTAAGCTCGTTGCAGCGTGATATGGTGATGGGCGCGCACAGTTCGCCACGCGCGTTGGTGATCATGAAATTGACATGCTCCGGTGTGACCTTTTCGGCGGCGATGATGAGGTCGCCCTCGTTCTCGCGGTCCTCGTCGTCGACAACGATCACAAACTTGCCTTCGCGCATATCGGCTATGGCTTCTTCGATTGTATCAAGCTTTATCTTTTCCATTTTCGATGAGTGTTATGAGTTGGGATGATACTTTGCTCACTGTAGTTAGATCGTGGCGCAGCTGTTTCTGTGTGTACCGTCCGTAAAGCCATATCGGAATACCGATAGGGAATAGGATGATCATAGTGATGCTCAGCCACTTGCTTTCTGACGGTTCGATGAACCACAGAGAGCGCAGTATGGGCATGTCCATGAGACGGATTATCACCATCTTGTCGCGCGAGTTGGCGAGGCGGTCCACGAGGTTCTCCTCATAGTCGCGTATGGTGTGCAGCCGCGCCCGGTCGTACCCCTTGCGCCAGTAGTCTATGTAGGATTGTGCCGGAGGATTGTCGTCAAGGAAGCCTGCCACCATCTCCTTGAGGGTGTTGAGCCTCTCTACGGCAAGTGCCGGGCGCACTTCCTCCATGACGATCTCTTTCATCTCTACCGATCGGGTCTCGCTCACTCCGAAGAAGCGGCGGAACAGGTTGAGGTAGGCGTCCTTGTTGAAGACAGCCGAGTCATTGACAGCCTTGTAGGTGAAGAATATGCCCAATGGCAGGAGTACGGCCGCGCTGAGCCACATCCCTTGCCATACTGGCCACTTCCCGTCACGTGCGAGCTTATAGCCCATGTTGTCGATGATATAGTAGAATATGAAGAGGAATACCGATATCACAAGCGGTGTGCCAAGGCCACCCTTGCGTATGATGGCTCCGAGCGGCGCGCCGATGAAGAAGAATATTATGCAGGCGAACGAGAGAGTGAATTTCTTCATCAGCTCTATGGCGTGGCGGCGTATCGTTTTGGTGTCGTCGGCCATGGTGAGACTGCGGTATTCATATTCCTGCTTGTTGCGCTGGGCTTTGGCGAGGGCTGTCTGCAGATAGTTGAGCCCTACGCCTGAGGATGAGCCTCTGAACACAGAGTCTACGTCAATGGCCCGTGACATCTCGACCGTCGGTGTGGGGATCTTTATCCGCTTGCCTGCGGTATCGGTTGTGATACGGTAGGGCATGATGTTCAGGTGTGGAGTCTCGCGCAGTGCGTCGGAGTATTCCGTGCCGAGCGAGTCGACACGATGCTGCACGGAGTCTATGGTGGCCCTAAGCTCGGCCATGTTCTTGCCTACGTACTGGTTGCGCATGCCCTGCTCGTCCATGCGGTTGAAGTTGGAGTCGAATGTCACCATGATCTCCTTTACGTCGAATGTCTCGCGCCTGTAGGGCACGTTCTTCATTCCTGAGGCGGCGTCTTTCAGATTCTCGAACGATTCCCCGCTCCATAGTTCGAGGAACAGGTGGGTCTTGTCGGCCGTGAAGCTCATCTTGCCTGAGTCGGCGAGTATTATCGAGGAGTTCTCGAATCCTCGCGACACGTCATAGATCATCATGTCGTAGAGCACTCCTGTGTCGCGGTTCTTGTGGTCGATGAACAGGTTGTAGCCCGGGATCTGGTCATAGAACACGCCTTCGGGAATCTCAAGCTCGGGAGACTTCTGCCTCACTGAGTAGAGGAGGGTGTACATCTTTGTCTGCGCTATGGGCAGCACATCGTTCTGAAAAAAGAATGCTCCTGTGGCTATCATCACCATGAGCACTATGAGCGGGGCCATGGTGCGCAGAAGAGAGATCCCTGATGCCTTCATGGCTGTGAGCTCGAAGTTTTCGCCGAGGTTGCCGAATATCATGAGCGATGCCAGCAGTATGGCGAGGGGGAGTGCCATGGGCACCATGGTGAGGGCGGCGTAGAAGAAGAGTTCGGATATGACATCGACCCCGAGGCCTTTGCCTACGAGGTCGTCGATGTAACGCCACAGGAATTGCATGAGCACGATGAACAGGCATATACAGAACGTCATCATGAACAGAGGCAGGAAGCTCTGCAGGATGAAGGTGTCCATACGCTTGATACGTATCATCGCAATTCGGTTGGGGGATTTATGGATTGGTTCATTAGCGACACATGGCCGCCCGGTTGAGGAGCGACCATGCGCGTTGGAGTATCATAGTCAAGTGGCTGTCACTTGCTGTTATTTGATTCCGAGACGGGTCTTTACGGTGGGGGTGATGTCGGTGACATCGGTGCCTACATACACGGGCACCATGTTCTCGAACACGAAAGTGTAGCTTCCCTCAGCTCCTACGGCCTGGATTGCCTTCACCACTTTTTCCTGTACGGGAGCCATGAGCTGCTGCTGCTGACGCTGTATGTCCTGTACGGCTGTCTCGCGGAACTGCTGGATCTTCCCTTCGAGATCCTGCATCTCCTGCATGCGGCGGTCCTTGATGGTCTGCGGAGTGGTTGCCTCAAGTGCCTGGAATTCCTCATATTTTTTCTGGAATTCCTCCTGAAGCTTGCTGAATTCGTCCTGATATTTCTTGTTGGCGGCTTCGAGCTGCTCGTTGATTGTCTTGATCTCGGGCATGGCTTGCATTAGCTCCTGAGTGTTGATGACAGCAAATTTCTGAGCGAACACGCTCATGGGAAGCGCAATCATGATTGCGAGCAACAGTTTCTTGATCATTGTTGTATTACGGTGTTATTAATTTATACTTTGAATTTTATTCCTGTTGTCCGGCCTATGCCGGGTCCTTTGAACAAACGGTGCAAAGATAGTCAATTTATTTTGAAAAACCTAACTTTTCAAGCACCTCATTGGATACGTCGATGCGCGGCGATGCGAAGATGATGTCGGCCGATGATGCGCGGTCGAATATACATTGGTATCCGCGTTCTTCACTCACTTTCTTTATGGCGTTGTAGACATCCTCCTGTATGGGGCGCATAAGTGTCTGGCGTTTCTTGTAGAGCTCTCCTTCCGGACCGAAGTATTTCTGGCGCAGCTCGGCCGCGCTTTTCTCCTTGGCAACGATCTCGGCTTCCTTTTTCTTCTTCTGGTCGTCGGTTAGGAATACCATTTCGTTCTGATAGCTCTTGTACATGGTTTCGGCCTGCTTGGCAATGGCCTCAACCTCTTTCTGCCACCGCTGTGACAGCTGGTTCAACTGTTCATTTGCGATTTCATAGTTGGGTATGCTCGAGAGGATGTAGTCCATGTCGACAAGGGCAAACTTCTGGGCACTTGCACCCAGCACGCCGGCAAGCGTTATAACGAGTGTGAAGAGAATTTTTTTCATGACTGTAAATTAATGCTATATCTTATAGACGTTTAACTTGGCCAAAAGTTTAATCCTTCCTGAATAAGGTGGCTTGCTGAGGCCGCAGGGGTTAGAATTCCTGTCCGAGTATGAAATGGAAGTGAGAGCCGCCCTTCTCACCGTAGACTTTGTCGAAGCCGTAGGCCCAGTCGATACCCATCATGCCGACCATGGGGAGGAAGATGCGCACACCTACGCCTGCCGAACGCTTTATGTCGAACGGCTGGAACTTCTTTATATCGCTCCAGGCGTTGCCTCCTTCAAGGAATGTCAGTCCGTAGATGGTTGTCGTGGGCTGGAGAAGGAAGGGGAAGTGGAGCTCTACGCCGAATCGGGTGTAGGCTCGGCCTCCGCCCTCGTAGTAGGGGGTGAGCTGTCCGTTGTCATAGCCGCGGAGCGCGATGGTCTCCTGAGCGTATGTATAGGATCCTGACATGCCGTCACCTCCCACATAGAATGTCTCGAATGGTGACTTGAGATAGCGGTTGTAGCTTCCGAGCAGGCCTATGTCAGCGCGGGTCATGAGCACGAGAGTGTATTTCCCCTCGGGATTGGTGAGCGGAGTATAGGTGCGTGAGTTGAATCTAAGCTTCCAGAACTCTATCCAGCGGTACAGCTCGCGGTGAGCGGCGTCAGTGTTCTCCTCCGAGAGTTTCTTCCAGTCTTTCTTGCCGAAAAGCGATGCCGGCGGTGTCATCTGGAGGTTAAGGGAGAATGTCGATCCGGTACGTGTGTACTGCGGGTTGTCGATGGAGTTGCGGCTGAGTGTCAGACCGAGCACAAGCGAATTGGATGTGCCGTTCTGCATGTTGAGCAGGTAGGCCCAGTTCTTTACGTGATACCAGTTGTAGCCGATCTCGGCCTGGAAAGTGAACCAGTCGTCGGGCCAGTCGAGACGCTTGCCGAAGCCCACGTTCACGCCGAGCATCTGGAGGTATTTGTTGGGGTCGTAGGCGTCCTCTATGGCGTTGTTGTAGTAATCGTTGTATCCGTATCCGTAGTTGTTGTACAGACCTCCGTAATATGAATTGTAGTAGTTCATGTAACGGTTGTTGTAGTAGGATGAGTTCACGCCTGTCTGCCGGCTGTAGTAGGCCGATACCGAGAGGGAGTTGGGGCGTTTGCCGCCGAACCACGGGTCGAGGAACGATATCGAGTATGCCTGATAGTAACGGGCATTGGTCTGTGCGGATATTGTGAACTGCTGTCCTTCACCCTGCGGTATGAGGCCGCGGTAGGAGTTTGGATAGAAGAGGTTCTTTATAGAGAAGTTGGTGAACTTTATGGCCACCTTTCCTATGATGCCGGTCTGGCCCCAGCCCATGGAGAATTCAAACTGGTCGTTTGACTTGGATGCGAGGTTGAAAAGTATGTCCACAGTTCCGTCCTCGTCGTTAGGCTCGGGGCGTATGTCCATATTCTCCGGGTCGAAGTGTCCTGTCTGGGCGATCTCACGCGCCGAGCGCATGAGGTCCGACTTGGAGAAGAGCTCGCCGGGCTTGACGTGGAGCTCGCGGCGGATCACCTTCTCGTACAGACGGTCGTTGCCGTTGATGACCACGTTGTTGATGCGTGCCTGCGGTCCCTCCATGATGCGCATCTCCAGGTCGATGGAGTCACCGTGGACGTTCTTTTCGATGGGGACGAGCTGGAAGAAGAGATAACCGTTGTCCATGTAATGGTTTGACACGGCATCCTCGTCGCCATCGGCTGCAGTGCGCTTGTTGATGAGCTTCTGGTTGTACACGTCGCCCTTCTGCATGCCGAGGATATTGTCGAGGTAGTAGGTCGGGAATACGGTGTTGCCTACCCATGACACATTGTTCAGGTAGTATTTCTTGCCTTCGTCGAGTGTGATGTAGACGTCCACGGTCTTTTCATCGTAGGGGACCACGGAGTCACTCAGGATTGCGGCGTCACGGTAGCCTTTTTCATTGTATTTGGCTATGATGCGGTCGAGGTCGTCCTCGTAGTCGCTTTCAACGAATTTTTTCTGTTTGAAGAGATTCAGCAGTTTGCCTTTTTCGTTGGTCTTTTTCATGGCACGCTGTACCTGATTGTCGGAGAGTACTTCGTTGCCTTCGATATATATCTTGTGGACCTTTACTTTGTCATGCTTCTTTACGTTGATGTTTACGATCACCTCGTTAGGCGCGGACAGATCCTCGGCGAGGTCGATCTTCACCTGGGCTTTTCCGAAGCCTTTGTTGCTGTAGTATTTCCTGATGATCTGTTCGGCGCGGTTCACTATGTTCTGGGTGATCTGGTTGCCGCGGTGGAGCTGGAGGGCTTCGTCAAGGTCCTTCTGCTCACCTTTCTTCACGCCTGTGTACACGATGGATGATATGCGTGGCTGCTGGCGCAGGTTGAAGCATAGCCATGCCTTGTTGCCGGCCACTTTGTCGACAGTGATCTTTACATTCGAGAAGAGCCCCTGTTTCCAAAGCCGTTTGGCCGCGTCGGTGATGTCGCTTCCCGGGATCTGCACCATATCACCTATTTTCAGTCCGGAGTAGCCGATTATGTTCTTTTCTTCATAATTGTCGGCTCCGGTGATGCGGATTCCGGCGATCTCGTAGGTCTTGGGCAGACCGCTGAATATCACCGTGGGGTTGACTATTGTGTCGGTGGTGAGCTGGGCTCGCGATGGTAACGCGCAACAGATGATTGCTGCGAGCAGTGTGAGGATATGTGACAGATTGGTACGCATACTGTATATCGCTATTTTATCTGGGCGGATGTGAGGCCGAAACGGCGTTCACGGTTCTGGTAATTGACTATTGCTGTGATGAAGTCTTCGCGGGAGAAGTCGGGCCAGAATGTGTCGGTGACATATATCTCGGCATAGGCTATCTGCCACAGGAGGTAGTTGCTGACCCGGAAGTCCCCTCCGGTGCGTATCAGCAGGTCGGGATCGGGCATAGATGCCGTGGAGAGGTATTGCTCGAAGTCAGCGTCGGTCATCATGGATTCCGGTGATTTTTTCCCTTCCATCACGTCGGTGGCAAACCGCCGGCATGCCTCGCGTATCTCCCAGCGGGAGGAATAGCTGAGTGCCAGCGTGAGTGTCAGTCCTGAGCAGTGAGATGTGTCGGCTATGCACTGGTCAAGGCGTTCTCTTGCCTGATCGGGCAGACGGTCGGTATCACCGATCATCCTGAGCCGCACGTTATTGCGTATGAGGTCGGGGGTCTCGCGCTCTATGGCTGTGACAATTAGGTGCATCAGGGCGTCGACTTCTGCTTTGGGCCGGTTCCAGTTCTCGGTGGAGAAAGTGTAGAGCGTGAGGTATTCAATACCTGCCTCGGAGGCGGCTTCGGTGATGCGCCTGACTGTGTTCACCCCCTCGATGTGGCCTGCGCTCCGGTCCAGCCCGCGGGATGTGGCCCAGCGTCCGTTGCCGTCCATGATGACAGCCACGTGGCGCGGGAGGCGTGAGGTATCGATTTCAGCTATATTCGCCATAGGTTCAGTCTAAGCGGTGGCACTCTATGCAGCGTTCTCCAAACTCGTAGGAGACTGACAGCAGCATTGTCGAGTACCAGTCGGTGTTTTTAATAAATGAGCTCTTTATGAGGTATAGGTCGGCGAGGTCGGCTCCGTCGGCATGGTCACCGAGCACTTTGGTGATTGCGAATTCAAAGGCGAGATTGAGTCTGGGCCGGACCTTGTATTTCACTCCCAAAGCCATAGGTATTGTCATGGCTGTGAAGTTATTGCCTTCGCATGATGCTGTTGACACACCTATGCCGAGTGCAAGATATGGACTGAAACGTCTCAGCTGTTTGTATGTCTCACCTATTCCATAACTGAAGAAATTGAATTCGCCTCGCGCCTGCAGATCGTAGAGCGTCGACCTGAAGTCGTAGACCGCTCCGGCCGGCAGGGCGTTGTCCATATCGGCGGTGGAACCGCTGAGCGATGCCACGTTGACAAGTCCGCGCAGGGCGAAACGGGTGTTGAGCAGATATCGCAACGACACGTTGGCTGCGATGCCCGGATAGGAGAACAGGTTGCTCTCATTGGCGTCACCGAGATATCCTGACATTCCTGCCCCGGCCCCGATGTCAAACCGATAGGTCTCGGGCTGTGCTGTGGCCTGGGCCGTGCCTGCCGGCGCGGCACTCCATAGGCAAAGGAGAGTCATCACGGATGTCAGGTATCGGATATCCACTAATATATCGGTTGGAATGTGAATCGGTTGATGACTCCTCGTGTTACCCCGGGGATCAGGTTGCCGTCGGCTCCGATGCCTCCGTACAGGAATATGTAGGGGCATTCCCATGATGTCACAGGCTTGGACACACGTGAGGCAATATGGCTGAGAGGTGTGCCCCATGCGGGGATTCTTACGGGGGTTATTCCGGTCCACCGGCTTTCGGTGAACGAGCGGGCCGACATGGTATAGTCGATCACATGAGCCTGGGCCATGCTGAACGCCGGGTATCCCTTGGGGAATTGCAGATAGGTGTCAGCCTCTTTCCATGTGATGCCGAAGTCGTAGGATATGTAGACGTGCTTGGCTGTGACTTTGCCGCTCTCGTTCTCGTAGTATCCACCCATGGCGAGAAGGGCTGACTGGTTAGTTACCCTCCAGCTGTTGGCTGCTATGCGCGGGGTAAAGTAAGGGAACAGTGTCACTCCGGCTCGCTCGTCGATGCCGGTTGTGCTGATCCTGTCCCATTTGGTGCCGTCGTATGCCCATGCTTCACCGGTGTATCGTCCGGCTCCGTCCTGTCCGCCTATCATTATGGCCATTGGGCTTTCGCTCCATTTGGTCTCGTAGATCACCAGCTGGCTTGTCCCTTTCACAGGGCATGAGGCCGGGAGGTCTCGTTCGGCTGATGCGGGATATGTCACCTGTTTCCATCCGTCGCTGTCTTTCCGTGCGCCGAGCAGTGTGTTGCCGTATCCGCCGAACACACAGTTCATGATTGACTGGGTGGCTGTCCATGTGATTCCGTCGGCTGACGTGTACAGGGTGCCTCTGCTGTCGGTGATGTAGAGGGCGTCGGTTGTAGCGGCAAATGAGTTTATGTCGGTTCCGGCAGGAAGTGACGGCGTGGAGGTGGTCCAGCTTCCTGACTCAGGGCTGTCGGTGGTGCATAGCTTGAAGGATCCGTCGGGCAATTCGAGAAGGGTGTATGGCATGTCGGCATACATCACGGTCTTCTGGGCCTTGGCCTCCTCGGGGAACGATACCCTCTTGAGCTCGTCCCAGTAAAGGGTGTCGCTCACTACGGTGTGCACATTGATGCGCACGGTGTATTCGCGTTTTGCCTGTCCGTTGTAGGAGGTTACGGTCATCTTTACGGGCCCGTCGGAGAAGTTGACACTGTCGCCGGGGTTCTCTGTGAGGTTGACTGTGGTGTCACGCTTGGTGGCAAGTGTCTTGTAGGACAGTTCCACCGATTTGGCCGCTGACGCTCCGACATTGACCACAATCTTGCGTATGTCGGTTCCCTTGGGGAGGGAGTCGGCGTTGTATATCTCGGCATTGATCATGTCGATAGAGAAAAACACCGAGTCGAGAGCTCTGAGCACGCTGTCATTTTTTGACAGGCTGAAAGATGTTATGCCGCAATTGTAGTAGTCTCCTTCGATGGTTACCATCTCGGAGGTGTCGTCGTCGTTGCAGCCGGCCGTGATACATGCGATGAGCATAAACACGGTCAGGTATAATGGAAATCTTTTAGTCATAACGTAATGAGTGTGGTGTCTCAATGAGACCTACAGTTGTTTTCAAGTTGCAAAGTTAGCAACATTTTCGTTAACTGAACCACCTCAATAGTAAAAAAAACAAAAAGTTCACCATTATGGTGCCGTTCAGTGCTTCCGGATATAATCGGTGATCCATGCTCCGACCTCACGTGTGCCGTATGTCGGTCCGCCCGGCACCTGTATCTCGGGCGTGCGTACCCCGGCATCGAGCGAGGCGTTTACTGCGTCGCGAACCGCCTTGCCCTCTTCGATAAGTCCGAAGTGCTCTAACAGCATTGCCACTGACAGTATCTGTGCGAGTGGATTTGCTATGTTCTGTCCTTTTGCCTGGGGCCATGATCCGTGGATAGGCTCGAATACAGGTGTCTTTTCGCCTGTCGACGCCGAGGGTAGCAGTCCCATGGATCCTGTTATGACTGACCCCTCGTCGGTGAGTATGTCCCCGAAAGTGTTTTCAGTGACCATGACATCGAAGAACCTCGGGTCCTGTATCATGCGCATGGCGGCGTTGTCGACATACATGAAGTCGGTGGTCACATCGGGGTACTGTGACGCCATTTCCTTTGCCACTTTGCGCCACAGACGTGAGGAGGCGAGCACATTTGCCTTGTCAACCACGGTGAGGTGCTTGCGGCGTCGCAGGGCATAGGCGTAGCCCACACGGAGTATGCGCTCGATCTCGGCGCGGGTGTAGGCGTTGGTGTCATAGGCGCGGTCGTCTCCTTCATGCTTTTCGCCGAAGTACATTCCTCCGGTCAGCTCGCGTATGCACACGAAATCGGCTCCCTCGATCAGATCCTTGCGCAGCGGCGACATGTGCAGCAGGCAGCTGAATGTCTCGACGGGGCGTATGTTGGCAAAGAGCCCGAGCTTTTTCCGCATGGCGAGCAGCCCTTGTTCAGGGCGTACCTTGGCTGTCGGGTCGTTGTCGAAGCGCGGGTCACCGACTGCGGAGAACAGTACGGCGTCGGCCCAGAGGCATGTGCGGTAGGTTTCGTCAGGAAACGGGTCGCCTGTCTTGTCGATGGCTTCCGCTCCACACAGGGCGTAGCTGTATTCGACGTCGTGACCGAATTTTTCACATACTGCCGACATTACGTCGACACCTTGTGCCGAGATTTCCGGGCCTATGCCGTCACCGGGCAGGACTGCTATCTTGAGATTCATAGTTTACGGGGGATATGGGGTGTTGTTGAAAAAACGGTTTGGGAATGCGGACCTCGCGGCCCGGCCCGGTCAATGCTGCCGGGAGGCTTCGAAACGCTCTATGTCGTCACGCCGTGACAGGAGATATTCGACATCGTCAAGCCCTTCGCTGAGGCATTGCTTCTTGTAAGGGTTTATGTCGAATTTCTCTGATTTGCCGGTGGCAAGGTTGGTGATTGTCTGCGACGGGAGGTCAACCTTTACCTTTGTGAATGGATCGGCTGCGATCGATGCGAACAGTCCGGCGAGGAAGTCCTCGCTCACAGTGACCGGGAGGACGAAACTGTTGAGTTCGTTCTGCTTGTGTATGTCGGCAAAGAAGCTTGACACCACTACACGGAAGCCGTAATCATGTATGGCCCATGCGGCATGTTCGCGCGACGATCCTGACCCGAAGTTCTTTCCCGCCACAAGCACGCAGCCTGAGTAGGCCGGATCGTTTAGCGCGAATGAGCTTATGGGATTACCTTCCTTGTCGAAACGCCAGTCGCGGAACAGGTTGTCGCCGAAGCCTTCGCGGGATGTGGCCTTGAGGAAGCGTGCGGGTATGATCTGGTCTGTGTCGATATTCTCCATTGGCAGTGGGACACATGACGATATTATGGTGCTGAATTTTTCTTTCATCACAGAATGTTTTAGAGGGTGCGTGGGTCGGTTATCTTGCCTGTCACGGCTGCTGCCGCCGCCACGAGCGGACCGGCGAGTATGGTGCGTGCACCCGGACCCTGGCGTCCCTCGAAGTTGCGGTTGGATGTGGATACTGCGAGCTTACCTGCAGGGATCTTGTCATCGTTCATAGCAAGGCATGCCGAGCATCCGGGCTGACGCAGATCGAATCCGGCTTCCTCAAGGATCCTGTCGATCCCTTCTGCCCGTATCTGCCTGTCGACGCTCCATGAGCCGGGCACGAGCCATGCTGTGACACCGGGAGCTTTCTTACGGCCTTTGACGAAGTTTGCGAATGCTCGGAAGTCCTCGATGCGCCCGTTGGTGCATGACCCGAGAAACACGTAGTCGACCGGTGTGCCTATGAGGCATTCTCCGGTTTTGAATCCCATATATTCGAGAGCCTTGTCGTAGGATATGCGTCCCTGCTCGTCTGCCGGGTCCGGGGCGGGTATTCTTTCCGTGATCCCTATCCCCATGCCTGGATTGGTGCCGAATGTGATGCGCGGCTCTATGTCGGCGGCATCGAAGTGCACCTCGGCATCGAATACGGCACCATCGTCGGTGTGAAGTGTGCGCCAGTATGCGAGGGCCTTGTCCCATTCATCGCCTTTTGGAGCGTATTCGCGCCCCTTGATGTAGGCGAAGGTGGTTTCGTCGGGCGCAATCATGCCACCGCGTGCGCCCATCTCTATCGACATGTTGCAAAGTGTCATGCGCCCTTCCATTGATAGGGAGCGAATGGCTTCGCCGGCATATTCAACGAAGTAGCCTGTGGCTCCTCCGGTGGTCATGCGCGAGATTATGTAAAGGGCTATGTCCTTGGCTGTCACTCCGTCGGATGGCCGGCCGTCTACTGTGATGCGCATTTTCTTAGGCTTGGGCTGTATGATGCACTGCGAGGCAAGCACCATCTCGACCTCGCTTGTGCCGATGCCGAAGGCCACGGCTCCGAGCGCGCCGTGGGTGGAGGTGTGGGAGTCGCCGCACACGAGTGTCTGGCCGGGGAGAGTAAGCCCGTTTTCCGGTCCGATGACGTGTATTATGCCGTTTTTGGGGTGCATCAGTCCGAAGAGAGTAAGCCCGAATTCGGACGCGTTGCGCAGGAGTGTGTCTACCTGGTTGCGCGATACCGGATCATTGATCGGCAGGTCCTGGCGCAAGGTAGGAATGTTGTGGTCGGGGGAGCATATGGTGCGTTCGGGACGCATCACGCGTATGCCGCGTCGGCGCAGCCCGTCGAAAGCCTGCGGGCTTGTCACCTCGTGGCAGTAATGGCGGTCGATATACAGCTGGTCGGGACCGTCGGGAATGTGGTTGACCACATGTGCGTCCCATATCTTGTCGAAAAGTGTCTTTGGCATGGCTATGTGCTATCTTACGAATTTGTTGATTGCGTCGATGAACGCTTCGGCACTTGCTGCGACGATATCGGTGTTGGCTGAGAATCCGTAGTAGGACACACCTTCGTGCTCCACTGTCATATGCACTTTGCCCACGTCGTTGCTCCCCTTGTTGATGGCCTGGATGAGGAACTCTTTCAGGAGCATCTTGCGGTGTATGATGTTCTTTATGGCAGAGATAGCGGCATCGACCGGACCGTTGCCTGAAGCGCATGCCTCGAATTTTTCTCCGGCTATGTCGAGCCCCACGCTCGCCACAGAGTGTACTTTCACGCCCGATGTGACCTGAAGGAAGTCGAGCTTGATGCGTGACGACGCTTTGCTGTGCTGCCCGGCTATCATCAGTACGTCGTCATCGTTGATTTCCTTTTTGCGGTCGGCGAGCTGGAGGAATGCCTCGTAGGCTTTGTCGAGCTGTTCGGAGGTGAGCTCGCATCCGAGCACATGGAGGCGGTGCTTGAGCGCGGCGCGTCCGCTGCGTGCGGTGAGCACGATGGAGTTTTCGTCGATCCCTACGTCCTTGGGGTCTATGATCTCGTAGCTTTCGCGGTTCTTGAGCACTCCGTCCTGATGTATTCCTGAGGAATGTGCGAAGGCGTTGCGGCCCACTATTGATTTGTTGGGCTGAACCGGCATGTTCATGAGGCTTGACACCATGCGGCTTATGCCTGTGATGCGTGTGGCATTGATGTCGGTGTCTATCCCGAGTTCCTTGTGGGAACGGAATGTCATCACCACCTCCTCGAGCGCGGTGTTGCCGGCGCGTTCGCCTATGCCGTTGATGGTTACTTCGGCCTGGCGTGCCCCGTTGAGTATGCCTGAGACAGTGTTGGCTGTGGCCATGCCGAGGTCGTTGTGGCAGTGAGTGGCTATGGTCACTCTGTCGATGCCGTCGACATGCTCCATGAGGTATTTTATTTTTGCCCCGAATTCCGCCGGGAGGCAGTAGCCTGTGGTGTCGGGGATGTTTATTACCGTCGCGCCTGCTTTGATTACGGCTTCGACGACACGTGCGAGGTACTCGTTGTCGGTGCGTCCGGCATCCTCGGCATAGAACTGTACATCCTCCACAAATTTTTTCGCATATGCCACGGCTGCCACCGCGCGCTGCAGTATCTCCTCGCGGTTGGAGTTGAATTTATATCTGATGTGCGGATCTGATGTGCCTATGCCTGTGTGTATGCGCGGGTGTTTGGCATACTTGAGTGCATCGGCTGCCACGCGTATGTCGTTTTCTACGGCTCGTGTCAGAGCGCATATGGTGGGCCATGTTACGGCCTTGGATATCTCTACTACCGAATTGAAGTCGCCCGGGCTTGATACCGGAAATCCTGCTTCGATGACGTCTACACCGAGGCTTTCGAGTGCTTTGGCTACTTCGATTTTTTCTACGGTGTTCAGCTGGCATCCGGGCACCTGTTCCCCGTCACGGAGGGTGGTGTCAAAAATGTATAGTTTGTCGCTCATAAGCTAAAATTTTACCTATTGGAGCACAAAGATGCTGATTATTTATATATTTTGCCAATTTACTTTAAATTTTTAACTTATAATGCAATTTTATTTAATGTAATAAAATGCAGCACCGCCGCGCATGGAGCTGTCCATGTGCGGCGGTGCATGTGGTATGGAATATCCGGCTGGATTCTGTGCCGTTAATCCTGATTGAGGTTGACGCGCTTGAAGTCAACGACTACAAGTCCCTTCTTCGAGTTGTCGAGGAACTGGCCTACGGTGAGCTTGCTGTCCTGGACATATTCCTGCTCCATGAGGCATGATTCCTTGAAGAACTTGTTGAGACGTCCGTTGGCGATGTTCTGGATCATAGCCTCGGGGAGGTTTGCGGCCTTGGCCTCGGCTGTGGTCTTGATGATCTCGCGGCCCTTGGCGGCTTCCTCTTCGGTGATCCATCCCTTTGAGATGTTGGACTCGATGTGGTCCTCGCTGTCGAAGTGGTTGGGGTTGAGGCCTGCTTTCTTGAGGGCTGCCTCAACAGCCTTGCGCACCTGCTCCTGCTTGGTCTTCTCGATAGCCACGCTGATCTCGGCGTCGATGGTTGCCTGGGGAACATCGTTGCGGGATACAGCTACGGGGTTCATGGATGCTATCTGCATGCACACCTCGCGGCCTATCTGCGGATCGACACCTTCGAGGTTGAACCCTACGATGGCGGCGAGCTTGTTGTTGAAGTGGTTGTAGGCGGCTGTTGTGGGAGCTTCTACTATAGCGTATGCTCCTATCTCGGTCTTCTCGCCGGTCTTGCCGCTCTCCTCGGTGATGAGGTCGGCCACGGTCTGTCCGTCCACTGTGAATGCCTTGAGCTCTTCAACAGTCTTGAACTTGTTGGCCATCACGAGATCCATGAGCTTGTTGGCGAGGGCTACGAAGCCTGCGTTCTTTGCCACGAAGTCTGTCTCGCAGTTGAGAGCGAGCACGGCTGCGAAGTTTCCGTCGTTCCTGGCTATGACTACGCCTTCGGAAGCCTGGCGGTCTTCGCGCTTGGCTGCCACTGCCTGACCCTTCTTGCGGAGGATCTCAACGGCAGCCTCGATGTCGCCGTTGGTTTCGGCGAGGGCTTTCTTGCAGTCCATCAGGCCGGCACTGGTAAGGTTGCGCAGCTTGGTGATTTCTGCCATTGTAACTGCCATAATTATATGTTGTTTTGGTAGTTTTAATAATAGTGTGTGATTGTTCTCTGCGGAGTTGTCCCGTATGGACTGTGGCGGGATTACTCTGCGGCCTCAGCCTCGGGAGCCTCAACTGCTGCTACAGCTTCTTCCTCGGCGGGAGCTTCTGCTGTCTCGGCGTGGCGGCTTACGCGACGGCGTGATCCTTCACGGCGGGGAGCGGGTGTCTCACCGTTCTCTGCTGATGCCTTTTCGTCGGCTTTCTCTACCTTGCGCTCTGCGAGACCTTCGTTTATGGCGTCGCATACAGTGGAGAGGATAAGCTCGATCGACTTGGATGCGTCATCGTTGGCGGGGATTACGTAGTCCACGTCGTTGGGGTTGGAGTTGGTGTCGACGATAGCGAACACGGGTATGCCGAGGCGGTTGGCTTCTGCTACAGCGATGTGCTCCTTGGCAACGTCTACTACGAAGAGTGCCGATGGGAGACGGTTGAGGTCAGCGATTGATCCGAGGTTCTTCTCGAGTTTTGCGCGCTGGCGTGTGATCTGAAGCTTCTCGCGCTTTGAGAGATTGTCGAATGTGCCGTCCTTTGCCATCTTGTCGATGGATGCCATCTTCTTCACAGCCTTGCGGATGGTGGGGAAGTTGGTGAGCATGCCGCCGGGCCAGCGTTCGATTACGTAGGGCATACCTACGCTCTGGGCTTTTTCAGCGAGTATTTCCTTTGCCTGCTTCTTGGTGGCAACGAAGAGGACCTTCTTGCCGCTCTTGGCGAAGTTGCGGAGCACGTTGGCTGCGTCTTCAAGCTTGGCCTGGGTCTTATAGAGGTCGATGATGTGGATACCGTTGCGCTCCATGAAGATGTAAGGAGCCATTGCAGGATTCCATTTTCTTTTCATGTGGCCAAAATGGCAGCCTGCTTCGAGGAGTTGGTCGAAATTGGGTGTTGACATGTTGTTGTCGATGGGTGTTGTTTACGTTCTGTGAAATTTACAACCGGGGAGTAGGGAACGTGTCCATCTCCGGGGTTTAGATGCTAAACACTATAGATTTTCTATGCTACGCGCGATCCTGTGATCTCTTGGGCGATATCATTAACGCTTGGAGAACTGGAAACGCTTGCGGGCTTTGGGACGACCCGGCTTCTTGCGTTCTACGACGCGAGGGTCGCGTGTCATGAAGCCTTCCACGCGGAGTGCATGCTTGTCCTCGGGGTTGATCTTAACGAGGGCGCGTGCGATAGCAAGGCGGAGTGCCTCGGCCTGTCCCTTGTAGCCTCCACCGTCGAGATTGACATGAATGTCATATTTCTCGGTTGAGTCGAGGGTGAGCAGGGGCTGCTTCACGATGTACTGGAGTATTGAAGAGGGGAAGTAAACGTCGATGGGACGCTTGTTGATGGTGATTTGGCCGTTGCCTTCCTTGACAATAACGCGGGCCACGGCGGCCTTGCGGCGGCCTACTGCATTAACTGTTTCCATTCTTCAATTATTTGATTTTGTTAATATCGATGACTTCGGGGTTCTGAGCCTCATGGGGATGTGTAGGTCCGTTGTACACGTGCATGTTCTCGATGATGCGGCGTCCGAGACGGTTCTTGGGGAGCATGCCTTTGACAACCTTGATGAAGAGGGGATGGTAGCCGGGCTTGAGGTGCTTGTTGTGTGATTTCTTCATCATGATCTCGGGGGTAGCTACACGCTGGCCGCCGGGATAGCCTGTGTATGAAAGGTATTCACGGCCGGTCCATTTGTTGCCGGTGAGACGTACCTTGTCGGCGTTGATGACGATCACATTGTCGCCGCACTCTACGTTGGGTGAGTAGGTGGGCTTGTTCTTGCCGCGGAGAATGAGGGCGATTGTGGCGCATAGGCGGCCGAGTACCTGGTCGGTCGCATCGATTACGACCCACTTGTGCTCAACGCTCTGGGCGTTGGGTGTGAGGGTCTTGTAGCTTAAAGTATCCACGTTTTAATGCTTAATTAATAGATAGTTACTGTTTAGGCTCAGGGCTGCCTCCGCTCGGCCAAAAGCTCGGGCTTGCTTTGCCATTGGTTATTAATTGGACATAATCGGACTGCAAAGGTAGTGATTCCCTTTGAATTATCCATATGTTGTTAAGTATTATTAACATTGCTGCTTCGCGTTTTTGGGGAACCGTAGTCCGTCATGTTGTCGTTTGTGTACTGTGACGCGAGGGTGTCTTGTATTGGCCGGACACTGATTTTCTTTCATTTTAGCATGCCTGACTTACAGTTTGTAGGCGTTTTTGAAGCGGCACGTGCCTGTTGGCTTAAAATTTTAAATCAAATCTGTGATAATCCGAGGGTTGAGATATGTGCCTGGGTGTGTGATTTTTTTTGTGGATGTTGAAATTTTGCATACTTTTGTGCCGAAATTTAATAAATGTCACTATGGTCCTGTCTGGGAAAAAATTATGGATGTCGGCTCGCGATTACGTGATGATAGTCGTGGCTATCTTTATTTTTGGTTTTGGCTTTTCGGCGTTCATTCTACCTGAGAAGGTGGTGATAGGGGGCGTGACCGGTGTGGGTACCATTGCCTATCTTATCACGGGCAAGACCTATATGATTGGTCTGACGCAGTATATTATAAACCTTGTGCTTCTCGGCATAGCTTATTTCGTGGTCGGCAAGCAGTTTGTGATCAAGACTATCTTTGGCGCGACTGTGATCTCGATTGTAGTGTCTGTGATGCCGTCGTTGTTTGACGGCCCTCTTGTGCCGGGCCAGCCTTTCATGAATGTGTGCATAGGAGGCATATTCACGGGCATAGCTCTCGGCCTTGTGTTCATTCACAATGGGAGTACCGGAGGCACTGATATTGTGGCTGCCATAGTGGCTAAGCGCACTAATGTCACCATAGGCCGCACGATGCTTTTTGTGGATTTTGCCATAATATCATCTTCATTCCTGCTCACGCACGAGATCTCAAAGGTGCTTTATGGTTTTGTGGTGCTCATCATCACATCTTATATGGTGGACCTCGTGATCAACACCAACAGGCAGGCCGTGCAATTCCTTATCATATCTCCCAATTGGGAGCGTATAGCAACGGCCGTCAATCTTCATGCCCGCCGTGGAGTCACGGTGATGGACGGCATGGGGTGGTACACCAAGCACTCTGTTAAGATTCTGCTCATAGTGTGTCGCAAGATTGAGTCGGTTACCATATTCCGTATTGTCAAGAGCATTGATCCCACGGCATTTATCTCACAGGCCAATGTCAACGGTGTGTATGGTCAGGGCTTCGATGAACTGAAGTTCAAGCGCGATCTCAAACTTCAGGAGCAACTTGAAAGCGAGAATCAGGAGGCTACTGTCAGCCGTGATGCTGTGAGTGAATGACGGAGTCGCGGGCATATGTAAACAGTGTCCGATAGTCTGACGGTGGTATGCCAAAAGCCGCAGAAGGCACGGAATTTTTTCCGTGCCTTCTGCGGCTTTTGATGTTGCCTTATATTTTTCTGAACGTGGTCAGGGGAATGTCTGCGCTATTTCAGCACACCGTGTTTTTTGAATACCCGGGTGATAGTCTCGAGTGCGCGGTCGACCTGCTCCATGGAATGTGTGGCCATGAGGCTGAATCTGATAAGAGTGTCGGTCGGAGCCACAGCCGGTGAGACTACGGGGTTGACGAATATTCCGTTGTCGAGGAGATCGCGGGTGATGGTGAATGTCTTGAAGTCGTCGCGTATGAACAGCGGGATGATGGGTGTCGAGGTGTTGCCGATCTCGAATCCTGCCTGACGGAATCCCTCGAGTGCATGGCGCGTGAGTTTCCACAGGTTCTCCTGCCGTTCCGGTTCGGTCTGCATGATCTCAAGTGCTTTGAGTGCTGCGGCTGTCGACGCCGGTGTGATGCTGGCGGTGAAGATGTAGGAGCGGGAGTGGTGGCGAAGGAAGTTGGTAATCTCCTTATTGGTGGCTATGAATCCTCCGAGTGAAGCGAACGATTTGGAGAATGTTCCCATGATAAGGTCCACATCGGCGGCTACTCCCTGATCATGGCACACTCCGCGGCCGCCGGGCCCGAATACGCCTATGCCGTGGGCTTCGTCGATCATGACGCTTGCGTTGTACTGCTTGGCGAGGCGTACTATCTCTTTCACGTTGGCGACATCGCCTTCCATGGAGAACACACTGTCACTGACTATCAGCTTCACTTTGTCGGGATCGCACTTCTTGAGCTGCTTTTCAAGCGACTCCATGTCGTTGTGCTTGTACTTGAGCTGCTGGCTGAAAGAGAGTCGGCGTCCTTCTATGATGGATGCATGGTCCTGCTCGTCCCAGAGTATGTAGTCCTCGCGGCCCGTGAGTGTCGACACGACGCCGAGATTGACTTCGAAGCCTGTCGAGTAGACCATGACGTCCTCTTTGCCGGTGTATTCGGCGAGTTTGGCCTCGAGCTCCTTGTGCAGGTCAAGTGTCCCGTTGAGAAAAGGTGATCCGGCACATCCGGTGCCGTATTTGCGTGTAGCGGCTATGGCCGCTTCCTTTATGCGTGGGTCGTTGACGAGTCCGGTGTAGCAGTTGGATCCGAACATCAGCACTTTCTTCCCATTGATTATCACCTCAGGGTCTTGCTCGCTCGATATGGCCCTGAAGTAGGGGTACACACCTGCGGCCTTTGCTTCCTGAGGGGCTGTGTACTTGCTGAGTTTCTCTTGCAGTAAATTCATCGTTGATTCCTGTGACAATATGGTGGCGCATGCCGGTTAACTTTGCCATTCTGCGCTTTTTGCAGGGGGCAAAGTTAGAAATTTTTTCACATTTTTTGTCGCTTTGTGCCATATTTTATGTGTTAATTTATTGAAACAGGGCTTGAATTATCCCCTTTTTGTTCGTTTTTCCCTCTTTTTTGCTGTATAGGGGGTTGAGTAGGATGTTTTTTATTACCTTTGTGTAAAATTTTGAAGCTATGGATAATCCTAATGTTTCCGGGCAGGAAGCTCCTGTCAAGCGCACGGTGCTCGACTATGACGATATAGTCGGGAAGGTCCCTTTCTTTAAGGGGAAACGACGCCTTGTGGAGCGCATTATGAAGATGCTCGACATAGATAAGGTCAACTGGATCCACGACCATAATTTCGATACTCCGGGCCCTCGGTTCTGCCGTGGCCTGCTTAATGATCTTGACATAAAGCTCAGGATCGACAATGAGCAGCTTCTTGACAATCTGCCTGAAGGCCCGTTTATCACCGTGAGCAATCATCCTTTCGGGGCTTTGGACGGCATAACGCTTATCGATCTGATCGGGAGCCGCCGGCCTGAATATAAGGTGATGGTCAACATGATACTCAATCGCATCACTGCTATGCGGCCTAACTTCATGGCGGTCGATCAGGCTGCCAGCGATGATCCTGCTAAGAAGGCAGTGTCGATGCGCGGCATCAAGGAGGCTATGATGCAGGTGCGCAAGGGGTATCCGATAGGTTTCTTCCCGGCCGGTGCTGTTGGTAATTACAACAGGCATCTGCGGTTTGAGGACCGTGAATGGCAGCCTGTGGTGATTCGGCTCATTATGCAGCTCGGCGTGCCTGTGATACCGATATTCTTCCACGGGCTCAACAGTTGGTGGTTCCGATTGCTCGGTATCATCAGCTGGCAGTTGCGCACGCTGCGCCTTCCTGCCGAGGTGTTCCGGCGCAAAGGTGATACGTTGCACATATCGGTGGGCGACGTGATATCGCCCGAGGAGATCAAGGCCCATTCCGGATCGGTGGCTGAGCTCGGGACGTGGCTTAAGTCCAAGACCTATGAGCTTAAAAAACTGAAATGATGGAACTTGAAAGTCTTGATTACCCGTCGCAGGTTCTTCAGGCCAAGCAGCGTTTCGGAATAATAGGCAATTCGCCCGCCCTGATGGAGTCGATCGCGCGTGCGGTAAGGGTGGCTCCTATCGATCTGTCGGTGCTTGTCACCGGAGAGAGCGGGAGCGGAAAAGAGTTTTTCCCGAAGATAATCCATGGATTCTCTTCGCGTAAACATGCCAGGTATATTGCCGTCAACTGTGGCGCGATCCCTGAAGGCACCATCGATTCCGAACTGTTCGGGCATGAAAAGGGCGCGTTTACGGGAGCTGTGGCCACACGTAAAGGATATTTTGAGGAGGCGGATGGCGGCACTATTTTTCTTGATGAGGTTGCCGAACTGCCGCTCACCACTCAGGCCCGCCTGTTGCGTGTGCTCGAGAGCGGCGAGTTCATAAAAGTCGGATCGTCCACTGTGCAGCGCGCCAATGTGCGTATAGTTGCCGCCACGAATGTGGATATGGCGAGGGCTGTGGCCGAAGGCCGTTTCAGGGAGGATCTCTATTACAGGCTCTCTACCGTGTCGATCTCTATACCCCCTTTGCGTGACCGTGGAGCCGACATACCGCTGCTTGCCCGTAAGTTTGCCGCTGACTTTGCCGAGCGTTACACCATGCCGCGCGTCACGTTTGACGATACTGCACGGCAGCTGTTCATGGCTTACCGCTGGCCCGGCAACGTGCGTCAGCTTAAGAATGTGGTGGAGCAGATAGCTCTGTTTCACGCGGGTGAGGATGTGGATTCGGGAATGTTGCGCTCGTATCTGCCCGGCAATGGCGGTTCGGGGCTTGCTACGGTGCATGCCGCCGGGGCCGATAATCCCCACGACTATGCTGTGGAGCGGGAGATGCTGCTTGGCATGATTGTGAGGCTGCAGCAGCAGATCGACTCGTTGCGTGACAGGCTTGACCGCGAATCATCGGCGCATACGCCGTTCATCGATACAGTGGAGACCCGTGATGCCGGTGCGGCTCCGTCCATGCCCTCTTCGATAGTGAAGTTCGAGCCTTTCTGCTCTCCTTTGCGTTCGGTCGAGCGCGATGGAGCCTCGCGTGACGTTGATGCATCCGTGTCTCCGGCGACACTTGAGGAGACCGAGCGTGAGACCATACGCCGTGCTCTTGAGCGTAACGGAGGCCGCCGTAAGGCTACAGCGGCTGAACTGAATATATCCGAGCGGACTCTCTACCGCAAGATCAAGGAGTATGGGATGGAATGACCCGGACTGATTGTCATTGGGCTATCGTTGTTCACCTATGCGGATGAATCTTGCCCCTGTCAGGTTGTTGCTTTTGCGTAGATATTCGCTCAAGGGCATAGGGTCGATTATGACTTTGCCTTGTTTCGATGAGGCGTGCAGAAGGTGTGGCACTCCGTCCTTGAAGATTACGATTCCTATGTGTGAGATGTCGAGTCCCTCTGTCTTGGTCGTGAAAGCTATCACATCCCCTTCTTTTATCCAGGAAGGGGATTTTTTTGACATCAAAGCCGAGCTGCGTATATAGGGGAAACGGTGTGACCTGTAGCCGACTTCACAACTCTTGATTTTCTCGTATATTGCGTCGTCCTTCATGGCCGGGTAGGCGTCGCGGTGGTGCGACATGTAGTCTAGGGTCTTGATCTGATATTTTATGCCCGGCAGGCGGTCAGTGATGTCGCGCATGTTGCCGCGGTGCGTGTTGTCGACAATCCAGTCACTTATGTAGTGGAGCCTTGACGCATATCCGTCGGCGCGGCCTTGGCGGTAGCGAATCTGCTCCAGATTGTATAGGAAGTCTTGCCATGAGTTTCTTCTCTCTTTCACGGTGAGCACCATTGCGGCTACTGTCTCTACGAAGGTGGTGCAGTCCATCTCGTCGATGTTTACCGTCAGCATCTCCGGACTGCCTTCAAGGGTGCCCGGCGCATATGGAGTGCCTTCAAATTTCGCTCCTATGTATATCATGAGTTCATTGGGCGATTTGTCTCCGTAGTTGTATGCGTCGATAAGTATGCTGTTTATCTTTGTCGTGTCGGATGCTTCATTGTGCCATCTCACTTCGCCGGGATATGATGCGGAAATCCTGCCCGTGAGTACTGTCGATAAGATTGCTATATATAATAATGTGATGGTCCGTTTCATAGATTACAGTGATTTGCACATTTTTTTTCACTCCTCAAAATTAACAAGAATCCGTGGTATGTGCAAATTATATTTATACTATGGTTTTATGATGTGCGATTTTTGAATGTGAGTCATGCCGACTCCGGTTATTCTATGAGTCGCACTATGTATGTAAAAATCGGTGTTGCGAGGGGCATGAAACAACGAAACGGGCTAAAAGTTCGCCTTTAATGTTAAAATAGTGTTAAAAGGCTTATAAAAATTTGCAGGGAACGGGATAAAGGCGTACCTTTGCATCGCTTTTCCGGGGAAGCCCCCTGACAAGCGCGAGAACATTGAAAGAATTGCAACGATAGAAGTAGTACAAGAGAGATACGGACTCTCCGCCTCGGGGCTCGCCCCGTCAGCGGAGGGGAAGACAGATCTCCTGTCAATTTCCATCCCATACAAGAAACGAGACTTATAAAGACCGGCGTTCAGGGCAGTGGGGATCAGCGTCCGCCGCAAAGACAGCGCGAGCCGCAGCGGGCAACCGCGGGGCCGCGCGAAATAAAGCAAGAAGAATAGAGCAATCTATATAAACAGCGGA
>ERZ808037.659-NODE-659-length-29378-cov-36.253404_pt1 | contig 29378 bp, 22 predicted proteins | sample MGYA00380190_ERZ808037 | MGnify/ENA primary metagenome ERZ808037 (study PRJEB31490, sample SAMN06133399) | mouse gut metagenome | isolation source: J9 | host: mice | place: China: Chengdu | collected 2015-05 ...
AAAATCGGGCATTACGCAAGATTGACCTCGTGCAATAGAGTTGATACTCAACGACTTTGCATAGCTGAGTAGTTACAGATATATGTACCTTATTATAAATTTACCTTACGTTATATCGTCCTGACACCACCCTTGTCAGCCGAGGTCACCATGGCTGCGTAAGCGCGCAGGGCGCGGCTCACCTGACGTTGGCGGTCACGAGGAGTGAATGCCTCCGAACCATGTGACAGCTCCTCTTCACGCCGCCCGGCAAGCTCACTGTCGGAGAGGCGTACGTTTATGGTGCGAGCCGGAATGTCGATCTCTATGATATCGCCGTCACGCACAAGCCCGATGTTACCGCCGGCGGCAGCTTCGGGCGATATGTGCCCTATGGAAAGTCCTGATGTTCCACCGGAGAAACGTCCGTCAGTTATAAGCGCGCATTCTTTGCCGAGGTGCTTGCTCTTTATGTAAGATGTCGGGTAGAGCATCTCCTGCATGCCAGGACCACCTTTGGGCCCTTCATGGGTAATGACCACCACATCTCCGCTTTTAACCTTATCGCGCAGTATCCCCTCCACTGCGGCCTCCTGTGAAGTGAACACTTTGGCAGGACCGCTGAAACGGAATATGCTCTCGTCGACTCCGGCAGTCTTGACCACACATCCGTCCTGTGCGATATTGCCCTTGAGCACAGCGAGACCGCCATCCTTGACATAGGCATGCTCCATATCACGGATACATCCTGAGGCACGGTCGGTGTCAAGCTCGCTGTAATAGCTCATCTGACATCCGAGCTCGGTGGTGCGCTTCATTCCCGGCGCGCTTTTCCAGAGTTCGTCGGCCTCGTTGTCCATTTTCTTGCCTGGAACCACCGCCCACCGCTCTATGGCCTGCGCGAGCGTCATTCCGTCAACACGGCGTACAGATGTGTCCACAAGGCCTGCATCGGCAAGGATCTTCATTATGGATATTATGCCTCCCGCACGGTTGACATCCTGGATGTGATAGCGGGAATTAGGGGCAACCTTACAGAGCACCGGAGTGTGGCGGGAGAGACGGTCGATATCCTCCATGGTGAAATCGGCCCCGGCCTCGTGGGCTATGGCAAGCAGGTGGAGCACAGTGTTGGTGGAACCGCCCATTGCTATGTCGAGAGTCATCGCGTTAAGCATGGCCTGACGTGTGGCGATGCTGCGCGGGAGCACACTGACATCTCCGTCACGATAATAGGCATATGCGTTCTCGACTATCCTGCGTGCGGCCTTTATGAACAGCTCGCGGCGATTTATGTGTGTGGCGACAACCGTTCCGTTGCCGGGAAGGGCAAGCCCTATAGCTTCGTTGAGAGAGTTCATGGAATTGGCAGTGAACATGCCGGAGCATGAACCGCAAGTGGGACACCCCTTCATCTCAAGCAAGGACACGTCGCTGTCGGAGACGGAATCATCGGCCGACTCAACCATTATGTCCACAAGATCGACATCGCGGTCACCCACCCTGCCGGCTTCCATAGGACCTCCGGAAACGAATATCGCAGGAATGTTGAGGCGCATGGCAGCCATAAGCATACCGGGAGTGACCTTGTCGCAATTGGATATGCACACCATGGCGTCAACCTTGTGAGCGTTGACCATGTACTCAATGGAATCGGCAATCATATCGCGCGACGGGAGCGAATAGAGCATCCCGTCATGCCCCATGGCTATGCCATCGTCAATTGCAATGGTATTGAACTCGGCAGCGAAGCATCCGAGCTTCTCAATCTCCTCCTTGACCACCTGTCCGATCTCATGCAGATGAGTGTGGCCCGGGACAAACTGTGTGAATGAATTGACCACGGCAATGACTGGCTTTCCGAACTGCTCATCTTTCATGCCGTTGGCCCGCCATAATGCACGGGCACCAGCCATGCGGCGACCCTCGGTACTTGCTGCGCTTCTCAACGGAAACTTCATATAGCGATATTACAATTTATTTCTATAAGCAGGGTGTAAACACCAAATCCTAATGTTCTACCCCTATGATATCTGTAAATTATCCGCAAAAATATGAATATATGTTGTAAAACACAAATTTTTAGCGATATTTGTTGGCATATTCACCTATATGACACAAAAAAGCGGGTCAATTTGCACAATGTATATGTAAACGTGCAAGTTATGTGTCCCATCTTTGTTCGATCCGATGCATGATCTGTCGGACAAAGTCCTTAAATTTGCATACGAATTACAGACGCCCCCCCACATGCCGATACACTTAAGACATATCCTCGCATCAATGCTTTTGACCCTTGTGTCAATGGCAGTCTTCCCCCAGCCTACAGTGGACGAGATGCTGTTCTGCCCCAAAAGGATCACCGGCGACGCCAGCGACATGAGCCTCAGAAGCATCATACAGCTGCCTGACGGAAGAATGGCATTCATCACCAGTACCCATCTACACATATTCAACAATACCGGTACCAAAAGCTATGTTCTCGACGACAGCCGATCCTCGCTTCTCAGAGGCTACAAAGGACATCATCATCCATACATATCAAACGACTCTCTGCTGTGGATAAAGAACCAGGGCCGCCTATACTGCTTCGACACGAAATGTGACAGCCTGACCGTTCCCGGCTCCATGCCCGGAAAGGGAAACATCGATGACATGTTTGTCGATGATTCGGGGTGTGTCATGACGCGTAAAGGAAACGACCTCTGTTATTCCGGATCACGCATACCACTGCCTCATGACGAGGGGGAGCTGCTTGATGTAGTATCAATGCAGAATAATATATACATGTTTTTCGAGTATGGAGGGATACGGGTCATTGACAGGAAGACCGGACATGCCGTAACATCACGACCTCCGTCCGACACAGATATACGCCACAACACATCGCTCGTCAGAATCACTACCGACGGCTCCATCTATCAGCTCCGCAACGGATACACAGGGGGATGCCTGCTACATTATGACCCATACACGCTTGAATGTGACACGATACTCAACACGCCATACGCGCTCAACACTCTGATATCAAGCCAAAACGGCACGGTATATGCAAGCTGCGCAAAAGGGATATGGACCTATGATCCAAGCAACGGATCTTTAAATTATCACAAGGGGATACGCATCTCAACAGGAGAAATCCTCGCGACAGAGATCAGCACCGTGTACGAAGATGCCGACGGAGGAATATGGCTGGGGATGTACAATCGCGGAATATTCTACCATCATCCGTCATCATATGTGGCGATACACATTGACTGCAGCATGATTCCACATTCCGGAGCCTCATTCATAGAAGACCGTGAGGGTATGATGTATCTCAGATGCCTCAATTCATTATATCATATAGACATCGGAAACAAAGCACTCCATCGGCTCGAAGGCAACGGGTTGCACAGCATCGGCATCACTGAGTCAGGCAAGGTGAACAGCTTCCGCAACAGCCGTGACGAGGTGTATTTCCTGGCAGAGGACAGGATTGACATATTTGTCCCCGGACACACATATCCACACGAGACAAGAAGGACAATACCGATATATCTTCAATCAATCACTGTAAAAGGGGAAACAACAATCAGCAATAATCTCATATTGAGCCACGATCAAAATCTGATCAGCATAAAGCTGTCGGTTCTCGATTATGCATGGTGTGACACCATATACCTGCGCCACACACTCACAGGCCCCGATTCGGACAACTCGACAACGATTCTCGCGCCCGGACAGAAGAGAGAGACCGACTTCACTTACGCCAACCTACAACCCGGCAAATACACTCTGACAACCGAGGTGTCGACCTCAAAAGATGCCCCATACACAGCAGGGAGCAAGAGCATCTCTTTCAGTATAAGGCCTCCATGGTGGACCACCCCATGGGCCTACTGCATATATGCTCTGCTGCTTGTATCAACAGTCACAGCATCTTTCCATATACATTCCCGGGTTCTCAAAAAACGCCTCGAACGGCGGCACCGTGAAGAGATGCTGCTCGCTAAAATCAGGATGCTAATAGATCAGGTTAAAGACAAAGAGAACGACACGGATAAGGAGGACGATGTCACCGAGGAAAGCTCCGGCACCATATCGACAGAGAGCAAGAGCATGGATGCGCCGGACCGGGATTTCGTGGCCAAGGCTGTGGAAGCTGTGGAAAGGAATATCACCAATCCATCCTACTCGGTATCCCAGCTGAGCAGCGACATGTGCATGGAGCGCACCGGACTGTACAAACGCCTTGTGACACTGCTTGACAAATCTCCGAGCCTGTTCATACGGGAAATACGCCTCAACAGGGCAGCTCAGCTATTACAGAGTGACAACAGCCGGACAATAGCAGATATAGCCGAACAGGTGGGATTCAACAGCGCAAGCTACTTCAGCAAATGTTTTCAGGAAAAGTTCGGTTGCCGGCCATCTGAATTCAATCAGAAGCAGGATTAATTAAGAGGTTGTTAAAAAACATCTCAATGGAATAACCGAAAAAGATCTGTCAAGGGCTGAAATTCAACATCCATTATATCGATTTCAACATTTGTGTGATAGTATATGAGGCACTTAGCATTAATTTTGCATCACATTCAATACATCAATACCATCACATTAATATATCGACATAAGCCATGATCAATCCCAAATCCATTGTGACAGTCTTTGTGGCAGCGGCATTAGGCACAATGTCCCTGACAGCCGCACATACGACTGCAAAACCACAAGTGAACAAGATTCCGAACGGGATAGAGACCACTGTAAACGGCAATGAAATCTCGCTTCAGTTCTACACACCATCCACGATACGTGTGGTGAAACATCCCACCGGAGTATCCGCTGAAGAGAAATCACTGGCAGTAACAGCCACGCCTCAGGATGTGGCGACCACCGTCAGGACAACCGGCAACAGCGCGGAAATAAAAAGCGACCGACTCAGAGCCAGACTCGATCTCAGCGACGGATCAATATCATTTTTCGATGCAAAAGGGAAAAGCATTGTAAAAGAGGAACGAGGACCGGTGTTCACCCCTATCCAGGATGCCGGGAAACCATCCACCATGGCAAAACAATCATTCCGGCTTGACAAGGAAGAAGCCATCTACGGTCTTGGCAACCTTGAAAACGGTAAACTGTCGCAACGCAATGTGGACAGGTTGCTCCAACCCGGCAACGTTGAGGACGGCATACCCATGATCGTGTCAGTAAAAGGCTACGGCATATACTGGGACAACTATTCACCCACACATTTCATCGATAACGAGAACGGCACAAGTTTCGAATCACAAGTGGGTAAAAGCGTAGACTACTATCTGATGTCAGGCGACAATGCCGACGGTGTGATTGCCGAAATGCGCCACCTCACAGGACAGGTCCCCATGTTCCCATTGTGGACCTATGGTTTCTGGCAGAGCCGCGAACGATACAAAAGCCAGCAGGAGATCACCGAGGTGGTGAAACGTCACCGCGAGCTCGGAGTGCCACTCGACGGCATAATACAGGACTGGCAATACTGGGGGAACAATTATCTGTGGAACGCGATGGAATTCATGAATCCGGAATTCAATAAACCGCAAAAAATGATGGATGACATACACGCTGACAACGCGCACATCATCATCTCGATATGGTCGTCCTTCGGGCCTCAGACAAAGCCTTATCGCGAACTGGACGCAAAAGGATTACTGTTCAATTTCGCGACATGGCCTGAATCAGGCATATCAGAGCAATGGCCGCCACGCAAGGATTATCCTTCAGGCGTGAGAGCCTATAACCCCTACAATCCGGAAGCCCGCGACATATATTGGAATAACCTCCGCCGTCTCTACGATTTAGGGATGGACGGATGGTGGATGGACTCCACCGAACCCGACTTCTTCAACGGAACCGAAGAGGACATGAACGCCCCGACCGGGCTTGGATCATTCCGCAAAGTGCGCGGAGCATACCCGCTTATGACTGTGGGAGGGGTATATGACCACCAGCGTGCCACATCCGACAAGCAAAGAGTGTTCATACTCACAAGGTCAGGCTTCGCCGGCCAACAGCGTTACGGGTGCAATGTGTGGACCGGTGACACTCAGTCCACATGGGATATGCTGAGAAAATCAGTGCCGGCGATGCTCAATTTCACAATGACAGGCAATCCCAACACCAACAGCGACATAGGAGGATTCTTTGCCGGCGGATACAACAAGACTTACATGGATAATTCGGCTGTAAAGAACCCTCTGTTCCAAGAGCTGTATATCAGATGGCTACAGATGGGCACATTCAATCCCATGATGCGCTCACACGGCACCGACATAAAACGTGAGATATATTACTTCGGTAAGAAAGGAGAACCGGTGTATGATGCCATCGAGAACGCCATCAGGCTTCGCTACACCCTTCTGCCATACATATATTCCACATCCTGGCAAGTCACCAACGAAGCCTCAAGCTTCATGCGTCCGCTCATGATGGATTTCCCTTCCGACAAGAACGGATGGGACCGGGGCGACCAATTCATGTTTGGCGACGCATTCCTCGTCGCTCCTATCCTTGAGGCCCACTACACAACCGAGAAGGTAAGCAAGGCTGACGAAAACACAGGATGGGACCGTTCAGAGAAAGATGACAATGCACAGACAGCCGCTGTCGACTTCACCAGGCAGACAGCAGCTGACGTGTATCTTCCATCCGGAGCTGAATGGATAGACTTCTGGACCGGAGAACGCCATCGCGGAGGAAAATCCATAAAGAAAGAATCCGACATAAACACCATACCGCTGTATGTAAAGTCAGGAAGCATAATCCCTCTCGGACCCGATGTGCAATATGCCACAGAGAAGCCATGGGACGACCTTGAAATCAGGATATACCCCGGAGCCGACGGCAGTTTCACTCTATATGAAGACGAGTTTGACAACTACAACTATGAGAAAGGGATATACTCGACAATCACATTCTCATGGGACGACAGCAAGCATATCCTCACAATATCAGACCGTAAAGGGGAATACCCCGGGATGCTTAATGACAGGCGTTTCCGAGTAAAATTAATCGAGCCTGACGGGAAAGCGAAGGATGTATCCTACTCCGGCAAGTCGACCACCGTGAAACTGTGACAGAACACACGATCAACCACCTCGGGCCACCCGGCACAGGAAAGGATGTTTCGTCCGGTCCTATGCCGGGGCCCTTATTTGCCGGCAGTGGCTATGAAGAGCTTGTCAATGTCGAAATACTTCTGTGCCATTGCAGCAAGCACATCAGGCGTCAGGGAGCGAGCCGCGGAATCCTGCATGGCAAAATATCCTTCAGGAGTGCTTGCCGTGACCCTCGTCTGCAGGAAGTCCATGCGTGTGAACGGGGTGTCAAGAACACCGGCAAGTTCGGAGAGCACAAACCGGCTTATGCGGTTGACCTCATCTTCGGTATACGACCCCGGATCCTTCATTCTCTCGATCTCTGCCACAGTCTCATTTATAAGCAGATCCACTGTGGACGGATCGGTCTGGGACGATATGGATATGAACCCGCTGTGGCGATACCCCAACAGGGATGCCGTGATGCCGTAAGTCAGGCCTTTCTCCTCACGTATGTCAAGCATAAGCCTACTGCCGAAATATCCGCCCAAGGCGATTGTGGCTATCCTCAGCGGCACATAGTCAGGATGATTCCTGCCAATTGCCGGAATCATCATCCTCACACCACTCTGCAGCGACTCGGGCATATCCACATGCACTCTCTCTCCGGATGAATGATCAGGGAACTTGAGCGGGGGAAGCGGATAAGGCTCATGAGGTGGTATTGACGAGAACATATCGGCCGTCTCAGCGATCATCCGGTCAGAAAGCAAGCCGCTGAGATACACATGCATGCCGGACGGGTCAAGACGCCGGCTGTGAGCACTTGCTATCATGTCAGGGGTCAGCTCCAACAGATCGTCAGGCGATGACACCGCCGACAGCGGATGCTCCGCGCCGTAAACGAGATCCTTCATGGCACAGCCGGCACGGTAAAGCACCTTGCGCTGCTCCACCTCAAGCCTTGCAGCTTCATTGCGCACTATGTGGGATGTGACCTCCGGATCAAACGCAGGGGACATCACAATCTCCCTGACAAGCGGGAGCAGTGTGGAATATGTATCGTTGAGACAATACATGCTCAGGGCCGAATGATGTGTGGAAGTGTCAACTCCGGTCCATGCCCCGTTGTGTTCGATAATGTCGGACAGCTCCTCGCCCGAGTGGCTTGCGGTGCCCTCCAGGAGAAGGGCGTTGGCAATCTCGAGCAACTTGGGACGAGGCGACTCGGCTATGCCGCCCGGCATAAGCAGTTTTATACGGCTCACTTCGGCATTGCCGCCGCTCAGATAATGCATAGTCAGTCCGTTATGCAACACCACGGACTCGGCTTCAGGGAGCGATAGGCTCCCCATATCATGAATGTCAGGAGCGATAGTCCTGTCGATAATTTCTTCCATTGTCAAAGATCTTTTTCCTTAAGCGAACCAAGGACTGATGCGCGCGCTTCCTCGGCCGATGGCTGTGCGGCAGACTGAGCTGATGCAGTGACAGTCTGGACCGGTTGTACGGCGTGGCCGGACTGCACGGACGGGGCGGGCTGAACGGACTGGACGGATTGAACAGATGAGGCGGACGGAGCGGACTGTTCCGATTGTTTCTGCTGTTTGGGATGTTTGGGCTGTGGCAGTCCCTCCACAGGGGTGAGCGAGAATCCGGCAGGCGACTCGAGCTTCGATATATGTATCTCAGGCACAGGCTTGCGGTATGAGTCACCCAGCATGGCATGATAGCTGTCAACGACACCTGACCCTACATATGTACGGGAATAGTACGGAGTGGTTATATCACTGACTATCACGCCCTTTGAGGCGGATGCATGAATCATCTGATTGTCACCCACAAATATGCCCACGTGTGACACCGTCTTGCGGTTCTTCCCTGTTGCGAAAAATATGAGATCGCCCGGCACCAGACCGTCCTTTGAAACAGAAGTGCAATAGTCACGCTGTTCGCGCGAGCTTCGCGGGAGCGGTATGCCGAGGGCGTCCTTGTAGACCCTCAGCACCAGTCCGGAACAGTCTATACCATTGCGGTCATTGCCACCATACCTATATGGCGTGCCTATCCAGCTGAGAGCCTTGTCGACAAGGGCGGCCGACTGGGGAGCCATGCCGGCGGTGCTGACAGTGGGTGTGCCGGAGCCTTTTCCGGGTATATAACTACCGGAGGACACGCGTGTTGTCTTTGACGAGCCACAGGCTGTCAAAATGGCGAGGACTGACACTATGAGTAGATGTAAGGTTATCCGCTTTAACATAATAATGCAAAGTTATACATTTATTTTTAGATTGTTACAACCATCCGGCACATGATGTCGTAAATATTCCTTAAATTCACTGTGGAGCTATTAAAATTGTTTAAAGTGCCGATGTAGGATGTAACTTTGCATGGTTTTTGCCGTCATAAGGGTGTAATGCAAAAGAAAAAATTTTACCAACCACTATCATAAGACCAACATGAAATTATCAGGCAAGATTATCCTCCTTGCGGCCTGCACCGCAGTAGTCAGCTCGGCACTCACCGCCGGGGTCATGAGGGAGGCACTCACATCTCATGACGATTTCTCCGTCGCCGCCTCAGAGGCCGCTACCAACGGCAAGGATGGCAACTTCTATACAGTGGGGCTCTCTCCTGCCACAACAACCGATTTCACACAGGCTGCTGAAAGCTCCATCAACGGAGTCGTCTCAATAAAAAGCTTTGTCACTCCACGCCAGCGTCAGCAGGGACATGGCGGCGGATTCTTCTTCGACCCGTTCGAGTACTTCTTCGGTTCTCCGCAGGGCAACCGCCGGCAGCAGCCCCAGCAGCCGCAGCAGAACCCGGAGCAGGATATGGAGCCAAGCGGACTCGGATCAGGAGTCATCATAAGTGCGGACGGCTACATAGTGACCAACAACCATGTGATCGACGAAGCAGAAAGGCTTCAGGTGACCCTCAACGACAACCGCTCGTTTGACGCCACAGTCATAGGCACTGACCCCACCACCGATATCGCACTTATAAAGATCGATGCCGAGAATCTCCCTATAATACCTATGGGCGACAGCGAGGCTCTCAAGGTGGGAGAATGGGTGCTTGCCGTGGGCAATCCTTTCGGCTTCACCTCTACTGTGACCACAGGCATAGTCTCGGCAAAGGCACGCAGCATAGGAGGCTCGACCGGCTCCAAACCTATGGGCATAGAGTCATACATACAGACCGATGCAGCAGTCAATCCCGGCAATTCGGGCGGCGCGCTTGTCAATCTCAACGGTGACCTCGTGGGAATCAATACCGCTATCTACAGCCAGACAGGAAATTATGCAGGCTACTCATTCGCAGTGCCCACCTCCATAGTAAAGAAGGTTGTCAGTGACCTGCGTCAGTATGGCGCGGTGCAGAGAGCGATACTCGGCGTGACAATACAGAACCTCACAGGCGATCTCGCCAAAGAGAAGGACATCAAGGCGGTTACCAAAGGTGTGTACGTGGTGTCGTTCAATGAAGGACGCTCCTCGGCCAAGGAAGCCGGCATAGAGACGGGCGATGTGATCATAGCCATCAACGGAGCCCCCACCGACAATGTAGCCCAACTGCAGGAACAGGTGGTGAAGCACCGTCCCGGCGACAAGATCAATGTAGACCTGATACGCAACAATAGCAAAAAGACCGTGACTGTGACACTGCTCAATCCGCAGGGTACAACAAATGTCACCAAGGCCAACGATTTCACCGACCTCGGATGCGCGTTCAAGAAAGTCGACGCATCGACACTCAAGCAGCTCGGCATATCGGGCGGCGTGCAGGTGGTAGACCTCAAGGCCGGCATAGTCCGCGAAGCCGGAGTACGCCAGGGGTTCATAATCACCTCCATCAATGACATTCGCATACAATCGCCAGCCGAAGTCGAAAAGATATATCACTCGCTCATGAAGTCGGACATCAATGACCGCATCATGATACTCCGCGGTGTGTATCCGACAGGCAAACGAGGGCTATACGCGCTCGACCTTGCCGGCGAATAATTAATAACGACTACATTACCTACTTTTAATAAATGATTGATTGATAATGTGATAAATTAAAGAAAGGTTAAATAATAGATTACAAAGAGTGCGGAGCTGATCGTGATGACCGGCTCCGCATTGTCATATATAGGTTGTTAAAAACGATCTCTTATACTGTCATTGCGGTGTTATTGTAGAACTTTTTTCGCGGCGCATTGAATAATTCTTTGTAATTTTGCACCGGATTTTATTATGTTGTTTCGAGATGTTTGAAATATATATTACACCTGTCATAATAACACTGCTGTCGGTTCTTGTGGTGTCGGCACTTTACCTGCTGTTCGGGTTCCGCCGCTACGTGTCATCGGTGAGCCGCAAGGTCACCGCCGACAGCATGCAGAGCAGGGAAGAAGCCGAGAGCGGCAATGCGACGGCTGACAGCCGTGACTATCCGCCGGTGTCGGTGATAGTCTACTCAGAGGACGATGCCTCCAATCTCGAGATATTGCTGCCTCAGATACTTGAGCAGGACTATCCTGCACCGTTCGAGGTAATAGTGGTCAACGACGGGGCCATAAGCTCCACCAAGGATGTGATAGCGCGGCTTGAACAGAAGTACTATAACCTGTACATGACATTCACCCCGCAGGAATCACGCTCGCTTTCACGCAAGAAACTTGCTGTGACTCTCGGCATCAAAGCCGCCAAATACAATGTACTTGTCCATACCACAGGTAATTGCCAGGTGCCCTCCAGACATTGGCTCAAGTGTATGGCGGGACATTTCAGCCCCTCGACCGATATTGTGCTGGGCTACGCAGCTGTGACTGCCACCGACGGGGCCACGGAGTCATGGAAGCGTCTGCATGCCTTTGACCGTGTGAGGAGTTCCGTGGAATGGCTCTCATGGGCCATAGCCGGACGTCCCTACCGAGGAGACGGATGCAATATAGCCTACCGGAGGGAGATGTTCTTCCGCAACAAGGGTTTCTCCCGTTCGCTCGACCTCAAATACGGTGACGACGATGTGTTCGTGAGCGAGGTTGTGCGCGGCAACAACACTGCCGTAGAGCTTTCGGACGACTCTATGCTCCTCCACATGCAGAATGCTCCCGGGCCGCTGTACCGGTCGGAAAAGATACGGCGCGACTTCACTGCTCCGCGTCTGCGCGGACACGCAAGGCTGTTCTTCAGCACCTGTTCGTGGGCATGGTGGACACTTCTGTGCACCGCCGTGTCACTGAGCATCGCAGGGCTGCCGTCCTACCTGCCCATGACGGTGGCATGCGTCATAACACTTGCGGTATGCATCATCCTGATGGCGGCATGGCGCAAGGTGTCGGTTTCGCTCGGCTCGCGCCCTATACTGCTCACATTCCTATGGTTCATGTCATACCATCCTCTGTACACACTGTACTATCGCATGAGAGGGAGGTCAAAACGCGGATCGAATCTCACATGGGGATGACCTCCATAAAAAGACTACAGCCGATGAAAGGTACGGTAGAGATCAACGGGCTACGCCTCTTCGCCCGTCACGGAGTATATGAAGAGGAGCGGGTGAACGGCAACACATTCGAGCTTACCATTCATCTCGAATACCCGATGGAAAAAGGGTTGACTGACGATGACCTCGCCGGCACACTCAACTATGCCGAAGTGGTGGATGTGGCACGCCGTGTGATGGATGAACCGTCACAGCTGCTCGAACATGTGGCATGGCGTCTGCACAATGCTCTGACCGAGCGTTTTCCTCTTATAAGGGGGGGCATGATACGGCTCACAAAACTCAATCCCCCTATCCCGGCCGATATGGACGGGGCCGCAGTAAGGATAGAATGGTGATCCACCCCGTCGATGCGGTCAATGAAATGTGTATAATGACATATATCTACATATATTGAATATATTGAATACGATGAAAAAGACAACACCCATACTGCTTCTCACCGGATATCTCGGCAGCGGCAAAACCACACTTGTCAACCATATACTCTCCAATGAGCGCGGCATAAAGTTTGCCGTCATAGTGAACGACATAGGCGAAGTGAACATCGATGCCAGCCTCATAGAGCGCGGCGGCGTGGTGGACAGCAAGGACGACAGCCTTGTGGCACTCTCCAACGGGTGCATATGCTGCACGCTCAAGATGGACCTCATAAAACAGATCGAGGAGATCATGGCCATGAACCGTTTCGACTACATAGTGATCGAAGCGAGCGGCATATGCGAACCGGCCCCCATAGCCCAGACCATATGCTCCATACCTCAGCTCGGGGCGCAGGCAACGGCGTTCGGCACTCCGAAACTCGACTGCATAGTGACCGTGGTGGACGCATTGAGGCTTCAGGACGAGTTCGGCTGCGGGGAGTCACTTAAAAAGGACAATCTTGACGAGGAGGACATAGAGAACCTCATCATACAGCAGATAGAATTCTGCAATATAATACTTCTCAACAAGGTGTCGGAGGTCTCTCCTGCGGATCTTTCACGCATACGCGCCATAGTGCGCGCCATCCAGCCAAAGGCCGAGATAATCGAATGCGATTACGCCGATGTGGACATAACCCGCATAATAAACACGGGGATGTTCAACTTTGACGACGTAGCTACATCTGCCGCATGGGTACAGCAGATCGACCGTGACAACCATGACATCGAGGAGGAGGAACGCCACCATCACCACCATGAGCATGAGCACGACCACCATCATGAACATGAGCATGAGCATGACGAGGACCACTGCGACCATGACCACCATCACCACCACCATGAACACGGGGAGCATGAGGAGCATCCCGAAGGGTGCACATGCGGCCACTGCCACCACCATCACCACCACGGGGAGGGTGAGGCCGAGGAGTATGGCATAGGGACATTCGTCTACTACCGCCGCCCGGCATTCAACCTCAACAAGTTTGATTACTTCGTTGCAAGGCAGTGGCCCCGCGAGGTGATACGCTGCAAGGGTGTGTGCTATTTCTCCAACAACACCGACATGTCCTATCTCTTCGAGTCGGCAGGCAAGCAGAAGTCGCTCAAGGAGGCCGGGCTATGGTTTGCCACAGCTCCCGAGGAGGATTTCAAGGAACTGATCGCTCAGGATCCCAACATACTCCGGGACTGGGATGAAGAGTATGGCGACCGCATGGTCAAACTCGTGTTCATAGGGCGCGACATGGACCGCAACGCCATCACCAAGGCACTTGACGCCTGTCTGGACAAATAAACATAACCGACAACCCGCTTTCCCCCCACACTGATAAGCCACATGAAACCTTACCTGCAGGTCGAGGACCTGACCAAGAGTTACGGAGACCGCATGCTGTTCGACTCCATCACCTTCGGGGTCAACGAAGGCGACAAGATAGGCATCATAGCCAAGAACGGCACGGGCAAATCAACCCTTCTGCGCCTTCTGTCAGGCCGGGAGGCTCCCGACAGCGGGACTGTCACATTCCGCAACGACCTGCGCGTAGGCTTCCTTGACCAGACTCCGGTATTCGAGCCCGGGACATCGCTTATGAGCAATCTGCTTCCCGCCCTACATGAGAACGACCATGAGGAGTGGAACCGCGAGGACCGCGTGAGGCAGATGCTGTCACAGCTCGGCATAAATGACGCCGGGCAGAGCGTAGACCACCTGTCAGGGGGGCAGATCAAGCGCGCGGCCCTGGCACGGGTGCTTCTCGGAGCCCCTGACCTGCTCATACTCGACGAGCCTACCAACCACCTCGACATTCCGACCGTGGAATGGCTCGAGAACTATCTCTCACGCCAGCGCGTCACCCTGCTCATGGTCACGCATGACCGCTATTTCCTTGACCGTGTGTGCAACAAGATCATCGAGATAGACATGAAGCAGATATTCACCTACGAGGGGAACTTCGACAGCTACCTGCGCCGGCGTGCCGAACGCATCGAGGCCCTCACCGGCGAGCTTGCCAAGGTGAAGAACACCCTGCGCAAAGAGCAGGAATGGATGCGCCGGCAGCCTCAGGCACGCGCGGGGAAGGCCCGTTACCGCATAAATGCCTTCTATGATCTCAAGGAGCGCGCGTCGGTGCGCTATGACGAGCGCAACATCGACCCCGACGAGGTGAAGTCGTCCTACATAGGGTCGAAGATCTTCGAGGCCAAGGGAGTGTCGAAACGTTTCGGCGACAAGGTGATACTCGACGATTTCACCTACATGTTCGCCCGATATGAGAAGGTGGGGATAGTCGGAGAGAACGGCGTGGGGAAATCCACGTTCATAAAGATGCTTCAGGGGATCGTGCGCCAGGACTCCGGGGAATGGAATGTGGGGGAGACCGTGCGTTTCGGCTACTATTCGCAGGAGGGTATCAACCTCCCCGAAGGGAAACGTGTGATCGACGCCATCACCGATATCACGGAGGATGTGGTGATCAACGGCACCACCCACTACACCCCCATGCAGTTTCTCACACGCTTCCTGTTCTCACCGGCCGACCAGCAGAAATATATCTCCACACTCAGCGGAGGGGAGATGCGTCGCCTCAACCTTGCCGCGGTTCTCATCACACAGCCCAATTTCCTCATACTCGACGAGCCTACCAACGATCTCGACATCATGACCCTCGGGATCCTTGAGGAATACCTGCGCAATTTCAAAGGGTGCGTGATAGTGATATCCCATGACCGGTTCTTCCTTGACTCGATAGTTGACCATCTCTTTGTAATGGAAGGGAACGGCGTGATAAAGGATTTCCCGGGCAACTACACCGATTACCGCAACTACCTGAAAGAGCTTAAGGCAACCCAGACACTTGAGGCCGCGAATAAACAGCAGCCCAAGGCCGCCGCGCCATCGCGCCGGTGCGACAGCGTGGAACGCCCCAGGCGCATGACATTCAAGGAGCGCAAGGAGTATGAGGCACTGACTGCCGAGATCGACAGCCTGACAGCCGAGAAGAACGAGCTGGAAGCCCTGTTCAACTCCGGCGAGAATATCCCCGACATAGCTGACAAGGCCGCCCGATACAGCGAACTGAAGGAACTGCTCGACGAGAAGGAGCTGAGATGGCTCGAACTCTCCGAGCTGGCATGAATTACAAGGAAAATACAAGGGAAAATTACAAGTGTAAGTCATATATTAATATTTTTTTGCATTATTAAAAAAAAGTACTTACATTTGCAGAATAATGTCAAAATCCTTAAATATTCCTATATTCATCAATAATTATTAACCATGAAACAAATCCCTAAAGGTCTGTCAATGCTCACAGGAAGCGTGGACAAGACTCTGGCAGGCGGCCTTCTCGCCGTCGCTCTCATCGGGGGAGCTTCAATGGAAGCATACTCCGCAGATATAATGGGGGGGGTAAAATCTCCTGCTGTTCAGCAAGTTAACCAAAAACTACAGATTTCAGGAACCGTCATTGACGAGACCGGCGAGCCGATGCTCGGCGTATCGGTAATAGAGGTCGGCACAAAGACAGGAATCGCAACCGATCTTGACGGCAATTTCACTCTCAGCGTCCCCAAGGGGGCACAGCTACAGTTCTCCTACATCGGCTACAAGACCCAGACCGTGACGGTCACAGGGCAGTCGCCCATCGAAGTGAAGATGGAGCCCGACAACAATGTGCTCGATGATGTAGTGGTAGTAGGCTATGGCACAGTAAAGAAGCGCGACCTCACAGGCGCAGTATCATCAGTAAAATCTGACGTAATCACACTGACTCCAACCGCCAACCCCATGGCAGCTCTGCAGGGACGTGTGGCAGGTCTCGACATCTCACAGACATCAGGACAGCCTGGAGCCGGACTTAACATACAGCTCCGCGGTAACCGATCAATCACCGCCAGCGGCAAACCTCTCTTCCTTATCGACGGCATGCCCGGTGATTACTCCACCATCAACCCCAACGACATCGAGAGCATTGAGGTGCTGAAGGACGCATCCTCGACAGCTGTCTACGGTTCGGAAGGCTCCAACGGTGTGATCATAATCACCACCAAAAAAGGACAGGAAGGTAAGATGAAAGTCAATTTCGATGCCTATGTAGGTATCAACGGCTGGGCATCGGTTCCTAAAATGACCTCACCTGAAGAGAATATCCGCACCCGCGAGCTCGCTTACAAATATGGCGGCAAAGAAGTTCCTGACGATTCAGATCTTGCAGCCTACAAGGAAGCACTCGCCCGCGGAGAAACAATCGATTGGGTAGACGAGCTCCTCCGCACAGGCATCACACAGAACTACTCTCTGTCCATGTCAGGCGGCACCGAGAAGACACAGGCCTATTTCTCCCTCAACTACAATGACGTGACCGGACAGTACAGAAACTCCGATTACAAAGTGTACTCCACTTCAGTAAGGCTCAATACCAAACTCAACAACTGGCTTACAGGAGGTGTACATGTACAGGGATCCTATACAGACCGCAATCAGGCCGACAGTCATCTTAACGACGGTCTCCGCTCCGATCCATTCGGTACACTTTATAATGAGGACGGTTCACTCAAACCATTCCCTCTGACAAAAAATACAGACCAGATAAACCTGTTGCTTGACAATAAGGAAAATTACCGCAACACATCACGCAACCTCCGACTCTATGTACAGCCGTATCTCCGGATCAACCCCTTGAAAGGATTGACATTCGAGTCACGTCTCAGCGGCAATTTCAACTATTCCAACACCAACAAGTATCTTGGCTACGGATCATGGAATTACTATAACAAGGCCGGCAGCGCGGCTCTGGGTGCACCCAACAGCGATTTTCAGAAGGTTGTCACAGCCGACAAGCAGAGTTCATTTGACTGGGGCTATACATGGGAAAACATCCTTACATATAATTTTAAACTTGCCGACATCCATGAATTCACCGTTACAGGTGTTACCACATGGAGCTCAAGCCAATATGACAACACAAGTGCATACGCCACAAGCATTGCATCCAACAAACAGTATTGGACAAACCTCGGCATAGCCAAGGATCCTAAACCGACAGTCGGTTCAGGCTATACAATGCACAAGCGCATGGGCTATGTTGCACGTCTCAACTACACTCTCATGGGCAAATATCTCTTCTCGGCCTCAGTGCGCCGCGACGGAGACTCCGTGCTCGCTGCCGGACGTCATTGGGCAACATTCCCTGCGTTCTCGGCAGGATGGCGCATTTCCGATGAAAGCTTCATGGAATCGACCCGCGACTGGATGAGCAATCTCAAACTCCGCATCGGCTATGGCGAGACAGGTGACGCCGGCCTCAAGCCTTACGCTTCATGGTCATCCCTCACTACCGGTCAGATGGGCCTTGGCGATGTGCTTACCGACATAACCGTATATCCCAATCCTATCACCAACAAGGATCTTACATGGGAACGTTCAAAGAGCTGGAACTTCGGTGTCGATCTCGGGCTTCTCAACAACCGCATCGATCTCGCTGCCGAATACTATGTCACCAATACCAGCGGTGTGATATGGCAACAGGCAATACCGGTCAACAACGGCGGATACAACGCATCCACCCTCTACAATATGAACCGCAACATAGCCGAGACACGTAACCAAGGTTTCGAGCTCTCGATCACATCCCATAATTTCGACACCAAAGATTTCGGATGGTCGACAACCCTGACATTCTCCACCAATAAAGAACAAGTCACCTCCCTGGGAAGAAATGCGACCGAATACATCGCTAATGTCGGCACAGACTACACCCTTCATATCGGAGATCCCGTCAAATCCTATCGCCAGCATGAATTTGCAGGAATATGGCAATTGAACGAAGAGGCTGATGCAAAAGTATTCGGAGCTCGTCCGGGCGAAATTAAAGTAAATATCCCGAACATGCGTCGTGTGAGCGAAGGTGTGTGGGAAAAGACCACCTATGACGCAAATGGTAATCCGGAAGTCAAGACTTACGACGCCAACAACCCATATAAGATCAATGACAACGACAGAGTCATAATCGGACATGAGACCCCCGACTGGCAGCTCGGACTTCAGAATAATTTCAGGTGGAAATGGTTTGACCTCAGTGTGTACATGATGTTCCGCTACGGTCAGATGTTCCGTTACGAGCCTATCGGATGGTACACCGGTCATGGAGGCAGCTTCCCCGAACACTTCAATTACTGGACACCCGAGAACCCGTCCAACGAATTCCCGGCCCTCAATTCAGAACGCAACTGGCAGAAAGCCACCGGTAACGAATCGATCTATTGGGTAGACGGCTCATTCTTCAAAGTAAAGAATATCACACTCGGCTACACAATGCCAAAGAATGTATGCGATATGCTCCGTATCCAGAACCTGCGTCTCTACGGAACCGTAACAAACCCGATTATTGTCGCAAAGAATGATATTCTCAAAGGCTACGATCCGGAGCAGATGGGCAACTTCAATCATCCTCTCACCCGTCAACTCGTATTCGGTCTTAACCTTACATTCTAATCACTTTCATGATTATCACGATGAAAAAATATATTAAATTTTTCGCACTTCCGATGCTTACAGTGGCCGCACTTATGACCACCTCATGCGAGCTGACAGAAGATAATCCTGCCGGTGGAGATGCCAACATCAATCTGTTCAACGATTGGAAAGGCATGCAGGCATACTCATATTCCACCCTCAATGACGAACTTTACACAGCGTCGGACTGGCTCATATCCTCCGAGGGTGGCACAGACCTGTGGCAGACAAGCGGCAATGGCGACGGATACCGCTCGGATATCAATTATGAGAATTACGCGCCAAACAACAATTCCACGAGCAAGCTGTGGAAGCAATGCTATGCAATGATAGCCAATTGCAACACTGTCATAAACACAGCGTCACAGATCGAGGATCCCAACGGCAATGAAGACGCCATAAAGGTGCTCGTAGCCGAGACAAAGGTGCTTCGCGCATTCTATAATTTTCTCCTTGTATCAAACTTCGGCCCTGTGACTCTCAACATGGAGTCAGCCGCAGGTCTCACAAATGTCGTTGACCTGTACCCGACACGAACAAGCGAGAAAGATTTCTACGACCAGATCTTCAAGGATCTTACCGAAGCTGAACCTGATCTTGGCGTAGAACCTTTCGAAGGCAACCGCGCACGTGTAACCAAAAAGACAGCCCTCGGTCTGCTTGCAAGAGCATATGCCCAAAGAGCAGGACTCACAAAGTACGGTGATTCGAACCAGTATTGGGGACTTGCAGCAAGAACAGCCGAGAATCTCATAACCAATGCTGCATCCTACAACGCACATCTCTACACAGATATCGCTGACATGTGGGCCGACGCAAACAACCGCACAAACCGTGAAGCATTGTTTATAGCAGCCGGAGCAAGTGCCGACAGCGAAGCGTGGAGCAAGACAACCCGCCGCAACAAACTGTTCGCATATTCCTGCGGAGGTGTGTTTGACGACCTGTTCAACCAGAATCCGACAAAAAAAGGCACACATTATTTCTATGGCCGCATCAATGCCCAGACATTTGTACCTTCAAAATATCTGATGTACTGCTTCAATCCCGAATGGGACAGACGCTGGGAATACTCTTTCGTGTATGCCTACGGTGACTACTCCATGGTTCAATGCGGCTGGGTCAAGTATAGCAAGGGTCAAAAAAAGCTAACTGCAGACCTGTGTAACAAATATGGCATAGATCCCTCACATGCGGAAGAAATCATATATCCGTTCGCCGATTGCGACGGTATCGCATCGACATTCGGAGGCAACCAATATCCGGCAAAGATCTGGCCCAAAGGTGTGACCACCGGAAAGAAAGAGGACCTGCTGTCCGTAGCATCGTCAGGAGATCAGGTTAATGATCCGACAACATGCGGCTCGACAAAGGCTTATGCAGTGCCTTATCCTGTAGCACTTGATGACAACCGTTTCAACACCGTATTTGTGCACAAACCGCTGTCAGCATCTGAAAAAGCCCAATGCCGCTATGCCGTTGTAGTCCTTGAGGATCTTTACGGCAGCAATAATATCACTTACGGAAATGTCGCAAACGGTTCTGCCGCCGCCAATCCACCGGCTGTAGGAAACGGTCTTACACGCGCAAGCGCATGCCCGTCGCTCAGCAAATTCAATTGGTCATACAACGGAGCCTTCTGGGGCTCAGAAGCTCAGATCAAAACCGGTGACATGTTCATAATGCGTATGGCTGAGGTATATCTGATAGCAGCCGAGGCCGAGCAGATGCTTGGACACGGGACTGTAGCTGCCGGATATCTTAATGATCTTCGCAAGCGTGCCGCCCGTCCGGGTGTGCCCGAAAGCGACTGGAAACTTGCCACCGCAACCGAGGACGATATATTTGATGAATACGCCCGTGAAATGTGCGGCGAGTTCAACCGCTGGCTTCTCCTGAAGCGTCACAACGCTTTTGAAAGACGACTTCCCATCGGCAACCCGCGTGCAGCAAAATCATTTAAGAAATATATGTACAACCGTCCCGTATCGTCAGAATTCCTCCAGCAGATACTCAATGCCGACGAGTATGGCGACAACGGTTACGGACAGACACCTACCTCGGGTCTTGAGAAGTTTGAGACTGCCGCCAAGTAAGCGGGGGCATTGCGAAATATACAATAGAAATAACGCAACAAAATTCATAAACAACCATACGGTTTTTCAACAACCAAGTTGAAATTCTCGTTTCTCTAAGTTGATAGGGGCGGGATCTGCGTGAGCAGCTCCCGCCTTTTGTGTGTCTCTTCGCGGGGTTAAACTGCATCGGCCGCGCAATATTTCGGCTCGTAGAGAGTTATGTATATGTACAGCATTCTCACGACATGAACATTGCCACCAAAATATTCCTATCCTGTGCGGCGGCACTTGCAGCTGTCACGGCTGCCACAGCGCAGGACAAGAATGACTTCAACCCCATCACCACCGGCGTGACATCGCTCGGCATAGCCCCCGATGCCCGCGGCGCATCGATGGGCGACCTGGGCGCGGCCACAGAGCCTGACGCCAATTCGCAGTACTGGAATCCGTCGAAATATGCGTTTGCCTACAGCCGCGGGGCGGTGTCGCTCAACTATACACCATGGCTGCGCAATCTCGTCAACGACATTTTCCTCGCCGATCTGTCGGGCTACTGGAAGCTCGGGGCCGACGACAATCAGGCCATATCGGCGTCACTGCGCTATTTCTCACTCGGAGAGGTGGTGAGCTCCAACACCGACCGCACTCTCAATCCCTATGAAATGTCGGTCGATGTGGGCTACTCGCGCAAACTCTCCGAAAAGTTCTCCATGGGCATAGTGCTGCGCTACATCTATTCCGATCTCGGCTTCGGGGCATCGGAGGTGGACCAGTCGACGGGGGCTTCGGCGTTCTCAGCCGACATCTCGGGCTACTACACCACCTACCCCATAATAGGGCGCAACGAATGCCAGTGGTCATGGGGCTGGGACATATCCAACATAGGGTCGAAGGTCAATTTCAACAACGGCGACAATCCGGCTTTCCTCCCCACCAACATGCGCATAGGCACCTCGTTCACGTTTCCGCTTGCCGACTATCACAATCTCTCGCTCAACCTTGACCTCAACAAGCTCCTTGTCCCGGCCATGCCCCGGCGCGACGACTATGACAAGGGGAGCGAAGGTGAAAAGGAATGGGCCAGGGCATATGACGACTGGCAGAACATGTCGCCGATCACAGGTATATTCAAATCGTTCAGCGATGCCCCCGGGGGCTTCAAGGAGGAGCTCCGCGAGATATCATGCTCGCTTGGCGCGGAGTACAGCTACAACCAGCAGTTCTTCCTGCGCGGAGGCTACTTCTATCAGCATCCCTCCAAGGGGAATATCCAGTATTTCGCCATAGGCGCGGGATTTGCGCTCAATGTGCTGAGGCTCGACGCATCCTATATGATAGCCACCGAGCAGAACTCCCCGCTTGACCAGACCCTGAGGTTCTCGCTGACTTTCGATATGGACGGACTTAAAGAGATATTCGGACAATGAGAATAGGACAAGGATATGACGTGCACCGCCTTGTGGAGGGGCGTGACCTTATACTGTGCGGAGTGAAGATACCGTATGAGCTCGGACTGCTCGGACACAGCGACGCCGATGTGGCACTCCATGCCCTCGCCGACGCTCTACTCGGGGCCGCCGCGATGCGAGACATAGGATATCATTTCCCCGATACCGACCCGGCTTATGCCGGAGCCGATTCCCGACGGCTGCTGCGGAAAGTGGCCGAACTGATAGCCGGGAAAGGGTTCAGGACTGTCAATGTGGATGTCACCATCATAGCGCAGCGGCCCAAACTGCTCAACTATATCCCGATGATGATCGACAATATCGCCTCCGACCTTAATCTTCCGGCCGACTGCATGTCAGTCAAAGCCACCACCACCGAGCATCTCGGATTCACAGGGCGCGGAGAAGGGATAGCGGCACTCGCCGTGGCTCTCATAGAGAGGGTTTAAAGAATTTTAACGCATCCCGCCGGCAACACCGGGGCTTAATCCGTTTTTTGATTGTACCTTTGCAATCATAATCCACTTATTCAAAATATCCGAGCCGGCATAGATGAGCATAAAGAGCGGGAACATATTGCGCTGGGGGCGTATAGCTGCGGCACTCGCCATGTGGGTCACCGTTACAGCGGGACTGACAAGCTACGGGATGACCTTTCCACGGCTTGCCGCATGGATAGGGCGCGTGCAGTTCATGCCGGCCGCCATAGCATTCGCAATCACCGTCATAGCGACATGGCTCATAATCACCCTCGTGTTCGGCAGGGTGTACTGCTCCGTCGGCTGCCCGCTCGGGGTGTGGCAGGACATATGCTCACGGCTTCCGCGCATGCGCCGGCACATGCCACTGCATCTCCGCTACCATTACAGCGCGCCCCTCACCCGTCTGCGCAACATATCGCTCGCCCTGACAGGTGTCTCCATCTTTCTGGGGATAGGCGTAGCCACGTCGCACATCGACCCATGGGGCATATATTCCGATCTGTGCACTGACGTTCTGAAGCCGCTATGGGGCATGGCGGTCAACGCGTTCTCGGCCCCTCCGGTCATGATAGCGTCGGCATCGCTGACCGGGATAGCGATATCGCTGACCATCACCGGCGTGATAAGCTGGCTCGCGGCAAGGAACGGGCGGACTTTCTGCAACTCCGTGTGCCCTGTGGGGACCACTCTGGGGTATGTGGCCAAGTACTCGATATATCATATCGACATCAACACCGACAAGTGTACACAGTGCCGCAAATGCGAGCATGCGTGCAAGGCGTCGTGCATCGACCTGAACACCCATGTGGTGGACTCCTCGCGATGCGTGGAGTGCTTCGACTGTCTGCCTGTGTGTGAAGACGATGCCATACACTACACATGGTCACGCCACAAGCTCGCGACGCCGCTTATGATAAAAGTCGGCGACCTCAAGCCGCCGGGTTCGGGCCGCTTCAAGCTCGACGGCTGCACAGGCTGCAGCGGCGACCAACCGATCAACCGTACAAACAATCACCAAGATGCGACAATATCTCGACCTACTGAACCGGATCATGACCGAGGGAATTGACCGCGGCGACCGCACAGGCACAGGCACACGCAGTGTGTTCGGCCATCAGATGCGCTTTGACCTCCGCGACGGATTCCCCCTCCTCACCACCAAAAAACTCCATCTGAAATCCATAATCCATGAGCTGCTGTGGTTCCTGAAAGGTGACACCAATGTGAAGTACCTCCAGGACAACGGGGTGAGAATATGGAACGAGTGGGCACGCCCCGACGGAGATCTCGGGCACATATACGGCTACCAGTGGAGGTCATGGCCCGACTACAGCGGAGGTCACATCGACCAGATCAAGGAGGTGATCGATACGATAAAAAACAATCCCGAGTCACGGCGCATGATAGTGAGCGCGTGGAACGTGGCCGACTTAAGCGGCATGGCACTTCCGCCGTGCCACATTCTCTTCCAGTTCTATGTGGCCGAGGGGAGACTGTCGCTCATGCTTTACCAGCGCAGCGCGGACTGCTTCCTCGGGGTGCCGTTCAACATAGCCTCCTATGCCCTGCTGCTTATGATGGTGGCACAGGTGACCGGGCTTGAGCCGGGCGAATTCATCCATACGCTCGGCGACACCCACATATACCACAATCATTTCGACCAGGTTAGGACCCAGCTTGAGCGGGAACCGCGCACACTGCCGGTGATGAAGCTCAATCCAGACATCAAGGATATATCAGAATTCCGCTACGAGGACTTCACACTCGAGGGATATGACCCGCATCCACACATCAAAGGCACCGTAGCAGTATGACAAACGTAACGATAATAGTGGCCGCGACACGCGACATGGCGATAGGTGACAGAGGTGACCTCCTGTACCACATATCCGACGATCTGAAACGATTCAAATCGCTCACCATGGGGCACCCTATCATAATGGGGCGCAAGACCTTCGAGTCATTCCCGAAAGGCGCGCTCCCCGGGCGGCGCAACATAGTGGTGACACGCAACAGCAGCTACTCGGCACCCAGCATAGAGACCGCGCCGTCGGTCGAGGAGGCCGTGAGGATGTGCGGTGACGCTGACATGGCGTTTATCATAGGAGGAGGAGAAATATACCGCCAGTCACTCCCTCTCGCCGACAGGATAGAGCTGACACTGATAGACGCCGAGCGTCCCGAGGCCGACACACGGTTTCCCGACATGGGTTCCGGAAAATTCCGGATACCGGAAGCGGAATTTGACCGCGAGGACCCTAAGAGCGGTGTAAAATACTGCTTCCTGACCCTTTCAAAGAACGATTGTTAAACATATAGGCTGCGGAATTTGGATAATTGCCCATAAAGTCTTATATTTGACAACAAAAACCTAAGCTTTAAGTAACTTTTATAAATTAGTTACGGGCTGACACATCCTTATTCGTCTTTTCGGTGATTTTCGCGCTGTCGCTCGGTCGTGTAGCTCGCTACACTCCTTCGCTTCATCCCGAAAATCTCTCGAAAATACTTCATAATTATGTATCAGCTAATTTATGCGAGTTACATATCGTGAAAAAATAACCATTATGGAACACATTACTGATTTTTTTAATGAAATGCTTCGACAATACGGCAGTATAGACATTGCGGAAGCTGAATTTAAAAAACTGGTACATGAGGATCCCGAACTGCGCGAACGCTACCGCGAATGGTGCCAGGAAGTAGGCAGCAGTGAAAAGAAAGGGTTTCTGGACTATTGCGAGGAATATCTTGAGTCGCAGGACTCGATATGGGACAATCTCAAGGATGAGTACGAGGATGAGTGATATCCGTCTTCCGGCCGAATGGGAGAGCCACGACTGTGTGCTCATGGCCTGGCCGCATGAAGAGACCGACTGGGCATATATGCTGCAAGAGGCGCGCGGATGCTTCGCCGAAATAGTGCGCGCCATATCGGGACATGAATGCGTGATACTCGCCGGTCCCGGGCGGCTGTGCCGCAAATCCATCGAAGAGTGCGGATTCGACCCTTCGAGAGTGAGATTCGAGGACATACCCACCAATGACACATGGGCCCGTGACTTCGGACCGATCACCGTCGAGGCAGGGGGATCGCTCCGGGCTCTCGACTTCAAGTTCAATGCCTGGGGTATGAAATTCGCCGCCGACAAGGACAATCTCATCACCACCCGGCTTGCGCTCAACGGCCGCCTGAACGCAGAGTATGTCAACCGTATGGGCTTTGTGCTCGAAGGGGGAAGCATCGAGACCGACGGACACGGCACACTGCTCACCACAGCTGAATGTCTCCTCTCGCCCAACCGCAACGGAGAGATGGACGAAAAGGAGATCAGGAAATATCTGGCCGACAATCTCGGCTTCAACCATCAGCTGTGGCTGCGCCACGGCGGGATGGCCGGGGACGACACCGACAGCCATATAGACACACTTGCCCGTCTGGCACCGCACGACACGATACTCTATACCGGCGCAACCGACAGGGAGGGCCACACCGTGGAGTCGCTTGCCATAATGCGCGAAGAACTCGCGGATATGCGCACCCGCGCCGGACATCCGTTCAATCTCATAGAACTGCCACTCCCCTCCCCCATATATGACGAGAACGGTATGCAGCTCCCCGCCACATATGCCAATTATCTTGTCAGCCCCGACATGATATGCCTTCCGATATACGGACAGCCGGCCAACGACCTTCTCGCCGAACAGACACTAAAGATAGTGTATCCCGACCACGAAATAATACCCGTCGACTGCCGGGCTCTCATAAGGCAGCACGGCTCACTGCACTGTGTCACCATGCAGCTGCCTGCAGGAGCTGTGAGCGGCATAAAGGACAACCGATGGGAAGAAAATTCACGCAATCTATGAAAACAGGAATAATACAGCAGCACAATACTCCCGACATACCGGGCAACCGACGCCGCCTCGGCGAAAAGATAAAGGCTCTTGCCTCGGAAGGAGCCAGACTGGTTGTCCTGCAGGAGCTTCATGACTCCCTGTACTTCTGCCAGACTGAAAGCGTCGACAATTTCGACCTGGCAGTGGAGATCCCCTCGGCCACTACAGAATTCTATTCGGAAACCGCACGCGAAAACGGCATAGTGCTCGTGACTTCGCTATTTGAGCGTCGAGCCGCCGGGCTGTACCACAATACAGCCGTTGTATTCGAGAGTGACGGATCCATAGCCGGGAAATACCGCAAAATGCATATCCCCGACGATCCGGCCTACTATGAAAAATTCTACTTCACACCGGGCGACATGGGGTTCGAGCCTATCGCCACAAGCGTGGGACGCCTCGGTGTGCTCGTGTGCTGGGACCAGTGGTATCCCGAAGCAGCAAGACTCATGGCCATGCGAGGAGCGGAAATGCTCATATACCCCACAGCAATAGGGTGGGAAAGCAGCGACTCCGAGGATGAGAAGAAGCGTCAGAGAGAGGCATGGGTGACAGTGCAGCGCGGCCATGCAGTGGCCAACGGACTGCCTGTAGTGACAGTCAACCGCGTAGGCTTCGAGCCGGATCCGTCGGGTGTGACAGGCGGGATCAGTTTCTGGGGATCAAGCTTCATAGCCGGTCCGCAGGGGGAATTCCTGTATCAGGCTCCCGATGACTCCGAAGCCATGGCAGTGGTGGATATCGACCTGAAACGGAGTGAGCAGGTGCGCCGCTGGTGGCCGTTCCTCCGCGACAGGCGCATAGACAGTTTCTCAGGACTCACCCGACGCTACCTCGATGACTGAGCACAAGGCTTCAGCGACAACAGGGGCTCCTGCGATACGCAAGACAGCCCCTTTCCGGACCACCTCAGGAGAGTATTTTTCCGTGCTACTTAAGGCATGGATGGTACGTTACGGATGGCTTATGCTTATTCCCACGGCATTTTTCGTAGCACTCGGATACGCTCTTCACGACGAACGCTGGCTGCTTGTCGCTCTCATGACAGTGTTCATTGTGGCGCCCATGGTCATGTCGTTCATCTACACATACTATATGCTTACCCCTGAGGCGCGCCGTGCGGTGCTGCGCAAGAGAGTGGAAATAGCCGAGGGTGAATACATAAGGCTGATATATCTGCCGTCAGAAAACACTTCCGACGATCGTGACGGACTTCATGACGCTGATCCCGACATCAAAGCCGACATGAAAAATCACGGGCCTGAAACCGAAGAAAAGGTTCCAGAGCCCGAGACTATAAGCTGGACAGAGATCACAAAAGTCAGATCGACCCAGCAATACCGTGTCTATGAAACTGACGGCAAGAGGATGCAGTTCATACTTGTCCCGTGGAGCTCCTTCTTACGGGACAGCCAACAGGTGACGTAGGAGCTGAGTGCCCTCAGAGGTCAGTCATCCACAATATCGATATGCGTCAGCTTTCCGAGTTTGTTGAATTTAAGTTCAACACCGTCGGACAGCTCCACTTCATAGCCTTTAAGCTTGCTCTCGATTTTGACTATATAGGCACCGTTGCCATTCTTCTTCACGTAATTTCGGATAGGCTTGATAACAAGTTCCTGCGGCACCTCCTTTTTCTTACAGTCCACCGATGTCCATTTGCCGGCATTGTTGAATTCAAGTTTGGTGCCATTGACAAACTTCACATCATAATCGGTCTTTTTGAGCAAGTGTCTGTCCACCTTTATCATTGCGATCTTGGCTTTCGGGAAATATTTTTCAATCATTTCCAATGCCGGCTTCGGGAGCTGGTTGCGGTCAATCGTGTACTTGTCGGCACGGGCTGACATGCCTACACAGAACACAGCAAGCAAAGCGATCAAAAATTTTTTCATATCTTCATAATTTTTATTTAAGATACTCGTTGGTTGAATTAAGAATCCAAATATTTATAAATGAAAAAGTTGCACATATCGCTAATTTTTAGTAATTTAA
>ERZ808037.660-NODE-660-length-29366-cov-15.190754_pt1 | contig 29366 bp, 28 predicted proteins | sample MGYA00380190_ERZ808037 | MGnify/ENA primary metagenome ERZ808037 (study PRJEB31490, sample SAMN06133399) | mouse gut metagenome | isolation source: J9 | host: mice | place: China: Chengdu | collected 2015-05 ...
AACCGAAATCGCTGTAGCCCGCATAAATACTGGGGTTACAGCGATTCATTGTCCATACTACTGTCAAAAACAGGATTTTACTGAAAAGTTCCGCCTTTATCAAGCTCTGCCTCTGTTGCTTTTTTTACATTTTCCTTTTATACTGGGACGCAGGAGTACAGGACTTGAATTTAACTGCTTGTGCAGTAGAAATGAGGTATCAAAATGAAGCTTACCACCAAAGGGCTGGTTCAGACCGCGCTGCTTCTGACGATCTGCATCGCCAGCCAGTTTTTTAAAAATCTTTCGGTCTATGTGACCGGGCCTGTTGTGAATACCACAATTATCCTCGGGGTGCTTGCAGTCGGACTTTGGAGCGGGATTGTGATCGGCATCCTTTCACCCATTACCGCCTTTTTTATTTCGGGTTCGCCGATTATGGCCGCGGTTCCCCTGATGTTCCCTGCGGTTATGGGGGGAAATATAATCCTTGCGGTATGTGTATGGTTTATCAGCTCAAAAAAAGGCTCCGTCCGCCCAAAGGGCGCTACGGAACCTTTATCAGCCTCGGCCGCCGAAAAAAAACGCCTTTCCGGAAGGCTTATCGCAGCACTTGCCGCAGGCTCAGTGCTGAAGGCGGCATTTATGGGCATTGTTATCGTGCTGATTCTGCTTCCTTCTTTCGGAAACAATATTGCCGCAAAGCTTCCCAAGCCTGAAGCCCTGCCCGGCGTGCTGGCCGCTGCCAGAATCACCTTTTCCCTTACCCAGTTGATTACAGCGGTTATCGGAAGCATCCTGGCATATCTCATATGGATTCCCCTGAAAAAGTATCTGGAGAAGGGGGATTAGCGCTGCTTCACCCGCCAGTATGTGCTGCCTTCTCTCTCTAGCAGGCATTCGGAAATCATATCCCGGCGCAGGGTACAAAAATCATCAAAGAAATCCGCTATGATAATATTGACCTCCCGCTCCGTATAGTTTCTGTCGAACTCAAAGGCATCCACAATGACCTCCAGGATAATCCGTTCCTTTTTTCTCTGAGCGGGAATGGATTTCAGTTTTCCATACTTAAAAAAGGCGTCTATTACCCGTTTGCGGTACTTTGCCTCCCGCTCCTCCTGGACCGCCGCGTCATCCGGCTTTTCTTTGATCAGATCAAGGATACTGGTTTTCAGCACATTGGTCTGAATAGAGTACATAGTATAGTACTGTGTCTTGTAAGAGGTCACAAGCCCGGCCTCCGTCAGCTTCTTCAGATGGAAGGATACGGTTGAGGCGGATAAATCAAGACGCTCTGCCAGGCGCTCCACATACATGTCCTCCATCACAAGCGCCTTGAGCAGATGCAGCCGGGATTTGTCCGACAGGCACTTAAAAAGTAAAATCGCTTCATTCTCTGTCATAGTCCCATACTCCTTTCAAAGTCTTCGAATCGAAATTTACAGATTTTCAATTTTTCTCCTCCATCTTAAGCATATGAGCTTTAATATCCTGCGCAACATCCAGCTTAATACTTTCGATGTGCATAGACTTGACATCATCATGCTGCTTTGCCTTCTCATAGGCCGCGCTCCAGTTTGACGGAATCTCTTCCAGCTTTTTTTTCAGGAAATCCCAGGCCCCTGACGGTCCCTGCCCGGACTGCTTTGCCGCCGCAGATAATACTGTTTTGAAAATATCATAGACATTTGCCCTGATCTTTTCAAAATCCGCCTCATCACTGTAGCCATCCTCCTGCAGCCGCTTTCGTTTTTCCTCACATGCGGCTATTTTCTGTTCCAAAAAGATTTGTATTTCTTTTTCCATACCGATACCCCCTGTATTCTATTCCTGCACAATCGCAAACAGCTTTGGATTCATAGATGCTGTTTTAATTTTTATATTTTAATTATATGTATATAATTTATATATGTCAATATTATTTCTATAAATATCGAATTATTTTCTGTGCCTATATACAGACAACGCATCCCAGGCTTAACCGGACTTCCTTATACTAAAAAACAGCCCGCCTGCATTTTGCAGACGGGCCATTCTTTTTAGCTTCTTATTTCATCCTGAGAGATGTTATTTCATCTCTTCTTCTTGCTTCTTGATCATTCTACGAACCATTTCACCGCCGATAGATCCAGCTTCCTTGGATGTTAAATCGCCGTTGTAACCCTCTTTCAAGTTAACACCAAGCTCAGAAGCAACTTCTGTTTTGAAACGATCCATAGCTGCCTTAGCCTCAGGAACTTCTACTCTATTAGATTTGCTGCTAGCCATCTTTTTCACCTCCGTTATCTTATTTGACTATGGTCTAGTCATTCTTCAAGATAAGCGATAGAAGAAGGGCTCGCTTATCCTGAAGACTTATCTTTGTGATTTCTCTCCGTTCAAAGCTGTTTCTTTATCACTTATCTTGATCATAGTATTAACGGTGTTGGCGAAAATATTTTGGTAAGTTTTTCCGTATATAAATAAGCAGGCCGGCTCCGCAAAATAACCTTCTTTAATCAAAAGCTTCTGAGCCTGGCTTCCTCATCATTTTCAGCCGCTTCCACAGATTTAACCTTTAAGTAGTAGCCGTACTGCGCATTGACCTGCACATAGACCCGATCTCCCGCCTTGTGCCCCATAAGCGCTTTGCCTATGGGAGATTCCACGCTCACAAGACCCTCTAAGGAATTTCCCCGCATGGTTGTTACGATTTTAAGCCTTTGAAAAGTGCCGTCCTCCTCAAATTCCACCTCTACCGTCTTGTTTATGCCCACTTCGTCTTCCTCTGAGGAATCGGAAATCACCTCTGCGGTCTTAATCATTCTTTCTAAAAAACGGATACGGCTTTCATTTTTGTTTTTTTCTCTTTTTGCCGCATAGTACTCAAAATTTTCGCTCAGATCTCCATGGGCTCTCGCTTCCTTTACCGCCTCTAAAAGCTTGGGACGGGTGACTAATTTCCGCTCCTCAATTTCGGCCTCCATGGCTTCAATATCCTTTTGTGTCAACTGATTAAACATTTCTCTCCATTTCCGCGCGCCCTCTGCCGGTATGTATACCTTCCGTCCGGGCTGCACCATAAACGCCTCACCTCAAAAGCTTACCCTATTCCCATTCCGCCGGCTTCCAGTTGAACCGTCACCAGCTTTCTGCACAGATACTGTATCAAATCCTTCCGGGTAATGATCCCGATAAAGCGTTTCCGGTCGTCTATCACCGGGACAAAATTCTGGTTCATTGCTTTATTCATTAAATCTTCCATATTAACGTCTACATCCACCGGCTCATTGTCAAAGCTGCGTCGAACCGCCATCATGGAAATTTCTTCCGCCTTACGCAGGGATAAATCGCCATACTCCTTTATGTACCAGAGAAGATCTCCCTCTGTCAGGGTGCCGATATAACACCCGTCCTTCTTCCGGATCACCGGAACTGCCGCATATCTGTGATTTTCCATTTTTTCTAATACCTGACGAAGTGTATCCGTATCATAAACATGCGCCACCTCACTTTTCGGTGTCAAAAAAAATAATATGTTCATCTCTTTCCTTCTCCGCCTATCTCATATATACAATTTTTTCCGCCATAGCGTCCGCCGTTTCCCGCTCTGTCAGATAAGCGAGGATTTCCAATGCAAAGGCAACCGAGCATCCCATGCCCCGTCCCGTAATGATATTGCCGTCCCGCACTGCCGGCTCACATACAATCTCCGCGCCCTCTAACTGCTCCTCAAACCCGGGATATGCGATTGCCCTTTTGCCCTTCAGCAGTCCTCTGTGCCCCAAAATAGAAGGCGCCGCACAGATCGCGCATACGGTTTTGCCTGCCGCCGCGAAGGCGTCCACCTGCTCCATCAGCATTTCACATGCCTCTAAATTCTTTGTCCCTGCAAGGCCTCCGGGAAGCACCAGCACATCCTCCTGGGCAAAATCCACCTCTCCGATCAGGCAATCCGTCGTCACTTCAATCTGATGAGAACCCATCACGGCCTTTTCGTCCATGACGGAAACCATTTTCGTTTCAATCTCCTGTCTGCGCAGAATATCCACCACTGTAAGCGCCTCTATCTCCTCAAAACCAGTGCCGAAAAAAACACATACTCTACTCATGACTATCCCCATACCTTTCTTCACACTGCCGCTTTCGCCGCATATATTTTTGTCTTCAGACTATAACTATTTTACCATTAATTGCATCGAATTACCAATAAATGATTTGTAAACTTTATTAAGAAAAGTTATACTGTTACTGTTTGAATCCATATTCATATAATTATTAATTAAGGAAAGGAAGGGATATTTCCATGGAAATTGAACGCAAATTTCTGGTCAGCCTGCTGCCCCAAAATCTTTCTTCTTATCAATGCCTGCTTATCGAACAGGCCTATCTGTGTACCGATCCTGTGGTACGCATCCGCAGACAGAATGACGAATACTATCTGACCTATAAGGGAAAGGGACTGATGGTCCGGGAGGAATACAACCTTCCTTTAAATAAAGAAGCTTATCTGCATCTGCGCTCCAAGGCAGACGGCAATATTATCTCCAAAAAAAGATATTTGCTTCCTGTATCAGAGCCCGCATTTTCGGACAGCTATTTATCCTCTGCCGGGCCAAAGCCGCCCTTTGAGCTGAAAATCGAGCTTGACCTGTTTGATCCGCCCTTTGCTCCCCTGGCTCTGGCAGAGGTGGAATTTCCCGACGTAGAGACGGCCCGGGCCTTTATCCCTCCTGCGTGGCTGGGAAAAGAGGTGACAAATGATAAGGAGTATCATAATTCCAATATGTCCCTGAGAAAGCCGGATTCACTCCTGGCACAATTTACGCTTTCTCACGGTCTGCTCAGTAATTGCGCAGACCTGGCTGAATAGTTACGATAATCTCATCTTCCCGCCGTTTGGCAGATTGCAATTCTTAAAGGGGATGTGATATAATAAGCGGTAGTGCGCTGATGCATGATTGTCTTAAGATACAGAAAGGTTTGCTTAATATTTATGGGAAACAGCAGTGATATAAAAAACAAAACAGAGGCCCAAAGGCGGATTGCAGCGCTGGAGGAGGAGAATGCCGCCCTGAAAGCGGCTTTGCAGAGTGCAGAGGCCACAAATGAAGCCAAAAGCGCTTTTTTGTCCAACATGTCCCATGATATTCGTACCCCTATGAACGCGATCATGGGCATGACCTCCATCGGGCTGTCTCATATCGACGAAAAGCCCCGGGTGCATGACTGTCTTTTGAAGATACAGACTGCCTCCTCTCATCTTATGAGTCTTGTTAACGATGTGCTCGATATGTCCCGTATCGACAGCGGCCGTCTTACTCTAAATGAGGAAGCCTTTTCCCTGCCTGACTTAGTTCATGATATTTTCGTGATCATCCGGCCCCAGGCGGCTCAGAAAAACCAGACCCTTCAATTGGAAATCGGGCAGATTTATGAGGAAAACCTGATCGGGGATCCTCTCCACCTGCGCCAGATCCTGGTCAATATCATCGGGAACGCGGTGAAATATACCCAGGCGGAGGGACACATAAAAGTATGGTTCGGCCAGCATTTACCGGAAACAGAAAATCTTAAGAGTCAGTCTGTATGGCTGGATTTCTACTGCCAGGACAATGGGATGGGCATGAGCCCTGAATTCCTGGAAAAGATTTTCGTTCCCTTCGAGCGGGTTCACAATGAGGCAACCAGCCAGATCGAGGGCACCGGACTCGGCATGGCGATCGTCAAAAAAATCATAGACCGCATGGACGGCCGGATCCATGTTACCAGCACCCCAAATGCGGGAAGCTGCTTCCGCGTGGAGCTTCCTATTATGATTAATCAAAATGCCCGAAAGCCTCTCAGCGTTCCCCAGGGACAGGTTGTCCTTGTGGCGGAATGCGATGGCGAGAGAGCGGCTGCTATCACGGACTGCCTAAAAGCCTCCGGCCTGCGCCCGCTTCACATCAAGAGCGGAATGGAAACCGTCACCTTGCTGACAGAAGCAGAGTACGAGGATCACATGCCCTGCGCTGTCTTTATCGGCCAGGAGCTGAGCGATATGCCCGTACTGGAGCTGGCCTCCCATGTCCGTCAGCTTGCCGGAGAAACGATTCCGATCCTGCTGGTTTCCGGGGAGGATTGGGCGCAAATAGAATTCCGTGCCAAACGGGCCGGAGTGGACGCCTTCGTCCCCTGCCCTCTGTTCAGAACCAGGCTGATGGATACCCTTTGCGGCCTGCTGAATAAAAACCAAAAGGAGAAAGACGGCGGCCTATTGTCAAATGACGACTACAGCCAGTACCGTGTTCTTTTGGTGGAAGACAACGAGCTGAATCAGGAAATTGCCATGGAGCTTTTATCCATGACCGGAGTATCGGTGGAAGTGGCCGGGAACGGCGCCCAGGCAGTGGAACTCTTTGAGGCCTCTCCGGAAGGCTATTTTGATCTGATCTTCATGGATGTACAAATGCCCGTCATGAACGGCTATGAAGCCACCAGACGCATTCGCCAATTGCATCGCAGGGATGTGCAGTCTATCGCAATCGTAGCCATGACTGCCAACGCCTTTGTAGAAGACATACGCCTTTCGCGGGAAGCCGGAATGAACGAGCATGTATCAAAGCCGGTAGACTTTGAACACCTTCAGGAGATCATGAAAAAGTATTTCAGCAGTACGGACAGGAGCGAGGATGCAGCCTTATCAGGATGAATATATTGCCAACTTAAAAGAGATTTCCATGCTTACCGCAAGGCAAAAGCCCGAGGGACATTCTTTTGAAGAGTATCTTAAGGAATTTCTCCAAAACAGGCAGCGCTCTCTGATGCTCTCCAGGCGCAACATGGAGCTGCTGCGAAACAATCTGTTCCCTGTTCTGGATCATCTTTTTGCGGCCGGCGACAAAGTCTGCACTGAGCTTCAGGAATTTGCCGGCAGGCTGCTGAGCGGCCGGGAGGAGCTGGATGCAGGGCTGTTTTGTCAGATCCATCAGGCTCTGCTTAGCCATGCCCGGATGAAAAGGGATCGGGGGCATGTGATTGAAGAACTTTACTGGCTCGGGATCGGCCGCAACAATTTATGCGCCAAGCTGGTAGGTCTTGACCTGTCGGAGACCGAAAAATATACCTCCCAGATGCGTCTGTGCTTTATCGAGGCCTCCGCCTATCTGAAATATTATGACGAAATCGAAGACTCTCAGACCCGGGGGTATATTCTGCGCTCTCTCGCCAACCGCTCCCTGGGGCAGTTCAAATACCACAATGAAAAAATCCGGCTGACCAAGCAGACTCTGCAGGTACTTCAGGATAAGCATTACCAGGAAAAAGAGCCCGACCTTCCCTGGGAGAGATATATCGCCATGACTCACCAGCAGATGACGGCCAACATTTCCCACAGTAAGGATAACCTCATGTCCGCCCAGGATATTGCCGATGTGATGGAATCTGCTTATATTGTTTACCAGCAGCGGCTTCAGGAGGCGGAAGCCCAGAATAAGCGGCCCCCCATCCGGTTCGCCTTTTCTTATCATGCCATTAATTATTACTGCGGTCTTTATAATCTGGATGAGCTTCTGACCCGGATGGAGGCCCTGATGAACGCTGCGGAGCCTTCTGCTTTTGACCTTGAGAGTATGTACGGCCTTATCTCCCTGCCGGCCTTCTACTGCCAGTATCTAAAAGAATACCCCGAAAAAATTCCCGAGCGGAAAGCCTATATTGAAAACCTTTACGAGCGGATTTTAGACTATGTGGAAATTTTTCCCGAGGCCTCAGGCAACGAAACCCTGTTCTTTTATCTGCGTCAGCTCTCCTCTACCTTTTTGGAGACAAAAGACAGCATTTCCTACAAAGATTTTGTGCGAAAGCTTCTGCTCCGCTTTGCTCCGGATACCTACATACATTCTTACGTGGTGGGTAAAGCGGCTGTAGCCTTATGTGAAATCATTTATAAGGAAGAGAAAGACTTTTTTGAAGATATTGACTTCATTCACGGGATCAGGGACCCACATCAAAAGCGGCAGGCAATTCTGGATTATGCCATGGAATGCGGCATTTTCCATGATGTGGGAAAGCTTAATTTTTTAAGCCTCTATTCCCAATCCGGGCGGCAGTGGTTTGAAACCGAATATGAGATTGCACATCTGCATACCGTTGTGGGCAAGAATCATCTGGCCATGTGTCCCTCTACCCGCCGTTTTGCCCAGATCGCCCACGGGCATCATTCCTGGTATGACGGCTCCCGCGGCTATCCGGCCTCCTACCATCGTCTGGAATGCTCTGAAAGACAAATGGTTGACGTGATCGGCCTGATGGACTGGTTTGATAACGTGATGTATACAAACAGACTCTTTACCGGGGTGGAAATGACCTTTGAGGAAGCGGTGGCTGCCGCCCTCTCCCTGGAAGGCAGAAGGTTTTCTCCCCTTTTAACCCTCAGGCTGTTAGACAAAAAGGTGACAGAGCACCTTTCCTTTGTTTTTTCATCTGCGCGCCAGGAGGCTTACCGCAAAATTTACGAGGAAGAGTCCAAAAACCAATAAATTTTCCGAAGCTGCACGAATCCTGCCTGCCGATGGGAGAAATTTACAAAGAGAAACATATAATACTGGTATCCATACAAAAATCTGAAATTTTTTAACTGTTTTGGAAACAATAATCAAAAAATCTGATGTGTGCAAAAAGCAGCACCGTAGAAATGAGGATAGCTATGTGTACCAGTATCGCAATGAAAACAAATGATTTTTACTTTGGCCGCAATATGGATTTGGAATATGAACTAAACGGGAGCATTGTCATCACCCCCCGGAATTTCCCTTTTTGGTTCCGCAAGGCCGCCCCATTAAAGCACCACTATGCCATGATGGGAATGGCCGTCCTTTCGGAAGGCTTCCCTCTCTACGCGGAGGCCGTAAACGAAAAGGGCCTTTGCATTGCCGGCCTGAATTTCCCGGACAACGCCTACTATTCCCCGGAGGAAAACCCGGATAAGATGAACGTTTCTCCCTTTGAGCTAGTCCACTGGATCCTGGGCAAGTGCTCCTGTATTAAGGACGTCAAAGCGCTGATCGAAAATACCCATCTGATCGCCATCCCCTTCAGCGAGCATCTCCCGCTCTCCCCTCTGCACTGGCACATCGCCGACAGAGGTTCCTCCATGGTTTTGGAAAATACCAGGGACGGCCTTTCTTTGTACGACGATCTCGCAGGCGTTCTCACTAACAATCCCGGCTTTCCTTTCCAGACCACCAACCTCTGTCAATATTTAAATTTAGATCCCCGCTGTCCCCAAAACTGCTTCAGCGAAAAGGTCAAGGTAAAGCCTTTTGGCAGAGGCCTGGGAAGCGTCGGCCTTCCCGGTGATTTTTCTCCTGCCTCCCGTTTCGTGAAGGCCGGTTTTCTGAATCTGAATTCCGTCTGCCCTGCTGACGAGCAGGGCAGCGTTTCTCAGTTTTTCCACCTGCTGGACTGCGTAGCGATGCCCCGGGGAAGCGTGATTACAGAAGACAACTTATACGACATCACTTTATATTCCTGCTGTATCAACGCCTCCAAAGGCCTTTATTACTACAAATCCTACTCAAACAACCAAATCTCGGCCATTGATATGAACCGGGAAAATCTCAATTCCTGCAATTTGAAAATTTATCCCATGATCCGGTGCCAGCAGGTGGCCTGGCAGAATTAGAGCCAAAACAACGGACAGTACGCTCCGCGAACTGTCCTTATGTTAAAGAAAGGGCGGCTCCCCCCCGCCCGCCGGTTTTCTTAATTTGCCATGGCTTTTACCTTAAGAAGCGCTTTGTTTACAGGCGGCATCAGGATGATTATCACCGTAATCACGGCCTCCGGCCCTAAGTACGCCCCATTATAGGCCAGGGAATAAATGGGCGCCGACATGTTATAGCCGGCCGCATTGCTTCCGAAGAAAATCATTCCGGACAAAAAGGTAAAGAAATATCTGCCCAGTACGCCCGCGAGATAGCCTGTAAGCATTCCGTTCTTTTTCCCGGAAAATATGCCCGAAAGTCCCAGGGCCCCGAAGCCGAAAATATAGTCGGTAAACATTTGGGGAATGCTGATGATATAGGGATCCACCACCAACTGCAAAAATCCGTAGGCGATTGCCGCCGTCAATCCCGTGCGCAGGCCATATATATAACCGATCAGGCAGACAAAAAACATGCTGCACAGGGTAACAGAGCCTCCCATAGGCATATCGATCAGCTTGATCATGCTCATCACCATGGCAAGGGCCATGGCCATCGCGGAAAATACCAACGCCCTGGTGCTGAGCCTGGTCTTTCCGTCCCCATTGCTGATCATACAGCCGATCAGCAAAACGGCCACCATGACCGCCACCAGCGCGCCATAGCCGGCGCCGGTGAGTTCAAAATAGTTTCCCCATTCTTCATCAATAATTTTCCTTGCAAAAACAGACATAAAAAAACCTCCTTGTTTTCATCACAGGAGGAAGACATTACAAAGGCCGCACCCTTTGTGCAGACTGCCTTTGTATCAATTATTATAACTGCAGGAGAATCTTATAACCCTGCACTTATAAAAATCAGCTTTCCTACGCCGGTATTATCCGGTTCAGGTAATGAGGGTCAGCCGGGCTCTTAGCCCTTTGGCACTCTCAGCTTATGCTCCCCTAGCGATATTTATGTATTTATATTTGGTTGTATTATTTAAAATATACCCTTCCAAGGTATTTGTCAATACCAGGATAAATTTTTTCTTGCATTCCCGTGACAACCTGCTATAATAAAAGGCATGGAAGCATAGCTCAGCCGGGATGAGCGTTCGCCTCACACGCGAAAGGTCATGGGTTCGAGCCCCATTGCTTCCATTTCTTGTGGTAAGGAGGATCCCTTATCACTCCACCCCTTGGTTAAGGAGAACGAAATGCGCTTAATGACTGCAACAGCTCCATGCAGAGTTTGAGGACAAATGCATGGAGGGACAGCCCTCTTTGAGAGGCTTATCGTCCTCAGGCTTTGCAATTTACAATGTCAAATAAAACCATCAAATATTGACACTGTTAATAAGGAACCTTCCTGTCCCGCAGGCTCTTCCTTATTGCAGAAAAAGGAGCAAAGCCATGAAAAATACAATACACGAATTAAAAACCTTTCTGATTCTCTGGAGCACCCAGTCTCTGTCACAGCTCGGAAGCGCTATGACAAACTTTGCCTTAACGCTCTGGCTTTACCAAAAAACCGGTTCTGCACTGCAGACAGCCCTTTTGTCCATCTGCTCTTATGCCCCCTATGTGGTCATGAGCATCTTTGCCGGAACCTTAAGCGACCGCTGGGATAAAAAAAAGGTCATGCTGATCTGCGACACCTTCGCTGCCATCTGCAGTCTGTTTGTGCTTGTTTTAATGAAAACGGACCGTCTCATACCAATGCACATGTATGTGCTCAATGCGGCGAACGGTTTGATGAACACCCTGCAGCAGCCCGCAAGCGACGTTGCCATGACCCTGATCACACCCAAAAAGCACTATCAGAAAACCAGCGGCTTAAGGTCATTTTCCAATTCCCTTGTGACCATTTTAAATCCTGTGCTCGCTACTGCGTTGTTTGCCTTTGCGGGAATAGAGGCCGTGATCTATGCGGATCTGGCAACCTTCGGAGCCGCCTTTATGGCTCTGCTTTTGTTTGTCAGGATTCCCGGGATAAAAAGAGAAGCAGATACAAAAAGGAATCACTTTTTAGCAGAGGCGAAGGCCGGGCTGGCCTATCTTCGCTCTCACAGTCTGATTCTGGTGCTGATCCTGTTTCTGGCCAGCATAAATCTGGTGGCTTCCGCATTTGATGCGGTACTGCCGGCCTTCGTGCTTCCGCGAAAAAACGGCGGGGAAGGAGTCCTTGGGATTGTCACCTCCTGCGCCGGAATTGCAACCCTGGCAGGCAGCCTTATCACCATGATACTGCCGCCTCCTAAGAACCGCATCCGGGTAATTTATATCACCATGTTAATTTCTCTGAGCACAGAAAATTTTCTCCTGGCTTTCACGGGAACACCCATTTGGTGGTGTCTCGGACAGATCATAGGCTGGATGCCTGTGCCCCTTATGAGCGCGAATCTGGACGTGATCCTGCGATCCTCCATCCCTGCGGATATGCAGGGGCGCGTGTATTCCTGCCGGAATACCCTGCAGTATTTTACCATTCCCATCGGATTCTTTTTGGGCGGGCTTCTGGTTGACAAATTCTGTGAGCCTCTTATGGCCTCCTCTGCCTTTGACGGACCTTTAACCGCCCTTTTCGGCAGCGGCAAAGGATCGGGAGCCTCCATGATGATGTTCCTTCTGGGAATTACGGGAACGCTCATCTGTCTGGGGTTTGGAAGGATTTTGAAGGGTTATACTTATACGGAAGAAACAACGCAGTTAACTCAATAGCGGCAAGAAGGCAGGTATGGGGCGTCCATGCCTGCCTTTTCTGATCCCTTTGCCAAATGGGTTCTCTACACCAGCTCGCTGTCCCACACATCAATATCGCTGTCCTGGAACACCTCCTTAAGCCTCTCATGAAGCTTTGCCTTTGAAACCTTCTTTTTTAACACCACCTGCAAAAAACCGCCCCCGCCGGCGCCGCAGATCATACGGCCGTCGATTAGATCCGAAATACTGTCAAAAATCTGGTCTATCAAAATATTGGTGCTTCCTTTGTCGATTTTTTTTGACAGCTCCCAGTGCCGGCTGAGGAGCTGCGCAAAATCATCCACATGACCCCGGCGAAGCTCAAAGGCCATGAGGGTTGCCACCTTCTGTATCTCATTTAACGCAAACACCGTGTCCGGCTCGTTCCCGATATAATTTCCCACCACGTCCCGAAGCAGGTTTCGTGCAAGCCTGCGCTGTCCGGTATAGATCAGGGCAAAGCGCTCTTTAAGCTCCTTTCTGGTCTCTTTGGGAAGCCGTATATGGTGTACCCTGATCTCCTGCCTGATTCCCGGCGCTGTGGTGGTATACTTAATCCCCTCCGTCATACCGCCTACCTGATCCTGCCAGCCGCCGCCGGTGGACATAATCTGCTCCATGCACAGCACCGTGCTGTAGAGCTGCTCCTCCTGATAAGCTATTTGGGTAAACTCCAGCAGAGCCTTTACGCAGGCTGCCGCCAGGATACTGCTGGTACCAAGGCCGCTCCCCTTGGGAACCCCCGTCACCTCGGAACGCATCACAAAGCCGCCTCCCATGCGGGTCAGGATTTCTCTTAGATTTCCTCCCTTCATGGGCAAAATCCCGCATGCAAGAAGGGCCGCCTTTTGCAGGGCAAAGGGATCATAGGGATCCCCGGTCTGCTGCAATGGCTCAATCTCTTCAAACTCCCCGTGGACATCCATATCCCGGCTGTCAAAAATGACTTTGGGCTCCGCGATCCTTTCTAATGTCACCTCCACCGGACGCTTTCCGCCCAGCAAAATGGCTGCATTCAAAACAGTACCGCCTTTTTCATTGCAGTAGGGCGGCGTATCGCTCCAGCCTCCTCCCCAGTTTACCCGCAGCGGAAGCGACACCCGGTGCCGATCCACCGCAATACGGCAATCCTCATTGACCTGCAGCTCCTCTAAGGTAGCCTCAAGCACCGCATCCCCGATGCATCGGAAGCACTCTTTGATCTGTTTATCTCCGGCATAGCTTCCAAGGGCTGTGCCGATATAATAGTGCAGACGTATCTTCTCTCCAAAATCCGCTCTCTGCAGATGCTTTTCAAACCACTCCTGCTGAATTGGAGAAAGGGCTTTGGCTTTCAGGACCTTTTCCCCTTCCGCGGCCTGTTTTCCGGTCTGAATCAGCTTGGAAAGCCTGTCCATACGCACCAGCTCCTCCATGCGCTTTTCCCATGCAATAAGCGCATGAGGATCCGCCTCGTTAAAGCCGGAGCAAAGGCTTTTTCTCCTCTGGCTGCGCCACAGAGACACCTGCCCTTCTCCCCGGGTCATGGCATACAGATTCAGAGAGGCCCGAAGGGCTTCCTTTATGGTGGGACAGGCGGGATAAAGCCTTGCATTCCAAAGGGTATGCTCCTCTCCCTCCTCCCACAGCTCCTTTTCTGAAATTTTGTTTTCCTCCAAAAGCCGGCGCAGAGGACGCCCCAAAAAGCTGCAACGATCTCCTTCCCCGCCGTCTCCCCCTGCCGCTCCTAAAGCAGCCTTCGGATTATCCTCGGTTCCGTAAAGGCGCGCCACAAAATTTCCGTCCTTCTGCTTCAGGCCATGCACCACCACATTAGACGGGATCTTTTCATCATATACATCAATGTAAGAAAGCAGCACATTGTCCCCGATCTGCGCTCCATGGTGAACATAGCTGACCTCTAAATAACAGTTTTTCCCACAGAGGGCATGGCTGGAAAGGACGCTGTTATAGCCTGCCACCTGATTGTCATAGCTGCTTCCCACATGTCTGCTCCAACCGAGATCCTCATAATCCTTCACCCCGGCGCTCATTAACTTCAAAATCTCGCCTGTAGTCCCGAAATGGATAAATTTTGCAGGAACCAGCCGCAGCAGCTTCAGGGAAAAAGGCCGCAGCGCTTCCCAGACCTTCTCACGCGCCGCCAACAGCTCCGGGCAAAAATCCCCCTCAGGGTTTTCTCTGTAAAAGTCCTCCAGGGTAGAGTCGGCGGCCAACGGGTACAAAAAGTCCCCATAAAGAGACAGCCGTACCTTTTCATTCACCAGGCTCTGAAAAAGCTCCTCACTTACCTTTCCGTCCCGGGAAATCAGGCCGTAAAGGGCTGAGAGCATTTCTTTTGAAAAAATAACCGCGCCGGTGTCAATGTCCACACAATCCTGCTCGTTGACCGCTCCGCAAAGACGCAGCGTCTCCACTGTCTGCTTATGCATGAACCTCTTGACATTTCCGTCCTCCCCCCTCAGAAACACACCGTGTTCCCTGCCCGTTTCCACATGCTCCTTAAAGGAAATCGCCGCCCCGTTTCTGCCGGAATAGTCAATCAAGAGGGGATTAAAAAGAAGAAGCACATCCCCGGAAAGAAGCAGCATTCCTTCCCGCACCCGGGAGGGCACCGTCGCCATCGCAATCATAAACTCGTCGAAAAGGGTGGAGGCCCTTGCGTTCGGCAGTTCATGGGGCACCGGGGAAAAGAGCTTTCCCAGGGCGGAATATTGGGGTACTCTTTTACTGTCGCCGCCGGAATGGATGACTAAAATGCGCAGCCCTGCGAAATCCGCCCTGCCCGTCTGCTCCGCCACATATTTCAGCACGCCCAGGGTAGCGCCGCCGCTTCCCACACGCTTTCCTTCCGGATCAGGAATCACGGCAAACTGGGTCTGAAGCGGAAGAAACCCGGCCTGCCTGCGCTCCTTAAGCTGAGCCCAGAACCCTTCCGCCTGCCGTTCATTTGACGCCGTTAATATGACATAATCCCAATGCACAAACTGCGGGCTTACCAGAGAACGGCTGTAATCCGCCCACGCGTCCTGATAGGATTGGGATAAAAATAAAGATGATATTGGATGCATTATGAAGTTTCCCTTCTTTCCGGAGTTTTCTCCGTGGCTGTTTTACATGAGTTTACCATATTTTCAGGGCTTTTTCCATATACACATAAAAATCAAAGCCTGTTTACCCCATCCCAAAATAACCGTCAAGAAAGATTTTTTATAAAAATTCGTGAGGTGGAAGGCCAGGTTCAAATATGTTACGCTATACCGCAAAGGGAATCCCGGTTTGATTAAAACGAAGTGATGAAAGGAGAAAAATACTTTATGACTACACCCGTTTATTTTGCATAGCATGGCTATTGCAAATAAAAATGAAATAATGTAATAGCCCATGCATCGCGGTATGAAATGAACAGGAGATGCAAATGAGCTATTTAAAGAAAATAGAATATGAAATTATTTTGAAAGATTCATTTTGGGTTATCAGGAGCTGTCCTAAATGCGGCAGAAAGACCCATTTTAAAAACACAAAAAAGTTTCGCATCAATGCCAATGGCAATAAACTGGATGTCTGGCTTATTTATCAATGTGCGGAATGTAAACATCCCCTCAACCTTTCCATTTATGAACGGCAAAAAGCTTCTTCTATACCAAAGGAAGAATATCAGCGCTTTTTGGACAATGATGAGCAATTTGCTGAAATGTACGGTAAGAATATACAATTATTCCGGAAAAACAAAGCGGACATTGATTTTGAAAAGTTAATTTATGACTTTATAAAATTGAATGAAACCAAGGAATACCACACTTACGGGCCTCAGATGATCATTGAAATAAAAAACTCTTATCAACTGAAAATACGCCCGGAGAAACAAATTGCTATGGTTTTAGGATTGTCCCGGGGGCAGGTTAAAAGCCTGTTGGAGAAGGGAGAAATAATAATAAAAACACAGCAGCCACAGTTAATTAGAATGACTGTATATGAATGAAAAATCCGCAGCTTTTGGGATTTCCTTTTCTCAAAAGCTGCGGATTCTTGACCTTCACAATATACCTATTACAGCATTTTCTTCATTTCATCAGCTACAAATTGTACCTTCGTACCAACGATAACCTGTACCGCATTCTTGCTGGGCCTCATAACGCCTGCCACACCTGCCGACTTAATCTTTTTCTCATCCACCCGTGTATAATCCTTGATTTCAAGACGAAGCCTTGTAATGCAGTTATCCAGAGAAACAACGTTCGCTTTGCCGCCAAGCCCTTCCAGAATCACGGAAGCTACTTCCGTAAAGTCATTGTTGGAAAGAACCGCTTTCTTCTCTGCTTCCAGATCATCATCTTCCCTGCCCGGAGTCTTCAGGTCAAATTTCACGATTGCAAAACGGAATACCGCATAGAATACAGCAAATGCTGCCAAACCAAGAGGAATGATCATCCATGTATTCTGAGCCGCCGGAAGCGATGCCGAGAAAACAAGGTCTGTTGCCCCTGCCGAGAAGCTGAAGCCTGCACGGAAACCAAGCAGTGTGGTTATAAAAGTAAATATGCCATATAATAAAGCATAAATCAGATACAATACCGGTGCAAGGAACATAAAGCCGAATTCAAAAGGTTCTGTTACGCCGCAGACAAATGCACAGACTGCGGAAGAAGCTACTAAACCGATGGCAACTTTCTTTTTGTTATCTTTTGCCGTATGAATCATTGCCAATGCAGCACCCGGAATACCGAACATCATACAAGGGAAGAAACCTGACATATACATACCAAGGCTCCATGTAACGTCCGCACTGGTATCCCCTGCCCAGAAGTGCTTCAGATCGCCAAGTCCAATCGTATCAAACCAGAATACATTGTTCAATGCATGATGTAATCCTGTAGGGATTAACAGTCTGTTCAGGAAAGCATAAATACCTGCCCCTACTGCGTCCATACTTACGATTCCGTTACCGATTGCAAGCAGCACACCGTAAACAATAGGCCATACAACCAGCAGAATAGCCGCAACCGCGATGGAAACCACGCCGGAAATAATCGTTACACAGCGCTTGCCGCTGAAGAATGACAGCCAGTCCGGAAGCTTGGTGCTCTTGAACTTATTGTAGCAAGTAGAACCGATAATACCGGACAGGATACCGATAAACGGGTTCGCAATGGCTGAGAATGCCAGAGTCTTCTCCGCGTTCTCTGCTACGGAAGGAAGTAATGTAGTTACAACGCCTACCGAAAGCAGGTTGGTAATCATCAGCCATGCCGCCAGGGACGCAAGCCCTGCGGTACCGTCATGGTCGTCCGCCATCCCGACACCCACACCGATGACAAACAGCAATGCCATATTGTCAATCAGGGCGCCGCCGGCCTTAACCAGGAAAAATCCCAACAGATTCACAAATCCGGTTATCTCGCCGCCCTGCATCGTCTGTTTACAAAGCGCATAACCTAAGCCCATCAGTATACCGCATATCGGAAGACATGCCACGGGAAGCATCAGCGCTTTCCCTAATTTCTGTAAATATTTCATCATAAAAGTCTACCCCCTGGTCCTTTCTCTCATTCCGTTTCCTAACGGAACCTTCTCTTATAAATTTTCATTGAAAAAATTCAGCATTGCCTCGCAGGCAGTTTCCTCATCCTCCCCTTCGATCTGGCAGGTAATCTCCATTCCCTGCTTTATGCCAAGGCCCATGAGCTTGATCAGCTTTTTGGCATCCGCGCTTTTTCCATTGCCGTTTATTGTCATCTTGCTCTGGAACTCTGCTGCTTTTTTTACCAAAAGTCCTGCCGGCCTTGCATGGATTCCTACCGGATCGTTAATTGTGTAACGAAATTCCTTCACTTTTGCACCCCCTGTCTGTATTATTTTGTTTGTTTTATAAAATGGCCGGCTTTGCCTCCTTACGGCTTCTCCCCCGCAGATCCACTGCATAGTAAACGGCAAAATAATTTGTCATTCCCTATTTGTGTCTGAAAATCCTCGGGCAGATACACGGCCTGCAAACCGATCTTTCATAGATCCCTTACCGCTTTACGCACTTTCAATACGGAAGAAGCCGAAACGCTCAGTTCGTCTACTCCCATGGCTAAGAAAGTTTCCGTCAGTTCCGTATCCGCCGCCAATTCTCCGCAGATTCCGGCCCAGATACCCTCCTTATGCGCATTTTTCACCGTAAGTTCTATCAGCTTCAGAATAGCGGGGTGATGCGTGTCGCATATGCCCTCCAGCTTCTGGTTCTGTCTGTCTACCGCCAAAGTATACTGGGTCAAATCGTTGGTTCCGATGCTGAAAAAGTCCACTTCCCTGGCCAGTTCATCGGAAATCAGCGCCGCCGCCGGCGTCTCAATCATAATGCCCAGATCCACATCCTTCATGGGATACCCTTGCGCCACGAGTTCTTCTTTTACCTGATTTACAATTTCTTTAATCCGCCTTACCTCTGCCACCGAGACTACCATCGGAAACATAATTGCCTCATTGCCGTAAGCCGAAGCCCGAAACAGCGCCCGAAGCTGTGTGATAAATATTTCCGGCCGATCCAGGCAGATGCGGATGGCACGGTATCCCAAAGCAGGATTTTCCTCTTCCTCCAGGGTGAAATAATCCACCTTTTTATCCGCCCCAATGTCCAGGGTCCGGATTATGACTTTTTTATCCCCCATCTTCTCCAGCACTGCCTTATAACTTAAGAACTGCTCTTCTTCGGTGGGGAAGTTCTCTCTTCCGAGATATAGGAACTCACTCCGGAACAAACCGATTCCCCCGGCATCCGCAGCCAAAGCCCCGTCTGCGTCTTCTACTTTCCCGATATTGGCAAAAATGTCAATCCGCCTGCCGTCGCTGGTAACATTGTCTTTCCCTTTTAACCGCTCTAAGGCTTCTAAGTCAGCTACCCATTGATTTTTGCGGTGAATCATCTCATCCAACAGTTCCTGCTCCGGCTCCACCAGAAATTCCCCCTGGAATCCGTCCACTACGCCGATTTTTCCGTTCAGTTCTTCCCCGGCCTCCATCCCTGTGTTTACCAGCGCGGGCAGATTCATGCTTCTGGCCAGTATGGCGGTATGGGAATTGGAGGAACCGCGTACCGTAACAAATGCAAGAATTTTGTTTTTGTCCATTTTCACCGTTTCGCTGGGCGTCAGGTCGTCCGCCGCCACGATCACCGGCTCGTCAGCCAGTATTCCGTCTTCCGGCACCCCTGCAAGAATCCGGATTACCCTCTGGGAAATATCTTTGATGTCCGAAGCCCTTGCTTTCATATATTCGTCATCCATGGATGCAAACATCTCTGCAAACTGACTTTGGGCTCTCTCCACGGCATACTCCGCATTAAGCCCCTCTTCCAGCACCTCATTCACCGCATCCAGATAATCGTCGTCCTCCAGCATCATTTTATGTATGTCGAAAATCATGGCATGGTCTTCGCCTACACGGGTCAGTGTCTCTTCATAAAGAGCGGCCAACTGTTCCTTTGCCGTCTCCACCGCATCCGCAAATCTTCTCTTCTCTGCCTCTTTGTCCGAAATCTCTGTCCTGACTGCCTGATATTGCTGTTTCCGGTACCAGTATATCCTGCCTATCGCTATTCCCTTAAGTACACTCTTTCCGGTATATCTCTCCATCCCCAATTCTCCTTTTTGTGTCCTGCCGGTATATACCTCTGCCATGCACCGTCCCCGGCCCCATGGATAAACATCCCCGCTGACATTGCACTTATTTTTTCAGGCTCAGGACATTGTCGCCCTGTGATATATTGCCCGGCTCTGCCATATGGAACTCGGAAAACTCATCGGAATTACAGATAACTATGGGTGTGGTAATATCATACCCCTCTGCTTCAATCTGCTCAATATCCGCTTCCAGAAGCAGATCTCCCTTCTTCACCTCCTGCCCTTCACTGGCATGGATAGTAAAATGTTTCCCCTCCAGCTTTACCGTGTCAAGCCCTACATGAATCAGAACCTCCGCACCTTCCTTACTGGTCACGGCCGCCGCATGGCCGGTAGGGAATACTGTGCTGACCGTACCGTCCACAGGAGCGCAAATCCGCGTGCCAGACGGTATTACAGCTACGCCCTTCCCTAATATTTCCCCACTGAAAGCCGGATCGTTCACTTCCGTAATGCTGATCAGCCTCCCTGCCACCGGTGCTCCAATGTCTATGCCGTTGTCCTTTCCAAACATATTTTGAAAAAATTTCATTCGCTTCTCCCTTCCAGTCCTGCATCCCGTAACATTTTATAGTGAACGGCAAATTATTTTGTCGTTTACTGCAAGTCATGCTTTGCCGAATGCGGTTAGCATAAGTATAAATCTTTCATTCTTTTAATATTCAATGTCAGGTAAATCTTTTCCTCTTCGGTCATGTTGCACTTATATTCGCCTTCGATATAACCGTTAATGTTATTGATAATATCAAACTCCTGAGCATAATTATCCACTACGAACTGATACAGCTTTTTATCCCTCCTTCCTCTTATGGGCTTTTCCGAAACCAACCGGTTGGCAAGCTGCTTCAAATCGGAAATCAGCCGATCCCTGGGATAATTCCTTCCGTTCGGAACCGTAATATTCCGTTCAATGATCTCCATCATCTCGCGCATCATCTTAATCATAAAAAAAGTCGTCCCCATTGCGGTATTGAGCTCCCCGTTAATCAGATGCAATGCAATGGATGCAGATTCATCTTCCTCCAGCCGGCACCCCGTCCTCTCTTCAATCAATTCCAACGCATAACAACCGACCGAATACTCCAACGGGTAGAACAGTTTCACTTCATCATACAGCACATTGTTGAAACTCTGGCCTTTCCGATGTCTTTCCAACGCAAAACTGATATGATCCGTCAAAGTCAGATATACATTCTGGTTCAGGCTGATTCCCAGATTCTCCCGCGCATAAGAAATAATATCCGTAGAAATCCGTATGAATTCAATAGGCAGTGAAGCGAGCAGTTCTTTAAATTGCTCCTTGTCGTCCATGTTTTCCAGCCTGAAAATTTTCTCGATTTTTTCTTCTGCAATTTCACTATTCGGCTTCTTGCCGAATCCAATGCCTCTCCCCATGACAACCAACTCTACACCCTGATTATCCCTTGCGGAGATAATATTGTTGTTGATCACCTTTTCGATACGCAATTTTCATTCCTCGTTCTTTTATTTTCTCTTATAGCAATTCCCATACTCCGCTGCAAACCAAAAGGTATCTGTTTCCTTGAAAGCAAAACAGACATTCTTTTATTTTCCCTTTGGCACAGCAAAAAACCAAATTTTATAAAGCGCTCCCCCTGACCGCCTTATAAAATTTGGTTTTGCCTGCTGACTCAGTAACAACCCAAATACTGGCTGTTTTTACTTGTTGCTATGATTATACCAACTCGCACAATGCAAGTCAAGACTTTATTTTATTTGTTAGGAACATTTTGTGCCTTTCGCATTTTATTCAGCTTTTTTCAATGCACATTGCACAAGAAACGCATTTTCCTCTCATCCGCGTTTTATGTAGATTGAGCTATGAAACCACTGCCCTTTGGCTCTTGTTCTCCCTCTTAAAGCGCCCTTGATGTGTCCGCTTTCTTTGGTATACCGAAAGGGTCTGCCGCTCAAAGCATATCCGCTTTTGAAATCGTTGCAGCCTAATTTCAATTTTTAATCTGCCGTCCCTCATGATTCATATGATAATTGTCCTTATAAATCAGCTCCGAAATCGGCACAAAGGTGTATCCCTCATTTTTCAGGGTAGCAATCAGAGTGTCCAGCGCCTGGGCTGTAAATTTTGCCCCATTGTGGCAAAGAATGATGCTGCCGTTTCCAAGATGCTTGTGCTGGGTCACGGTCTTGATAATGGAATCTACGCCATAGTCTTTCCAGTCAAGGGAATCCACATCCCATTGAATTGTATAATACCCGCAGTCCTTCGCCGCATTCACCACGGCGTTGTCATAGTCCCCGTAAGGCGGCCGGAAAAGAAACATCTCATAGCCTGTCAGTTCCTGCACTTTGGTGTGTACCTTCATCAGCTCCTCCTTTTTTTCCGAATCCGAGAGCTGGCTCATATTTTTGTGATTCTCGCTGTGATTACCAAGATCGTGTCCCGCCGCCAAAATTGCCTTTACATCATCAGGATAGCTCTCCACCCACACAAATGGGCATTTCTAAAATGTTTTTCCGTTCTTTTTTGTCGTAATTTACTGTTACAAAATCTGCATTCTTTAAGAAGTCAAGATACACATCCAGTCTCTTTTCATAGACTTTAATCTGCTCGATATGAGAACACATCAAAGGAACTTCTATTCCTTTCTCTGTCTTATCCTGGAATAATTCCCGTACTCTATTCAAACGTTCAAATAATTCACTATTTTCTTCTTTCTTTTCCTGCATCCTAATTTCTTTTTCATTCAACGCCGCTATTTGCTTTGTAATATCATTAATTTTGGATGAATAGTCAGCCTTTGCAATTGTTCCATCCAATAATAAGTCCATAAGAGTATCTTTTCTTTTATTCAGCTTATCCTTTTGAGACTTAATATCTTCTATGTTTTCAGTACTGCATGAATTAGATAGTCCTTCATAAATTTTCTTTATAGCAAGGCTTAATACTTCTTCTGTCTTTTCCTTTGCAATCAATTGTTTCCCTAAATGCTCTATCAAAGATAATACTTCATCTTCTTTCAGATTTAACGAAACACATTTCATGCCCGTATTTTCTCTGACTTTTCCAGACCGCACACCTTCGCTGCAATACCAATAAATGCCTTGCGTTCTTTTGTTTCTCCAATACTTTGAACCACATTCACCGCAAATGATTTTAGACGATAATAAAGTATTCCCCTTATTAATTCCTACATTATGCGTCCTGTCTATCGTTTTTCTACTATTTATCTGTATATTGGCTCTTTCCCATAAATCTTCATTAACAATCTGTGGTACAATTCCTTCCCTATAAATCCATTCACTTTCCGGATTCTTAATTATCTTCTTTGTTTCAAAGTCAAAGTGTTCCTTATTCATTACTGCAACACCTTTATAGAGCGGATTTTTCACAATATCGCGTATAGTATTTTCGGACAATGTTTTACCATTTCTATTCCTAATACCTTCGTCCCGTAGAATCCTTGCCACCACACGTCCGCCAAAACCATCTGCAAACAGTTCATAAATTCTTGTTACAAGTTTAGCTTCTTCTTCGTCTATCAGGATTTCACCATTGATATTCTTAAACCCCCATGTTCGGTTTGTAATAATGGGCTTGCCTTTTTCCTGTCTTCTCTTTTTGGCTGCATTCCCTTTTTTGCTCAAATCACGACTATATTCTTCAGCCATCATAGCTTTAATACCAAATATAAATTTATCTTTGGGATCAAAGAAAGTTTTCTCCAAATACAAATATAATTTCTTTTGATACTGTAAAATCTCATTCAAAAATATATACCAATCCATTGTATTACGTTGTAAACGTGACTGGTCTTTGACTACGATAATATCAAACTTATCTTTTTTAATATCATCAAGCATTCTTATATATTCATTTCTTTTTTTGGCTTGTGTGCCTGTTATTCCCTTATCTATATATTCATCTATCAAAATCCATTCTTTTTCTCTGATGGTATCACGATTTTCTTCAATCTGTTTTTCGATTGCATTCAACTGTTCTTCTTCCTCTGTGCTTACCCTTGCATAGAATACGGCTCTTATTTTTTTCTCTTCCATATATCCGCACTCTCCCTAACTATATTTGTATAAAACTGCCTGATATTCCTCTTCAGTAATTATATCATGCGATTTCATAATATCCAATAAGTACTTTATAACTGCTGTCTCGTCCTTTTTCGTTATATTCAATAGTTCTTCTTGCATATGTAATTCCGTATTTTTAGAAGAATTACTATTAATATATTCAGACAAATATGATTTATCAATCATAAAAGAAAGATAGTGATTATAATTTCGTGTTTTATTTGGTATAACTGTGTTAATAATCTTCACACTCCAATTCACATAAATTTATTAAAAAAGGCACCGCCAAACCAACACAGCAGTACCTTATATCTAAAATCAATATTCAGTTTTCAAATTATTCATATTCTCATTCTATCTATACTAATTGGAGCATAGCATACATAAATAGGCACTGTGATTTGGTTGTGGTTACATTATTTTCTTGCATAATAAAAGAGCAGGAGATTTATGGTTTCTCTTGCTCCCCTATAAATTAATTAAATATTTCGATATGCTCTATATCTGAAAAACGAAATGTTATAATTATATTGCTTTTCTTTAAATAATTTGGCTCTTCTTTATAATTCTCATTTGTCTTTTTATCAAATTTTGCAAATCCGTTTAATGCAATCCAAGAATCATTACCCTCTTCCTCATAATTTTTAAGATGTCCAATCACATAATAGTCTTGATCCTTTAGATATACTTTTAAATTTGATCCTTTTTCCAAATCAAAAACATCTCTCCATATATCATTGTTTAATGTTTTGTGAAATAACTTTACTGTTGCCTTTTTAAACCACATTCTTTGAGACAGAATCGAAATTAAACAGGAAAATAACACTCCAACTATTATAGATAACCCAGAATTAATAAATGCTGTATCTGGAAGCTGTTTAAACCATCTCACTCTCAGCAAGGAAACGAAAGAAAGCAATATATAACTTACCACACAACTAAAAATGAGAGAATTTTTTATATCTGTCTTTTTAGATAAAACAAAACTAAATACTAATATAGAAAAATATCCTGGAACAATATACTGCAATATTAATGGTAAATCTTTTATTATTTTTTCAAATTCTTCTATTTCCCTTCACTACCTTTCTCAGTATTTCTCCCTGTCATCAGTGAAATATCATAATCCTTTTCATTAGCTGGTTCCATTGTGAACCTTGTATTTGTTTCGCCTATTACTGTACCACGTTCTTGAATACTTTCATTTAAATTTGTACCATCTTCTCTAAATTCTCTTTTATCACACATTTTTATAGTACCTCCAATAGTCATTAGTATATAGATTCCATTATATACCAATATAATTTAGAATTCTACAAAAATGTGCATTTATGAACTATTATACTTATATACCAGAATAATAATTCTACTAGATATAACCGCACCCATATCCAAGAGTGCGGTTCCTTGTCCTTTCTTTTAATTAGTAAATACCATACTTCCTGGTCATTTCAAAATCATGCCAGCTTTTCTTAATAGCATCATTGGCTGCCTTGCTCGCAACAGTTTCTATCTGTTTTACGACACGTGCCCCATCATTCACATCACCCTGAATATTCACAAGGCTGTCATAGTGGATATTTATATCTCTTCCAACTCTCTTCCTGTCAATCTCAGGCCGCCTTGTCAGCAGTTCTGGATTGGTCTCTCCAAAGACCTGGCTGTTCTCTGCCTTATCATATATGTCATTCAGCATGGACTGGCTTATTTCAGAGGCTGATGAACTTCTGCTGTCCATGATGAGCATTCCATCCTTTTCTTCCCCACCTCTTGCAAGGAAAAAGTCCCTTAACATTTTCTGTTGCTTCTCATTAAGGATCACTTCCCCTTCTTTAGCCGCTACCATTGTATCTTCCCCCATAGCTTCTGCTATAGGGTTCAAAGGGTTATCCTTATTCTTCTTTACAACGCCTCCATTGGCATATCGGTTTACATACTGTGTAAAGCTTTTAGATGATGCCGAACTGCTGTTTCCAGACGGTTTCTTTTTCTTATCCAGATTTAATGCACCTGTACCTGCATTTTTCCAAATCACTGTCTGTCAAAAGCCCACTGTCAACCGCTTCCTGCGCTGTCTGGTAATTTTTCAGGTATTCACCACTGTTAATTATTAACTGCTCTTCAATAGATTGCTGCTCCTTTAGCAGTCCATTCCTCTTTTCGGTCAGCTTTTCAAGCGTTCCTTCTATTTCAAACCTGTCATGCCCTGTCAGTGAGCCATTATCAAGCCTGCTTTGCAGGGAGTCGATTTCTGATTCAACATCTGCCAGTGAGGATTTATCCGCTTCAAACCTTACAGAAAGATATTTGAACCCTTCTTTATTATAACGGTCATATTCTGATTGCTGTTTGGTAATAAGGCTGTCAGCATCAAAATAATCCGAAAACTTTGTGCCTATCTGGTTTTGGTATAACCGTTTCTGTTCTACCTCCAAGATTTTCTCTTGAAGCTCTAATTCCTTTTCAAGCTGTGAAATCTTTTGGTTATCAAAATCGGATTTATATTCAAGACTGTTTAATTCTTCAAGCTGTGTTTTCAGGTCGGCAATTTTTGAATTTACACCATCAACTGCTTCTTTTGATTCTTCCACTGTCTCATTGAATTTATCAAACACATTGGCAATTCCTGTTATTATTGTCTGTACTGCGATACTGCCTAAGAAAGTCAAGGCTGTATTTAACAGGATAGTTTGAAGTCGCAAATCTTCTGTTGCTTGTCCTGTAGACTGAAGATAGCTTCTATATCCTTTTAGGGATGCGGGGGCATCTTTGGAACAAGTGGAAAGGTATTTCTTTAGAGATGCATTATTTTGAACAACTGATTCCTCAAATTTTTCAATATCGGCTTTACCAACTCTCAATCTACCGTTCCATTTTCCAATTGCATCCTCTACTTCTTTAAAATGTGTTTTCTGCTTTTTAATCGCCGAAAAATCTATAATACCCAAATTGCCTTCAATATCAAATTTCTTCGTTTCTGGATTTATAATCTGCGTTATGCCAAAGTCTTTATGGAGTGCAGTCATAGCGGTGCTAAGAGTAGTTAAAACTGTTGGGATTGTTCCAAAAGTATCAATAGCTTTTTCTGCTCCTTGGATCATTTTATCAAAGAATGATATACCGCCCAATACCGCATTCTTATTTGTAATATCATTAACCAGGCTGTCCCAACTGTTCTGAAGCTTATTTAAAGAGCCTTCCCAATTATTGGCAGACTTCATAGCCTCTTCCATTGCAGAACCAGACCCCTCAGAGTAATCAACAAGCATTTTATCAAAGAATTCCATATTTTGGAGCAATGCAGCTAATTTAGTTGCCTGATGCTTGCCGCCTATGTTAGTTAGAATTTCTGCTCTCAAAGCATCATTTTCATCAAGCTGGTTAAATGTTTTTGCCAAATCCCGGATGATTGAGATAGGATCACGCAATTTCTCTGTACCATTTACAAATTCAGTCATAGATGCATTTGCCGCATCCAATGTATCTGTAATCTTAGATGATGTAATATTCTGCAGATTAATGAGAATAGATTTGATACTATTTCCTACTTCTGTACCTTCTGCTTTTGTAACCGCTTCAATTGTGCCGATCATAGCAGACAAATCTTCTACTGATACACGATAACTTGATGCAACTGTTCCTGCTTTGCTCATAGCGGCAGCCATATCAGACATCGCTACTGAATTTCTGTTCGTGATAGAATTTTGACCATCAAGTACAGCATTTATTTTCTTTGCTTCGCCATTAAGTTTATATGCGGCATTAGTAGCAAAAATATAATTATTTGCCAAATCGGCACTCATATCCCCTGCCGCTTGTGCAAGCAAGGACTGTTCTGCCATAGCAGTACCTTTTTCACCATAAAAACCAGATCGTGACATTTCCTGAATACCTGTAAGATAATCACTCGCGGTCTTACCATACTTACTTGCCGCCTTAAAAGATGTATTGCCAAGTTTCTCTAATTGCTGGGCTGTTAGATCAGAAGTCTTACTTATTTCTGTAAGGATGTTATCAATTTCTTGTAATGTACCTAAAGATTTGGTAAAATTATTGATTGCTAATGAAGTAACACTGAATAAACTCCCTAATTTAGTGATATGGCCAAACATGGATTTAATTCGGTCAGCAGTACTTTTCGTTGCATATCCAGTAGCACTGACTTCTGATTTGTAAAGCTGAAAAGCGTCTGTTGCTTCCCTCAAACTCTTTTTATCATTAATTGCACTAATTAAATCACGGACTTTATCAGCTTCCTTTAACAGGACACTGGATTCATTTATTTTAGTATTCCGATTTAAGTAAGCAGTAAGGTCATTCCCTAATTTACTTTTCTTGGACTCAATATTTATTCCCAAAGAAACCGGATTTTTCTCTACATATGATTTTGTATCTGCAATGACCTTCCTAACCTTTAGTTTGGTCTTATTTTCATCAATGTTCAAAGCATCAATATCTTTAAATGATACATTACTTAAAGCCTTGTCTACTTCACTCTTTATGTTCTTACTGTCAATTTTAGCTTTCAGTTTTATTGTTGATAGCTGGTCTGATAACTGCTTAATATAAGCGTTTAATTCCCTTTTTGTCTCACCTTTTGCAAATATTCCTGTGAGCCTTAGCATATTTAATGTCTTTTCAATATTCTTTATATCTGAATTAAGCTGTTTACGGCTCTCACCTTTCTGTAAACATGCTATTAAATCCAAAATGAAATTATTTTCCACTATGAAAAATTTCCTCCTTATTTTAAGCATAATAAAAGAGAGACTACACAAATAATCTCTCCTATAATTTGATATTCTGTATTAAGTTTTTATTGCATTTTATTATCTTACTTTTTAATTCTTTTACAATGTTTGCATTGCCATAGTAATCTATTATGCTTCATACCTACAACTTCGAAATCAGTTGATAGGCAATGAGAACACCGCATTTGCGATTGCTTCTTTATTAATTCATCCCTCTTTTCATTTGGTAATGAATCAATGTATGCATTTCTGTCATATTCAACCCACCAGATAATTCCTATGCATATTATCATAATAAGCAATTTCATACCGCTACCCTCATAATATTTAGAATTCTTTTTTACACTGGTTGCATACTCTTTTTACTTTTCCACTTCCTAAAAATCCTGTAAGTACAGAATATCCTCTGTTTAATAGAGTGTATTCTTGGCTGCCGCGTACATGGTAAATAACCCGTCGACTTCCTTTTTTCTCGACTTTTGAGATAATGTTTGTAAAGTGTGAAAAGTGTGT
>ERZ808037.661-NODE-661-length-29355-cov-15.580846_pt1 | contig 29355 bp, 24 predicted proteins | sample MGYA00380190_ERZ808037 | MGnify/ENA primary metagenome ERZ808037 (study PRJEB31490, sample SAMN06133399) | mouse gut metagenome | isolation source: J9 | host: mice | place: China: Chengdu | collected 2015-05 ...
ATCTCCGCCGCCCGCCCCGGCGCCCGCAAGGAGAATGTGGAGTACTACATCAAGCGGCTGGAGAAGCTGGAGGAGCTCACCTCCTCCTTCCCCGGGGTGGACAAGGCCTACGCCATCCAGGCGGGCCGGGAGGTGCGCATCATGGTCAACCCCGAGACCATCTCGGAGGACCGCATGGTGCTGCTGGCCCGGGAGATTGCCAAGAAGATTGAGGACGAGCTGGAGTACCCCGGCCAGATCAAGGTGAATCTGATCCGGGAGACCAAGGCGATCGAATACGCCAAGTAAAGCAAGCGCCGCCGGAGGATTCCGGCGGCGCTGTTTTTGTGATTGCCCGAATGAGCATGCAGAGAATATGGCATAAAAATGTATATATATTCGCGCCGTGTCCGTCGAAATGATGAAAACACCGGGTAGAGCCGAATTTCAATCAAAAATCCCTTGCATTTCCCGTGCATAACACGTATAATTCAAGCTGCCGGCTGCATAGCCGGTCCGCAAATTTTCTATGGAGATGAATGAAAATGAAAGCAATGAAAAAACTGACGGCTCTTCTGCTGGCCCTGACCATGGCGCTGGCCCTGTGCGCCTGCTCCAACCAGAGCGCCGGCAGCCCCAGCGCCGACCCCGCCGGGAGCACGGAGTCCTCCTCCCCTGCCGCCGCCATCTCGGTGTACACCAACGCCTACTTCGCCCCCTTTGAGTACTACGACGGCACCGACATCGTGGGCGTGGACGTGGACGTGATGAACCTGGTGGGCGAGAAGCTGGGCCGGGAGGTCACCTACACCAACGTGGAGTTCGGCACCATCATCGACACCGTCTCCGCCGGCAAGCTGGCCGACGTGGGCGCGGCGGGCATCACCATCACCGACGCCCGGAAGGAGCAGGTGGACTTCTCCGACCCCTACTTCACCTCCGTGCAGTATGTGGTCTATCCCGCCGGGACCATGACCCCCGACGGCAAGGACGGCGACGTGAGCTACATCCTCTGGGACTCCCTGGCCGGCAAGAAGATCGGCGTGCAGGCGGACACCACCGGCGACATCTACGTCAACGGCGAGATCACCGGCGAGGACTTTGACGGCCTGCTCAAGGACACCGGCGCCTCCGAGACCCGCTACGACAACGCCCAGCTGGCGGTGGACGCCATGGGCGCGGGCCAGGTGGACGTGGTGGTGGTGGACTATCTGCCCGCCTCCTACATCGTGGAGAAGAACAGCGGCTATGAGTGCGCCGCCCTGTACTATGACAACGGCGACGGTACGGTCGCCCCCACCGAGGAGCAGTACGCAATCTGCGTCACCAAGGGCCAGGACGAGCTGCTCAAGGCCATCAATGACGTGCTGGCCCAGCTGGGCGAGGACGGCGTCAACGACCTGGTGATGAAGCACATGGGTCTGGAATAAGCGCGGATCGCGGCGGGACGGTACCCCTTGGCACTGTCCCGCCGCGCAGCATAGTGGAAAGCCGGTGGAATGATGACCTTCTTTGAAAAATTCACCCTGATCTTCACCAACGCCAAATATCTGGACAGTATGCTGACCGGCCTGCAGATGACCCTGGCCATCTCCGTGGGGGCGGCGCTGCTGGGGCTGGTGCTGGGGACGGTTGTGGCGCTGGTGGGCATATCCACCTCGAAAAACCCCCTGATGAAGGTGCCCAAGCTCATCTGTGCCGTCTATGTCACGGTGATCCGGGGCACGCCCATGGCCCTGCAGCTGTTTATCATGGCTTTTGTGGTGCTTGCCATCCGGGGCTTCCCCGTGGTGGTCACGGCCATCATCGCCTTTGGCATCAACTCGGGGGCCTATGTGTCGGAGAACATCCGCGGCGGCATCCTGTCCGTGGACATCGGGCAGACGGAGGCGGGGCGGTCCCTTGGCCTGTCCGCCGGAACCACCATGTGGTACATCGTCATCCCCCAGGCCATCAAAAACGTGATCCCCTCCATTGGCAACGAGCTCATCGCCCTGATCAAGGAGACCTCCATCGTCAGCATGATCGGCATGTACGATCTGACCGCTGCGGCCAAAAACATAGGCAGCGGGCAGAATCTGGCCAACTACCTGGCCCCTATGACGGTGGCGGCCCTGTTTTATTTGGCTATCGTATACCTGCTTACCTTCATCATCAAGAAAATCGAGGGGAGGCTGCGTCAAAGTGATCGACGTTAAAAGCCTGACCAAGTCCTTCGGCAGCCATTTGGTGCTGGACCACATCGACCAGCACATCTCCCCCGGGGAGAAGGTGGTGGTGATCGGCCCCTCCGGCTCGGGCAAGTCCACCTTCCTGCGCTGCCTCAACCTGCTGGAGACCCCCACCTCCGGCTCCATCACCTTCAACGGCACAGAGATCACCGACCCAAAGGCCGATATCAACGCCATCCGCCGCCAGATGGGTATGGTGTTTCAGCACTTCAACCTGTTCCCCAATATGACCATCCGCAAAAACATCACCCTGGCCCCGGTGCTCACCAAGCTGATGAGCCAGGCGGAGGCGGACGACACCGCCACGGCGCTGCTGCGCCGGGTGAACCTGGCGGAGAAGGCGGACGCCTACCCCGCCCAGCTGTCCGGCGGGCAGAAGCAGCGCATCGCCATCGTCCGGGCCCTGGCCATGAAGCCCAAGCTGATGCTCTTTGACGAGCCCACCTCCGCCCTGGACCCCGAGATGGTGGGGGAGGTGCTTGCCGTGATGAAGGAGCTGGCCGAGGAGGGCATGACCATGGTGGTGGTCACCCATGAGATGGGCTTTGCCCGGGAGGTGGGCACAAGGGTGCTCTTCATGGATGAGGGGCACATCCTGGAGGAGAACGAGCCCCAGGCCTTTTTCGCCCACCCCAAGGAAGCGCGTACCATTGAATTTTTGTCAAAGGTTTTGTAGGGGCGAGCCCCTCCCCTGGGGCGGTGCGGCGTGTTTTGTAAAAACCGCCCGGATATTCCGGGCGGTTTTCGTACAATATTCCAGGTTGCAATCCCTGCCAGCTTTTGGTATGATGGGCTGAACGCGAAAGGAGGGAACAGGTATGCTGAAACCGCAGGCTTTGACCGCGCTTGTCTCTCAGCCTTACCCGTTCTATTTTCCGCTGTGAGGGCAGTCGCCGTTTTCGGTGATTGTCTCTTTTTTTGCGCCTGGGGAGCCCGTCCGCCCCAATACCAATGAAAAGGGAGAGAGAATATGAACAACCAAGAACCCATCCGCGACGCCCGCACCCTGGGCCTGCCCAAGATGCTCATCCTGGGCCTTCAGCATATGTTTGCCATGTTTGGGGCCACCGTGCTGGTGCCCATCCTGGTGAACAATTACGGCCTGCCCCTGTCCATCCAGACCACTCTGTTCTTTGCGGGCATCGGTACCCTGTTCTTCCACGTGTGCACCCGGCTGAAGGTGCCCGCCTTCCTGGGCTCCTCCTTTGCCTTCCTGGGGGGCTTTGAGGCGGTGTCCAAGCTGGACTCCGGCAAATACGCCGCCATGGAGGCGTCGGAAAAGCTGCAATACGCCTGCGGCGGCATCGTGGTGGCCGGCCTGCTGTACGTGGCGCTGGCCGGGATCATCAAGCTGGTGGGCGTGAAGAAGGTCATGCGCTTCCTGCCCCCGGTGGTCACCGGGCCCATCATCATCCTCATCGGGCTGAACCTGGCCCCCTCCGCGGTGAACAACGCCAAGACCTGCTGGTGGCTGGCCCTGGTGGCCATGGCCATCATCGTGGCCGCCAACATCTGGGGCAAGGGCATGATTAAAATCATCCCCATTCTGCTGGGCGTGGTGGGCTCCTACGTGGTGGCGGTCATCGCCAACGCCATGGGCGCCACGGCGTTGGACGCCGCCGGCGAGGTGGTTCCGCTGATCGACTTCTCCACCGTGGCCGCCTCCAGCCCCATCGGCCTCCAGCCCTTCTTCACCGACTTTGGCGGCTCCATTGCCAAGTTTGACCTCACCTCCATCCTGGTGATGGCCCCCATCGCCATCGCCGCCATGATGGAGCACATCGGCGACATGTCCGCCATCTCCGCCACCGTGGGGGAGAACTTCATCGAGGATCCCGGCCTCCACCGCACCCTCATCGGCGACGGCATCGCCACCTCCCTGTCCGCTATGCTCGGCGGCCCCGCCAACACCACCTACGGCGAGAACACCGGCGTGCTGGTGCTCTCCCGGGTGTACGACCCCAAGGTGATCCGGCTGGCGGCCATCTACGCCCTGGTGCTGTCCTTCAGCCCCATGTTCGCCGCCGTGGTCAACTCCATGCCCACAGCCATCGTGGGCGGGGTGTCCTTCATCCTCTACGGCATGATCTCCGCCATCGGTGTGCGCAACGTGGTGGAGAACCGGGTGGACTTCACCAACTCCCGCAACCTCATCATTGCCGCCGTCATCCTGGTGTGCGGCCTGGGGTTCACCGGCGGGCTGACCTTTGAGGTGCGGGGCACCCACATCACCCTCACCGCCCTGGCCATCGCCGCCATCGCGGGCATTGCCCTGAACGCCATCCTCCCCGGCAAGGATTACGAATTTGGCTCCGACGTGGCCGGCGGCCGCTCCGGCGATTTCGGGCGGTACTGAGACAGGCGCTGACCGCCCCGCAGACGGGCGGCGATCATGAAAAAAGCTGAACGGCGTGACCAGGGTCACGCCGTTCAGCTTTTTCAAAAGCCGCTTAAAAGGGGGATTTCAGCGGCCGCTCCGGCGCCTGCCCACGGCATGCGCCGCCGCATGCTTGAAGAAGGACAGCTCCTCCCTCCGTCGGTAGACCGCCAGGTACACCGCGTTTGGAACCGTTGCGCAGAGCAGGCACTTCAGTAAAAACCAGCCCAAGCCGCCGCCCAGCGCGCGGCACAGCAGCCACGTCAGCGCTCCGGCGGAGGCAGTGACGGCAAGGTGGGCGAAGTACCCTGTGAAATAGTGTTTTACGGACATCCGCAGGCCCCGGCGGCAGAGCACCAGGGGCTCGCACCAAAAGGGAAACGCCAGGGTGCTGATCAGCGTCCCGGCCATGATGCCCGCGGCGCCCCAGCACTGGGCCAGCAGCACGGAGACCACCAGATTCAAGACCGCCTCCAGGATGGATTTGTAGCGGTCATCCCAAAAGAGGCCCAGAACGCTTTTGGTGTTGTTCACAGGGGTTCGCATGCTGTTGACGTAAAAATTCAGGACGATCAGCAGCACCGCCGGCTTGGGCAGCAGGTAGCCGCGGCCCAGCCAAATGTCGATAAACGGGTCGTAAAGGCAGAACAGGCAGATGCTCATCCAGCCGAACAGCCACCCGGAGAAAAAATTCAGGCGGCGGAAGACCGTCTGCCTGCGCGCCTCCGGTTCCGTGGCGGTCAGGTTCCCCAGGGCGGGGGTGATGGCGTCGAAGAGCGCGCTGACCAGGATGTTGAGAAACCCCCGTATCATCATGTAGTTGGAGTAAAGTCCGGCGGCGGCCACCCCCACGAACTTGGAGATCAGCAGGTTGTCGGTGTTGAAAACCGCCACGGCGCCAATGCGGTGAAGGAGCATGGCCCGCACGTTGCGGCGGATCTCCCCCAGGATCTCCGGGGGCAGGGGGCGGACGTCCCTCTCCCGCAGGCAGGGGAAAAGGCGGTCCGCTTTCACGGTGATGGCGATGCTTTGGACCACCGTGGCGGCGATGGAGAGGCAGAGGTAGTACAGGTAATTCCGGGTGAAAAACAGCGTGATGATCTGGGCCGCGGTGGCGGCCAGCGACACAGCGGCGCGGATGGAGGTCTCGACATATTTTTTCTGATGGACAAAGAGCAGAGTGGATTTGTGGGAAAAAAAGTAGGAGATGCCGGCGTTGGCCAGGTTCAGCACATAGATCAGCGGGATATGGGGGATGTCTTTCGGCATCTCCTTGACAAAGAAGCTGAGAAACGGGAGCAGGGACAGGCCCAGCGCCAAAACCACCAGGCCGACGGCCCGGTAAACCCGCCGGTACAGCCGGATCAGGGACTTCACAAGCTCGGTATCCCCCTGGGCCACCGGACGGTAGAGGCTGTACGTGATGGAGACGCTGAATCCCAGCTCCGCCAGGGAGAGCATGGAGAGCACGTCGGTGAAAAGCCCGTTCAGCCCCAGGTATTCCCGGCCCAGCAGGAGGACGAACACCCGGCGGGAGATAAACTTCAGCACAGCCAGCAGAAGCTCCCCCGCCACGGCGTATTTGATGTTTTTCGCGATGTGCTCCGCCTTGTTCATCCGGCCCCGTCACTCCATCCCGTTCTTCCGCAGGGGCTTGATCAGCCGGTAGAGCGCGGCCAGCGCCCCAAAGACCGGCACACCGGCACAGAGGGCCAGCTCCGCCGCCATGCTTTTTTGATCCGGACAGAGGCGCCACGCGCTCCAGCTGAAGTGGCGGCGCGTATCATCCCGGAAGCGCCTCAAATAGTCCCCCGCGCTGCCGTCCACGCCGCTCTCCACGGCCTGCATGGACAGGCGGGCGGCGGTATCCAGCGCGATCTGCCGGAAGCAGGCCTCCGTCTCCGGAAAGGCTGCGGCGGCATCCGCGCAGATTCGGTCCAGAACGGAGAGGACCACGCAGCGCTTTTCTGTCACGCCGTTGTTGATCAGGCTGCCCTCCCGGTAGACATAGTGGTAGAGGGGGTCCGGCACGTAGGCAATGCGGTGGACCCGTTTCAAGGCCTGATAGAAAAACAGGAGGTCCTCGCAGCACAGTGCCTGCCGGTGAAAGGGGAGCTGCTTGGCCAGCTCCGCCGGAAAGAGCTTACCCCAGGCCGTCCAGAGAAAGGGGGAGCGCCGGGCCAGACAGCGGGCGGCCTCCGCCGGAGAAAAGACCTGGGCGGGACCGGCCTTCAGGCGCAGGCCGTGGTCCGCGCAGACGCTGATGTCCGCGCGGCCCTCCGTCAGCGACTGGTACAGCGCCTCCAGCAGCTGGGGCTCCACATAGTCGTCCGAGTCCACAAAGGAGATATAGGCCCCCGACGCCCGGCGGACCCCTTCGTTTCTGGCGTTGGAAAGCCCCAGGTTTTTTGGAAGGTGAACGACCTGAAACCGCCCGTCGCGGGCCGCCCAGGCGTCGCAGATCTGTCCGCTGCCGTCGGCAGAGCAGTCATCGATCACAAGGAACTCCGTCTGGGGGTAGGTCTGCGCCGCCAGGGAGGCCAGACACCGCTCCACGTACGCCTCCACATTGTATACCGGAACAATCACGCTGATCCGCGGCTGTTGCAGCTCCGTCACCGTCCTCCCCTCCTGTCTCTCTTCAGGCGGGTAAAAGCGGCCGCGGCGCACCAGAAGGCCGCCGCGCTGACATACAGCGTGAGAATCGAGACCCTGTCCTTGGCGCTGGGGCACAGAGCCAGCGCCCTCCAGCTGAAATGACGCCGGACGTTTGCCTGGAGCCGCTTCAGGTACGGAAGGGGCCGCCCTCCCCCGCCGCCGTTTTTGACCGTGAGCATGGCCATGCTCCGGTCCGCCTCCAGGGCCAGCCGCCGGAAATCCTCCGCCGCCTCCGGAAAATTCGCGGCGGCGTCCCAGCACACAGCGTCGTGGGCGGAGAGCGCCGTGCACTTCCGTTCGTCCATGCCGCTCTGAACCTGGCTGCCCTCTCTGTGGGTATAGTGGTAGAGGACGTCCGGCAGATAGCTGACCCGCCGGGCCCGCTTGAGGACCGAGTAGAGGAACAGCAGGTCCTCGCTGTAGAAGACAGACTCGTCAAAGGGACACTGCCGCACCAGCTCTCCCCGATAGAGCTTTCCCCAGGGCACATGGTTGAAGGGAAAGCCCTGGGCCAGACAGCGAACGGCCTCGGGCCGGGAGTAGACGGCGGCGGGGCCGCGCCGCAGGGTGATGCCGTCGGCGGCGCAGGCGCTGACCTCCGCCCCCGTCTCCTCCAGACAGCGGTACAGCCGCTCCAGCAGGTCCGGCTCCACGCGGTCGTCGGCATCCACGAAGGAGAGGAATGCGCCCCGGGCCCAGCGGATGCCCCTGTTCCTGGCGGCGGAGGGGCCCCGGTTTTCCTGGAAATGGGCGGCCCGCACCCGGGCGTCCCGGGCGGCATAGGCGTCGCAGAGCAGCCCGCTGCCGTCCGTGGAGGCGTCGTCCACTAAAATAATTTCCATGCTGGGCCAGGTCTGGGCCAGAAGCGAGCTGAGGCATCCCTCCAGATACCCCTCCACGTTATACACCGGCACAATCACGCTGATCAAGGGCTTTTCCATACCGGCCTCCTCACTCTGCGGCCTGCCTGTAGCATTCCGCCAGCGCCTCGTGGGTTCTGCGGATGCTGAACACCTCCTGGGCCCGCTTTCTGTTGCTGGCGGACATGCGGGCCAGGGCTTCCCCATCGCTGCTGCACCGCAGCAGGGCCTCCGCCAGGGCGGGGATGTCGCCGGGCTCTACCAGAATGCCGTTCTCCGCCCCCACCACTTCTGGAATTGCGCCCACGGTGGTGCTGATGATGGCCTTGCCCGCCGCCATTGCCTCTAAAATGGCCATGGGCAGCCCCTCGTGATAGGAGGGCAGAACCACTGTGGCCGCGTCCCGCAGCCGGCGCAGCTTCTCCGTCCCGTCAATCCAGCCGGGCACCTCGATATTCCCCTCCAGCCCTTTCTCCCGCACCAGAGCCCGGACCTGCTCCACCTCGCCGTCCCCGGCCAGACAGAGCTTCAGCGTGGGATTGCGCCGGAGGGCCAGCTCCGCCGCGGCGATCAGGTCATAGCTTCCCTTCCGCCGCCCCAGCCGGCCCAGCATCAAAAAAGAGCAGCGGTGCTCCGCCGGGTTGGAAACCGCCGGCTGGAGCTTCGCCGGGTCCACCCCGTTGTAGAGCGTCCGGCAGGCCTGCATGGGGAAACGGCGCTCCAGCTCCCGCCTCCAGCCGTCGGACAGGGCCAGCACAAGATCCGCCCGGCGGAAAAAGCCGTCCACAATCCGCTTTTTTCGGGGAGCCAGGCCATCATAAAAGCGCAGATACTCCGCGCCGTGGACATGGACCACCGCCCGCTTTCCGGCCCGCTTCACCGCCCGCAGGTAAAAGTTCTTGCGGAAGGTGCTTCCCCGCTCCGCTGTGTGAATGTGGAAGAGGTCGTATTTTCGGTAACAGGTCAAAAAACGCAAATATCCCCAGAGGGAGTACAGCAGCCGGACAGGCAGGCTGCCGTCTACGTAAGAGGGGAAGCTGTCAATTTCAAACTCCTGGCCCAGGTATGGGCTCTCCCGGATTCCCCGGATGACCTCGGCCATCCCGCCCCGGGCGAGGGTTTCGCTGGGACCAATCTCCAAAATCTTCATAGGGTCCTCCTGTCTACAGGGAGCGGATGCAGCGGTCCAGGGAGGCCAGGAACACCTCCGTGTTGGAGCGGAACGGCTCAAAGCTCTGCTCCCGGAGGTCCAGCAGGGCCTGGGGCAGCAGCTCCACGTCCGGGCAGGCGCGGATGAGCTTGAGCTGGTGAAGCCGCTGTGTCAGCTCCAGCTGGTGGTCGTCCACATGCTCCCCATACCGGGCCAGGCGGGGGACCACGATGGTCTTCTTTCCACGCTTCACCGCGTCCACCATGGTGCCCGCGCCGCCGTGGGTGATGAGGATGCCGCAGGCCGCCATCAGCTCCTGGAAGTGCTCCTGCCGGCAAAAGGCCTGATGGCGGCAGCTGGGGACATATTTGCCGGTCCCCGTCTGAATGAACACCTCTTCTTGGATGAGGCCCGCCCGGATCATCTGATCCACCTTTTGAATCAGGCGGTCAAAGGGGAATTTTTGGGACCCGACTGTTACAAATATCATGCCGCCACCTCAATAGACGCCGCCCACGCACACCGCCTTGGGGTAGAAGGCCAGCAGCTCCCGCCACTGGACATAGAAGCGGTCCGCGAAGGGGTAGAGGAGCTTCCCCGTCAAGGTGGGCGTCTTGACCTTGGCGTAGGATTCAATAAACACCAGCTTCTTTCCAAACAGCTTGCACAGCAGGCAGAGGGGCACGGTGGCCAGCACGCCGGTACAGACCACCACGTCCGGCCGCTCCGCCAGGTAAATGCCCAGGGAGCGAAAGGCGTTGACGATCAGCCTGGGGAGGCAGGACCATTCGCGGCGGTTGACCTGGAGGAGGTAGTGGCGCCGCATGTCCCCCGCGGCTGCCGGATAGGCGGTCCGTTCTGTGACCAAAAAGCTGTCGTAACGGTCCATCAGAGGGCGCAGCATCATCAGCTCCGACAGGTGCCCGCCGGAGGACGCCGCAAAGCAGATGCGCGGTGTTCCGCCGCTCATGCAGATTCACCTCCTCGCATTCAGACCGCCCCGCGGGACCCGTGCCCCGCCTCGGCGCTCCACTGGGCGCAGCGCCGCTCCAGCGCGGCCTCCGCCTGGGCGTCAAACCGGCAGGCCATGGGGACCAGGGCGCAGGCCGTCATGGTGTAGGGGTAATAGATGGCGTTGTCCGTGGCGTAGAGGACCAGGCAGTAGACGCAGATGCCCAGGAAGAGGCAGCCTGCGTCCTTCCCTACCCGGCGGAACCAGTAGCTCAGCCGGGCGGGCAGCCAGCCCCAGAGCCAGACCCAGTATCCCACAAAGCCGATGTTCAGGTACATGCGGAGAAAATCGTTGTGAATCTGCGTCTGGGTGCGCAGGGGGGTTGGGGACACCATGCCTGAGAACCACTCCACCATGCGCTCAAAGCCCGTTCCCAGGCCCATATAGGTAAAGCTGATGTCGTAGTAGGGCTCCACGTTGGCGAACAGCGCAGCCCGGCCCTTGGTGTCCAGCCCCCAATGGGTTTCCAGATATTCAAAAAGGCCGTAGCGGATGCCCGTAATGTAGAGGAAGCTGACCACCATCATCGCCGCGGCCACGCACAGCGCGGTCTGCTTGGCGGCCTTGTCCGGCAGCAGCCGCAGAACAAAGGCCGCCGCAAGCCCCAGGGCCAGGGCGGGAAAGGCAATTCGCTTCAGTCCGGCCAGGGCGAAGAAGGAGATCAGGACCAGCCAGAGCACGGGGCGGGGAGACGTTTTCCAATGCAGCAGCAGATAGAGCAGGAAGGGGCCAAAGGCAAAGGTGAGATCATGGGTCTCCAGCTGCATCATCAAGGGGCCGGTCTCCCGGCTGAAGGTGATCAGAAGCGTGTAGAATTCCTGCAAAAACGGGGCCAGTCCCCCGGTATAGATTACCACCAGGACGCTGAGGAAATTGGCCGCGCACATGGACCCCAGGCAGTACCAGATGCCCCGGCCGCCAAAAAGGTACAGGGTGGCCGCGGCCACCAGAACCGACAGCAGCTGGGGGAGGATCATGGAGACGCCGTTTAAGACGGCGGAGCTGTCCGCCCGCGTGCTCACCCAGATCACCGAGGAGAAGACCAGCGGAATCAGATAGGGCAGCGCCTGGACCGCCCCGTGGCGGGTCAGGACCATCAGGCGGTCCAGGCGCACCGTGGCGATGAAGTTCAGCAGCGCCAGAAATACAATGGCCAGCGCACAGGGGTTTTTCAGGCTCAGCTCCACGCCGCCCACGGAAAAGTAAGTATCCTGGAAGAAAAACATACCGGTGGCCAGAATCAGATAAATGGCGGAAGACAAATCACATCACCCCTTGCCAATCGGCGTCCTCAGCTGATGCCGGACGGGACCGCTGCCGCGGCGCTGGCGGCTCCCACCCGCTTGATGGCGGTGGAGAGCAGCTCCCGGATATAGCAGCACTGCTCCGCGCCTGCCTGCGCGTAGCCGCTTTGCAGCTCCAGCAGATATCCCCGCTCCTGGGACTTCTGCTCCAGGGCGACGCTGATCTGGAACAGCGCCGCCTCCGCCAGCCCGGGCTCCAGGGACTCCGCGAAGACCAGATACTGCCCCGCTCCGTTGTTGCCCACAAACATCTTGTCGGAGGGCGGGAAGATGGAGGTGAGCATTCCGGCGAAGTCCTCCAGCATCTGATCTCCGGCCTCACGGCCCAGCCGGGCGTTTTCCGCCTGAAGGTTGGCCAGCTTGCATACAACGCAGGTAAAGCTCTCGGGCAGCGGGCGCCCCTCCCGAGAGGCGATGAACTGGTCGCATTTCGCCCGGTTGGGCAGGCCGTCCACCTTGTTTGTGAAGGCGTAGTACTCGATGAAGTCCTCGATTCTGCCGAAGAGCGCCGCCCCGGCGCAGCCCAGCGCACCGAAGATCACCACCACCAGGATGGTGAAGACCGCGATGGGGAACCGCTCCGTGACCCGGACGCTGGAGAGCATCATGATGTTCTGCGCGCCCAGGTACTCGTTATACTCGTCGTTGGTCTCGTAGTAGATGGTCTGGAGGGCGTTGATCTCCTCCGCCAGGCGGGCGATCTCCGCCTGCACCTTCTCCTGGGCCGCCTGCGGGGAGCTGGCGGGGGCGTTGGCGAACACGCTGAGGATGTAGTCGTTGTAGTCGCGGTCAATGACGTTGTGCTCATAGAGGGTTCGGTCCTCAATGTACCTGCGCAGCAGGACGTCATACTCCGCGGTTCGGTCCACCGGCTCCCAGTTTCCGTCCTCGTCCTTGTTCCAGTCGTCGTAGACGTCGGGCAGGACGTTGTTTTGGAGAACATCGCCCACGTTTTCCCCCTCGTCGTTGACGACGGGGACGCTGAACTCTCCGATGGCGTCCTCGTACGCGCCGATGATGCCCAGAATCCGCTCGAGTTCAAAGGACACCGCGCTGTTGGAGATTGCCAGGTTGTTGTTCCGGTTTTCATACTTTTCCAGAAGCAGGTCCCGGTCCTTGGTGACCCTGCCGGCCAGGATCTCGGAGAAGAGCTGGCCGACCTCCACGTCCCGGATGAGCTCGAACTCATCCTTCAGGTCCTGGAAGCTGTATCCCGTCCGGCTGGAGCGGAATTCACCGTTCCACTGGACCTTGTCGGAGAGGTGCTCCACAATGTTGGTGAGGGTGTCGTCCATCACCTCCGCCATCTCCAGGTAATCATAGCCCTTGCCGGTGATGTCGCTGACCGGGTTGGCGGCCAGCGAGGTGTTGACGTGGCTTTTGCCGTAGTAGCTGGCGTACTCCTGCAAAATCTGGTTCAGCACCATGCGGGGGTATTCCTTGCCGTTGCTGACGCCGCAGTTGAAGGACACCACGTAGCGGGTGGGGTTCAGCTCGTAATCCAGCTCCCCGTTGTCCAGCCTGGACTGCTGCACCAGCAGGTCCTCCTCCGTGATGATTGGCTCCACATGGATGTTCATGCGGATGTCGTCGGCAGTGATCTCTGTGTAGTCGATGTCCAGCTTTTTCATGGCCTGGGCCACCAGATTGGTGGCGTAGAGTTCCGAGGTGTCGATCTCCTTCCCGTCCGGGGAATAGCCCTCCTCGGCCCGGGCGCCGGTGTACTCGATCACCGTGACGGCGGTATACTGCTGAATATAGAGCTGGGCAACCAGGAAAAAGGCGATGCCCGCCAGCACCGACACACTGGCGATGACGGCGCGGTACTTCTTCAGATAGCGAAACACGTCCAGTTCTTTCATACTGAGGCCTCCTCCCTGCGCTGTTGTTTCCGCCGTCCCTCCCGTTCGGCGGCGCGGCCGCTGCGGTATTCCCGCCAGAAGGGGGCCAGGACGGCGTGCCCGCCCAGGACGGCGACAAACAGGACGGTGAGCAGGAGGGCTTTCAGGACGATCCCCGGGATGGCCGGGCCGGTAAAGCTGACCTGAATGTAGCCGTCCCGCTTTTCCTTGACATAGGTGCTGCAAAGCTCCCGGCTCTGGGCGGACAGGCTCAAAAGCTCGGCCTTCAGCGCATCAATCTGCTGGTCGGCCTGGGCGTAGACGGAGGCGGCGGCGCGGGAGCCGCCGATCTGCCCGGAGGCGTACGTGTTGTGCTCCATCTCCTCCACCAGTCTTGTGGCGAATTCCAGGTGCTCCTTGGCCTCGTCCGCGAAGTAGTCCACCCCCACCTTGGTTTTGGACATGTAGAACTCCTTGTCGGCGTCGTAGGTGGGGATCAGCACAAAGCGGGTCATGTAGGCGTTATACATGTTGATGGCCTCGATCCGCACGTCGTGGGAGGCCATCTCCTTGCGCTTGGAGACGTCCAGCCGGCGGTTGGCGTACTGCATCCGGGACTGGAAGGTGGTCCGATTGCCGGCCAGGCCGTTTTCCAGGACAAACGCCTCATACCGCTCCAGCTCAATGTCAATGAAATTGCTGATTTTCTGGGACAGGGAGGAGAAAGTCTCCCCGTTTTCCTGGGCCCGGAAGCTGCTGCTCTCGGCGCTGTAGCTGGGGAGGTAGTTGCGCAGCTTGTTCGCCTGCATCTCCAGGTAGTCTTTCACGTCCAGGTACTCCATGCCCTCCAGTTTTTCAAAGGACAGGTCCAAAATACTGTCGTTCTCCGCGTAGTTCTGCACAAAGTTTTCCCAATACACGTCTGCCAGAAGGTTCAGCACTGTTTTCGGGTCTGTGCGGTACAGGGAGATCCGTTCGGAGCAGTGGACATGGTACTCCGTGGAGATTTTCAGGTCCGACTCCTGGCTGACGTCCAGCTTCTCCGCGTCCAGGGGGGTGGAGATGCTCAGGCAGGCGGACAGCTGCTCCGGGCTGAGGGCCAGGCCGCCCCGCTGGATTACCTGCTCCAAAATATCGTCGGAGAGAATGTTGGATTCGTTGAACCGGGTGACGTTGGGATTCTGGCCCCGGGCCGCCTCCTCATAGCTGAACACCATCAGCATATTGGGGGACCAGATGTCGGCGGCCAGCTGCGCGGCCAGGCAGACCGCGAAGAACAGCGCACCAAGCGCGGCCATACTCCGCCGCCGGCCCGCCGTGCGCCCCAGCGCCCCCCGGACCCCCAGGACCGGGAGCTTTGCCTTCACGATCAGGAAGCGCCGTATGAGCGCCGCGTACAGGACAGCCAGACACAGCGCCAGCACGGGAAGAATCGCGCATACAAAGATCATGCCGTTATTACCCCTTTTACTAGTTATTGGCCGCGATTTGTCTCCTGACGGCCATTGATGTCGATGACCGCCAGCTCGGGCCGGTTGTTCACGCGGGGCAGGCCGTTGTGCCCGCCCATGCCGCGGGAGACAAAGATTGTGCCGTTGGGGAGCTGGTACATCCCACCGCTGTATTTCGGGAAAAAGCCTGTGTCCCCGTGATAGAGCCCGCCCACCACCGGCAGGCGGAACTGCCCGCCGTGGTAGTGGCCGCAGATGCCCAGGTCCACCGCCCCGTCCGCCAGCGCCTCGTAATAGAGGCTGGGATAGTGGGCGATCAGCAGCTTGAACGCGCCGCTTTTTTCGTATTCCTCGAAAAATGAGGCGCCGTACTCCTCATAGCCCTCTGTGGATGTGGTCAGCCCGCCGATCAGGAGGGGCGTCCTGTTTACCGTCACCTCCTCCGCCCGGTTCACCAGGACGTGGACGCCCAGGTCGAGAAGCTGGCCCTCAAGGGGACTTCCCTTTTCGTACATGAGATTGCTCTCGTGATTGCCCGGGCTGTAGTAGACGGGGGCGATTTCCAGCAGCCTGCCGCACAGGGACAGGATCACGTCCAAATTGCCGTCGTCCGCGTTGACCATATCGCCGGCGATGGCGATCAGGTCCGGCTTCAGCGCCGCAATCCGCTCCACCAGCTCCGCGTTCCCGGGGCCGAACTCCCGGTTGTGCAGGTCGGACAGAACGACGACGCGGATATTCTCCCCGCCCACCACTTTTGGAGAATACAGGTGATGGAAGGTCACCTCCAGCTTCTCCGAAAAGAGATACCATCCGCCAAGGGCCAGCACGGCGGCCGCGAGAAGGCCGCACAGAAGAATTCGCCCCAGCCTTCTGGGGCGGGCCGCCTGGACTGTACGTTTTTGCATATTGAAACCTCCTGTTTGCTCCGCTCTCTACATGCCCTCCCTGCGGAGAACGGCCCTTCCCGTCTGAAAAATCAGCTTCCAGTCCAAGCCCCAGCTCTGCTCCCGTATGTAGCGCAGGTCCAGCTCCACCCAGGCGTCGAAGCTCAGGCTGTTGCGGTTGGGGCTCACCTGCCAGAAGCAGGTGAGTCCGGGGGTGACCGCCAGCCGCTGCATCTGGTAGCTGGTGTATTCCGCAACCTCTCTGAACAGCGGGGGCCGGGGCCCCACAATAGACATGTCTCCCTTCAGAATGTTCACCAGCTGGGGCAGCTCGTCCAGGCCCGTGGAGCGCAGGAACCGCCCCAGGCGGGTGATTCTCGGGTCGTTCTGAATCTTGAACGCTGGCCCGGCCATCTCGTTGTAGGGCAGCAGCGCCTCCAGGCGCTTTTCCGCGTCCACGCACATGGTGCGGAATTTGTAGAGGCGAAACGCCCTCCCGTTCTGGCCGCACCGAATCTGGGAGAAGATCGGGCCGCCGCCGCGGTCGTCCAGCACCACCGCCAGGGCAATCAGCAGCATCAGCGGGGAGAGCAGGACCAGAGCCATCGCGGACAGCAGAACGTCCTGAACCCGCTTGACGCGCAGGTATCCGCGTTTTTTTCCCGTCAGGGCGCAGGCGGGAGGCCGGCTCTGTTCAGATGACGCCCCCTCCGCCGCCTTTTCCAAGTCCCTGGTCTCCATCTCATCCCCCCTGACCGGCGGCGGTGGAAAACTGTCCGCGTCTCCCCCGTCCGCTGTTTATTTCTCATAGAGGCGGCTCGAATTTCTGTCTGTCGGAATAGTACCACTCCAAAAATACATCGTACATCTCCTCCCCCCGCCGGCGGGCGCGAACCGCCTCCTGCTGGTCGGCATAGGAGCCCAGGTAGTAGTTTTTTCCCCGAAAACCGATCTGGGCGACCCACAGCCCCCGCCGCCAGTCCCAGTACACGCCGGTATACCCGCTGGAGTTGGCGGCGCAGAGCTTGCCGCGCCTGGCCTCCAGCATGGTCACCGAGGTGCCCTCCACCAGTTTTAAGTTATCCCGGTGGATTTCAGCCTGGAGGCAGCCGCAGCTCTTGGTTTTGCCGGTCTGGAGCAGCGTCTGGCCGACCACAGTCTCGTTTCCGCAGTCGCACAGGCACCGCCACCGGTGCATTCCGGCCCGTTTTCCGGCGTAAGCCGTCACGGTCAGCCGCCCGAACCGTTTCCCAATATAGTCCTTTCGCGGCGGGCGGCCAAGGCAGCCGCAGCTCTTTCGGTATCCGGCGGTCAGCTGGTGCAGGGGGGCGCAGACCTGGCCGCCGCAGTCGCACCCGCACCGCCAGACCACGGAGCCGTTGGAGGTCTGTCCGGTGGGCTCGATGGCGGTGAGCAGTCCAAAGCGCATCCCGGTGATATCCCGCTGTCCCGGCCTGACCCTTGTGCGGCAGCCGCAGTCGGTGACCGTCCCGCGCTGCAAACAGCGGGTGTCCAGCCGGATCTCACCGCCGCAGTCGCAGCGGCAGACCCAGACCATGTAGCCGTTTTTTCGCTGGTCTGTCGGGGCCGTTACGGTGAGCCTTCCCACCTGCCAACCCACCCGGATCTGAGGCCGCGGCCCGCCGCGGCGGGCCGGCGTCTTGTGTGCGCAGGCTGTTGACATAGGCCTGCCCCCCTTTATTTACCAAAAGGTGTACTTTTTTGTAAAGGGGGCTCAGGCGTGAAAAGTTCCGGGAGAGGTATTGAAAACCGATGTGTTTTGTGGTATTCTATATACGGATGAAAAAGGATGGGTTTCTGCAAAAAGGTACAGATTCTTGTTACAAAAAAGTACACATTTCCGCAAAAAATATGGTGCGAAACGGTTTGGTTTCAAGGGGCCGGCGGGCGCAAAAAATCACCCCCACGCAGATTGCTCCAATCTGCGTGGGGGTGATTTGACGATGAAATGGCGGAAGACGCGCCGCCAGGATCATTCGCACAGGTCGAGAATGATGTGGGTGAACAGCTTGGCGGACAGCATCAGGTCGCTGACTCGAACCCGCTCATCCGCGCCGTGGAGGTGGGTGTCAAACCCGGGCAGGGTGCAGCCGAAGGCCACGCCGCCGGGGATGTCGTGGACGTAGGTGCCGCCGCCGGTGGACAGGCACTCCCCCTTGAGGCCGGTGTACTCCTCGTACCGCTTGAGCAGGGTGCGGATAAAGGGGCTGTCCGCGGGGACGTGGTGGGGCGCGCCCTGCTCCCCCTCAAAGGTGAAGCCCCGGCCCTCGAAGGCGGCCCGGGCCACCTCCAGGCAGTTCTCCGGGGTGGCGCACAGGGGGGCGCGGCTGTCGAAGCGGCCCTCCAGCCCGGTCTCGGTGACCTCCAGCAGGGAGAAGGTCACGGTGAGGGGCCCGGCGATGGGCTCCTCCTGGGCGATGCCCAGGGCCCGGCCCAGGTAGTCCCCGTGGGGCAGCAGGGCGTTGAGGTCGTGGAGGGCGGTCTTGCAGGGGCCGTCCGCCAGGGGCAGGGCGCACAGCAGGGCCACCAGCCCGGTGAGGGCGTTGTTCCCCCCCTCGGGGTAGGCGGCGTGGGCCCCCTCCCCCTTGGCCCGGATGACGGTGACCCCGCCCTCATGGGCGAAGGTGAACTTGACCCCGGTGCGGGCGGTGATGTCCCGGGCCAGAGGCTGCACGTCGTACATGGTCAGCCCCTCCACGCCGGCGGAGGCGTCCCCCGGCAGCACGTTGATGCGGATGCCGCCGTGGAGCCAGCTCACCCGGGGCAGCTCGGCCTGGACCGGCCAGCGCCGGGTGAAGGTGGGCTTGAGCCCCCCCTTCTCCGTGTTGATGACGGGGAAGCCGGAGTCCGGGGAGAAGGTGGCGGGGGCAAAGGGGTGCCGGGCGAAGTACCAGGCGATATCCCCCGAGCCGCTCTCCTCGTTGGTGCCCATGATGAGCTTACAGTTCTTTTTCAGCGGTACGCCCAAATCCTTCACCGCCTTCATGGCCAGCAGGGAGGCGACCACGGGGCCCTTGTCGTCGTCGGTGCCCCGGCCATACAGCAGGCCGTCCACCAGCTTGGGGGAGTAGGGCTGGGTGACGGTCCACCCCTCCCCGGGGGCCACCACGTCCAAGTGGCCCAGGATGTGCAGCGCGTCCTCCCCGCCGTTCAGGTCGGCGGTGCCCACATAGCCCTCGTGGTTCTGGGCGGCCAGCCCCCACTCCTGGGCGATGGCCAGGGCCGCCTCCAGGGCGGCGGCGGGGCCGGGGCCGAAGGGGGCGCCGGGGGCGGGGGCGCCCTCCACGCTGCCGATGGACACCAGGCGGCTCACCGCCTCCACCAGCAGCGGCTCCTTGTCCGCGAAATAGGCTTCAATCTGTTCTCTTGTCATATGTAACACTCCTCGTCTCCCCGCAGGCCGTCTCTCAGGCCGTGCGGGGCCCCTTTTGGGGCAGCCGCCGCACCCGGGGGCCGCCGGCTTTTCCACCAGTATACCCCATTTTTCTGTCAAATACAAGGGAAAGAGGGGGCTACTCCCCCACTCCCTTTTCCACCTCGTCCAGGTATTTGTAGACGGTGTAGCGGGACACTGACAGCCGCCCGGCCACATAGGGCACGGACTTGCGGTAGGAGAAGGCGCTGCGCCGGCGCAGCAGGGAGATCAGCCTGAGCCGCTCCGCCTTGCCCATGATCTCCACCGGCTTGCCCATCTCGGCCACGCACTGGTCGAAGAGGTCGGCCAGCTGCTTGGCGTTGTCCGGCTGCCACAGGGCGGAGCGCAGGTCAGACCGGGCGTTCATCAGGTCGCCCAGGATGCGGTTGGCGAACACCAGGGAGGTGTAGTCAAAATTGATGCCCAGGGCCAGGTTGTAGTCCTCCCCGATCATGTGGAAGGTGGAGGACTTGGTCTGCCGCCCGTCGGGGGTGACGGCGGCCAGATTCACCTGGTCGGTGGAGGCGGTCTCCTGGTCCAGCGTCAGGCCAATGCCCATGATATCCATGGTGGAGCCCACCTCCCGGCCGGACACGTGGCCGTTGTAGATGGACAGGATGGGGTGGGTGGGGACACCCATGTCGTGGACCAGGGTTTCGCAGGAGGAGCCGAACATCTCAGCGATGCCCCGAGCAGTTCGGTCCAAAAATTCAAAGGCTTCCTCTCGATTCATGGCGGGCAGCTCCTTTGGGTGAAATGAGCCCCAGGCCGGGGCTCTGCTCTAATTGTACCCCTTTTCGCGGGAAAAGACAAGCCCCAGGCGCAGGCCGGCCTTCTTTGCAGATCGGAATGATTCCGCCGCTGGCGCCGTTTTAAAATTGCTGTTTACTTTATCTCTTTTATCTGTTAAAATGGAGAAAACGCAGGAAGCGGGAGGGATGGATGTGCCAAAAACTGCCAACAAGCAGCGCAGCATGGCGCTTTATGAGAGCATTTTGCGGCTGAACACCATGGAGGAGTGTGTGGCCTTTTTTGACGACCTGTGCACCGTGGGTGAGCTGCGGGCCATGGAGCAGCGCTACGACGTGGCCCGGCTGCTGGACGAGGGGTTGGTGTACACCGAGATTTTGGAGCGGACCGGGGCCAGCTCGGCCACCATCAGCCGGGTAAACCGCATCTTTTCCTTTGGGGCCGGGGGCTTCCGCACCATGATCGAGCGGGAGAAAGAGAGAAAGGCGCAGGACTAGGACCGGCCAGGGCCGGTGCTTTCTCCGAAAAAACTGTAGACGCAAAGACTCCCCGCCGCAGGCGGGGAGTCTTTGCGCTTTTTGATCACCCTCGGATTGGCCGTGGGGCTCTTATTTGAAGTACAGCGCGCCGGACTCAAAGATGGGCTGGAGCTTGTCGCCGGGGATGTTTTTCGCTACGAACTCCCCCCGCCGTTCGGAGTGGCCCATCTTGCCGAACACCCGGCCGTCAGGGGAGAAAATCCCCTCGATGGCCAGCAGGGAGCCGTTGGGGTTGACGGAGATGTCCATGGACGGCACGCCTGCGGCGTCCACGTACTGGGTGGCCACCTGGCCGCCCGCGATGAGCTGATCCAGCGCGGCCTGGGGGGCCACAAAGCGGCCCTCGCCGTGGGAGACGGGGATGGCGTGGAGGTCGCCCACCTGGGATTTGAGCATCCAGGGGGACTGCACCGAGGCCACCCGGGTGGTGACATACCGGCTCTGATGGCGGCCGATGAGGTTGTAGGTCAGGGTGGGGCTGTTCTCGTCCACCGGGGAGATCTCCCCCCGGGGCAGCAGACCCAGCTTGAGCAGGGCCTGGAAGCCGTTGCAGATGCCCAGCATCAGCCCGTCCCGGTGCTTCAGCAGATCATGCACCGCGTCGGTGAGCCGGGGGTTGCGGAAGAAGGAGACGATGAGCTTGGCGGAGCCCTCCGGCTCGTCTCCGCCGGAGAAGCCGCCGGGGAAGAACACAATCTGGGCGTTCCGAATGGCCCCCTCCAGCTCCAGGGCGGACTGGGCCAGGGCGTCGGGGGTGAGGTTGCGGATGACCACGGTCTCCGCATCCATCCCCGCCCGCAGGCAGGCCCGGACGCTGTCGTACTCGCAGTTGGTGCCGGGGAACACGGGTATGACCACCCGGGGGCGGGCGATTTTCCCGTCGAACACCGCGGGGGAGCGGCGGTCCCAGGAGATGGCCTCCACCTTCTCGGAGGTGCCCGCCCGGGTGGGGTAGACCTCCTCCAAGGTCTGCTCGTTGAGCTTCAGCAGCTCGTCGATGGGGGCGGAGTCCTCGCCCTTGAGGTGCTGGGGGGACAGGTCCCCGTTGTGGTACAGGGTGACGGCGGGCTCGGCGGTGGTCATGCCCAGCCGGACGGCGTTGGGGATATCCACATCGCCGGTCAGCTCGGCGATGATGGAGCCCTGGGCGGGGGCGTACCAGAGCAGCTCCAGTTCGGGGTCGGCCTGGAAGCCGATCCGGTTTCCGAAGGACATGTTCATCACGCCCTCGGCCGCGCTGTGCTCCACCGCCCAGGCGGCGCGCACCTTCCCCGCCTGGGCCAGCTGGTGGAAGGCGTCCCAGGCGGTCTGGTCCTTCGGACCGCCCATGAAGGCATACACCGGGTGGCCCGCCTCCTTGAACTCGGGGGAGAGCACCTCCCCGGCCTTGACGGGGGCGATGGCGAAGGAGATCAGGGTGGGCGGCACGTCCAGATCCAGGAAGGAGCCGGACATGGAATCCTTGCCGCCGATGGCGGCACAGCCGTACTTGAGCTGGGCGTCCAGCGCCCCAAGCAGGGCGGCAAAGGGCTTACCCCAGCGGGCGGGGTCGTCCCGCAGCTTCTCGAAGAACTCCTGGAGGGTGAGGTAGGCGTCGTGGTAGTCCGCCCCCGCCGCCACGATCTTCGCCAGGGAGAGGGTGACGCTGGCCCGGGCCCCGGCGAAGGGGTCTGCGGACAGCCACTCCGGGTCGCAGCCCCAGGCCATAACGCTGGCCTGGTCCGTCTCCTCCCCCGGCATGGTGGGCAGCAGCGCCGCCATGGCCTGGGCGGGGGTGGTCTGGGTCCTGCCGCCGAAGGGCATGAGCACGGAGCCCGCGCCGATGGAGCCGTCGAACCGCTCCACCAGCCCCCGGCGGGAGGCGCACTTCAGGCTGGCCGCCATCTCCCGCAGGCTGGCAAAGTCATGCCCCACCACGGGGTAATCCCGCTCCGGGACGGACACCCTGGCGTGCTTCACCGCGCCGTTGGTGTTCAAAAACTCCCGGGAGAGGTCGGCGATGGTCTGGCCCCGCCAGGTCATCACCATCCGGGGGGACTCGGTGACCACGGCGACGCGGTAGGCCTCCAGGTTCTCCGTCTCCGCCAGGGCGATGAACAGCTCCTCGTCCTCGGCGGACACCACCACCGCCATGCGCTCCTGGCTCTCGGAGATGGCCAGCTCCGTGCCGTCCAGCCCGTCGTACTTTTTGCGCACCGCGTCCAGGTCGATCCGCAGGCCGTCGGCCAGCTCGCCGATGGCCACCGACACGCCCCCCGCCCCGAAATCGTTGCACCGCTTGATCAGCCGGGTGACGTTCTCATCCCGGAACAGCCGCTGGAGCTTGCGTTCCTCGGGGGCGTTGCCCTTCTGCACCTCGCTGGCCATGGTGGCCAGGGATTTTTTGTTATGGCTCTTGGAGGAGCCGGTGGCCCCGCCGATGCCGTCCCGGCCGGTGCGGCCCCCCAGCAGGATCACCACGTCGCCGGGGGCGGGGCGCTCCCGGCGGACATGGCCGGCGGGGGCGGCGGCCACCACCGCGCCGCACTCCAGCCGCTTGGCGATGTAGCCGGGGTGGTACAGCTCCGCCACGTGGCCCGTGGCAAGGCCGATCTGGTTGCCGTAGGAGGAATAGCCCGCCGCCGCGGTCTGGGCCAGCTTCCGCTGGGGCAGCTTGCCCTCCAGGGTGTCGCTCAACGGCACGGTGGGGTCGCCGCCCCCCGTCACCCGCATGGCCTGGTGGACGTAGGCCCGACCGGACAGGGGATCCCGGATGCAGCCGCCGATGCAGGTGGCCGCGCCGCCGAAGGGCTCGATCTCGGTGGGGTGGTTGTGGGTCTCATTCTTGAACATGAGCAGCCAGTCCTGCTCCTCCCCGTCCACCACCGCGGGGACGTGGATGGAGCAGGCGTTGATCTCCTCGCTCTCGTCCAGCTCAGGCAGGAGGCCCCGCTTTTTCAGCACCTTGGCGCCGATGGTGGCCATGTCCATCAGGGTCTGGGGGCGCTTTCTGGCCTTCTCCTCACCATACACCTCCACCCGGGCGGCGAGATACCGCTCATAGGCCCCCTGCACCCGGGGGTCCTGGATGTCCACCCCGTCCAGGTGGGTGGAGAAGGTGGTGTGCCGGCAGTGATCGGACCAGTAGGTGTCCACCACCCGCACCTCGGTGATGGTGGGGTCCCGGCGCTCCCAGTCCCGGAAGTAGTTCTGGAGGAATTTCAAATCGTCCAGGTCCATGGCCAGCCCCAGCCGGTCCAGCTCCGCCCGGAGCCCGTTCTCGTCCAGGGCGGTGAAGCCGTCCAGCACGGCCACCTGGCCGGGGACGTCGTAGCTGCGCTCCAGGGTGTCCGGCTTGTCCATGGACGCCTCCCGGCACTCCACGGGGTTGATGAGGTAGCCCGAGATTTTCTCCAGCTCGGGGACGGACAGCACTCCCTCCAGCACATACACCTTGGCGTAGGCCACCAGGGGGCGCTCCCCCCCGGTCATCAGCTGGATGCACTGCCCGGCGGAGTCCGCCCGCTGGTCGAACTGGCCCGGCAGGGCCTCCACCGCCAGCAGGCTGTGGGTCCCGGCGGGGCGGGGGAAGTCCTCGTCAAACACCGCGTCCACCTGGGGCTCGGAGAACACCGTACCCTTGGCCTGCCGGTAGACCTCGGGGCCGACGCCCTCCACGTCGTAGCGGTGAAGGATGGTCAGGGCGCTGAGGCCCCTGACACCCAGCTGCTCCCGGAGGTCCCGGCACAGGCCCTGGGCCTCCACGTCAAAGCCGGGGCGCTTGTGGACATAGCAGCGAAATACTTGGCTTTTCATGGTTTTCTATCTCCTTCTCTCGGCGGAGGTCCGCCAGCCGGGCAGGGGCCCGGAGAATCAACGATTTGAAGTGGTGCTCCAGTCTTCCATGCGGTAAAAGGGGTTGGCCCGGGTGGGCTGGAGGTTGGAGACCATCCCCCACCGCACCAGCAGGGAGCCCCGTTTGAAGCACAGCGGGGCGATGGGGACATCCTGAGCCAGCTGGGCGCAGAGGGCCCGGGCGGCCTCGGTCCTGGCCTCCCCCTGGGCGGCCCTCCACTGGGCCAGGGCCAGCGCGGCGTCCTGGCTGGAGTAGCCGCCATAGTTCAGCGCCCCGGTGAGCAGCGGGGCGGGGTCAAAGTCCCCGGTGAGGCGAACCTCACCGATGTATAGATCGAAGTCCCCCCGGGCCAGGGCGGCGGTGTAGCTGGACCAGGGCAGGGTGCGCACCGTGACGGCGGCGCCCAGCGCCCGCAGGGCCTCCGCCAGGGCCTCCGCCGCCCCCTGCCGGGCCTCGTTGTCGCTGTTCACCAGCAGGGTGAGCTCCAGCGGCGCGCGGCGGCGGTAGAGCAGCCCGTCCTCCTCGCTGGGCTCATACCCGGCCTGGGCCAGCAGCAGGGCGGCCTCCTCCAGGTCGTAGGCCAGCAGGGCGGCGGCCTCCCCGTCGTAGTCCCCGTGGAGGGGGGAGATGGGCAGGCAGGCCGGGTCCCCGTGGCCGGACAGCAGGGTCTGGACGATGGTCTCCCGGTCCAGCGCCCGGGAGACAGCCTGCCGGACCAAGGGGGACTGGCACGCCCCCCGGGCAGTCTGAAAGCCCAGGTACAGCAGGGTGGTGGTGGGATAGCCGCAGGCCTCATAGCTGCTGGAGTAGCCCAGGGCATAGGGGGAGGAGAACTCGGTGGTAACGGCGGTGATGTCGCCGCAGTCGAAGGCGGCGATGCGCTCGTCGGCGCTGGACACCGGGGTCAGGGGGATGGTGGAATAGGGCAGGGCCGCGGCGGCGGGACAGTTGGGGTTGACATGGAGGTACAGCCGCTCCCCGGCGGTCTCGTACTGGTACCGTCCGCTGCCCAGGGGGGCGAAGGCCCCCTCCTGCTCCAGCACCACCGGCACGTCCAGCAGGGCGGGCAGCGCCCCGTTGGGGGCGGACAGGGCGATGGTGAGGGTGGCGTCGTCCACGGCGGTGACGGCGGCAACGCCGCTCAGCCGCTGGGCGTAGGGCCCGCCCTGCCTGGCGGCGTTCAGCGAGGCGGCGGCGTGCCGGGCGGTGAGGGGGGTGCCGTCGGAAAAGAGGACGTCCGTTTTCAGGGTGAAGGTCCACAAGGTCCCGTCCTGGCTGGGGGCGGCGGACTGGACCAGCGCCGGCCGGGGGGTGAAGGAGTTGTCCAGCTCGTACAGCCCCTGGTACACCAGGCCGGTGAGCTCCTGGTTCACCTGGCTGGTCCCGGTGATGGGGTGGAGGGAGGCGGTGGGGTCATAGCCCAGGCTGAACCGGAGGGTCTTCGGCGAATCGCTGGGGGCGGCGGAGGGGCTCTCCGACGGGGCGGGGGGCTCCTCCTCCTGCGCCAGGCAGCCCGTCAGGGACAGCGCCAGGCAGGCCGCCAGCAGCAGAGAGGCCAGCCGCCTCATGCCAGCTGAATGGCGGCGGCCATGGAGCCCCGGCTGGTGCCCTGCCGCCGGTGGCTCCAGAAGCGCTCCTGGTCGCAGGCGGTGCACACCTGGCTGACGGCGATGTGGGCGGGGTCCAGCCCGGCCTGCTCCAGGCGCATGGCGTTGACCCCCTTCAGATCCACGGAGAACTTGCCGTTCTCCTTGATCTTGATGTGCTGGAGCACCGCGGTGGACAGCGCGGCGGTCATGGCGTTGGGCACGTCCTCGTGGGTCTCGAAGCAGTCGGGGCCGATGCCCGGGCCGATGGCGGCCAGGATGTTCTCCGGCCGGCAGCCGTACACGTCCTTCATCCGGGCCACCGCGGCGGTGGCGATGCCGGCGGCGGTGCCCCGCCAGCCGGCGTGGACGGCGGCGATCACCCGGCGCTCCGGGTCGTAAAACAAAATGGGGATGCAGTCGGCGGAGTAGATCACCAGGGCCACCCCGGGCAGGTCGGTCATCAGGCCGTCGGCCTCATAGGTCACCTTGTCGTAGGGGTCGGCCTTCAGGTCGGCGGTGGTGACGGTGCGCACCGCCCCGCCGTGGATCTGATTGGTCATGGCCAGCCGCCCCCCCTCTACCCCGATGGCGGCGAAAAAGCGGCGGTAGTTCTCCCGGACGTGGTCGGGGTCGTCCCCCCGGGAGACCCCCAGGTTGAGGGAGGCCCACATCCCCTCCGACACGCCGCCCAGGCGGGTGGAAAAGCCGTGGCGCACCCCGGCGCCAAAGCCCTCCGCGGCCAGGTAGGTCACGCTGTTATGAGTCCGTTCCGTGATTTCCATTTACATACTCCTCTCGCAGCAGGCCGTACCAGAAAATATCCTTCCAGGCCCCGTCCCGGCCGGGGCTGTGCCGGCGGAAGACCCCCTCCCGGACCATGCCCAGCCCCTCCAGCAGGGGGACGGCCCGGCGGATATCCTCCGTCTGGGCCACCACCTTGTGGGCGTCCAGCGCGGTGAAGGCGTGGCGCAGCAGGGCCAGGCTGGCCTCCCGGGCCAGACCCTTCCCCCAGCAGTCCCGGCGGAGCACCCAGCCCAGCTCGTAGATGCCGGGGGCGTCCACCTGGTTGAACAGCAGCCAGCCCGCCAGGCCGCCCCCCGCCCGCAGCCGGGCGGCGAAGGCCCCGGGGGGCGTGCGTTCCACGCAGAAGGTGCGCAGCAGCGCCTGCGTCCCCTCCCGGGTCATGGGGGCCATGTGCTCCATGGTCTGCTCGTCCCGGAAGATGTCCCACAGGGCGGGCAGGTCGTCCATGGTGAACGCCTCCAGGCGCAGGCGGTCTGTCTCCAGATGCATCGGCGTCACTCCCGTCTGAGCTCCCGCTCGAACAGTCCCCCGGACAGGGGCTTTTCCATGCCGGTGGGCCGGAAGCCCTCCCGGCGGTACCAATCGTAGGCGAATTGGTTGCTGCTGAGCACCCACAGGGTGGGCCGGGGGCACCGGGCGGCGGCGAAGCGCAGCAGCTGTCCGCCATAGCCCCTCCCCTGCCGCTCGGGCAGCACGTACAGATTTTCAATCAGGTCGCCCCAGGTGGACACCAGCCCCACCGGACCGGGGGAGAGCAGCAGCCACAGCTCCTTCCCGGCGGCCTGCTCCTTCCGGAGATAGTCCGCCTGCCGCCGGTCGGTGTGGGCGGCCACGAACTCCGGGGTGCAGATGTCCCGGTGGGATTCCCGCCAGGCGGCGGCGTGGACCTGGGCGGCGTCCATCAGGTTTTCCTCGGTCACGGGGACGATCATGGCACTGCCCTCAGGCGTCCCGGTGATACTCCGGGCAGGTACATTTTTTCCATTTCAGGCCGCTGCCGCAGGGGCAGGGGTCGTTGCGGCCGATCTTGACTGTCTTCTTCACCGGCTGCTTTTTGACAGTGCCGTCGCTGCCGGCGGACTGGCCGGTGATCTTGGCCACCCGCTCCCGGCGGATCTCCTCGTTGGTCTTGACCCGGACGGTGAACAGCCGGCGCACCGTCTCCTCCTGGATGGCGGCGATCATCTGCTCGAACATGTCGAAGCCTTCCCGCTTGTACTCCACCACCGGGTCGGACTGGCCGTAGGCCCGCAGGCCGATGCCCTGGCGCAGCTCGGTCATGGCGTCGATGTGGTCCATCCAGAACTCGTCCACCACCCGCAGCAGGATCACCCGCTCCAGCTCCCGCATGGCGGACTTGCCCGGGCCCATCCGCCCGGCCATGGCCTGCTCGATGACGGCTTCCCGCTGGGCGTAGTTGGCCCGGGCGGTGTCCAGCATCTCCTCAGACAGCTTTTCGGGAGAGACGGAGCCTGCCTCCTCCTGGAACCGGGCCAGCTGGGCCGGGGCGAACACCGAGCCGGACAGGTGGGCGGTGGCGGCCTTGAAGTCCTCGCCGCTGATGTGGCTCTGCTCCCCGGCGTGGCCGGCGATGCCCGCCACGGTGGAGGACAGCATATTCTCAACGGCGGCGTGGACGTCCTCCCCGTCCAGCACCTGGCGGCGCTGCTTGTAGATGACCTCCCGCTGGGTGTTCATCACGTCGTCGTACTCCAGCACGGTTTTCCGGGTCTGGAAGTTCCGGGACTCCACCTGCTTCTGGGCGTTCTCAATGGCGCCGGACAGCATCTTCTGGTCCAGGGGGGTGTCGTCGTCCACCCCCAGCCGCTCCATCATGCCCTGAATGCGCTCTGAGCCGAACAGGCGCAGGATATCATCCTCCAGGGACAGGAAGAACCGGCTCTCGCCGGGGTCGCCCTGACGGCCGGCGCGGCCCCGCAGCTGGTTATCGATGCGGCGGGACTCGTGGCGCTCGGTGCCCAGGATATAGAGGCCCCCCGCCGCCCGGACCTGGTCGGCCTCCTCCCGGATCTCCTCCTTGTACTTGGCCTCGGTGTCGGCAAAGAGCTTCCGGGCGTCCAGAATCTCCTGGTTGTCGGTTTCGGCGTGGCCGGTGGCCTCGGCCAAGAGCTCGTCGCTCATCCCCTGGCGGCGCAGCTGGGCCTTGGCCATGAACTCCGCGTTGCCTCCCAGCATGATGTCCGTGCCGCGCCCGGCCATGTTGGTGGCCACGGTGACCGCCCCCAGCTTGCCCGCCTGGGCCACGATCTCGGCCTCCTTCTCGTGGTGCTTGGCGTTGAGCACGTTGTGCTTGATGCCCGCCCGGGTGAGCATCTTGCTCACCAGCTCGGAGATCTCGATGGACACGGTGCCCACCAGTACGGGCTGGCCCTTCTCGTGGCACTGCTTGATCTGCTCCACCACCGCTTTGTACTTGCCCGCCTGGGTCTTGTACACGATGTCGGGCTGGTCCACCCGGGCCAGGGGCCGGTTGGTGGGGATCTCCACGATGTCCAGGTTATAGATGGTGCCGAACTCCTCCTCCTCGGTCATGGCGGTGCCCGTCATGCCGGAGAGCTTGTCGTACAGGCGGAAGTAGTTCTGGAAGGTGATGGTGGCCAGGGTCTTGGACTCCCGGGCCACGGTGACGTG